>Ga0193729_1000549_pt1 | contig 19721 bp, 21 predicted proteins | sample U1c2metaG_FD_143036 | JGI IMG/M metagenome (GOLD analysis project Ga0193729, IMG submission 143036) | Soil microbial communities from a riparian zone of the East river system, Colorado, United States - U1c2 | ecosystem: Environmental > Terrestrial > Soil > Riparian zone | place: USA: East River...
CGATGTCGTCGCGGAGGGCATCGAACTTCCGGAGCAGGAAAACTCGCTGCACGACCTCGGGTGTGAGATCGGACAAGGGTTCCTCTTCGCCCGCCCGATGGACTCCGGCGCCTTGTTCGACTTTCTCTCCGGGCGCCCGGAGTGGACGGACGCGGGCAGCAGGCCGGCGTCCAATGCAGCATAGTCACGAGGCGCTGGACCGCCCCGGCGGTCGTGCCGGCGGCCACCTGCTTTCGCCGCTTCGCCATCGAGACTTCCGAGTGCTCTGGGCGGGCATGGCCGTCTCGCTGCTCGGCGATGGCATCTTCATAATCGCGATCGCCTGGGAGAGCTACACGCTCTGGAACGCACCGGCTGCGCTGTCGATCGTCGGCATCGGGATGGCTGTCCCGACTGTGCTCTTCCTCCTCGCCGGCGGAATCGTGAGCGATCGATACGACCGCCGCCTCGTGATGATGTGGGCCGACGGCGTCCGGGCCGTCGCGGTCGCGGTTCTGGCCGGCCTCGTGATCGCGGGGTCGCTCCATTTTTGGGAGCTCGTGGCACTGGTCGCGGTCTACGGAGTCGGCACTGCGTTCTTCACGCCTGCATTCGAGGCGGTCGTGCCGGACCTTCTGCCGGTCGACGACCTCCCGGCGGCGAACTCGCTCGACCAGTTCGTTCGGCCAATTGCCCTCCGCCTCTTGGGCCCGTTCCTCGGAGGCGCGATGGTCGCCGTCGGTGCCGGGTTCGCCTTCGGCATCGACGCGGCCTCCTTCGCGGCCTCTTTCATCGCGGTAGCCGCGATCCGGCCTCGCGTTCCGGTGCGTGACGACTCGAACGCGTCTGCACTCGTCGCGGTCAAGGAAGGGCTGCGTTTCATCCGGCAGCGGGTGTGGCTTTGGGGCACGCTCGGCTCGGCAGCCATTGCCTACCTCGTGTTCCTAGGGCCCACTGAGGTGCTGCTCCCCTATGTCGTCAAGAACGACCTCGGCGCCTCGTCGCTCACGCTCGGCTTCGTCTTTGCGGCAGGCGGTCTCGGCGCCGTAGGCTCGGCCGTCTGGATGGGAAGCCGAGGCCAACCGCGGCGACACATCTCCTTCATGTACGCGACTTGGACACTCGCGACGCTGGCAGTCGCCGGCTACGGGCTCGCCACGGCCGCCTGGCAGCTGATGCTCGCGTGCCTGGTCTTCAACGCGCTGGAGACCGCCGGCACGATCGTCTGGGCAACCGTCAAGCAGCGCCATGTCCCGAGCGCGATGCTGGGGCGGGTGTCGAGCCTCGACTGGCTGATCTCGATCGGGCTGCTTCCGGTCTCCTTCGCCCTGACAGCTCCCGTCGCAGCAGCGGTTGGGGTGCGCGTCACGCTCGTCGGTGCAGCCGTCATCGGTGCGACGGTCACGCTTGGCGCGCTCTTCCTGCCAGGGATGAGGGACATCGAGAGGGACGGCGACCAGCCCCGTCGGCCGATCGAGCGCTCGCTGCCGCGCAGAGAATCTCTAGCGGATCGATCCCCTGCGGTTTAGCCCTCGGGGGTCGAGATGCGCAATCACGTCTCCGCTGGGCCCGAACTTCTCGACCACCTGGAAGCGTCCCGGTTCTTCCATGAGGACCCGTTCGGTCGCGTGATTCGCGTGGCCAAGCGTCACGACGAGACGAGTCGGCACGCTCCGAATGAACTCGCATTCATCGACCGTGAGTGAGACAACCGCCGCGCAGGCCGGATCCGTGCATTCACAGACGAATTCGATCTCGTCTTCGTCAGAACGCTCGAGCCGCCGTTCGTTGACGTCTCGGCGCAGGGCCTGATTCACCGCCGTCTGGCGCTCGTGCTCCAGTTCCTCATCGCTTGCGCCCAACGATCCCCCCGTCTTGGGGTGAACACAGCCGGCGAACGCGACACGCTCGTTTTCCGGCCGCACAGCCGAACATGCGTGGATCGTCGGTCCTGTCTCGATGCTACGCCTTCCCTCGGCCCCGAACAAGGGGGCGAATCCTCGAACGAGCCGGCTTACGCCTAATGCCGCTCGGCCTCGCGCTTCAGATGCTCGAGTCCGTCCTGGAAGGACCTGTCGAGCGTCTTTTGCAGGGTCCTTCGGAGAAGTCGCGCGAGCAGGCCCGAGAACGACTCTTCGGTTCTCACATACGTCCCGCCGTTCTGCGGCTCGAGCCACCACTCGTGGTACGCGTTGATCGTCAGCGTCCGGCCGCGCCAGGCGACGTACTGCGGCGGTTCGATCCGTTCGAGCGTCGACACGATCGTCCCCGGGCCTGCTTTCCAGCGGAACTCCGACCCTGGCGCGAGCGGCCCGGCGAACGACATCGACTTCACTTCGGGATTCCAGTTCGGCCAGTTCTCGAACCGCGTCAGCACCTCCCAGACAAGCTGAGGTGGCGCGGCGATCTCGATCTCGGCGCTGCTTCTGACCGGCGCTGGCCCGTCTGCGGCCACAAGCAATCCTATGCCCGGCAGCTCATCGTCCGGCGTTCTTGGCGACGAATGCTGCGACGTCTCGAATCTGCTCCTCGCTCAGGCGGCCGGCGAAGGCGGGCATCCCGCCGCCGCCGGCCTCAACCCTCGCCCGCACGTCCTCAAACGCCGGCCTCAGATCGTCCAGGTTCGGGCCGATTTGCCCGGAAGCCGAGGCGGCGGCAAGGGTATGGCAGGAACCGCAGCCCGCCTGCTTGAAGACCGTCGCCCCTGCCGCCGGGCGAGCCGCGGCCGGGATCGCGGAACGCTTCGCCGAAGGCGCGGCCGTCTTCTGGCCGTAGAGCCAGACCGCGCTCGTGTACCAGACGCCGATCAAGACGGCGAACAGCAGGCCGCCCGCCACGGGAAGAACGAATCTCGGAAAGCGGTGGAGGCGAACGATCGTGACCTTGGCGGCGAACGCGCCGTAGACCGCGCAACCGAGGAGTGAGTGGGCCAGCACGCGGGTGCTTGGGTCCTGAAAGCCGAGCTTGAAGATGCAGTGGTAGGCGACCGGCAACGTGAACGCGAAAGCGAGGCGGCCTGACCAACGGTGCACCGGATTCACCCAGGCCGGCTTGGGCCAAGGCAGCTTCCGAAAGATCCAGGCCGCGGTGAAGAGCTGGAAGCAGGCCAGAACGACGACCGCAGTCGCGAACCCGGCCTTCAGATGGATCGGGTCGCTGAAGAAGAGCCGGAAGTAGCCCTTCGACCGCGGCGCGTGATTTGCGAGCAGTCCGGCAGTCAGCGAGAAAAGTGCGAACGCAAGCAGGGGCGCGGCGAGCCAGCGATACGACCGAGCCACGGGCGCCGCCGCTGCAGAAGCCGAAGCCTGGCTCACTCGCCGCCATCGGACATCAGCTCGCGCTGAGCCTCGGTCTCACCTTGATCCAGACGGAACGGCGGGTAGCGGTCGGTCATCAGCGTCGCGTACGCCAGGACGCGGAAGCACCAGCGATTCATCCCGATCACGAACTCGAAGATTCCGCGTGGATACCGCCGGGTGAAGAGCAGCGTGACGACGCCGAACAGAACCAACAAGAAAATCAGTCCGCCGCCCGAAGAGCCACTGCTCCACCCGCTGTGGGAGTTGCTCGTGGCGAACCAGGCGCCGCCTCCTACGAAGAAGCTGACGACGGCGTAGTGCGGGAGTGCGAGCAGCCACCACTTCACCAGGACGAGCCGGCGCGAGAGCGTCTCGGGGTAGTCGACCTCGAGCGAGGCGGGGTAGTCCGTCGGCTGCAGCGAGAAGGGCGGATAGCGGTCGGTGCCGTTGGCGTCGAAGGTGTAGAAGCCGACTCGCCATGTCCAGCGAACGACGCCAACGTTGAAGTCGAAGAGGCCGCGCGGATACCGAGCCGTGATGAGGATCGCGAAGAAGGCGATCACCGTGACGACGGCGAATGCGAGCCAGAGAAAAACGAGCACGACGTAGTGAGGGATGGCGAGGATCCATTTCACGAGCCACAGCCCGCGGCTCAACTCGGGATCAAGCCTGCCCTCGACTCGAACGGGATACGGGACGGCGGACATCGGAGCCTCCTTTACGGGTCGAGAGCTCCATCATCTCGCACCCAGCCCAAGTTTCCGAGCCTCACCGGCGAGCGAGCGTGCAGCGGCCTCCGCGCCGGCCGCGCCAGCGTGCCGGTTTTCGTCCGGGTCTGACCCGGGTTCAAGGAGAAGTCACGTTTTCGCGCGCGAAACGTCGCAGTCGCGTTGCGAAACCGGCCCGCAGGGGGTAGGCCCGAAGCGACGGGCACCGATCCATCAGGTCGTCGAGCCGGCCGTTCCCGACCGAGCGGCAGCTGACTTGGAGCCAAGCCTCGCGCCGAGGCAAGGCTTGACTCCACTCCAACCGACTACATCTGCAGCGGCTTGACCAGACCGATCAGGTGGCCCTCCGGATCCTTGAACTGGCCGAGCTCGATCGTGTCCATGATCGTCTCGGGACCCATGACGCGGGTGCCGCCGAGGCTCTCCGCCTTCGCGAGGGCTTCCTCGATGTCGGGCACGGCGACGTAGAAGGTGACGTGACCTTCGTAGCCGTCAGGCCCACCGGCGACACCGCCGCCGATGCCCGAGCCGTCCGGCGCCAGGTTCCCCTCCCTCGTCACCATCCCGTAGTTCATCGGGTTGTTCGAGTCGATCTCCCAGCCGAAGAGCTCTGAGTAGTAGCTCCTGAGCTTGTCGCCGTCCTTCCCGATCACCTCGAAGTGGACTACCGGCTGTCCCATTTCTGACTCCTTTCTGGAATGACTACTTCGGCTTGGACCGCAGCGGTCGCCGAAACTCATCGCTTGCGTACCATGACGGTCGATGCCGGACTCGTCGCTCACGGCCAACCCCGCTGCCGCGGAGCAGCAGCTCGAGCAACACCGCCGGGAGCTCACCGCGTACTGCTACCGGATGCTCGGCTCGCCGTTCGAGGCCGAGGACGCCGTACAGGAGACGCTGCTCCGCGCCTGGCGAAGCCTCGACCGCTTCGAGGGACGCGCCGCTCTGCGCTCCTGGCTCTACCGGATCGCGACGAACGTCTGCTTCGACCTCCTGAACGGCCGCGAGCGCCGTGCCCGGCCGATGGATCTCGGGCCTGCGCGCGAGCCGGTCGAGTCGAATTTGAATGTGCTGCCGGAGGTGACCTGGATCGAACCTGTTCCCGACAGCGTCGTCGCGCCGGAAAGCGACCCCGCAGATGTTGCGGTTGCGCGCGAGACGATCCGCCTGGCGTTCGTCGCCGCGCTACAACACCTGCCGCCACGCCAGCGCGCGGTGCTCATCCTCTGCGAAGTCCTACGCTGGAAAGCGGCCGAGGTGGCGGAGCTGCTGGACACGAGCGTCGCCTCCGTGAACAGCGCCCTCCAGCGCGCCCGGGCGACCCTCGACTCGGCCGAAGTTGGGACGGATCCCACCGCACAGCTCGACGACGACGCCCGTGAGCTGCTCACGCGCTACGTGGAGGCCTTCCAGGCCTACGACATGGAAGCGCTCACGTCACTCATCCACGAGGACGCAACGCAGTCGATGCCACCGTACGACCTCTGGCTGAGCGGCCGGGACAACATCTTCGAGTGGTGGCTCGGGCCGGGCATCGGCTGTAAGGGCTCGCGCGTGATCCCCACCGTCGCGGCCAACGGCTCGCCGGCCTTCGGGCAGTACAAGCCGAGCGAGTCCGGAAGCGGTCACGAGCCGTGGGCACTCCAGGTGCTCGAGCTCTCAGGCGACCGGATCGTCGAGCTGACGTTCTTCCTCGACACCGACCGGGTCTTCCCCCTCTTCGGCCTGCCGCCTCGGCTCGACGCGTAGGACGGCTTCCAGCCCGACGAACGCGATCAGGTCCTGCAGGGCCGGGGAGGCATGCAGGAAGCGAAGCGTCCGGCCATGGCGCCGCGCAGCGAGCTGGAGCCGCGCGAGCAGATCGATAGTCTCCGCGTCGGAGCCCCTGAGCGCGCTCAAGTCGCAAACGATTGGTCGAGGCACCGAGACCGCCATCTGAAGATAGACCCTCCGACCGGCGAAAACTCATCGATCGCGGGACCGATGAGTTCCGGTCAGCGGCCCGGTCTTAGCATTCGAAATCGCCCACGAACGACGGGAAAGGACACTCGACAATGACGATCGCCGACAATCGCACCCGCTGGCTCGCCCTCTACGTGCTTTGCCTGGGCAGCCTGATGATCGTGCTCGACGTGACGATCGTGAACGTCGCGCTTCCGTCGATCCGACAGGATCTCGGCTTTTCGGAGACCTCGCTCGCGTGGGTCGTGAACGCGTACCTGCTCACCTACGGCGGCTTTCTGCTGCTCGGCGGACGTCTCGGCGATCTCTACGGCCACCGGTCGCTGTTCCTCGCCGGAATCGCTCTCTTCACGCTCGCCTCGCTCGCCTGCGGCCTCTCGACGACGCAGTGGATGCTGGTCACGGCGCGCACCGTGCAGGGGGTTGGCGGCGCCGTCGCGTCGGCGGTTTCGCTCTCCCTGATGATGACGTTGTTCACGGAGCCGGCCGATCGAGCGAAAGCGATGGGCGTCTTCGGCTTCGTCGCTGCCGGCGGCGGCAGCATCGGCGTCGTGCTCGGTGGAGTCCTGACCGGCCTGATCAACTGGCACTGGATCTTCCTCGTCAACGTGCCGATCGGTGTGCTCGTCTGCGTGCTCTCGCTACGGCTGCTGCCCAGTGAGCGTGGCCAGGCCATGTCCGGACGGCTCGACGTCGGCGGCGCGGTGACCGTGACCGTGGCGCTAATGCTCGCGGTCTACGCGATCGTGAACGGAAATCAGAACGGTTGGACGTCGGCCGAGACGCTCGGACTGCTGGGCGGAGCGGTGGCGCTGCTGGCCCTCTTCCTCGTCATCGAGTCGCGGGTTCCCTCGCCGCTCGTGCCACTGGGGCTTTTCAAATTGCGCAACATCAGGATCTCCAACCTGGTTGGCGTCCTCTGGGCCGCATCGATGTTCGCCTGGTTCTTCCTCTCGGCGCTCTACCTGCAGCAGGTGCTCGGGTACAAACCGCTCAAGGTCGGCTTGGCTTTCCTGCCTTCGAACCTGATCATGGGCGCGTTCTCGATCGGGCTGTCCGCGAAGCTGGTCATGCGCTTTGGGTTCAGGAAGCCCCTCGCGGTCGGGCTCCTGCTCGCCTCAGCCGGCTTGGCACTCTTCGCCCGGGCGCCCGTCGATGGAACGTTCGTCGTCGACGTGCTCCCGAGCATGATCCTGCTCGGAGTCGGCGCCGGCATGGCGTTCAACCCGGTTCTGCTCGCTGCGATGAGCGATGTCGAGCCGAAGGATGCCGGGCTCGCCTCCGGCCTCGTCAACACCTCGTTCATGATGGGCGGCGCGCTCGGGCTCGCGGTCCTCGCCAGCATCGCCGCCTCGCGCACGCACACTCTCCGTCTGGGTGGGGCAAGCGAGCTCAACGCTCTCACCGGCGGGTACCACCTCGCCTTCCTCGTCGGCGCTGCCTTCGCGGCCGCGGCCGCTGTGATCGGGGGGACCCGGCTTCGCCCCGCGGAGCATCCGGCCGGCGAAACTGCTCACGGCGCTCCCGTCGCCGAAATCTCGTAAGGGGGAGACATGGGCAAAGTCTTTGCTGAGATCTCGATGTCGCTCGACGGCTACGTCGCCGGGCCGTACCCGAGCCTCGAGAAGCCGCTGGGCGAGGGAGGCGATCAGTTGCACGAGTGGGCGTTTCGCTTGAAGAGCTTTCGCGAACCCCACGGCCTCCCCGGCGGGGAGACCGGCCCTGACGACGAGCTCATCGCTGAATCGCTGCGCGCAACCGGCGCGGTCGTGATGGGCCGCCGGATGTTCAGCGGTGGAGAGGGCCCCTGGGACGACGACGTCAATGCCGAGGGGTGGTGGGGTGACGAGCCCCCGTTCCACATCCCGGTGTTCGTGCTGACCCAGCAGCCCCTCGCGATGAAGGGCGGAACCACCTTCACGTTCGTCACGGACGGCGTCGAGAGCGCAGTCGAGGACGCGCGAGCCGCAGCGGCCGAAAAGGATGTCTCGATCGCGGGCGGGGCGAACGCGATCGACCAGTGCATCAACGCCGGCCTGGTCGACGAGCTGCAGATTCACCTCGCCCCGGTGCTGCTGGGCGACGGAGCGCGGCTGTTCGACGGCGTTGGCCCCGAGTTGCCCCGCTTCGAGCTGAAGGGAGTCCTCGAGTCGCCGCTCGTGACGCATCTTCGCTACCGCATCGTGAAGTAACACGATGCGCGCGTAAGCTGACGGCCTGCCAATGCGAGTAGTCGTCGTCTGGAAAGCGGGGCCGACGTGGACGAGCGGCGGCGTGCGGGATCAGCCCGGCTGGGACGCGCACGCCGAGTTCATCGATGCTCTCATCGCCAAAGGAACGTTCGTGATGGGCGGCCCCTTCGCCGACAATTCGGGCTCGATGAGCCTGCTGGAAGGTGTCAGCACTGACGAGGCGAGACGGATCATCGCCGACGATCCGTTCGTCGAGAATGGGGTCTTCGTGCTCGACGACGTCCGGGAATGGGACGTCTTCGTCGACGAACTGTCAGCCCGCGTCTAAGAGTCCGCCATCGCGAGCATGCGGCGGGCTCGATCGGTCATAGCCACGGCGCCCTTGGCGTCGTAGAACTCGACCGCTCGCTCGACCGCTCGCTCGGCGTCAGCTTTCTTGCCGGCCAGGCAAAGGACCTCGCCGAGGTCCTCGTACGCCTCGCCCGTCGCGGCGGGCATGTCGACCGTGTCCCCCAGCTCGGTGGCCTCGCGCGCCAGGCGCTCGGCTTGTTCCAGGTCGCCTCGTCGCGCCAGAACCTTCGCCTGCACCTGCCGCACGAGCATCTGAGTGATCACGTCGTCGCTCGCGCCGAGCTCGGCTGCTCTGTTCGCAGCCTCTATGGCACTCTCGAGATCGCCGAGCTCGTAGTAGGCCTGTCCCGCGAAACCAAGCGCTGTCGACAACCACGATCGCTCGCCCGCCTCTTCGAACATCGCGCAGCCGAGCTTGCTGAACTCGAGAGCCCTGGCCGGATCGGCTGCCAGCCGCTCGATCTCAGGCATCAACATTGCGAGCATCAACGAGAGAGAGATGGACGCGCCACGTCCTTCGAGCTCCTCCTTGAGGGCTATCGAGCGCTCCCGCGCCTCGTCGAACCGGCCCAGCATCGCCAGCGCGAACGCGTGATCAATCTCGATGCCAGGGTGGCTGCGGCCGGCGGCCACTTGGTCGTCGAACCAGGCGATCAGGTCGAGAAGCGGGGTCGTGCCGTGAAAGCGGCTTGCACTCATCGCCGGCAGGAGCGACGACTCGTAATGGGGTAGACCGAGCCGGCGCGCAAACACGACAGCTTGATCCAGCGCCTCGCGCTCGTCATCCATCCGGCCGCGTATATGGGCGACAAACCCGCGTCCACGGTGGACAACGAAAAGCGCGAGTACGTCATCAGCTTCCTCAAGCTCGGGAAGCGCCTCCTGGGTCAACCGGTCGAGGTGATCCGCAGCGCCCTCCGGCTCGACGAAGAGCGCGAAGAGTCCTTCCTCGATTCTCGCCGTGAGCTCCGCAATCCGATCACCCGACCCCGCCGCACGCTGGGCAAGCTCGCCGGCGCCCGCGTATGCAGCGCGCGCCTGGCCGCCCGAGAAGAGGGCGTCGAGCCGATCGACCTCGAGGGCGAGGTCGATCTCGCCGTCCCGCACAAGCGCAAGCGCGCGGTCGATCAGTTTCTGGGTAGCCGTGAAATCTTCGCGCAAGAGCGCGCGGCGGGCGGCCGCTTTCAGCCGCTCGTGAGCCGCAAGCATCAGCCCAGGGTCGGCGGGCGCGCCGAGCTCGACGCGGTAGCGCCAGGCCTGTTCCAGGTGATAGCCGACGATCTCGTCGAGCTCGACCAGCCCGGCGCCGTGCTGCTCGAGCCACTCGGCAAAACTCCTGTGCAGCTCGGCGCGTTCGGCCTTGGGCAGCGCGTCGTAGGCGGCGTCGCGGATCAGCAGATGGCGGAAGCGAAAGGCGTCGTCGCCGGCGTGCTGCGTGCGGTCCGGCCGGACGAGCTCCTTGCGAACAAGGCTCATCAACCGCCGCGCGACCTCGCGCTCCTCGGGCGCGAGCGCCTCTACGACCCCGCGATGGAAGACGTTTCCCTCAACCGCCCCGCGCTCGAGCACGACGCGCTCGTGCGGGTCGAGCTGGTCGAGCCGCGCCGCGAGGAGAGCCTGGATCGTGGGCGGCACGGTGATGTCCGCGACCTCGCCGTCTCCGTCCTGCAGTTCCGCGACCATCGCGACCATCTCCTCGACGAAGAGTGGGTTGCCTCCTGCCGACTCGAGGATGCGGGCGCGCAGCTTGCCCTCGACAACCGTGGTCAGCAGGCTCGTCAGCAGCTCGGCGGCTTCGTCGGTTCCGAGCGGCTCGAGCAAGACATTGGTCGCGTTGAGCTTCCCACCGCCCCAGGACTCCCGGCGATCGAGCAACTCGGGCCGGCCCATGCAGAGCAGCAGGATCGGCGCGTCGCGGCTGAGATCGGCGATGTGCTCAACGAGGTCGAGAAAGGTCGGCTCGCCCCAGTGGATGTCGTCGAAGACGACCACGACAGGCTGGTCGGCCGCGCGCTCCTCGAGCAGCTTGCGGAAGGACCAGGCGATCTCGTCGGGCGAGCTCGTCGCGCCGCCCTCGCCGAGGATCGGGGCAAGGCCGGGATGCTCTGCGGAATCCGCCTTCAGCTGGATCGCGACCTCGGTGACCGGGAAGTAACTGATCCCTTCGCCGTATGAAAGGCAGCGCCCCGACACTACCGTCGCCCCGTCGAGACGGTCGAGGAACTCGGTCACGAGCCGCGACTTGCCGACGCCCGCAGTCCCGAGAATCGTGAAGAGCTGGCAGGTCCTGTCCGCGGCGACGTTGGCGAACGCCTCTTCAAGTAGGTGTCGCTGCCGCTCCCGGCCGACCATCCGCCCGGTATGGACGCGCGCCGCGGGCCCCTGGTCGACGGCCACCAACCGGTAGGCGGCGACGGGATTCGACTTCCCTTTGGCCGCAACCGGCGACACAGGCTCCACCTCTGCTGCTCCGCGGACGAGGCGCAACGTCTCCTCGCCGAGCAGGATCTCGCCTGGCTGCGCCGCCTGCTCGAGCCGCGCCGCGACGTTGACGGCGTCGCCGGTGGCGAGTCGTTCCTCGGTGCCGGTGACGACCTCGCCCGTGTTCACGCCGGTCCGCAGCTGCAGGCTGGTCTGGAACGTCCGCTCGAGCTCCTCGTTGAGCGGGACGAGCGCGCTGCGCAGGTCGTCAGCGGCGCGCACGGCGCGTAATCCGTCGTCCTCGTGCACGACCGGGACGCCGAAAACGGCCATCACCGCGTCGCCGATGAACTTCTCGACCGTGCCGCCGTGCCGCTCGATGGCCTGCTTCGCGGTCTCGAAGTACCGGGCCATCACGTTCCGCAGACTCTCGGGATCGATCCGCTCCCCGAGCGCGGTCGATCCGGTGACGTCGCAGAAGAGGACGGTGACGGTCTTGCGCGACTCGCGCGTCGGCTTCGCGTCGAGAGCCGCCCCGCAGGCGTCGCAGAAACGCGCCTCGTCCCGGTTCTCGGCGCCGCAGCTCGAGCAGATCTGCACGGTACGAGTCTAGGCACCGCGCGCGCTTAGACTCGCCTCGGTGGCGAACATCAACACGACCGAACTGCGTGAAGATGGCCAGCTGCGCCGCGAGCGCCTGGGCGAGCTCGCAGGCGCGGAGCACCTGGGCTTGACGCTCTATGAGCTTGCCCTGGGGCAAGCGATGCATTTCCATTACCACCTGCAGCGGGAGGAGCTACTCGTCGTGCTCGAGGGAACACTTGCCGTCCGCACCCCAGAGGGCTGGAGCGACGTGGCCGCCGGGGAGGTCGTTGCCTTCCCACGCGGCGAGCGCGGTGCGCACGGCTACGAGAACCGCGGAGCTACGCGCGTGCGGCTGCTGATGATCAGCGAGCAGAACGCGCCTAACGTCAGCGTCTACCCGGACACCAACGAGGTCGGGATCTACGACGTCGCCCGACCCGACGAGCGCCGCTTCGGCGCGCTGTTCAGCCTCTCCGACGCCGTCTCCGGCTATGGCGGTGGTCAGCCGAACTCAGAGTTGCCCGAGACGGAGGGCCCGCGCTAGCCGCTAGCCCTCGTCCGCCAGCTCGAGCAGCTTCGTCACCGTCGTCCAGTTCCGCGCCGTCGCGGTGACGCCCAGGCCCCGGCCGGCGAGGCGTCCCCACAGCTTCGAGCGGGCAACGCCGTTCGGGTGCCACCCGTAGATCTCGCGGCCGCTGACTACGAGTTGCTCCGGCTCCTCAACCGCCTCCTCGAGCTTGCGCCTGCTCGCCGCAGGAAGCTCTCCCGCGAGAAAGCTCACCTGGTAGCGCTTCGGATCGGTCGCAACCTTGCCGAGCGGATTGAGCTTGACGACCCGTGCGAGATCCGCGGGCGTTCGCACGACGACGTCGATCTCGAGCCCGAACTCGTGCTCGATCAGGCCCTCGCACTTCCGGGCCGTCTGCTCGGGCTTCGCCTTGGTCGAGAGAAGGACGTTGCCGCTCTGGAGATGCGTCCGGACGTCCTCGAAGCCTGCGTCCTCCAGGACCTTGCGCAGCTTCGCCATCGGTACTCGATTCCGAGAACCGATGTTGATGCCGCGGAGGAGGACGATTTGGGTCGTCAGCGGTTGATCGGCGACATGTCCGCGTAGCGATCGCCCGCGGCTGCGCCCTTCGGGAACACCGCCTCGAGGTCAACTCGACGTCGAGCGCCGCGACGTTCTCCTCGAGGTTCTTGACCCGTGTCGTCCCCGGGATCGGGACGATGTCCTCACCCTGCGCCAGCACCCAGGCGAGCGCGATCTGGGCGGCGGTGCAGCCCTTCGCGGCCGCGAGTTCCTCGACCCGCTCGACCAGCTCGAAGTTCTTCTGGAAGTTCTCGCCCTGGAACCGCGGGTTGTCGCGCCGGAAGTCGTTCTCCTCGAGATCGTCGACCGAACGGATCCGTCCGGAGAGAAACCCGCGGCCGAGCGGGCTGTAGGCGACGAGACCGATGCCGAGCTCACGAATCGTCGGCAGGATCTCGTCCTCGACGTCTCGGCTCCAGAGCGAATACTCCGTCTGCAGGGCGGAGATCGGGTGAACCGCATGAGCGCGGCGAATCGTCTCGGCCGCCGCCTCGGAAAGGCCGAGGTAGCGCACCTTGCCCTGTTCGACCAATTCGGCCATCGCACCCACGGTCTCCTCGATCGGCGTGTTCGGGTCGACGCGATGCTGGTAGTAGACGTCGATGTGGTCGGTCCCGAGCCGCTCGAGCGACGCGTCGCACGCCCTCAGCACGTAGTCGCGGTCTCCGCGAATGCCGAGCCGCTCGCCCTGCTCGCTGCGGACGTTGCCGAACTTCGTTGCTAGCACGACTTCGTCGCGCCGGCCCTTGATCGCACGACCGACAAGTCGCTCGTTCTTGAAGGGCCCGTATGCATCAGCCGTATCGAGGAAGTTGACCCCGAGCTCGAGCGCGCGGTGGATCGTCGCGATCGCCTCGCCCTCGTCCGCCGTTCCATAGAACTCGGACATGCCCATGCACCCGAGACCGATCGCAGAAGTCTCGAGGCCCTGCGAGCCAAGGCGGCGGTGCTTCACGACGGCAACCTACCCACACTCGTTCCGAGGAAAACGATTGGTGATCCCTAACCGGCCGCGATTCGCTTGGCGACGCGGCGCGCGTCCCTGCCGACACCGCCGACGTTTTCCGAGGTGAACGAGTAGAGGAAGTCCAGGCCGACGAAATAGAGGCCCGGCTCCGAGGCGACGCCGCGCTCGTGAACCGGCGCGCTGTGGTCGTCGAAGACTGGAACGTCGATCCAGCTGAAGTCCTGCCGGAACCCCGTGCACCAGATCACATTCGCGACGTCCATCGCGCGTCTGTCCTCGAGCATGGGTAGCCCGTCGCTCGCTCCGACCGTTCTCGCCACCCGCACGACGCCGGCTGCGTCGAGGTCGTCTGTCTTCACCCGGATTCTCGGCGCGCCGCACGCCAGGACGTGTGGCCGGACCTTGCGGCCGATCGGCGTCCCGACGGTCAGCACGTGCGAGGCGATGAACCAGAGGACCGGCAGCACGAACCGCGCCAGCCGACTCTCGATGCGGAACGGCACCTGTCCCTTGTCTCTCCCCGAGAGCCACGTCCGGTGAGTCTTGGAGACCTCCATCGCGATGTCCGCTCCCGAGTTTCCCGCGCCGACGAGGAGGACCCCACCCGGCCGAAGTTGGGAGGGATCGCGGTACTCGCTGGAATGCAGCTGGATGATCCGAGGGTCGAGCTCGGACGCAAAGCCCGGTACGGACGGCTTCCCGTAGAAGCCCGTCGCGACGACTACACAGTCGGCCTCGAGCCGGCGGCCGCCGCAGTGGACGATGTAGCGGTCGCCGTCTTTTGTGAGACGCTCAACGGTGATCCCGCTCCGTACGGGCAGCTCGAATCGCGCCGCGTAGGCCTCGAGGTAGTCCGCCGTCTCGCGGGCCGTCGGATAGGACCAGGCTGAGGCCGGGAACGGCCAGCCGGGCAAGCCGTCGTAGCACGCGGGAGTGAACAGGCGCAGCGAGCTCCAGGTGCGCGTCCGCCAGGAGCCGCCGATCCGCTCGTTGGCGTCGAGGATCACGAACGACCTCCCGTGCTTCTTCAGGTAGTAGCCGACCGAGAGGCCTGCCTGGCCGCCTCCGATCACGATCGTCTCGAACTTCTCGACGTTCGGGGGTGCTGCCGCGCGGCTGTCGATTGCTGCTTCCTGGGTCTCCATGACCGTTCCTCCTCGGGTCGATTGAGCTGCACCACGACCGTAGAAAGGAGCGGACACGCCCGCATCGCGCGGATCCACCAACGTGGCGCGGTCGGAATGGTCATTTCTGACCATGCGCTGCGTTCAGACGAGGCCGTGCTCGAATGCGAACGCGCCCGCCGCCGTCCGTGACGGAACGTCGAGCTTCGTGAAGATGTTCTGCAGGTGCCGGGCGACGGTGTGCTCGCTGATCACAAGCGCTGCGGCGATCTCCTTGTTGCTTTTGCCGCTCGCGACGAGGCGCAGAACGTCCAGCTCGCGGTCGGTCAGCCCGTGGGTGTCGCCGGATCCAGTGAGCGCATCCACGGCAGCGAGGTCGGGCCTCGCTCCCAACTTCTCGAACGCGCGCCTGGCCGCGTCGAGCTCGAGCGCGAAGGCGTCCTCGTCGCCGAGCTCGCGGCAGGCCAGCGCTATCAGCAACCTCGCGCGCGCGACTTCGTACGGTGCCTCGAGCTCCTGCCAGGCGACGGAGGCCTGCCGGAGGCTCATCAGCGCGGCGCCGGCCTCCCCTGCGGCGAGCTCGACGGCTCCCCGAGCGTGGGCATACAGGGCACGCAGCATCTCGCTGTCGTAGTCGGCCGCAATCGCCTCCAGCTCACCGCAGGCGCTCCGCGCTTCGTCGACGTCGCCGGTCGCAAGCAGGATCTCGACCGCGGCGGGCAGCAGGTTGGCTCGCTTCGGTCTTTCGGTCGTCTCGCCCAGCGCCCGGCCGATCGCCGCCGCGGCCGCGGCCGCACTTCCCTGGACGAGCCGTAACAGCACCCAGCCCGGCTGCGGCTCCAGCCCCAGCAGGCTCGCTTGCCGATAAGCCTCCTCGGCTTGCCCGAACTGCCCGCGCAGGCGATGAACCTCGCCTTGGAGATAGCAGGCCTTCGCCGCTGCGGCCTGATTCATCGCCTCCTCGAGACGCCGGCCGGCGTGCTGCGCTTCCATTAGTGCCGCGGGCCAGTCACCTTGCATCTGCATCAGCTGGGCGCGGTGAACGAGGCAACGACCGGTAAACGCCAACAGGTCGGGCTGGCTCTCGCACCAGCGCGTCAGGGCAGCCGTCCACTCCCGGGCGCGGCGGAGCTCGTAGGCCGCTTCGCACGCCAGGATCACGCCGCAGTAGACGATCCCGGTGACCACAGGCGAGAGCTGCTCGGTCGTGACGGCCACCATCGCCTCGTCGAGCAGGCTGAGGCCCTCTCTAACCCGGCCATACCGGACGAGGATGTCGCCTTGCGTGTGAACGGCGAGGGCAAAGAGATCAGCGTCGCCGAAGCGCTCGCCGGTCTCAGCGGCCGCGGCTGCGGTCGCCGAGGCGCCCTCCCAATCGCCTTCGGCTTCGTGCTGGAAGACGACCGGCATCAGCATGTAGCCCTGCTCGACGCATTCGGCCTCCTCGTGCTCGAGCAGCCTCTGGGCGCGGCCGAGCCAGCCGGTCGCGGCCCCCATCTCCCCGCGGACCGCGAGCACGATGCCGATCCAAAACGCGCAACGCACCGCCCGTCGGTTCTCGCCGGCGTCCGAATGCCCGAGGTGAGCCCGCTCGAGAATCCGCATCCATTCGTCCTCGCGTCCGAGCATGTACGCGGCGGTTGCGAGCAGCTCGAGATCCTCGGCCGCCAACGGCGAGAGCTGATCGGCGCATGAGAGCGAGTCGTACGCCGTCGCCCAGGCCGAGCTCGAATACGACTCGCGGCCCTGCTCGAGGTCGTCACTACCGGCGGAGCGGCCCACGCGCGGATCCTCGCATGACCACTACAAGTCCTTGAAGCGACTCAGCCCTTCCGGCTCCTCTTCGAAGACCTCCACGCGCTCGACCTGCGCTCCACGCGGGCCCTCGCGAGAGAAGCGGATCAGCGACTCGACCGACTCCGGCGTACCCTCGAACGCCGCTTCAAGGGTGCCGTCCGCCCGGTTTCGCGCCCAGCCGGCTACACCCCTGGTGTTCGCCGCCCGCGCCAGCGAGAACCGAAAGCCGACACCCTGTACGCGGCCGTGCACGATGACCCGCCTGCGCACCACTCGCGCGGTAGACCTATGAAGCCGTGCGGCCGGCCGCCGGCAGCGCGGCCCCCTGATCGGGTCCGAGCGACGGCCTGAAGAACACGAAGTAGAACAGCGCCGCGACTGCAACCATCGCGGCCCAGGCTGCCGACGCCGACGGATGGAGGACATTCGGGATCTCCCAGTTCGTCCAGCCGCGCTTGACGATCTGTTCCGTCCACAGGTCTTGCACCTGGTTCGTCGCCCCGTAAACGAGCATTAGGGCGAGGTAGAAGCCGGTCACCGCTCGCAGCGCCGGCTGCCGAATGCCACCGACGAGGCGCGACAGCAGCAGCGCGGTGATCAAGAGCAGGAAACCGTCCATCCCGTGATGGTGTCCGTGATGGACCGCGGCATGCGAATAGGCTGCACCGGGCTCCGGCCGGATTGCGCCCGTGATGAAGAGGGAACCGAGCACTGGCACGCCGTCGAGGAAAAACCCAAGCTCGGCGGCGACATACGGCGCCGCGAAGAAAAGTGCAATCCCGCCGACGATCAGACGTGCGCGGTCGCCGGATCGCGTCGCGTGGGCCGGTTCCCTCCTTCCGTTACGGCTAGCCCAGGCGGTCAGCGCGACGGCCAGGGCGACGCCGACGACGGCGAAGGTGTTCGACCATTTCGGGTCGAGATGGCTCTCCGTCTGGACACCGGGGTACGCGACGGTTGCGCAAAGCACAAGCGCAACGGCGCCGAGGAAGTAGGCACGGCGATTGGCAAGGCGATCGGTGACGATCGGCAGCGTCGCGACGGCGGCAACGGCGGCCGAGAAGCTGATGAAGACGAAAGCGCGTCCAACGCCACCGACGAAACCGGTATTGGTCGTCTTCCAGAGCACTGCCGGGGGCAACCGCCAGTAGGTGATGAAGACGAAGACCGCAGTTGTCCCGAACAGGATCCAGACGGCCCAAACCTCGTTCAGTCGTGACGCCGGCCGGCGTTCACCCACGACGGGCTCCTCATGTAGCTGTTGCTACGAGTGAGCGTATCGCTCTGTCGCTCGAGGCGCCGCCGGCCCGCGGCGGCGCCTCGAACAAAACCAAGACTCAGGCAGCCGTTCCGGCCGCCCGCTTCTCGGCGCGCCACTGGTCGATCGCCTCTTGCGGGATTTGGAGGTTGAGGGACTCGCCGGTCTCGAGCAGCGACTTCAGGCTCGACAGGATCATCGGCCAACCGCCCCAGATCTCGGCGCTCATCGCCTCGGTGAGGCCGCTGTGCGTCACGCTGAGCTGACACATCTCGCCCCGCGGCTCGATTTCGTACGTGATCGTCGTGGCCGGATAGCTCGCGACTTCGGGGCTCCAGAGCGCCTTCAGCGTCTGGACGAGCCGACGCGGCGGTTCCTCCTCCACGGTCTCGCTCGTCGCGAACTCGCCTTCGAGGTCGGGCGGCGGGTTGAACGAGTACTGCTTCCGGATCTCGCTGTCCGCGATCGCCTCCCAGAGACGCTCCGGCGTAGTGCGGATCCAGACCTCGAACACCTTCTCCATAGTTACTCCTTCCAGATTGGTTTTGAGCTCGCTGAGCGCAGCGGCCCACGGCTCGGCGTACTTGCTCACCCACCGGTCGTGGACGAGCCTGATCGGAACGGGGTTCAAGAAATGGAGCTTCTCGCGGCCGCGACGTTTCGTGACCACGAGCCCGGCCTCCTCGAGCACGCGGAGATGCTTCATGACGCCGAAGCGCGTCATCGGCAACCGCTGCTCCAGGGCGCTCAGGCTCTGACCGTCGGCCTTGAACAGCTCGTCGAGCAGGCTCCTCCGGGTCGGATCGGCAAGCGCCCTGAACACCTCGTCCATGGCCGCAGAATATGTGACCGTTTAGTCACCTGTCAATTCAGACCGCGGGGACTGCGAGCTGCGACCACACGGTTCCGTCTTCCGCGGGCGCGGGACAGGCGGGATCTCGCGTCGACGTGCTGGCGACCACGCACACGTCCGCAAACGCGTGACCGACGACGACTGCCAGCCTGCGGTCGAACTCGCCCTCGGCGTTCGGAGCGAGCGACCACTCGGCGAGCTCGCGGCGAGTGTGGTCGGTCGTGATCCCGAAGGCCCGGAGCGTCATCGACTTGGTGGGGCGCTGAGGCAGGTTCTTGGCCGCCAGGCGAATCAGGAGCCGCGGGGCTCGGACGAACGTCTCCCATGAGACCGCCAGCTGCGGCCGCTCCTGGGGCCGCGGCACATGGACGCGGACGCATCCGGTCGTGTTGCCCCTGGCGTAGCACTCTTTTGGCTCGTCGCCGACCCAGGCTCGCGCGCCGAGATCGTCGTAGTCGCCCGCAGGTACCGGAATGTCGACCGAATAGGCGATCGCGCCGTCGCCGTTTGGCCCGAGCGAGGCACCGTAGAGCGGCTCGCCGGCCTTCCACGTCAAGCGTCCTGCGTCATTCGGCGTACGTACGAGCTGGTCGACCTCGACGACGATGTGGTCGCTCGAACGAAGGCCGGAGCCACGAACGGTGACGGCAACCGTGTGACCGGCCTTCGGCGTCAGCGTAATGCTCGGTTGCGCCCGGTCCCCCCACGTCTGGACGCCCGCGTAGACGCCGAAGAGCAAGCTCGCGACCACCAAACCAAGGCCGGTATAGATCGCGACCTGTTCCTCGGTCGAGCCTTCGCGGAAGGCAAATGCGGCGACGGCGCCCGCGAAGATCGCGACCACAGCGAGTCCAAAGGCTCCGTAGCTGGCCAGCGGGTGGTCGCGCGCCATGTGACCGACCAGGCCTCCGGTGATGGCGAGTCCGGTCAGGACAGCACCGAGCGCCGGTATTGCCGCGAGCAGGAACCCTGCTGCTCCCTTCACACCCTTTCCTACAGGCAGGAATCTAGACATGACGGAAGCCCTCCCAGCTTTTCGACGGCTTTTGCGGCGGAAACTACGCTCGAGTTGTCAACGAGCCGGTAGTTCGTTGCAAAAGTTTCGTAAGGCGTTT
>Ga0193729_1000550_pt1 | contig 19697 bp, 15 predicted proteins | sample U1c2metaG_FD_143036 | JGI IMG/M metagenome (GOLD analysis project Ga0193729, IMG submission 143036) | Soil microbial communities from a riparian zone of the East river system, Colorado, United States - U1c2 | ecosystem: Environmental > Terrestrial > Soil > Riparian zone | place: USA: East River...
AGGACGGCTTCGTGGCGATCGACCTGAACCCGCGGGTGTACGGCTCGCTCGCGCTGAGCACGCGGGCCGGCGCCTCACTGCCGGCGCTGTGGTGTGACGTGCTGCTGGGCCGTCCCGTCGTCGCGGCGGTCGCGCGCCCCGGCGTCTGCTACCGATGGGAGGAGGGGGAGACGCGCAACCTCGGCGCGTTCGCGCGCCGCGGATCGTGGCATGCGGCGCTCGGGGTGATGCGTCCACGCCACGACTGCGCGCACGCGGAGTTCTCGATCCACGATCCCGGCCCGCTCGCCGCGCGAGCGCTGCTGACGATGAAAAACGCTGTCAGGAAGAGCGTCAACAGCCGTGGCTCGGGCAGGACCGCCGCCGCTTCCCGGTCGCCCGACACGGGCACGGGACCAATTTCCACCAACAGATCGGAGTAGCCATGCCCCAACCTCACAGTCAGCCATCCGCGGCGGGGGGAACCGCGCTCCCGGTCGCGATCGTTGGCGCCGGACCGTACGGGCTGGCCGTCGGCGCGCATCTTCGCGCGGCGGGAGTGGCGGTGCGGCAATTCGGGCGGACGATGTCCTACTGGCGCGAGCAGATGCCCAGGGACATGCTGCTGCGGTCGTCGTTGAAGGCTTCATCGATCTCCGACCCCAACCGAGCTCTGCGCATCGAGCACTACGCCGCGGAGAGCAGGCGTCCCGTCGGCAGGCCGATCGAGCTATCGCGGTTCGTCGAGTACGGCGAATGGTTTCAGCGCACGACTGCACCCGACCTCGACGAGCGCCACGTCGCCCGCGTCGAGCGCGACGGGGAGGGTTTTACGCTCACGCTCGAGGACGGTGAGCAGGTAAGCGCCGGCCGCGTCGTCGTGGCGGCGGGCCTGTTCCCCTTCGCGCGGCGCCCGGCGATCTTCGATTCGCTTGCGCCGACGAGCATCTCGCATGCCTCCGAGCACGCCGATCTGAGCGTCTTCGCCGGCCGGCGCGTGGCGGTCATCGGGTCGGGACAGAGCGCACTGGAGTCGGCGGCGTTGCTCAACGAGCATGGCGCACAGGTCGAGGTCCTGGCGCGCGCCGGGGATGTCTATTGGCTCGGCTGGAACCCGAACGGCGACGTTCGCGCTCGACTACGCTGGCCAAAACCGCCGACGGACGTCGGCGGACGGGCAACCGGATGGATCGCCTCCACCCCGAGCGGCTTTCGCCTCATACCCTCCGCGCGCGCGAAGGAGATCGTGCAGTTCCGCTGCCTGCGCCCGGCCGGGGCCGGCTGGCTGCGCCCGCGACTGACAGAGGTCAAGCTGTCGCTCGGGAGAGGAGTGCTCGCGGCGGAGCGATCCGGCGAGCAGGTCGAGCTGACGCTCGACGACGGCACGACGCGGACCGTCGATCACGTGTTCCTGGGGACCGGCTACGAGGTCGACGTGCGCCGCTATCCGTTCCTCGCGCCGCAGTTGAGCGGCGAACTGGAGCTCTCCGCGGGGGCGCCGGTGCTGCGCCCGGGGCTGGAATCCTCCGTTCACGGGCTGCACTTCGTCGGCGCCTCGGCGACCAGCAGCTTCGGGCCGATCATGCGCTTCGTCGTCGGTACCTGGTACGCCGCCCCGGCCGTCACGCGCAGGGTGCTCGGACAGCGCCAGCCGCTGCTCAGCCAGTCCTATTGAGCCGCTCCGCCGCTCAGCGCGCGGCGTGCGACGCGTGCTTTGCGCGCCTGGCGCGTGCCCGGTGGGCGGCGCGCTTGTGCTTGTGCGCGGCCGCTGCGCGTCGCTGGCGCGTGGCGGCGGCGCGCTTGGCGGCGGTGCTGGCGGCCACCTGAGCGGTTCCCTTGGCCGGCTTTTTCTGCTTCTGCGGAGGAGGTGGGGCCGACGGTTCTTCCACGGGGGGCGGCGTGGTGCCTCCCCCGCCTTCTTTTCCCACCGGCGGCGGAACACCACCCGACGGAGCCCCTTCAGCACCGAGGCGGCTTGCGATTTCGGGCACCGCGCCGGCGCAGGCCGAGCCCGCGAGCGGGCGAACGCCGCCGTCGCTGGTGGCGAGGAGTTGGCCAGCCGCTGCGGTCACGTTGTTGAGCGCGGTGAAGCCTCCAGCGCCTGTGTCGACCCCGCGTGTCGACACGCAGTTGTTCTGCGCGATGTTGCCGACGCCGAGCGGGTTGCCGGACGGGTACCAGGATTCGACATCGCGGCGGACGAGCGAGTTGACGATCAGGTTGTGTTCGAGGAGATTGCCGTTCGACGCGACCCCGCCGTCACCCGAGAAGATGACGCCCTCGCCGTTTTCCGAGATCACGTTGCCGCTGATCACGGCGCCCGTCGAGCTGGGGTACAGCTGGACGCCGCGATCGGCGTTGTGCGCGATCAGGTTGTCGACGATTCGCGTGTTGGTCGCGACCTGCACGTAGATGCCGTGGTCGTGGTTGGCCGCCGGCATGACCCCGCAGTCGTGGATTCGATTTTTGGCGATCACCGTGGAGTCCGCCACGCCGTACGTCGCGCTGCCGACGTCGAAGCAGATTTCCGTGTGTTCGTTCGTGACATCGTCCGATTCGAATGTCGCGTGACCGCCGTTGATCGTCGGGCTCGGGAGCGGTTTCGATTCGGATTGGTGATTCCCGTTGAGATCGAGAGCCGCGACGGTCACGTAGTTCGAGCCCCGCGGCACATACAGCCGTCCGGTGATCAGCGCACGCTCGCCGGGATAGCTGCGCAGCACGATCGGCGCCCCGGCGGCGCCGCCATGGTTGAAGCGCAGGCCTCCATCGTAGGCGCCGGCGCGCAGGCACCCGATCTGTCCGGGCGCCAGCGAGTCGGCCAGCTTCTGTGCGGTGCGAAAGGGAGCAGTGGCGGCGCCGCTCTGAGTGTCAGAGCCCTGCGGCGAGCTCAGCTTGTCGCAGGTTGTCGGAGCCGATTCGGCGCGGGCGGCCGGGGCCGCCAGGCCGGCCGTGAGGCCGATGAGCACGAGCGTCGTGGCGAGCTTGCGACGATTCGGCCGGGCGGCCGAGGAGGGCGAAGGGGCGAAGGACAGAGTGGCGGTGGGGCATGAAACTCGGCTTGCGCGACTCAGCATCGATGGATCGGCCTCCGTAAGGGTGGTGGGAGACCTTCATCGACGTCGACCTGCTTCCCATGACCGAACCGAGCCCGCCCTCCGACGAACGTCCACCTGCCTGTGGCCCTCATCGCCGCGGCGGAATAGTCGATACCGTTGTCGAGATGCGCCGCCGCCCGCCCGCACCACAGAACCATGCCACGAGCTAGCGACCCGGCGCGGGCAGCCGACTGGCTGGCACCGCAGGGGCCTCGAGAGGGCCTCGGCCACTACGTGGAGATCATCCGCGACCGGCGCAAACTGATCATCGCCTGCGTGGTGATCGTGACGATCGTGGCGGGCGTGTACGCGAAGCTCGCCTCGCCCACCTACAAGGCCGAATCGCACCTGCTCGTCACGCCGGTGAACGGCGAAAGCAGCCTGATCGGGCTAGGCCTGATCACCAGCTCCGGCAACCCCACGGGCGACGTCTCAACCGCCGCGAGCCTGGTGACCACCTCCGAAGTCGCGGCGCTCGTCGCGGCAAGGGTCGGACACACGACCGGCCGGGCGGTGCTCGGGCAGGTCAGCGCCGTGCCGGTCGCCCAGAGCAACGTCGTCGCGGTCACCGCCAGCGCCTCGACTGCCAAGCGCGCGCAGGAAATCGCCAACGCCTTCGCGCTTGCGACCGTCCAGAACCGTACTCGGACGCTGCACCGTCAGCTCGAATCGATCATCCCCACGATCAGGCAGCAGGTCGAAGCGCTTCCCGTCGCCCAGCGAACGGGCCAGGGCTCGCTCGGCGAACGACTCTCCTCGCTGCAGACGCTGCTGGCCGGACCCGATCCGACGATCTCCGTCGAGTCGCTCGCCCAGCGCCCGCAGTCACCATCGTGGCCGAAAACGAAGCTGAGCATCATCGCCGGCATCCTGATTGGGCTCGTCATCGGGCTGGGCGGCGCCTTCGCGCTGGAGAGCCTGGATCCGCGGGTGCGGCGCGAGGAGACGCTGCGCCGTATCTTCCGCCTGCCCGTGCTCGCGCGCATCCCCCGCGAACGCCGGCCGGCGTCGCGCAAGCTGCCGATGCGCCCGGGCGAACTCTCGCCGGCCGCGCAGGAGAGCTACCGCATGCTGCGCGTCGCCCTGGGCGCGCGCGGCCACCCCGAGGGCACGCGCTCGATGATGGTCACCGGCTCGACGCGCTCGGAGGGCAAGTCGACGGTGGCGCTCAACCTGGCCGCCACGCTTGCCTTCTCCGGTCACAAGGTGATCCTCGTGGAGGCCGACCTGCGGCGTCCGTCGCTCGCGGGGGCGCTGGACCTGCTGGCAAAGCGCGGCAAACGCGGGACCGCGGGCGTCCTGATGGGCGAGATCTCGCTGCGCGACGCGCTCGTGCAGGTCAAACGCCTGAGCGACAACCTCAGCGCGCTGCTCGTCGAGCAGTCGGCGCCGTACCTGGCCGACGGCCTGCTCGCCGCGAGCGACGAGATCGTCGAGCAGGCCCGAGCGCTCGCCGACTATGTGGTCTTCGACGCGCCCCCTGTGACCGAGGTCAGCGATGCGCTGCCTCTGAGCCAGCACGTCGATGACGTGCTGATCGTCGCGCGCCTCGGCTACAGCCGCACCGACCAGCTCGTGAACCTGGGCGAAGTCCTCTCGCGCCAGGGCGTCCGTCCGTCGGGCCTGGTGATCGTCAGCGACGACTTCAACCAGGGAAGCGGCTACTACGCACCCACGCCTTCGCCGCCGAACCGACTCGGCGGCAGGGTTCGCGAGCAGATCCCCGCAATCGGGGCGTAGTGCCGAGATGAACGCCCGGGGGCGCGCGTTCGAGCTGCTCCCGTCGTCGATCCTCGCGGCGGCGGCGATCCTCGGGGTGATCGCAGCTCTGCAGCCGATCATCGCCGTGGCGGCCGGTGCGGCGGTCGTTCTCGCCTACATCGTGTTCAGCGACCTCGCCGTGGGCTTCGCGGTGCTCGCGTTCCTCAGCTTCCTGGACACGCTCTCCTCCAGCTCACTGAGTCCCGCGAAGGCGGTTGGATTGTTGCTCGTCGTGGCGTGGCTGGGCCACTTCAGCTCGACCGTGCGCGAGCAGCGTGACTTCTTCGCCGAGCACGCACACCTCACGTGGGTGCTGATCGCGTTCATTGGGTGGGGCGCCGTGTCGTTGGTGTGGGCCACGCAGCTCGGCCCGGGGATCGCCTCGCTGTCGCGGTACGCGCCCAACATGTTGCTTCTTCCGATCGCATACACGGCGGTGCGCACGCGTCGCGACCTGGCGATCGTGCTCGGCGCGATCGTGTTCGGCGCGATCGTCGCGGCGGGCTTTGGGATTACCCAGCCGGCTGACGCCTCCCAACTCGTCGAAGCAAGCTCGCGTGCAACCGGCACGATCGGCGATCCGAACGAACTCGCTGCGGTCCTGCTCGTCGGCCTTGCGCTCGGCGGCGGCTTCGCGCTCGGGCGCGGGCGCGCCCCGCTGATGCGCATCGCGGGAGCGTTGGCCGTGCCGCTGTGCGCCGCGGGAGTCTTCCTCAGCCTGTCCCGCGGAGGGCTGGTCGCGATGGGCGCGCTGCTGGTCGCGGCGACGATCTTTGCCGGCCGCTGGCGGGTTGCGATCACGGCGATGCTCCTGGCGGTGGCCGTCGGCGGGGTCGTGTATTTCACGGAGCTCGCGCCCCTTCCCGCGCGCGAACGCGTCACCAACACGAGCGGCGGATCCGGACGATCGGATCTGTGGACCGTCGGCTGGCGGATGGTGAAGGCGCATCCGGTGACCGGCGTCGGCGTCGGCAACTTCCAAGCCGTCTCGGCAGACTACGTCCTGCAGCCCGGGACGATCACGCGGGCCGACCTGATCTTCTCGCAGGCGCCGAAGGTCACGCACAACACCTATCTCGAGGTGATGGCGGAGGAGGGCGTTCCGGGGCTCCTGCTGCTCCTGGCGGTGATCGTCACCTGCATGTCCTGCGCGCTAAAGGCCGCGCGCATCTGGGCGCGGCGCGGGCAGGCGAGCGCGGAGGCGCTCGCTCGCAGCGTGTTCCTGGGGCTCGTCGGGATGCTGACGGCTGACTTCTTCATCTCCAACATGTTCAGCAAGCTGTTGTGGGTGATGCTCGCCCTCGGCCCGGCTATGCTCGCAATCGCCCGTGCCGAAAGCGAGGAGCAATCGGTCGAAGCCCTGGCCAGTCGAGGCTAACTCGAATGACGCGGGAACGAGCTAGTCGCAGCGCCGCTTTCGCGTTCTCGGGCCAGATGGTCGGAGCCGTCCTCACGGCGGTCCTCACGATCTATCTCGGCCGCGCGCTGTCCGCGCAGCAGTACGGCAGCCTGACGTTCGCGCTGGGCGTGGTCATGCTCACGAGCCTGTTCGCCGACTTCGGGATCGCTTCATCGACCGGCCGCTTCATGGCCGAGCGGCGCGATCATCCGGCGGCGGCAGCCGCGGTGTTCCGCACGGGCATGCGCCTCAAGCTGCGCCTGGGGCTCGTCGCCGCTGTCGCGCTGTTCGCTCTCGCGGGGCCGATCTGCGACGCGTTCGGCACCAGCGCGGCGGCGTGGCCGCTGCGTGGCCTTGCCATCTCGCTGATGGCCCAGAGCATGTTCCTGCTCGTGATGGGCGCCTTCATCGCGCTGGGCAAGCTCAAATACAACCTGATCATCGCGACCGTCGAGAGCGTCGTCGAAGTGGTCGCGAGCATCGTGCTGGTCGTGCTCGGCGCGGCGGCGACGGGTGCGGCGTTCGGCAACGCGATCGGCTACACCGTCGGGCTCGTGGTCGGGCTCGCGATCGCGAACAGGACGATCGGGAGCATCCGCGCGCACAGGCACGAGCAACCACCCGACTCCTCCCCGCCAGCCGTCTCGCCACGTGAGATCCTGTCGTACGCGAGGCCGCTGCTGGTCGTCGACGCCGCGTTTCGGACGTTCTCCAGCGTCGACGTGCTGCTGATCGCGGCGCTTATCGGCGGGGGTGCGCCGGTCGCCGCCTTCGGGCTCTCGATGCGGCTGGGCGCGTTCCTCGACTATCCAGCCGCGGCGGTTGCCTCGGCCGTAGCGCCGCGGTTGGCGAGCTGGCGCGAGGGGGAGGGCGACCTCGACCTGTTTGCGCGTAGCCTGCGATATCTGCTGATCCTGCAGATGGTGTTCACCGCGCCGATCGTGATCTGGTCGGGAGCGATCCTGCACCTGATCTTCGGTGAGAAGTATCCCGGGGCCCCCGCCGTGCTGCAGGCGCTCGCGCCGTTCGTATACCTGTCCGGGCTCGCGCAGATCACGACGCTCTCGGTCAACTACCTGGGGGAGGCGCGGCGACGCGTGCCGATAGCCGTCGCGATGCTGACCGTCAACGTCGTGGTCGACGTCGTGCTCCTGCCGCGGATCGGAATCGTGGCGGCCGCGATCGGCACGAGCGCCGCGTACGCCGTGTGGGTCCCGGCGCACCTTTGGCTCCTCCGCGCGCACGCCGGCCTGGAGCTGTGGCCGCTTGCGCGAACGGCCCTCAGAACCTTGATCGCGGGTGCCGCGATGGCCGGCGTCCTGGCCGCGCTCGGCACCGGCAACGTCCCCGTCGGATTGATGGCCGCCGGGCTCGTCGCGGGACCGATCACCTACCTCGCGGCGCTGTTTGTCGTGCGCGAGCTGACGCTCGGCGACGTCGCCCAGCTGCGCGGGATCCTGGCCGGCCGCGTCGCCGTCTGAAGCGGCTCAGATCAGATCCGCGTAAATCGCGCAGATCTGCTCGCACCAGGCGTCGATCGCAAAGTGCTCGCGCACCCAATTCCGGTTATCGTTCCCCGCGGCTGCGCGCGCTTCGGCCGGAACCTGGAGCAGCTGCCCAAGGTTGGCGGCCAGGGCGCCGTGATCCTCGCTCGGGAAGGTCAGCATGTGGGGCGCGCCGGCCCAGCCGGCGGTCCCCGGAATGTCGGACATCACGACGGGCAGGCCGCACGCGAGCGCCTCGCCGATCGCGGAGGACTGGCCCTCGTGACGCGACGCGCTGACGAAGATATCGGCGGCCGCGAACAGCCACGCCGAGTCGCTGACGAAGCTCGAGGTGCGCAGCCAGGAGGGTCGCGCCGGCAACCGCTCTGCTAGGAACGACTGCATCTGCTCCTCCCCCACGAGCAGCGCCGTCATCGCCGGATGACGCTCGGCGATCGTCGCCAGCGCGTCGAGGAGCACGTCGACCCCCTTGACGTCGGGCCACCAGCCCATGCAAAGTACGACATCCGCGTCGGCGTCCAGCCCGAGGCGCTCGCGTGCAGCGCGACGATTGGGCAACTCCGAGAAGCGCTCCACGACGATCGCGTTCGGGACCATCTCGATCCGCCCGCGAGGCACGCCGCGACTGGCGGTGAAGTCGGCCAACCAGGGCGACACGGCGATCACGCGCGCGACTCGCCTGCGCGCCACGATCCGCATCTTGAGCAGATCCTTGGCGCGTTGAGCCGGAGGATAGCCGTTGAAGCCCGTGCGGATGTGCCATACGCACGGCACCTCCAGCGCGGCGGCTGCGCTCGAAGCCGCCAGGTCCGCGACGGTGAAGTTCGTATGCACGAGCGCGGCGCTGTGCTCGCGCATGACACCGTCGAGATGGGCGCGACAGGCGCGCCGACTCGGTGACAGTATCGACCATGTCACGCCCACGGCGTCGAGGTCGGCCAGCCAGGGCTGACCCTCCGCCCCGGGAGCCAGGACGAAGTGCGTCCACATGCCGAAGCGTGTCCGGACCGCGCGGGCGAGCGCCAGCTCGCTCGACATGAAGTTGCCCAGGTACGGGCTGTTCCAAAGCGTCACCTGGACGATCGAGCGGTCGGTCACCGAGCCCGCCTGCGTCACCGAGCCCGCCCGCGCTTCATCGAAGCCGCGCGGCGCGCGCTGCCGCGGCGGCCGTGGCGAGCTTGCCCGCCAGCAGCGAGGCGCATCGACTGCCGGCGCCGATGCGGAAGTCGCCGCCGGTCACGTCCGCATACAGCGGATCGGCGACCACGTTGGCGACGGCGGTGAACCCACCGTCGCCCTTGACGATCGCTCCTTCGCGTCCGCCGAACACGCAGTTCTTGCGTACGAGGTTCCCGACGCCAACCGGGTTGCCGTCCGGGAAATACGATTCGATGTCGGCCCGGATACGGGAGTGCGAGACGACGTTGAACTGCACCAGGTTGTGGTTCGAGGCCAGCCCGTCGTCACCGGAGATGATGATCCCCTCGCCGTTGCCGTCGATCACGTTACGTTCGATCACGCTGTATTGGGCGTTGGGGTAGAGCTGGATACCCCGGTCCGCGTTGTCGTAGATCAGGTTTCCCACGATTCGCGTGCGGTCGGCGCGCTCCACGTAGATCCCGTGTTCGTGGTTGTTCGACGGGAGGTGGCCGCAGTTGTGGATGCGGTTGCCTTCGATAAGCGTGTCGCGGGCGCGTCCGTAGTCGGGGGAGCCGAGCAGGAAGCAGATGTTCGTGTTCCCGTTCGTGACCTCGTCGCCGACGAAGCTGATCGCGCTGCCGTTGACCGTCGGCGAGGGCAGTTCCGCGTCGTTGCGCCCGTCGAGCGTCAGGTGGCTGAAGACGTCCCTGCTGGCGGTGTGCGAGAACCACAGGCGCCCCACGAGCCGCGCCTGTTCACCGGGATAGGAGCGGAGCGCAATGCGACTCCGCGAGACCTTGACGTCCTCCACGTAGGTGCCGCCGCGCAGGCAGCCCGTCTTCCCCGCGTGCAGCGAGTTGACGAGTCGCTGGACGACCTGGCGTCGGCTCCCCGCCGTCGGTGCGGCGACAACCCGGTCGCAGCCACCCCCGACCGCGCTGCTCGCCGCGCGTCGGGGCGCGCTTTCGGACCGCGCCCCACAGGCGAGCGCCAAGCCGATCGCCAGCAGACCAGCGACGGGCACGGCCGACCGGATCGTGAAGCGTCCGAGCAAGCTCGCGAGTCTAGCGTGAGCTCCCCGCGGATCGCCCCGGTTCTCGCGCCGCCGGCCTGGCGCGACGGGTCAGAGCGCTCGCCAATCGCGCCACGCGCAAGCGGCCGCGAAGCTCCCGGCGGCGCAGGTCGATCGCCTCGAAGCGCTCGTCGGAGGAATAGGAATGCGTTGCCCGAGCGCCGGCGACGTCGATGGGCTCCAGACGGTCGACCTCGTGCTCGGCGTACTCCGTGAGGCTCAGCACGTCGATCTCGCGAAACGAGATCGCCCAGCCGTAGCGTCGGCTGCCGTCCTGTCCCGGACGCACCAGCCGTGCGCCGAAGCGCTGGACGGCCCCGGCGGGCCGCGCCCCGCGCACGTCTGAGACGACGGGATTGCCTGGATGCGGATGCCACTGGCCGGCGGGCGCGTCCGACCAGAACAGGTGGAGCTCGTCGAGCGAGCTCGCGTGCGGGGCGGCTATCGCTGCGAACAGCCACAGGCGATCGTCCTCGGCGAGGATCGTCGCGTCGGCGGCGTCGACGTCGTCGAGAATGATCGCCTCGCGCTGCCACCCGTTCGGGAAGTCGACCGCCCGGTAGAGCTCCACGCGCGAGACCGCCGAGGTCTCGGGGATCATGAAGATCTCGGCGCCGTGCGTGAAGACGAAGGGGTAGCTGAGGTGGTAGGGCGCTGCCAGGACCGTACTCGGCGGATCCGCCGTGCGGCCATCGTCATGCAGCTCGGTATGCGAGATCACCGCGCGCTCGGCGCCGAGCGGAAGCTCCTCGCAGAACAGGTGGTGGCTTCCGGCATGCTCGAAGAGGAACGGGTCGGCGTACAGATGGCCGGGCCTCCAACGCACCAGATCGGTCTCGCTGGACCAGCCATGCGTGAGCTGCGGACCGCGCGCGCGGACGCGAACCGACCACGGCCGACGGAAGAGCAGGCGCACCGACAGAACCCGAACCCATGTCAGCGCCGCGCGTAGGAGCATCGCGGCGGTCGAGGGCGGTGCGGCGGCCGGTGACGACGCGGATGCGGGAAGGTCCAGACCGGGCGCCCGCTCGGCGGCGCGCGTGACGAGGGCTGCGAGCTTCCACAGCGCGAGGTCGCAGCTCAGGACCGCGGAGAAGGCGCGCACCCCGGACACCGTTCGCTGAACGACGACCGTGCCGCCGCGGCGGCGGAGGAGAACCTCGGATTCCACGCAGTCCGCGCCGCTGAAGACCGCGCGCGCGAACGCGTCCTCGGCCTGCTCGCGCACGCCCCCGTGGCGGACGTACAGGAGCTCGCGCTGCTCGTCGTCGGGCAGCGGTCGCTCGGACAGCCACACGACGAGCGCACCCTCGCCGGCGCTCGCAGCCTCAGAGTCGTCGGTCGGGTCGAGCTCGGAGCGGGGTAGCGCCACCGGCGCGAGGGCGTCGGCGCCGAAGCGCAGCAATCGATGTTCCGCGGCGGCGTAGAGACGGCGAGCGCGCTTGCGGGGCAGGGAGCCGGCCAGGCGCACCTCGACGACGTCGAGCGCGCGGGAGTCGCGCAGGCCGGCGAGAGCCCGCTCCTGCCAGGCCGGCGCGCGGGGACCGTCGAGGACCACCGCGATCGGGCGAGGGTAGACGCTCACACCTGCTTTCCCGCATGCTCCGCGAGCAGCTCCAGGTAGAGGTCCTCGAGCCGGCGCACGAGCACGTCGATGTCGAACTCGGCTCGACGGCGCTCGCGCCCACGCGCCCCCATCGCCCGCGCGCGCTGCGGATCGTCGAGCAGCTCGGCGAGCGCCGCAGCCAGCGCGGGGGGATCGTTCGGAGGCACGAGCAGCCCATGCACGCCCGGCTCGATCAGGTCGGGCAGTCCTCCGACGGCGCTCGCGACCACGGGCAGCGAGGCATCCATGTACTCCATCACGGCGAGCGGGCTGCCCTCGAAGTCCGAGCAGCACACGGCGATATCGAGCGCCGAGAGCAGATCGGGCACGTCCGTGCGCGAGCCGAGGAAGTGGACCGCATCGTGCAGGCCAAGCTCTGCGGTGAGACGCTCGAGGCTCGCTCGTTCGGGCCCGTCGCCGATGATCAGCGCGTGGAGGTCCGGCCAGCGCTCGACGAGCGGGGCGACGGCGCGCAGGAGCACATGGTGAGCCTTCTGCGGGCGCAGCCCCCCCACCACGCCGATCGCCTGCGCGCTCGACGGGATGCCCAGCTCGGCGCGAACGTCGCGGCCGCTGGGAGGCGGCAGGGACACGACGCCGTTGGGGATGAACAGCGTGTCGCGAGGATCGATGTGCTCGATCTCGATCATGCGGCGCCGGTCCTCGCGCGAGACGGCGATGAAGCGATCCGCGCCGCGCGCGATCAGCCGGCGATCGAGGAAGCGACGCAGCGGCTTGCCTTCGTAGGACCACGTGTGCTCGTGGGCGAGCACGACCGGCACGCGCGTGGTCCTGCCGAGCAGCGTCCCCCATGCGTTTGAGCCGAACTTGTGCGCGTGCAGCACGTCGACGCGCTCTCGGCGCAGGAAACGCGCGAGCCGCGCCCATACCCAAGCGTCCACCTTGCCGCGCCGGCCGAGGCCCAACAGGCGCACGCCGCGTGCGGATAGCTGCTCGAGCGCATCCACGGACGCCGCGCTGGGCGGTCCGGGAAGCGGCCAGCGGCTGACGCACAGGGTCGACTCGAAGCGCTCGGGATCGAGGCGCGTGGCGACGGACAGCGCGAGCCCCTCGGCGCCGCCATGGGTGCCCATGTAGTCGATCAGCGTGACGACGCGTACGCGTCGCGGATTCGGCCCAAGGGGCGATGATCGAGCCATGTCGGCCAGCATGCTAGGGCCATCGGCCGACACCGGACCGTCGGTGTGCGTCGCTACGCTCGGAGCGTGGAGAACCACGCAAACGAACGCCTGCCGGGCAAACGATCGTATGCGAGCTTCTTCTCCAGCGTGGCGAGCTTCTCGCTGCCGGCCGGCGCCCATGTGACGCCGGGAGCCGTGCGCGGCTACTACATCGACATGGGGATCAAGGCCGAGACGCCCGACTGGCCACCCCCCGGAATGCCTCCGACGGAGCTGAGGATGCACGTCGCGACGATCCAGTGGGGGCTTGGCGCCTACGAGCGCTACCTGGCCGGCGAAGGCGAGGCGTGGCTCGCCGCCGCTCTGAGCTGCGCCGAGGAGCTGCTCGACGAGCAGCAGACCTCCGGAGCCCTCGCCGGCGGCTGGGTTCACGTGCGGCCCTTTCCCCACACGTTCCCGCTGCGCCCGCCCTGGCTCTCGGCGATGTCGCAGGGAGAGGGGGCGAGCCTGATGGTGCGCATGCACGCGGAGACAGGCGAGCAGCGTTACGCCGAGGCCGCGCGCCGGGCGCTGCTTCCCCTCCAGCTCGATTCGGCCGACGGGGGCGTCCGCGCGACGCTCGCCGGGCGACCGTTTCCCGAGGAGTACCCGACGAGCCCGCCGTCGTTCGTGTTGAACGGCGGGATGTTCGCGATCTGGGGACTGCACGACGTCGGCGTGGGACTCGACGAGCCTCAGGCGCTCGCGGACTTCGAGCAGGCCGTTGACACGCTGGCGGCCAACTTGCACCGCTGGGATCTCGGCTACTGGTCGCGCTACGACCTTTTCCCGCACCCCGTGCTCAACGTCGCGAGCTCCTTCTACCACGACCTGCACATCAAGCAGCTGCGCATGACGAACCTGCTGGCCCCGCGTCCGGAGCTCGCCGAGGCCGCCGAGCGCTGGGCCGCGTACACGGAGTCGTCGATCAACCGCAGGCGCGCCTTCGCCGCCAAGGCGCTCTTTCGCCTGGTCGTCCCGCGCAGCCGCGCTCTTGCTCGACGCCTTCCGTGGTCGGCGATCGAGGGCGGTGAGGAGGCGGCGCTCGCGCGGAAACCGCGCGGCGCGGGGTGATTCAGCGTCCGCTTGGCTGGGCGCCCACGCCGGCCGGCGCCCGGCGCGCGATCGCGAACACCCGCTGGCCGCCTCGATGACCGACCACGCCCAGCTGGCGAGCTTCTACGACGACGCCTACACCCAGGGTCCCGCCGACGCGGAGGTCTACGCCCGCTGGCGAGCGCTCGGGGCGATCGGCAAGGCCGACCACGTCACGGGCCTGTGCGCTCGCGCCGGCTTGGCGCCGGCGAGCACGCTCGAGGTGGGCTGCGGCGACGGCGCTCTGCTGTGCGAGCTTCGGCGGCGCGGCTTCGGCGGGCGTCTGTCAGGCGTGGAGATCACCGCCGCGGCCGTCGCGATCGCGCGCGAGCGCGCGCAGATCGACGCCGTCGCGCTGTACGACGGAGCGCACCTGCCGGACGCCGACGACGTTCACGAGCTGGGCATCCTCTCGCACGTGCTCGAGCACGTACCGGACCCCTCGGCGCTGCTCGCGGAGGTCGCGCGCGCCTGCCATGCGGTGGTCGTGGAGGTCCCGCTGGAGGCCAACGTGTCAGCGCGGCGGTCGGCCAAGCGCGAGCATGCCGCCGAGGTCGGCCACCTGCAGCGGCTGGACCGCGCGGCCGCGCACGAGATCGTCGCGCGCGCCGGCCTGGAGATCGCATGCGAGCTGGAGGATGCGCTGCCGCTGAGCGTGCAGCGCTTCTTCGCGGCCACCCCCGCGGCACGCACGAGGGCGAGCGCCAAGTGGGCGCTGCGAGCCGGCCTCCACCGCGTCGCGCCGTCGCTTGCGCGACGGTTGTTCACCATCCACTACGCGTGCCTGTGCGTGCCGCGCGCCGCGCGCGCGGCCTGAAGCTCGCGATGCCAGCCGAGCGTCCGGGCACGTCGAGGGCGCCGCGCGCTCTACTGCCGACGGCGCGCGGGCCGCGTAGCGCCGGCGAGCAGCAGCGACAGCACCCTGCCCATCAGCTCGTCCGGAACGGCGGCGGGATCTGCGAGCTTCTGCCGAGCGATGCCGTCGGCGAGCGCGTCGATCGCGACGGCCAGCTGCTCGGCGGGGATCTCCAGCTCGAGCTCGAACTCGCGGACGCCGTCTTCGATGAGCTTGGTGAGCATGCGCCGCACCTGCGCGAAGCGCGCGGCGACCTTCGGCCGCACCTGAGGGTCGCGCACGCCGTAGGCCCAGAACTCCATGAACAGCAACAGCAGCTCGGGCTCGCGCTCGATCATCGTCATCCACTGCCGCGCCCCGCCGGTGGCCCGCTCGGCGACCGATTGGCGAACGCTGACGGCCTGCGCGATCTCCCGCGCATGCTCGTCGATCTCGCGCTCCATGAGCACCAGGAAGAGGTCCTCCTTGCCGTCGAAGTTGGAGTACAGCGCGCCGGTGGAGAACCCGGCACGCGAGGCGATCTCCTCGACCGACGCTCCGTGGAAGCCGCTCGAGGCGAAGGCGCTGCGGGCGGCCGCGAGCAGCCGCTCGCGCGTGTTCGCCTTGCTCTGCTCGCGAGTCATGCGCGTGCTCTCCTGCACCGCGGTCGGCTGGCCGCCGTCGACGATCTGCGCGCTCCTCATGTCGGGAATGCTACTTGACAGAGCGCTCGCTATTGCGATAGCGTTCATTATTAGTTTTATGGAAGGGCGATCGCGTGCCCCGGCAATGCTCGCGCCGCCCGCACGGAAACCGCAAATGCAACGGCGAGCGCGCGCGATGCGCGAACACCTGGGATAGGAGCTTCATGGCAATCGCGACACCGACCTCGACCGCCCCGGACTCCAACCTGGCAGGCCTTCCGACCGACGCGATCTCCTACTCGGACCTGTACGCGCGCTGGGAGCGCGGCAACTGGAAGGCGACGGAGCTGGACTTCACCGAGGACGCGCGCCAGTGGCGCGAGGACTTCACGGACTTCGAGCGCCAGGCCGCGCTGTGGAACTACTGCCTGTTCTTCTGGGGCGAGGACGCGGTCGCCGACAACCTGTCCCCGTACATCGACGCGGCGCCTCTGGAGGAGCAGAAGTACTTCCTCACGACGCAGCAGGTCGACGAGGCCCGCCACGCGGTGTTCTTCAAGCGCTTCATGCAGGAGGTGTGCGAAGTCGGCGACGGCTCGATGGCAAGCGGCCTGGCCGCGATCAAGCCGCAGCTCACGGTGGGCTTTCGCAAGATCTTCGACCGCCTCGACCGGATGGCCGACGAACTGCGCGCCGACCGCTCGCCGGCCAAACTCGCCGCCGCCGTGACGCTGTACCACGTGATCGTCGAGGCGGCGCTGGCGCAACCCGGCCAGCACTTCATCTGCAGCTACCTGGAGGAACGCGACCAGCTGCCGGCGTTCCGCGAGGGCATGGAGAACATCGCCGCCGACGAGCAGCGCCACATCGGCTTCGGCGTCAAGCTGCTGTCGGATCTCAACCGCGAAGACCCGGTCGGGGTTCCCAAGGCGGTCGCGCGCATCCTGCGCGAGGTCACACGCTACACGGCCCAGGTGCTGATGCCGCCCGGCTGGGACGAGAGCTATCTGACCGTCTTCAACTACACCTTCGACAAGGTCGGCGTCGAGGGGCTCACGTCGATGACGACCAAGCTGCGCTCCGCCGGGCTGCCGATCGAGAGCCTGCCCGGACCGGCCCTGCTGCCGCCCGGCCTGACGCCGCTGGAGATCTCCCAGCGCGGTCGCGAACTCGCCCAGGCGGGCGTGATCGGCGTGCGCGAGGGCCCCTCCGCGCGCGATCCCGAGACGCTCGCGCTGATGTTCGACATGATCCGCCGCCAGGTCAACCCCGAGCACGGCCTGACGCGGCCGACGACCTTCCAGTGGGAGTTCACCGATCCGGATGTCCCCACGTGGCACCTGACGGTCAACAACGGCTCCAGCGTGGTCGAGCAGGGCGACGCGCCGAAGCCCGACCTGCGCCTGCGCCTGTCCTACCAGGACTGGGCCGACATCGTGGGCGAGCGCGTGGACCCGCTGCGCCTCCTCGCGCGCGGCCGGCTGCGGCCGAAGGGCAACCCGCTCGCGCTGCGCAAGCTGGTCAAGGTCTTTCCGCGCGGCTGAGCACACTGCAGCGCCGCTACTACTCCTAGCCCGGCGCGAACTCTCGTTCGGCGGCGGGCACGGCACCGGAGGGCGCGCCGCGAGCGCCGCGCGAAGCTCCTGAGACGGGTTCGCCGATGGAGGGTTCGGGTGCCGCGGTCGGCGCTCGTCCTGCGGATGCGGCTTTGGCAGTCGGCGTACTCGACGCGGCCGACCCGTCGCTTCGCGTGGCGCCCACACCTTTCGCCTGCTCGAGCCCGAACTCGTGGCTGGCCTGCGCCGCGCCGCCGATCGTCGACCGCGGCGCCGGCGCCGCGCCGGTCGCACGCCCGTTCGACGGTTCGCCGAGACGCAGTCGCCCCCCGGCCAGGGCCGCGCCACTCGCCTCGTAAGCGCTGGTGAGCCGGCTGGCGTGGGCGCCCGGCGCAACCTGGTGCCGACGAGCGGATGCCCGTTCATGCCCGACACCGCCACCGAGGGCTACGCAGCCCGCTCCGACGCCGAGCGCCAGCACGCAGCCGACGGCGAGCTTCGCGCCGAGCGGCCCCCCTGCGAGCCACCATCCGCCGCCGGCCACTCCCGCGACTCCCGCTCCCGCAGCGCCGGATGCCCCCAACGCGCCACCTCCGACGCCGGCCGCGCCCTGCCCGGCCATGCCCGCGCCGGCCCCCGCGCCTGTTCCCGCCCCCGCGCCTGTGCCCGCCCCGGCGCCGGTTCCCGCGCCTGCTCCAGATGCGGCCACGGCGCCCGAACCGGCGACGCCGCTCGCCGCGCTCGCGCCGAGCGTCAACTGCAGGACCAACGGCACGGGCGGCAGCACCGCTGCCAGCCCGCGCAGCGAGAGGACGTACGCGCGGCAGGCGGGACACTCGTCGCGGTGGATCAGCGCGAGCCTGTAGCGCTCTCCGCCGGGGTCGAGGATGCCGTATGCGAAGCCGCGCATGAGCGATCCCTGCTCCTCGCACCAGGCGCCGGCGCGGATCGTCTCGACGAGCGCGCCGACCTTGCCTGCGACGCCCGGCGAGCGCGTGTCGCGACCCTCCATCAGCTTGCGCATGCGCGACTCGCTGACGCCCATCCGAGCGGCGGCCTCCGAGCGTGAGAGACCCTGCAGGTAGCACAGCGTCGCCGCCTGCTGCTCGCGCGCGCTCAAGCGCCCTCGTAGCGCCTCGAACAGCTGGCGCAGCCTCGTGCGGTCGTCGAGCTCGGCGGCGAGGTCGGGCTCCTGTACGGCATGACGCCTATTGCGCGCAAGCCCGCCGCCGTGCTTGCCCTCGAGCTCGGCGGGGACCGCGGCGCACTGGATGCGCCGGCGGGCGCGGTGCTCGTCGATCGCGCGGCGGTAGGTCACGAGCGCCAGCCAGCCGGACGGGTTGACGATCTGCCGGCCCTCGAGCGTCGCCGCATACAGGCCTTGCCAGGCCTGCGCATAGGCGGCGTCGACGTCGCTCGCGTCGAGACGCACCCCCGCGGCGCGCAAGCGTCCGCAAACGCTCCCGATCACGCTGTCCCGCAGCCGCTCGAACTCGTCGCGCAGCAGGCGTTCGGCTCGGTAGCGACGCACGGTCGATGGACTCACCGATCCAACAATATAAAAATCCTGCCAGCCCGTCGAATTCCGACATCCGGCCCATTCCGACTATCTCGATTGCGTCCGGTCGGCGCGTGGTCGGCCGAGTTGGGCGATCTGCCGCAGGCTGACCGCGCGCATGTCATCTCCGGCGCGCTGCGCGTCGTGCCACTCGACGACCCTCGCCAGCGCCTCCTGCAGGTCCCACGCGGGGGCCCACCGGAGGCCCATTTCGGCTGCGCTCGAGTCGAGCGACAGGTGGCCCGCCTCGGGAGGGTGCGCAGCCTCGTCGAGCTGCCAGCGAAGCCCGCCGCCCGACAGCTCGGCCAGCCGCTCGACGATCCAGCTGACCGGCCGCACGTCCTGCTCGCGGGGGCCGAAGTTCCACGCGCGTGCCACGTCGTCCGTGCTCCACAGCTCCTCCGCCAAGCGCAGATATCCGGCGAGCGGGTTGAGCACGTGCTGCCACGGCCGCACCGCGTGGGGGTTGCGCACGCGCAACGGCTCGCCGCTGTCCAGCGCTCGGACGGCGTCCGGGATCAGCCGGTCCTCGCCCCAGTCGCCGCCGCCGATCACGTTGCCCGCGCGCGCGGTCGCCAACCGCGTCGTCCGCTCGCCGGCGAAGAACGAGGAGCGATAGGCCGAGGCGACGAGCTCGGCGCACGCCTTGGAGCTCGAATACGGATCGCTGCCCCCCAGCCGATCGGCCTCGACGAAGCGCGCGTCCGCCCGACCGTCGTTCTCGTAGCACTTGTCGGAGGTCACGACGACGACCGCGCGCACCTCGCCGCCCGCCGCGCGCACGGCCTCGAGGACGTTTACCGTGCCCATCACGTTGACCTCATATGTCAGCACGGGATCGCGCAGCGAGCGCCTGACCATCGGCTGCGCGGCCAGGTGCAGCACGACCTCCGGCCGCGCCTGCAGCAGCGCGTCGCGCAGCGCACCCGAGTCGCGCACGTCGACGGCGTGCTCACGCATGTTCGCGCCGATCCCGGCCAGCTCGTACAGCGAGGGCTGCGTCGGCGCTCCGCTGGACAGTCCCGTCAGCTCGGCGCCGAGCGATTGCAGCCACAGCGACAGCCAGGCGCCCTTGAAGCCGGTGTGGCCGGTGATCAGGACTCGTCGCTGTGCCCAGAACTGGGAATTGATCTCCACGGCCGACGGGTATCTTCACGCAATCTCCATGCCCGCCGCATCCACCCCTCCCCCCCACCCCCCCCGCCCCCCCCCCCGCCCCCCCCCCCCCCCCCCCCGACCCCCGCGCCCCCCCGGCGTGCCCCACCACA
>Ga0193729_1000551_pt1 | contig 19623 bp, 21 predicted proteins | sample U1c2metaG_FD_143036 | JGI IMG/M metagenome (GOLD analysis project Ga0193729, IMG submission 143036) | Soil microbial communities from a riparian zone of the East river system, Colorado, United States - U1c2 | ecosystem: Environmental > Terrestrial > Soil > Riparian zone | place: USA: East River...
TCTTGGGTTCGATGCAATCCCAACCAGGCGCCAGCGCTCCGGCTGGGCACACGGCTAGGCCGGCGCGCAGACCCCATCGATATAACTCGAAATAAGCGCTCAGCTTGAGCGCTGCCGTGGGGGACGTCGCTGCAGCCCATTTGCGGAAGGCGTCGGTCGCTGCATGCAAGACCTCGACACCCAAGGCTTCCTTGGTTGGAAAATGATGGTACAGGCTGGGCTTGCGGATGCCGACTCGGTCGGCAACATCCTGAAAGCTAAACCCCAGGTAGGAGCGCGTCTGGATCAAGTTCCTGGCGACGCTCAGTATCTCCTCACGGGTAGTCGAAGTTTCTATGACTGCGGTCACCTACCTACTATATGGTAGGGAGACGAGCAATTCAAGAATTTAGGCCCGGCGCCACAGCCAAGGCGGCACACAGGCCGAGCCGGAGCACGGCCGAGCCGGCGAAGAAGGCTAAACGCCGCGCAGCTTTCTCAGCCGCAGCGTGGCGTGCAGCACCAGCGCCAACACGGCGGCGAATACGGCGCACTCGGCAAAAAAAGCGCCGTCGGCACCGGTCTCAGAGATGGGGCGCTGCGCGAATGTGCCCGCAATCTGCGACCACCAATACGCGAACAACCCGATGTCCATGAACCAGTGTCCGATCATGACGAACACCAGGGTACCCGATGCGCGCGCCATCGTGCCCAGCAATACACCCGCGCCGAATACCACCGGCACCATGGCCACCAGTGCCCAGTCCTTGGTCAGGTGGATGAGCGTGAACAGCAGCGCGGAGATCAATACCGCGATCACGGGTCCATGCCGCTTTTCGATCGGTGTTTGCATGTAGCCGCGAAACCCGGTCTCTTCGCACACGCCGGCGGAAAGCGCTGAGACGATGCACGCCAGCCATTGCATCTGACGAGAGGGGATAAATGACAGATCGTAGCCATGATGAAAGGCATCGGCCGGGAAGGGCACGAAGCGAAACACCAAGAGCAGGGCGGCGTGGACAGTTGCGGCGAAGCTGATCGCTGCGACCATGCCCCACAGCCATTGCTCGCCCGAGAGCGGGCTCTTGCGAAAGTACTCCGCGCGTGCGGCTTGCAGCGATCGCGGCGGTCCGCCGCCGGCGGCCCACCAAACATACGCGCCCAGGAAAAGCAGTTCGGCAGCGGCCGCGATGGGCATGCCCAATTTCAAAAGGAAAATAGGCCAGATGTTCGCCGCGATCATGCCTATCAAGAGTCCGCTGACTATCGCGCGAATCACAACCGGAAGGCGGACCCAAACGCGGCCTGCTAAGGTGGTCTCTGCCATTTAAGGCCCCCCTTATTGATCTTTTTTGTTAGGCAGCTCGATTGTACCGTCGTGCGCCTCAAGAGCGCGGCAGTGTTATTTCAGTTCGGTAATGACCGCGTGCGCGTGGCCGCGCAGCAGCAGCTCGGTGTGCGTGCGATCGCGCTTGTTGAATCGAATGTCGCCGAACTTGCTTTCGTTCACGGTGTTCTTGCCATCGAGCGTCGTCGATTGCAGCGCACCGGTTGCCTCGTAGACGACCAACGTGTCTTTGTCGTGGAAGTGCATGGGACTCGGCTCGCCGGGTCGCCAGGCATAATCCCAGACGACGACCTGGTCGTTTTCGAACAGCTTCTTGGCATGCGGTCGCGGAAAGGCCAGCGGATAGCCGGAGGAATTCGCCAGGGGCGGCAGCGGCTGGCCTTTGAGTTCGACGATGACGGTGCGTTCACCCGTCTTACCCGGCGTGTCGCCCCTGTGGCCAAAGAAGGCGGTGCCTTTTCGCGATAGCGGCACCGCGACAAAGTCATGTTGCGCCGGAGGCGCCACGCCGCTCGTATCCCAAGCGGTGACGCGGTCATTGTCGATGGCAGGCTCCGCACCGTAGCTCAATGCGGCAAGACCCAAGGCAGCGGCACACAGCACGGTTCTTAGCATCGGCTGATTGTACTCGTTGCTCAAGAGGATGGTAATTCGGCGCGCCGCTAAGGGATGACGGTGGTAAACAGATAGACCACGAAAATGACGAGCAGCACGATGCCGTGCAAAACGATGGTTCGTCCGGTTCGCAGGGCAATGGCTGTGATGAACAGCGACAAGATCAACAGCACGGTGGCCTTGGTGTCTATCCCCAAGACCAGCCGGGTGTGCATATACAGCGAGAGAACACCGACCGCGGGAATGGTTAGACCAATGCTCGCCAGCGCAGAGCCCAAGGCGAGATTGAGGCTGGTCTGCAAGCGATTGGCGCGCGCTGCACGCAGAGCGGCGAGCCCTTCGGGCAGCAGAACGATGGCCGCAATGATCACGCCGACCACGGCATTCGGCGCGCCTACGCGGGAAACAGCGGTTTCCAGACTGGGCGCGAGCTTCTTGGCCAGCAATACCACCGCCGCGAGGCATGCCAGCAACAGAATTGCGCTGGCAGCCGTAACAGCATTGCTCGGCTGGCTCGCGTGTTGCTGCTGCTCCTCTGCAAGGTCATGAACGAAGATTCGTCGATGCCCGATCGTTTGCGCAAAAACGAATGCCCCATAGATTGCCAGCGACACGACTGCGATCAACATGAGCTGGCTGGGGGAGTAGTAAGGCCCTGGGGTGGTGACGGTGTAATTTGGAAACACCAGCGTCAGGATGACGATGGCCGCCAGGGCGACCAGCGCCGCACTGACCGCATCGAGGTTAAAGGTTTGCTGGCTGTGCTTGAGCCCCCCGACGACCAAGCATAGGCCAATGATGCCGTTGAGGATGATCATCACGGCGGCAAAGACTGTATCGCGCGCCAATGCGGCCGCTTCCGTGCCTCCGGCAATCATCAAGGAAACGATCAGCGCCACTTCGATGAGTGTGACCGCCAGGGCGAGCACCAGCGTCCCATAGGGTTCTCCGATGCGATGCGCGACCACTTCGGCGTGGTGCACGGCAGCGAACACGCTTGCGGCCAAGCTTACGGCAATGACAGCGACAAAAACTCCGCCGAGGCTCAGATCGAAGGCGGCCGCCGCCATCACGATCCCCGCGAAGAGCGGGGTGAGGATGGTCCACAAGGGCAGATCGGGGAGCCAGCCGCGCGGCGATGATGCAGTGTTAGATGGCATATGATTCGGTTATTCTGCCGAAGCAGCATAACGCCGCGGGCCAGTTATAACCACTTGGGGCAAATAGTTGAAGGCAGAAAAGGATTGGCGCAATGAGGGCGTGCGGGTCATCAAAAGTGACCGGCTGGACAGCAACACGCCGCAGACCCCGGGCATGTTGCGCGCGGCCGCGGTGAATTTTGCCCGGGTCGGCTCGCAGAAGCTGTGGGCCGGCACGGTGATCATTCAACCGAACGCCAAGACCGGAGCGCACCACCACGGCGCGCTGGAAAGTGTCATCTATGTCGTGCGGGGCGCTGCGCGCATGCGTTGGGGCGAGCGCCTCGAATTCACTGCAAAGGCGGATGCCGGCGACTTTATTTTCGTGCCGCCCTATGTTCCGCACCAAGAAATCAATGCCTTGAGCGATACGCCGCTCGAGTGCGTCCTGGTGCGCAGTGACAACGAATCGGTGGTGGTCAATTTGAACATCGATGCTGCCGAACGATTCGAAGAAGTCTATTGGATCGACCCGATCCATCGCGCGCCGCGATGACGCCGCTCAATTGCTACAGCGTATGAAGATCGTCGGTCTCGCGCTTTAGATCCGCGAGAAATTTCTCCAGCTCTGCCTTGCGCTCGGGAACCCGTGCGCGGCCTGCGGGCGAGAGCACTCGCGCCGGCACCTTATTCAAGTTGTCCATCAGCATGGCGACCGCTTTCGGCGCATCGGGACTGCCGCCATGAGGATCGACCAGCGCCATGATGCGTGCTACGCCGATGGCGCCCAACCAGTCGAGGGCGTCGGCGTCGTGCAGGTAAAGCGCCTCCGCAGCGACCGGATCGCGATAGTACATATGAGTGCGGATGGCGCCGCGCACTGCGTCGATTTTTTCCATCGGAAATCCGGTTCCTTTCAGCACCGTGTCGACGACACGTGCGCCGACATCCGAGTGATCGGTTTTGACATCTTCCCAGGGTGCAAAGGCCGCCATGTCATGCAGGTACGAGGCGGCGAACAGCACGTCGTCGTCCAGGGTGACGTGATCGGCCGCCGCCAATTCGCGGGCCAGCGCATAGTCGCGTTGACAGTGCGAGTAGCCCCAGGCCGGATTCTTGAAGTGACTCGCTGCCAATTCGCGTACCGTGGCGCGCCAATCCGGAGTCGGGAAGGAAGCCGTCGGCGCTGCGGCGGCGATCGCCGCCGCGAACCCAAGCGCTGCGATGATCGCTGCGAACGGTTTATTCATTACGGCAATTCTACGCCAACGCCTCGTGTACTTCGCGGATTTGTGCGTCGGTCTCGGCGAGAATGGCGGTGCAATCGGCCGGCCTCAGACCGACACTCAGGAATGAATTGATGCCGTCGGTTCCAATGACTCTCGGCTCGGGCGTCTTCAGCGCGTCGGCAAGAACCAGGCTGGCGATGAGTACGTCGACGAGTCTCGCCTCGTGCTTCCATTTGCGGTCGAGGTCGCCTTGATCTCCCACGGCCTCACACATTTCGTCCGCGAAGCCCCAACTCAGCAGCACCGCCTTGCCGATGGAAGCCTGCCAGCCGCCAATGAGTTCCATCCACGACTCTTCGCTGACAAGCCCATTCGGTGCGCCGGCCGCCCGCGCCATGATGTAGAGGTTGCCGATGCCGTGAAGCAGACCTGTCAAGAATGCCTCATCTGACGGCACCTTGGTTCGCCGAGCAACGAGTCTGCAGATCGAGGCGACGGCAATGCTCCTGTTCCACAGCTCGGCAAGCGGTTGCGCGATTGAGCGCAGCGAGGTCTCGTTCTTCATCTGCTGCATGGCATAGGACATGGCCGTGCCCTGGACCATTTGATGTCCAAGCCGGGTGATGGCAGACCGCAGATCAGTGAGAGGTTTCCCTGAACTGTTGAATGCCGCTGAATTGGCGGTTTGCAGCACCCGTGCCGCAAGGCGCGGCTCGGCGCCGACTAAGGTAACAATTCGTTCGGATGTGGTGTTGGGATCCGCCAACGCCTGGCTGATTCGAATGACCACGTCGGGGAAACAAGGCAAGTCGATCGTTCCTTGCGACACCTCTGTGGCCAAGCTTTGCAAAAACGCGAGTGCTGTGGCGCGTTCTTCCGGCGTGGCGGCGGCATTGCTCGCGGGAACGGATTGTCCGCCGGAGCGGTACGTTGGAGCGCTGATCGTTGACATTAGCCCGTTGTCTGCTTGGTCAACACCGCCTCGCTATAGGCGCGTCCGGCGAGCCAAGCGTGAATCTGTCCGACAATGGACAGCGCGATGCCTTCTGGTGTGGTTGCTCCAATGTCGAGACCCACCGGGCCGCGAATTCGATCCTTAAGTTCTTCGGCCAAGGGTCCCAATTCTTTGGCGAGGCGATTCCGGCGCGCTTTGGGGCCGAGCAGTCCGACGTAGGCGGGAACGCCGGCTTGTGCGAGCTCGCGCAAATAGACTTCGTCCGACGGTAGGTGGTGACTCATCACCACGGCTGCGTGACAGCGCGCGAGGTCAACCTCGCTGCGCAGCGACTTGGGATTGGCGATGCGTACCTCAGCGCCGGGGAAGCGCGCCGCAACCGCATAGGCCGGCCGATGATCGATGACCGAAACACGCCAGCCCAGGGCACGAGCGGTACTGACGACGGGCAACGCGTCGGGCGCCGCTCCGCAAATCAGCAAATGCGGCGGTGGAGCAAGTCTCTCTACATATGCACGCGCACGCTCATCGGGGGGCAGATCCTCGGCGCCATGATGGGTGCCCAGCGGCATTTGCGAGTTGTGCACCATGATCAGGGATGTGGTTTCCCCCGCATGCGTCGCACGCCCGGCCGCCGCAAGGGCCGCCTCGGCCGCGCTCCCGGGTCCGGCGGGCTCCAGCAGAACGCGCATGGTGCCTTCGCAGCCGGCTCCTACGCCGAACAGGATGTCGTCCGGACCGCGGGTATCGTATTCCACTGCCCGCGCCACGCCGCTCTCCAACACCTCTCGCGCATGAATCTGCAGATCCGACTCGAGGCAGCCGCCGCTGAGCAAACCAATGTAACTTCCGTCGGCCATGAGCAGCATGCGTGCGCCAGGCTTGCGATAAGTAGAACCTGCCGTCGCAACGACGGTTGCAAGTACTCGGGAAGCTTGCGCGCCCGGCGCGCGCTCCAGCAAGAGTTCGAGGCTGGTATCAAGGCGAACGTCCATGGCGCTATTGTTCCACAGATGAAGAGGGCATGCCGGCCGCATTCAGTTCGGCGCGCGGCTAGCATCCTCTAAAAACGCAGTACTCTCCGTCAATTCGCCTTCCCATTTTGCGACCAGCGTCGATGCGACGGCGTTGCCGAGGACGTTGGTGGCGGTGCGTCCCATATCGAGCACGTGATCGACGGCGATGACGAACACCAATCCTTGCTCCGGCAATCCGAAGTAGCTCAACGATGCGGCGATGACCATCAAGGCGGCGCGCGGTACGCCGGCGATGCCTTTACTCGTGACCATGAGAATGAGGAGCATCATGATCTGTTGATGCACACTCAGGTCTATGCGATAGATTTGAGCGATGAACAACACGCCGAACGCGCAGTACATCGCCGATCCGCATAGATTGAAAGAATATCCCAGCGGCAGAACAAAGGAGGCGATGCGTGTGCTGACGCCAAAAGCTTCCAGCCGTTCCATTGTCTGCGGATAGGCCGCCTCCGAACTGGCCGTTGCGAAGGCCAGCAGCAGCGGCGAGCGAATCTCCTCCAGCAGCGGCAAGGTGCGCCGCCCGATGCTGATGTACAGGGAGCCGAAGAAAAAAGCCCACAAGATCAAAAGCGCAATGTAGAAACTGCCGATGAACTTGGCATACACCAACAAGACGCTCGCGCCCTGGCTCAAGACCGTCGCGGCCAGAGCGGCAAAGATCGCGATCGGCGCCAATGCCATGACATAGCGCGTCATCCTCAGTATGACGGCAGCAATCTCATCAATCGTATCAATCAGGCGCTTGACCTTCGCGCCCAGGCTGGAGGCCGCGGCGCCAAACAGCACGGAAAACACGACTATTTGCAGCACTTCGTTGCTGGCCATGGCCTGAACGATGGAGCTGGGAATGATGTGCTCCAGCATGTCCTTGAGCTGCAGCGGGCCGGCGGCGCTCACGCTGGAAGCGGCGGCGGATGCTGAAAGGCCAAATCCGGGCTTGAATAGCTGCACTGCCACGACGCCAATGGTCATCGAAATCATCGTCGCCACGACGAACCACCCCAAGGCCTTCGCGCCGATTCTCGCTATCGAGGCCGCGCCCTCCATGCGGGCCACCCCGACGACGAGCGTGGAGAACACCAATGGCGCTATGATCATCTTGATGAGGCGCAAGAAACTCGTGGTAACCAGCGACAAACCTGCCGCGGCGCTGTCGGCCGCGGGGCTGCCGCCAAGAGTTTGGTGCAGAAACAATCCGAATAGCGGCCCGGCGATCATGGCAATGACGACAAACCATGTGAGGCGGGATTTCATCTAGTACTTTTAGCACAGAGTTTATGAATACACGTAGCCCACAGTCGAAGCCCGCCCTGACCATGCAGCTGATCCGCGAGGCGCACGAACGCATCCGCGGGAAGATTCACCGCACCCCCGTGATGACCAGCCGCGTGCTCGACGGGATGGCGGGGAGCCGTCTGTATTTCAAATGCGAGAACCTGCAGAAGGCGGGCGCATTCAAGGCGCGCGGCGCCACCAATGCCGTGTTCTTACTGACAGATGCGGAAGCGGCCAAGGGCGTGGTCACTCATTCCTCGGGTAATCACGCGGCAGCCTTGGCGCGGGCTGCGACGCTGCGCGGTATCCCGGCCTATATCGTGATGCCCAACAACTCGCCCCTCGCCAAGCAGGCTGCGGTACGCCGCTATGGCGGCGATATCGTTCTGTGCGAACCGACGTTGGCCGCACGTGAATCCACCGCCCGCCAAGTAATGGAGCGAACCGGCGCGGCGTTCATTCACCCTTATGACGATCTGCGCGTCATGGCGGGGCAGGGCACGACGGCCATCGAGTTGCTCGAGGAAGTGCCGCAACTCGATGTCATCCTCTGCCCTGTCGGGGGCGGCGGACAGATCAGCGGGGTTGCCGTCGCGGCAAAAGACATCAAGCCCAGCGTGCGCGTGGTCGGCGTCGAACCCGCCGGAGCGGATGATGCCGCGCGCTCGCTCAAGGCAGGTCAGATCATCCCCATGATCGAGCCGCGAACCATTGCCGATGGTCTCAAGACTTCGTTGGGAGAGAAACCTTTTGCGGAGATCATTCGCCTGGTCGATGACATCGTCACGGTGCGTGAAGAGTCGATCGTGCAAGCCATGCGCCGGATTTGGGAGGTCATGAAGCTCTTGGTCGAGCCTTCCGGCGCGGTCAGCTATGCGGCAATCGTCGAAGGGCGGCTCGCGGCGACGGACGCCAACATCGGCATCATCTTGAGCGGCGGAAACCTGGATCTGGATCGTTTGCCCTGGCAATAAGCTGATGCGAAACTAATCCAAAAGCAGGGGGCTCAAGGCGTGCTCTTCGGCGATGCTGCCCGCCAGCGACAGTGTTCGCGTATGTATGGGGGTGTCGCGCACCCAACGTTCCGGCGGCGGCAGCGGCTGATCGGTCAACAGCGCAAGCAGGCTCTCATTGGTGACCTCAACGGAATCGAAGGGCGTACCGTGACGCGAACCACGCACCACCACCAATTCGGCTTTTAGCTTCGCCGCCAAATCCCGCTTTTCTGCCAGAGACGTGAAATCATTCTCGGCCGCGATGAGCAGCGTGCGGCACTTCAATCGATCAAGACGATCCAAAATTGCCCAACGCGCCAAGGCCAGGCCCGTGCCCAGATAAGAATTGGCCGGCACCGACCCCATGGCGCCTGCCGCGTGCTCGCGCATGGCACGCTGCCAGGGTTCCGGGAACAAACGCGTGGCAATTAAACGTGCCGCGCGCGGCATGCCGACCAGCCGCACCATGGTCGCGGAGACATAGGTTTCGAGCCACTTGCGTATGTCGCGGGGCTGGTATGTCGCCAGGCTGTTGATGAGTCCCAATCTCGGTACACATGCCGGCCGCAGCGTCGCCATTTCGAGCGCCACTGCGCCGCCCAGCGAGAAGCCGACGATGTTCGGCGTTGCTATGCTGAGATGATCCATCAGTTTCCACAATGCGCTCGCGAATCCGCCGATCGTGTACTCGGTGGGCGGCGGCGCACTGTGACCGCTGCCCGGCAGATCAGGAACAATGATGCGGAAGCGGCTTTCAAGAGCGGCTACTTGAAAGGCCCAATCGGCGCCGCTGCTACCTAAACCATGGATCAGCAATAAAGGCTCACCGCGTCCGCGCTCGAGGTAATGAATCGACAACCCATCGTCACGAAAAAAAGGCATGAACTTGGCTCCTCGGCCGCATCATCTCGGCCGGCATTTACATCTTCTAGTCTTCGTGCTCAATAATAACTGCAAAGTAAATAGGCCTCTGCCGCTCAAAGCTCCGCGTGCACCCGTTTGCGGCGGCGGATTTTTGTGTAGGCAAATCCTGACATAGCCGTACATAGGGCCGGGCGATCCCTGTTAGCATGCAGCGCTATCGGAACAGCCCTGAAGGAGTGCTGGCGTGTGACTTGGCGAGGATGGGCGGCCTTCGTGGCCTTAGGGGTCATATGAATCCCAGCAGCTACGCAAGCCTGCCGGAACGCTTCTTTGCTCGAGTTGCCCCGACGCCGGTCGCCGAACCTCGCCTGGTCAAGTTCAATCACGCTCTTGCAGCTGATTTGAATTTTAGAGCCGGTCTCGATACCGAAGCCTTGGGGAGTTTGTTTTCCGGCAACGTGCTGCCGCCCGGCGCCGTGCCCATCGCGATGGCGTATGCAGGGCATCAGTTCGGCCATTTTGTGCCGCAGCTGGGCGACGGCCGCGCCGTTCTCTTGGGTGAGATGCGCGATCGCGCCGGAGTGCGCCGTGATATCCAACTGAAAGGGTGCGGGCGCACACCGTATTCGCGCAGCGGGGACGGCCGCGCGGCCCTGGGTCCGGTGTTGCGTGAGTATCTGGTGAGTGAATCCATGCATGCCTTGGGCGTTCCCGCCACGCGTGCGCTCGCGGCGGTCACGACCGGTGAATCAGTTCGCCGCGAGGAGCTGGTGCCGGGCGCGATTTTCACCCGGGTAGCCGCGAGCCATGTTCGGGTGGGAAGCTTTGAATACTTCGCGGCGCGAGGCGACGTTGCCGCCATTCAGATTCTCGCCGACTACGTCATCGAGCGCCACTATGCGCACCTCGCGCAGGACAAGACTCCCTACCTTGCGCTGCTGGCGGAGGTGGTTTCGCGGCAGGCATCGCTCATCGCCGCCTGGATGCACGTGGGGTTCATTCATGGCGTCATGAATACCGACAATATGGCCGTGTCGGGCGAGACCATCGATTTCGGTCCGTGCGCCTTCGTCGACGCGTTCGATCCTGCCGCTGTCTTTAGTTCAATCGACGCGCACGGTCGCTACGCTTACGCCAATCAACCGCATGCCGCGGCGTGGAATCTTGCGCGCTTTGCCGAGACGCTGCTGCCCATCATCGACAGCGACTCCGGAAGGGCGATCGAACTCGCCAGCGAGGTGCTTTCGACTTTCACGGCACAATTCGCCGATCGCTGGCTGGCCGGCATGCGCCGCAAACTGGGGCTGTCTGCGAAAGAAGAGTCGGATCGTGCACTGGCCGATGATTTGCTCGACGCCATGCATCGCAATCAAGCGGATTTCACGCTGACCTTTCGCGGACTGTGCGATGCGGCGGCGGAGCAGCCCGACGAGACGCGAGTGCGTGGATTGTTTGGCAATGCGAGCGACTACGATCACTGGGCGCAGCGTTGGCGCGCGCGGTTGGCGCGCGAATCGACGCCGCCCGCGGCGCGCGTTGAGGCCATGCGGCAGGTCAACCCGGCGTACATTCCGCGCAACCATCGGGTCGAACAAATGATCGTTGCGGCGGTGGAGCGCGGCGATTTTGCTCCCTTTGAGGAGCTTTTGGCCGTGCTGTCACGGCCGTATCAAGAGCAGCCGGCCTTCGCCGCCTACGCCAATCCGCCGCAGCCCGACGAGCGCGTATTGCAGACGTTTTGCGGCACATGAGGGTTTGTTTGCAATGTAATCGCCCGGTCGCCGGTCTTATTCGACAGGAGTAACATCGCACACTCATGACCATCGTAGTTCTCGTGTTTTTAGGCGGCGTGCTGACCATTTTGAGTCCCTGCATCCTGCCGGTGCTGCCGTTCGTATTTGCGCGATCCGAGCAGAAATTTCTGACCAATGGTCTTCCCATGCTGGCGGGCATGGCCGTTACCTTTGCAGCCATAGCCACGCTGGCGGCGGTCGGCGGCTCCTGGGCCGTCCGAGTCAACCAATATGGACGCATCGTTGCGCTGCTGCTGTTGACCGCGTTTGCAGCGACGCTATTGTCGCCGCGCTTGGCTGACGCGTTGGCACGCCCGTTCGTCGCCCTGGGCAATCGGCTCGCGCAGCCCACCCCGGGAAGCAGCAGGTTCGGCCTCGTGAATTCGCTGCTTCTGGGCGTCGCGACCGGCCTTCTTTGGGCGCCGTGCGCCGGCCCCATTCTTGGACTCATTCTTACCGGCGCAGCCATCTCCGGGCCAAATGCCCGCACCACGTTGCTGCTGTTTTCCTACGCCGCCGGAGCGGCAACCTCGCTGGCCGTCGCACTGCTCGCCGGCGGAAGGGTCTTTGCTTTCCTGAAGAAATCGCTGGGCACCGGTGAGTGGATACGACGGGCCCTGGGCGTAGCGGTGCTGCTCGCCGTGGTGGCCATTGTATTTGGGTGGGATTCCACCGTGCTGACGCGCTTGTCGCTCAACGGGACCAACAGCCTGGAACAATCCCTGATCGATAAGATCAATCCACGCGACCCCGGCACTCCAGGCGGCAGCATGGCCATGAGCAATTCCAGCATGGCGATGAGCAAGACCGACGGCCACGCGATGATGATGTCCGCTGCGAAACCTGCGGGAGACCTGCCGGTGGAAGGGGAGATCCCCTCATTTGCCGGCGCCACACTGTGGCTGAATTCACCGCCGCTCACGCCTGAAGCCTTGCGCGGCAAGGTCGTGATGGTCGATTTCTGGACCTATTCCTGCATCAATTGTCTGCGTGCGTTGCCCTTTGTGGAGTCGTGGTACCAGAAATACAAAGATCGCGGATTGGTCGTCATTGGCGTGCATGCACCGGAATTCGCCTTCGAAAAGGACCCGAACAATGTGCGGCGCGCCGTCGCTGATTTGAAGGTGACCTATCCGGTCGCGCTGGACAACGACTATGCCATTTGGCAGGCCTTCAATAACCAATATTGGCCCGCGCACTACTTCATTGATGCCACCGGCCGCATCCGCGGCCACCACTTCGGCGAAGGCAATTACGATGAGTCCGAGCAGACGCTTCGAAAATTGCTGACCGATGCCGGGCAGACCGATCTGCCGCCCCCCGGAATGGGCTCGACCAAGGCCGAGGGTGTCCAGGCGCCGCCTGACGAAGCGCACGATCAGTCACCGGAGACCTATGTCGGATATCGCCGCGCTGAGAATTTCGCGTCACCCGGCGGCTTCTCGCAAGACAAACTGCACGGTTATTCGGCGCCGGCTGCATTAAAATTGAATCAATGGGCGTTGAGCGGGTCATGGAATGTAGACCCTGAGAAAGCGGTTCTGGGAGCCGTACCCGGAAAAATTGAGTTTCGGTTCTATGCGCGCGATTTACATCTGGTTTTAGGTCCGAGCAGCGATGGCAAACCGGTGCGCTTTCGGGTGCTGCTGGATGGGGCCGCGCCCGCGGCGAATCATGGCGCGGACACGGATTCCAACGGCGCAGGGGCCATCGATCGACAACGCCTCTATCAGCTGATCCGGCAGAGCGGAGACGTGCGCGAGCATGTGCTTTCGATCGAGTTTCTAGATCCCGGTGTGCAGGCTTATTCATTTACGTTTGGTTGAGGGACAGGTTATGAGCGCGCTGATGAGTCGTCGTTATTTTGTCTGGGGTTTGAGTGCATTGTCGGCCATCCCGTTCCTCAGAGTATCTGCGGCAACGCTGTCGGGGCCTGCACTGAACAACGAAGTGTCAATCGAGAATTTCTCGCCTGCCGGCAAGACCCTGGGTATAGCGCGGGTCGCGAAGATCGTGAAAACCGATGCGCAGTGGCAAGCGCAGCTTTCGCCGGCCGCTTATCGAGTCGCGCGCCAGGCCGGCACGGAGATTGCGTTTACCGGCGAATACGACAGAAATCATGCCGACGGCATCTACCACTGCGTGTGTTGCGATACGGCGCTTTATGATTCGAAAACCAAGTTTGAATCCGGCACCGGTTGGCCCAGCTTCTGGCAGCCGATCTCCGCGGTGAATGTCGTCAAGAGCAGCGACAGAACCCTGGGGATGGAGCGCGACGCGATTTCCTGCCGCCGCTGCGATGCTCATTTGGGGCATGTATTTGACGATGGCCCGAAGCCCACGGGTTTGCGCTATTGCATGAATTCAGTTGCGCTGCACTTCACGGCCCGCGCATAGGAGAGGAAAGAAGTATGACATTTCGGAAATTGGCATCTCGGATGCGGCTTGCGTTGGCGGTAGGCGCAGCGTTCAGCGGCGTCATGCTGTGGCACTCGCCGCTGTTCGGGGCAGAGGCTCCGGTGATCATTGCGCCCCCGGCGGTCGACAACCCGAAGGCGGCTGGACCTACGCAGACTGCAGTGCTCGCGGGAGGTTGTTTTTGGGGCGTGCAAGGGGTGTTCGAGCATGTGAGGGGCGTTAAAAAGGTGGTCGCAGGTTACGCGGGCGGCGACAGATCAACCGCGCAATATGAGACCGTCAGCTCAGGAGGCACCGGCCACGCTGAATCGGTGAAGATCACTTTCGATCCGGCGGCTATTTCCTACGGCCAGATTCTGCAGATCGCATTTTCGGTCGTGCACGATCCCACCCAGCTCAACCGTCAAGGTCCTGATGTCGGCACCCAATATCGTTCCGCGATTTTCTATGCGGATGACAATCAGAAACGAATTGCCCAGTCCTACATCAGCCAATTGGATCAGGCCCATGCCTTTGCGCGCCCGATCGCCACGCGCGTAGATCCGCTCACTGGATTCTATGCAGCTGAGGACTATCACCAGGACTATTTGATTCACAACCCCACGCAGCCATACATCGCGATCTACGACATACCCAAGATCGAAAATTTTAGGCGCACCTTTCCGGAACTGTATAGCGGCAGCCCGGTTCTGGCTCACAATTAGCCACATGAAAAAGCTTCTCGGCTGTTGGCTGCTGACAGCTTGTTGTGTCGGGCAGGCCTGGGCCGGGGATCAAGACAAGTCGTCAATCACGGTTTTTGCCGCTGCATCCCTGACCAATGTGCTGCAAGAATTGGGGGATGGTTTCACCAAGGACGCATCGATCCCGGTGCGCTTCTCGTTTGCGGCGAGTTCGGCCCTTGCCCGCCAGATCGAAAACGGCTCGCGGGCCGATATGTTTTTTTCCGCAGATCTTGAGTGGATGGATTACCTGGAATCCCGAAAGCTGATTCAGCCTGCGACTCGGCGCGACGTGGTGGCAAATCAGTTGGTCTTGATAGCTCCGGCGGACAGCAAAATTGTCCTGAAGATCCAACCGCATTTTGCGCTGGCCGCAACCCTGGGCAAGGGACGATTGGCGACCGGCGATCCGGATTCCGTACCGGTAGGCCGCTACGCACATGAAGCGCTGGCCAACCTTGGCGTCTGGGATGAGGTGTCAGCGCGCCTGGTGCGCGCCGACAGCGTGCGCTCGGCCCTCGCGTTCGTCGACCGCGGCGAAGCGGCGCTCGGCATCGTGTACACAACCGACGCGCTCATCGATAAAAAAGTGCGCGTGGTCGACACGTTTCCTGCCGCCACGCACATGCCCATCGTTTATCCGGCGGCATTGACCATCGGCGCGAAGCCCGATGCCGCCAAGTTCCTAGCTTATATCCGCGGGCCTGCGGGTAGTGCCGCGTTTCAACACTACGGCTTCACGCCGCTGCACTAGGGTGCGTTAACGCGCACTAGGGTGCACTCGGCGGCAACTGAGCAGGGTCGATCGCCGGGATGCCGCGGCGGATATCGGCGGAGAATGTGTCGCTGCGGTCGGACTGTTTCGCGCGGTCGGTGATTCGTCCGAGTGCGCGCAACTCTTCCAGTGAAAATCGCTGATCCAGCCCGCCCACGCGGTAGACGTACGCAGGCAGGTAGCCTGTAAACAGCAGCCGGTAGCTCCATGGTAGATAACCGACGATTCGCTTCATCATGTGATAGACGAGAGTGGTGCAGTTGACGGTGATGGTGTTGTAGAAGCGGGGCTCATTCACCAGCCTGTCCGCATGCTCGACGTAACCGAGAAACAGCGAGCGCATCGCGGGCACCGGCATGCGAATCCGATAGAGATAGTCGTCCTCGCCTCGAACGTTGGTGCGGACGCGGATCACATCCCGCTCATCGGCTGCGAGGATGCTGAGCCCGTATCTCTTGAAGAAGCCGCCGATCTCGGAATAAGTTCTATGCTTCTCACGCCGGACTTCCACGGAAAAAGCCACGTGCTGGCCATCCTCGAAGCCGAACGATACCAGCATATGCGCAATCGCCCAGCCATCCCAATACGACATGATCATGTCGACTGAATCGAGTTTGTCGAGATCATAGACCCGGGTTTCCCAACGCTGCGTGTAGTCATCGTTCGTACGCCAATCGAAATGGCGCACATTGTGCAAGGTGACCCGGTTGCCCTCGATCGTGCCGCTGGTGATCCGTGCGACGTCATCTGCCCAATTGCGATTATTGGACGGCGCGATGTGCTGCCACCAGAAAAGCAGGGCGCCGAACGCCACCGCAAAGGCCAGCACAGCCAGGCCTGCGCGGCCCTGCCAGAGCGCGATCAGCGTCGCAAGGCTGAACGCCATCCACAGCAGGAGCAGGCCGCTCTTCAGCGGCTGTCCGCCCGGCGCCTGGTACCAGATCGCCAACGCTGCCCAGATCCCCGGCAATCCGACCAGCAGAGTTGCCAGCAGCGTGACAGTGAAACGCAGAATACTCGCGGCGCCGGCAGTCATGATTTCAGTATTGTGCCACTCGATTGACATGCCAGGGCGGCGCAAGGTACGGTTTCGTGTGACTCAATCGACCGCATTTCGACTCAATGTGCCGTTCATCAAGGAGCTGGGTGTCGAGTTCATCAGCGCCGCCGATGGGCGCTCGGTCGTTGCGCTGAATCTTGAGCCTTGGCACCTCAATAGCTGGTCGGTTGCGCATGGCGGCGTGCTCATGTCCCTGCTCGATGTAGCCATGGCGGTGGCGGGTCGTTCGCTGAATGCGAGCGACGGCGGGGGCGTGACGGTGGAAATGAAGACCAGTTTTCTGCAGCCCGCCAAGGCGGGCTCGCGCTTGATTGTCTCGGGCTACGCGTTTCACCGCTCTACGACCATGGCGTTCTGCGAGGGTGAGGCGCGCGATACCGACGATCGATTGATAGCCAAGTCGATGGGAACCTTCAAATATCTAAAATCAGGGGCCGGGTCCGATGGCTGAGTATCGACGAAGCACATGAAGACACTCATTTTGCATCACTATCCGATGTCGCCTTTCGCCGAGAAAATCCGCTTGATTTTCGGGCTCAAAGGCCTGCCTTGGTCCTCGGTGCACATTCCCAACATCATGCCGAAACCCGATTTGACGGCGCTCACCGGCGGCTATCGCAAGACGCCGGTCATGCAGATCGGCGCAGATATATACTGCGACACCTCGCTCATCGCGGAGGTCATCGAAGCGCTGTCGCCGCAGCCCACGCTATTTCCGAGCGGCATCGCGGCGGCATCGCGAATCCTCGCTCAATGGGCCGATTCGACGCTATTTTGGACGACGGTTGCTTTCACCATGCAGCCGGCCGGAATTGCGCACATGTTCGAGGGCGTGCCGCCGGAAGCGATCAAGGCCTTCGGCGATGACCGAAACATCTTTCGTGCCAGTCTTCCCCGCATGCGTCCCGCAGATGCGAGCGCGGCGTTTACGTTGTATCTCGATCGGCTTGAAGAGATGCTCGGAAAACAGAAATTCTTCTTCGGATCGGCACCCAGCATTTCGGATTTCTCGATTTATCACAATATTTGGTTCCTCGAGCGCGGCGGTCCCGTGGCGAAGATTCTTGAGTCCTACCCCGCACTGCAGGCGTGGCGAACACGCATGTCTGCGTTCGGTCACGGTACTCAGGAGAAACTCGACAGCGAGGCCGCGATTGCCATCGCTCACGGCGCCGCCCCCGAGCCTGCTGCCGGGAATCACGCCGAATCCCACGGCACCTCCAGCGGCGAGAAAGTGGTGGTGGCGGCGACCGACACCGGCACCGACCCGATCGAGGGCGTCTTATATGCCGCTACCAAGGATCGAATCTCGATCGCGCGACGAGATCCGCGCGCCGGAAAAGTGGTCGTGCATTTTCCTCGATTGGGATTTGAACTGCGGCGCGCGAAATAAGTAACGCGAGACCTGAGTCGGTGCCAATGGTGGACGGTAAAAACAGATCTTAAGTGCGTGGCGCGGAAGGACGCCAAACCCGAAAACCGCCCAGAAAGGCAAAGTCGTTGTTTCCAAGCCGCGCGTTACTCGGCATCTTTTTCAATTTACGAGCGTTGCCGCCGCCGATGACCACGTAGTCGGCTTCTAATGCCTTGCTGAGTTGCGCGACCACATCTGCGACCACGCGACGCCACTTTTTGGCGCCCAATCGGTGCCGCCCTCGGTCGCCCAAGTAATCTTCGTAGCTGCGGCCGCGTTTGTAGGGCAGATGCGCAAGTTCCATTGGAGCTACCGTACCGTCGACAATCAGTGCCGAACCCAGCCCCGTGCCCAAACCCAAAAAAAGCATGCGGCCGCCTTCGTAGCTGCCGATCGCTTGCATCGCAGCATCATTCATGAGCAATGTCGGCCGGCCAAAGGCCTTGCGAAAGTCAAAGCCAACCCAACCACGTCCGAGATTGAACGGTTCGGTGACGATCTTGCCGTGCACGACCACGCCCGGATATCCGATCGATACAACGTCATATTTCAAATCGCCGGTCAGCCGCAGCACCCGCGAAACCATCCGGCGCGGCGTGAGGGTGGGGCCGGATTCAAACTGACGCATGTCACTGTGGTTCGAAACCCGGGTCTTGACATGACTGCCGCCGACATCGATGACGAGTACGCGCCGCTGAGGCTTTCGTTGCATAATTGGCGAACAATAGCGCACTTAACCGCCACTCGTCAGGCGCATCTGCTGACATAATGCGCACACAGTGTCGACATAGGAGGGCACATGAAGCTACGGTTGTTTCCGCGAATGTTGCAGATGTCGGTGTGTATGGCGGCGGCAGGATGCGCGACGGCGCCGTCCGTACCCGGACCGCTGCAAGTACCTGCCGCTCAAGCGCTGATCAAACAGCTGCATGCCACCGGCGTGCAAATCTATCAGTGCCAGCCGACGAAGAGCGATGCCTCTCAATTCGAATGGGCGTTCAAAGCGCCGGAAGCCACCCTTTTGACCAAGGGCGGCCGGAACTTCGGAAAACATTACGCCGGCCCGTCCTGGGAAGCCAACGACGGCAGCAAGGTGATCGGGGAAATGGTTGCTCGCTACGACAGCCCGAACCCAAGCTCGATTCCCTGGCTGCTTCTGCGTGCCAAGGCCACCTCAGGACATGGCGTGTTCACGGGCGTGCAGTTCGTTCAGCGATTGAATACGGTGGGAGGCAATGCCCCCCAGGTCGCGTGCCGGCAGGATCAGGCCGGGCAGCAGCTGCGCGCGTCGTATACAGCCGACTATTTATTTTATGGCGTGAAGGGCTAGCCCTGATGCATGAGTCCTTGGAGCAAGTCCAATCGAAAATAGCCTATCTGGAGCGCGCCATGGCCGAGCTCAGCGATGTGGTATTTCGACAGCACCGAGAAATCCAGGCGCTGGAAGCGCAACTCAAGGCCGTCAGGGACCGACTCGCGGTCGCGCCGTCCGAAGAGGTCCGCTCCGCCGAGCAGGAACGGCCGCCGCACTACTAGCGATGCTATGGCATGATGCCGCGATGTCATTCGCAAGGGATCCAGCCGGCTGGTTCGAACAGCCTCCCGGTTGCGCGAACCGTCTGTTTCTCAGGACACCGCATCACCGCAGCCGTTGTGGCAAGGCCGGGCGCAGTTCTTTCGGAAGAAACCATCATCGATTCGGTCAAGTCACGTCTGGCCCGATACAAAGTACCGAAGCGAATTCTCGTCGTTGATGAGCTGCCGCGAAATACGATGGGCAAGGTACAGAAAAATACTTTGCGCAAAACATTCGCGGCGATTTATACCGTAGTGCCATAAAACCTTGGCCTTCAGGCCGCGGATATTAGGTGCACTCTGGTTAGTCGCTCGGCAGCAGTGTGACCATGGTAAGCGTTCGTGCGCCGAGTGCCGCGCCTCCTTCAGCTTGGTCAATGACCACGTAGAAACTCTTTGACTGAGTGCGCGGGGCCTTGCTCAGCGG
>Ga0193729_1000552_pt1 | contig 19620 bp, 18 predicted proteins | sample U1c2metaG_FD_143036 | JGI IMG/M metagenome (GOLD analysis project Ga0193729, IMG submission 143036) | Soil microbial communities from a riparian zone of the East river system, Colorado, United States - U1c2 | ecosystem: Environmental > Terrestrial > Soil > Riparian zone | place: USA: East River...
GTTTGCCTCGAAGAGCGGCAAGCCGCTCGGCCATCGCAACGTCACCCGTAGGGGCTCCGAACCTGCGATCAAGGAGGCTGGGATCGAAGGCGTCAGCATCCACGATCTGCGGCACGCCTTCGCCTCACGGATGATCTCCCGAGGCGTCGAGCTTGTCGCCCTCGCGAGCCTGATGGGCCACGAAGACGCCCGCATCACGCTCAGCCGCTACGCCCACGTCTACGACAAGCGGCGCACCGACGAGACGGTGCGGCAGGCGATGGCGCGCTGATTGGCAAGTTCTTGGCCAGTACGACCGAAGAAAGTCGGGGAAATCCGGCTCTCTCCAAAGGCCGGATCTGGCTCAACCGTCCCCTGAACTCCCCTGCGTTCCCTAGCCGCGCGCTCTTACCATGGAGGTGCTCTACCAACTGAGCTAAGAGGGCGCGACCTCGTACTCTAGCCCGGCATGGGATCAGCTGTTTCCGAGGGTTACGTCGACTTTCGCGGCTATCGCACGTGGTATCGAGTCGCAGGGGAGCTCGGCTCTGGAGGCACGCCGCTCCTGGCCTTGCACGGTGGGCCGGGCTCTACGCACCACTACTTCGCCCCGCTGGAAGGGCTCGCGGCGGAGCGGCCCGTCGTGCTCTACGACCAGATCGGCTGCGGTAGCTCGGACCGGCCGCAGGACATCGAATGGTCGGTGGCCGTCTTTCGCGAAGAGGTCGAGGTCGTGCGCGAGCAGCTCGGCCTCGAACGGATCCATCTGCTCGGCACCTCCTGGGGCGGCATGCTCGCTCTCGAGCATGTCCTCTCGGGCGCGCAGGGAATCGTCGGGCTGATCCTCAGCTCGACTCTGGCGAGCGTGGATCAATGGGCGGCCGAGCAACTGAAGCTCCGCGCTGCCCTTCCTGTGGAGGTCGTGGCAGTCCTCGATCGTCACGATCGCGCCGGCACGTACGACGATCCAGAATACGACCAGGCGATGGAGGCGTACTTCGATCGTCACTTCTATCGAGGGCCGAAGCCACGCGCGGAGATCGAGGCGATGAGCGCTTCCAAGGCTGTCGAGGTCTACCGGGCAATGCAGGGGCCCAATGAGTGGACCGTCACCGGAGCCCTACGCGGGTGGGACGTGCGCGACCGTCTAGGCGAGATCGAGGTGCCGACGCTCGTGATCCGAGGGCGTTATGACATGTCGACGGACCCGATCTCCGCCACGCTGGTGAACGGCATCAAGGGCGCCAGAGAAGTCGTGCTCCAAAACAGCTCGCACACCCCGGTCCTCGAGGAAACAGACGAGTACCTCGACGCGATCAGCACGTTCATGCGAGAGGCCGAAACGCTTTGAGTCGCCGACGCGGCGGGCTTTGCCCGACGCGTCTACTAGCGCAACGGATCGAAACCGATCGCTGGGAAGTCATCATGGCCCGCGCAGCGGGCCGGACTTCCCAGCGGAGTGGGGGCGGGAGGATTCGAACCTCCGTAGGCTGAGCCGACGGGTTTACAGCCCGTTCCCTTTGGCCACTCGGGCACACCCCCGGGACGTCGGATTGTAGCCGCGGCTTTGAAGAGCTTTCGCCGCCGCGCCGGGCTTTGCCCGGTGCGGCCTCTGATGCTTGCCGGTAGAGATCGTCAGAAAGTCATCATGGCCGCGGAGCGGCCGGACTTTCTGACGTGGAGGCCGTTCCCTTTGGCCACTCGGGCACACCCCCGGGGTCGGGGGATTGTAGCTTTGGCTTTGTGGAGCGTTTCGACGTCGCCGTGATCGGCGCCGGCCCGGCGGGATCCACGGCTGCCTACCGCCTGGCCCGTTCTCGCGCGCGCGTCTTACTAATAGACAAAACGCGCTTCCCGCGCGACAAGCCCTGCGGCGGGGGGCTGACGATGCGGGCCGTCCGGCAGTTGCCGTTCTCCGTCGAGCCCGTGGTGGAGGACAGAATCACACGCACGCGCTGCCGGTTGCGGTACGGACCGAAGATCGAACGGGAATCGAGCCGCGTGATCTGCCTGATGACTCAGCGCCGGCGGCTCGACGCATTCCTCGTCGAGCAGGCGGTCGCCGCGGGGGCCGAGTTTCGCGACGGTGTTCACGTCAACGTGGACTCCGAGACCGAATTGCGTGTCGACGGCGTGCCTGTCGAGGTCGCTGCGGTGATCGGCGCCGACGGCGCGAACGGGATCACCGCACGGTCGCTCGGGCTGGGGGGCGCGATCGTCAACGGGGTCGCGCTCGAGGGCAACCTGCCGTACGAAGAGCTTCCACTCGGCTCGTGGCACGGGAGGCTCGTCCTCGAGCTGGGCACGGTGCCGGGCGGGTACGGCTGGATCTTCCCGAAGGGCGACCACGTCAACGTGGGCGTCGGTGGCTGGGGCCGAGAGGGGCCGCAGCTCCGCCGCCATCTGCGGATCCTCTGCGAGCAGTACGGCATCGAGCTGCGGCAGCTCTCCAACCTGCGCGGTCATCGTCTGCCGATGCGAAGGCCGGCGACGGTGCTCGCCCGGGGACGGGCTCTCTTGGTCGGCGACGCGGCGGGCGCACTCGACCCGGTTTCGGGCGACGGCATCTACGAGGCTCTGGTCACGGCTCGCCTGGCCGCGGAGCAAACGCTCCAGCTGCTTCAGGGCGACGCGACGGGCCTCGAGCCCTACGAGGCGGCCGTCCACCGCGAGCTCGATCGGCTCGCTTCGGCCGGTTGGGGAGCCAAGGTCGCGCTCGACCACTACCCACGAGCCGTCTTCGCCGTGATGCGTCTTCCGGTGACCTGGCGGGTGATCGAGAAGCTCATGCTGGGTGAGGTCTCCCATCCGGGCGAGGCCCGAGGTGCAGGTCGGAGGGTGATGCAGCTGATCCACGGGTTGGCGCGCCTGGCGCGCGATCCGCACACGGTCGCCGCCTAAAGCGCCTCCAGATACCTGCCGATGGGATGGATGCCAGCCATGGAGCTCAATCCCCTGCTCAGACGCGCCGTGGAACTCGGCGCCAGCGACATCCATCTGAAGGTCGGCCTCCCGCCGATCCTTCGGCGCGACGGCGCGCTCGCCCCGCTCGACGAGTCCGCGATCTTGACGGACAACGACATGGACTCGCTGATCGAGGTCGTCGGGAAGCGGTCACCTGAGCGCCTCGAAGCCTTCAAACACACCGGTGACCTCGACATCGCGTTCCAGGAGAGCGACCTCCCCCGGTTCCGCGTCAACGCCTTCAGGCAGCGCGGGCATATCTCGTTCGCATTCCGCGTCATCCCGAAAGGCATCCCGTCCTTCGAAGAGCTCGGGCTGCCGGCCGGCATCAAGCGGCTCGCGGACGGTCACCGCGGGCTCGTGCTGCTGACCGGCGCCACGGGCTCGGGAAAGACGACGACGCTCGCCGCGATGATCGACTACATCAACAGGACGCGGCATCAGCACATCGTCACGATCGAGGACCCGATCGAGATCGTGCACAGCGACCACTTGTGCATCGTCAACCAGCGCGAGGTCGGGCTCGACACCCCGGACTTCATGGGAGCCCTGCGGCGCGCGCTTCGTCAGGACCCAGACGTGATCCTGATCGGCGAGCTGCGCGACGCGGAGACCGCGCAGACTGCGCTACAGGCCGCCGAATCCGGTCACCTCGTCTTCTCGACGCTCCACACCGTCGACGCGGCGGAGACGATCGGACGCATGGTCGAGTTTTTCCCCGATGGAAAGCAGCAGATGATCCGCTCGATCATGGCGGGAGTCCTGCGCGGGATCGTCAGCCAGCGCCTCTTGCCCCGCGTCGACGGCGGGCGCATCGCCGCTGTCGAAGTGATGGTGACCAACACGCGCATCGCCGACCTCATTCGCGACAACCAGCCCGAGTCGATCACCGAGGCAATCGCAGAGGGCTCGTTCTTCGACATGCAGTCCTTCTCGACGGCGCTCATCGATCTCGTCGTCTCGGGGCAGGTCGACCAGGAGGTCGCCGCGAACGCCGCGACCAACCGGCATGACTTTCTCGTCACGCTCGAGCACGCAATGAAGCAGCAGAAGGTTGACCTCGCGGCTGCCGAGAGGGCTGCCAAGAGCGAAGAAGAGCTCGCGCGTGAGAAGGAGCCGGAGCCCGAACCCGAGCCCGAGCCCGAGCCAGGGGTTCCGGCGCTCCGTCTCGCCAAAGCCGCGGACTGATGCGACTCCTCGTCGTTGCGGCCGTCGGCCTGGCATTGCTCGCCGGCTCGGCTCGAGCGGCTGGCCCGCCCGTGCTTGGCTTCTCTGTCTCCTCGGGAACGCAGCCCGGCCTCCAGCACATCTCCCTGCCGAGCGCTTCGGCCCCCAACGCGCCGGGGTCGATCTCGGTCCCTGTCTCGTTCACCTTGCCCCCGGCAAGCCCGCAACAGTTGCCGCTCTCGACGCTGCACGGGATCTGGGAGCAAGCAGGCGCCGCCTACGGGATCCCGTGGCAGGTTCTCGCCGCGATCAACAAGATCGAGTCGAACTTCGGACAGAACATGGGGCCGAGCTCGGCGGGCGCGGTCGGCTGGATGCAGTTCATGCCCTCGACCTGGTTGCGTTGGGGGGTGGATGCGGACGGTGACGGGATCGCCGATCCATGGAACGCCACCGACGCCATCTACGCCGCCGCTCGTTATCTCGCTGCGGCCGGCGGACAGACCGACATCTCTCGCGGTGTTTTCGCCTACAACCACGCGGACTGGTACGTCCGCGAGGTGCTCGATCTCGCGAACGTCTACGGCCAGGGCGGTATCACGCAGACCGTCGACCTGCAACAGCTCCAGGCAAAGCTCGACTCAGCCCGCAGTGAGGTCGTCCGCGCCAACGCGCAGTTCCTGGCCGCGCAAGGCCAGGAGCAGCGACTCCAGAAGGTTTCGCACGGGCTGCACGCACGAGTCGATGCGACAGCACTGCTCTCGGATCGACTGATCGCGGAGCAGCGCGCCGTTCTTTACGACGCGCACGTCAGCGAGGCACGCGCCGCCACCGACGCCGCGCGGGCGAGCCTCGACCAGGCACAGGTCGCGCTCGCGAGCGCAACCCAGAGCGTCCAGGCTCCGTCGTTCGCGCAGGGAGTGGGGACGCTGATGGGAGCGGCGTCCTATCACGACAACTACGTCTTCCCCGTGGGCGGTGGGCCGCAGCTCGTGTCAGTGGCGCATACGCATCACGACTACCCAGCAGCGGACATTGCCGCCCCGGCGGGATCACCGGTCTACGCGATCTCGAACGCCGTGGTGCTGAACGCGTGGCACACGGCCGATCCGCGCTGCGGGATCGGCATGACGATCCGCACCCAGGACGGGCTGGTGTGGACGTATTGCCATCTGGCTTTTCTCGAGCCCTCGGTCGTGAACGGGGTCTCCCTGGCCGCCGGGACGCAGATCGGGCTCGTCGGCTCGACCGGGCACGCGACCGGCCCGCACCTGCACCTGCAACTGCAGCCGCCGACCGAATTCCCGCAGAACCAAGCCTGGTTCCAGAGCTTCGCCGGCAGTGCCTTCACCTGGCAGGACGCGCCGACGCCCCTCGAGCTGCCCGACGCGACGCCGATGGCGACGCGCGTGTTCGCGGTCGTCCCTGATTCGAGGGATGCCGTCATCGGCTTCACCCGTGGTGGGGCTTGAGTTCAAACTGCTTTCTGCCGATTCGCAAAGCATGGCTCTGCGGATAGCCACCCGCTTGCCGCGCCTTGTGATTGTGGGCGTGGTCTTGCTGCTCGCCAGCGCGACTCTCGCAGTCGGCGCAGCGAAGCGTCTGACCGCGGTCCCGCCGGGAGCTCCGGCTCCGGTCCCGGTTGCCACCCTCGTCGTTCCTGATCTGTCCGGCCAGGCATTCGTTTTCGCCAAGGGAACGCTCGAAGACACCGGATTCGCGTGGCAGGTCATCGGCTCCGTGCATGGGTATGCAGCGAACAAGATCGCACGTCAGTCGCCGCCTGCCGGGACGCGTGTCCGCGATACGGGCGCGCCGACCATCTCCGTCACCCTGAAGCGCACTCCATATCCGGAGAAGGGCACTCCCGAAGACGTCTCGCCGTACATCGGCACGTCCGTCCAGCCCATGGGCGTTGCATCGTCCTCGGTCGCTCCAGCCGCTCTCGTTCCAGCCGCTCCCAAGGGAGCGCAGACGAAGCCTGCTACAAGAACCGCTGAGCCGAAGCCCGCCGCAACGCCGGCCAAGCGGCCAGCCGCGTTCGTTTTGGCCGGCGCACCGAAAGAACCGCTGAAGGAGATGCCGCTGACGCAGCGTGCGGACTTGCTCGCGGCATGGATCCGCGTGCATCCCAAGACGACGTCCGACGTGCGCCACTACCTCTACCAGCACAGCTGGATCGTCACCGGCGCTTCGTTCGGCTGGTGGCACGGAGCCGAAGCGCTCCGGAAGCTGATCGCCGCCGACGTGGTCGCACAGCAGCGTTGGGGCATCGGCAAGCAGAGCGAGCTCGTCGCCCGCGCAGCGCTCGCGGACGTCGAGAAGAGAACCAAGTGACCAAGCGACTGCGCGCTCTGCGCCTGAGGAGAGAGGCCGGGTACAGCCTCATCGAAATGCTCACGGTGATGATCATCATGAGCGTCGTCTTCGCGGGGATCACGACGGTCTTCGTCGCCGGCTCGAAGGCGCAGGCCGAACAGGATCGCCGCTTCCAGGCCCAGGTGGCGACCAGGCTGGCCCTCGACAAGATCCGCCGCGACATTCACTGCGCCACCGACGTCACCCCCTTTTCGACGTCGGCAGTGACGTTGAAGATCCCCGCTGGTTGCGGCGGCGACGTCAGCTGGTGCACCGCAGCTGTTTCGGGCTTCACCAACCGCTACCGGTTGTACCGGGCGACCGGAACTACCTGCGACGTGACCAGCGTGCAGGTGGCCGACTATCTGACGACCGGCAATGTCTTTCCGGCTTTCGCGCACGTCACCGGGTGCCTCTGTCTCGCGTCGCTTCAGGTCGATTTCCCCGTCAGCGTGAAGGGAACGAGCGTCGGCGCCTACGAGTTGAACGACACCATCTTCCTTCGGAACAGCACGAGGATCTGAGGCGATGACCGGCCGACTGAAGAATCGTCTCCGACGAAAGCTGCAAGACCAGCGAGGTTTCGCGTTGGTCATCGCGCTCGGCGTGACGGTGGTGTTGAGCATGACGGTCGTCACCGTGATCGAAGCCGCGCAGTCGAATCAGCGGAGCTCAACGATGAGCAGTGGGCGTCTGTCTGCCTACGACCTCGCGGAGGCCGGCCTGAACAACGCGATGTCGGTTCTGCGCCTGTCAACGAACAACGCCCTCGATAAGTACGTCTTCTGCCCCGACGCGGCGAGTCTCCCGACGCTGCCGTGCGTGCGGACCAACACGTACTCCTCGGGCACGGTCAGCTGGTACGGCAACCTCTACCAGAACCCCGCGGCCGGAACCGCTTACTGGGATCTCTTCTCGACCGGGCACGTCCGTAATCCCTTCGGCGGTGCCGACTACATGAAGACGATCCGCGCGACCATCCCGGTCGTTCCGACCACAACGCAGCCCCTGAACAACCCGTCGTGGAACTACATCTTCTCTCGGGCGACGGGGAGCGGCGTGGCGTTCAGCGGCTGCGACATGACGCTCGGCAACAGCGTGAACGTCACAGCTCCGCTCTACGTCATGGGCAATCTGTGTCTCCAGAACACCGCATCGATCACCAAAGGCCCACTGATCGTGAAGGGATCGCTGGATCAGCAGGCCACCAATAACCACGTTGGCGCTTCCGGCGCGGACATCAACGAGGCCCACATCGGCAAGGGTTGCCGCTACAAGGCTCAGGCGTCACACAATCCGTGCGTCTACGGTGCCGCCGGAGGCGCGGGCACGAAGGACAACATCTGGGCGACCATTCTCGACTCCACGCCCCCGGCCGTGACGGCGCCGATCGTGGATTGGAACGACTGGTATCTCAACGCCAGCCCAGGGCCGTACTACTCCTGCGCGCCCCCGGCGGCGGGTGAGCCGGCCAACCCGACGTTCAACTTCGACAGCCCGGTCGGGGTGGCGAGCGACAGCGACGTGAACAAGCTCACGTACAAAAACGACAACCAGGGAATCGTCAACCTCACCCCGGGAAGCTCCTACACATGCAAAACAGTCGGCGGTCAGCTCTCCTGGGACTATCCCAACAAGGTCCTGACTGTGCTTGGAACGATCTTCATCGACGGGAGCGCGAAGGTCGACATCGGCGGCACCGTTCGCTACAAGGGGCAGGCGACGATCTACACCTCGGGCTCGGTGCTGATCAAGAACACGAACCTCTGCGGGTATAGCGCGGGCCCAAGCTGCACCGTCGGGAACTGGGATTCGACGCAGGATCTGCTCGGCTTCGTCTCCAACGGCAACGGTTCTCTCGCCGCCGACAACCAGGTTTCTCCCGGAGACGGCGTCCAGTTCATCAGCTCGTATTTCGAGGGTGCCGTCTATGCAACGAACGCCGTCGACATCGGGACGACGGCAATCGTCGACGGCCCGCTGGATGGGTCGACCGTCATCCTCGGGCAGTCCTCGAACTCCACGTTCAGCGGCTTCACGTTCGTCCCGGTCGGGATGCCCGGCAATCCGACGGTCTACGCGCTCGCCCAGACGCCCCAGATGACGGGCGGCTAACGACTCTTCTCCGGTCGAGGCTTCCAGCCGTTTCTCCCTCAACTCAGGGACTGAGGCTGCCGATGATGAGCACGTGGCCTTCGCTCTTGCAGCCGTCGCGTTCGCTCCGGGCCTGGCGCTCGGAAGCTTTCTGAACGTCGTCGCGGCGCGCGTTCCGTTGCGCCGCTCGATCGTGCGGCCGCCGTCGGCCTGCATGTCGTGCGGCCAGGAGATCGCCTGGTACGACAACGTCCCCCTGGTTTCCTATGTCCTTCTGCGCGGCCGCTGTCGTCGGTGTCACGCCGGCATTCCGCTCGTCTATCCGGCGGTTGAGCTAGTCACTGGCCTACTGCTCGCCGGCTGCGTGCTCGCTTTTGGGTTGACGGTCAACGGCGCCGTGGCAGCGTTCTTCTGCGCAGTGCTCGTGGCCGTCTCTGCGATCGATCTCGAGCATCGGATCATTCCCAACCGCATCGTCCTGCCCGCAACGGTGGTCGTGCTCGTCGCGAACACTGCACGCGATCTCAGTCCGGAATGGGCGATCGCCGCTCTGGCGGCTTCGGGCTTCCTGTTCGCAGCGGCACTGGCCTACCCGGCCGGAATGGGCATGGGCGACGTGAAGCTCGCCCTGCTGATGGGCGCGGCCCTCGGCCGCACGGTTCCCGTTGCCCTCATGGCCGGGATGTTGGCCGCCATGGTGCCCAGCATCGTCTTACTGATCCGACATGGAGCAAAGGCGCGCAAGATGGGAATCCCGTTCGGCCCGTTCCTCGCGATCGGTTCCGTCGTGGCCCTCTTCTGGGGCCACGAGATCCTGCACGCGTACTTCTCGACGCTGCATTAGTGCTGCGGGCCCAGGGCTCGCCCGAGGCGACTCGCGGGCAGCCGGGTCGGCAGCTCTTTGAGGATCAAGCCTGCGCCGACGATGGCAAGCGCTTCCACCTCGAGCCAGTACCAACCGAAGGAGACGGGATCGAGCCCGAGGCGCACGAGCACGACTGCAAGGGGAACGACCCAGACCGCATGCACGCTGCGGTGCAGTGCGAAAGCGAGGGTTGCGCCCGCAGCGACGGCAAGTGAGGCTTGCGCGAGTCTGAGCGGCCAGCCGAAGTACGTGCCGGGAGCGACGACGAGGCCGACGAGCGTCCCCGATGTCACGTGCCATTCGTGGTCGAACATCCGGAACGTCCCGGCTAGCGCGAACGGCGCGAGCATCCCGGCCACGACCATGCTCTGGACACAGGCGCCGGCGAGCGCGCGCGTCAACCTCGGAGCGAGGAGCAAGACCACGACGCCGAGCACGCCCCACAGCTCGAAGCCGGCGGAGAGGCCGATGAGTGCGCCCGCTCTGAAGACTCGATCCTCACGCGCCCAGAGCCCGGCGACCACCCACAGGAGCGGCACGATCGCCTCCGCGGGATGGCCGTAGACGAAAGCGATGTGGGTCAGCCCCGAGGCGACTGCGACCAGTCCGATCGCTAGCCGCGCCCGGTCGGAAAGCCCCAGCCGGCCGAGCACGAAGAGGAGCAGCGCGGCAGTGCCCAGTTGAATGAGGAACGCCAGCGCCGCCAGGTTGTGCACGGCGCCGAAGAGCGCCAGCTGCACGGGGCCTGACTGCAGCTGCGGGTCTGCGAACGTGTCCGCCCAACCACCTGAGAGCAGCTGCTCGCCGTTGTGAACGAAGTAGGAGAGATCGCCGGAGTCCGTCCCCCGATCGAGGTAGGCGAGGCCGGCCGCCGGAGCCAGTACGGGTACCCACAGTCGGGCAAGCGGCGAACGCAGGAAGTCCCTCATCAAGGGCGATATCGGCCCCTGGACGGGTGAGGTTGAGGGAGCCGGGATCAAGGGACGGGAGGCTCCTGCCGATACCTCGAACGAGGGATACATGGACATCGAACGCCCAGCGAATCTGCGCACTCCGGGAACAGAGCCCGGACCTGCAACGTCGGCCGGTGGCACGGGCATCGGGGGTCCGCCGCCGCCGATCAATGCGCTCGCCGAGCTCGTCGCGGACCTGATCGCCGCCACCGGCCTCGTTCCGGCGGACAAGCTGGCCCAGGTCCGGAGCGCTGCGGGAATGGGCTCCTTTGCGCATGCCCTGGTCGAACAGAATGTCGCTTCGAGCGAAGGGCTCGCCCGCACGCTGGCAGCCCGGTACCAGATGTCGCTCGTCGACCTCGCCTTGACGGGGGTCCAGGACGAGGCGAGCGGTGAGATCCCGCTCCACGTCCTCGAGCGGCTGGTCGCCATTCCATACGCGCTCGAGGACGGAACCCTCAAGATTGCGGTAGGTGATCCCGGCAACATCCAGGGGATCGACGAGCTCCGGCTCGCCACGCGCTACCCACTCGAGATCGGCGTGGCGGCCCGCGACGACATCTTCGTCGAGATCCGCCGCCTCGCCCGTGCCTCGGAGGCATTTGGCGCACGCGCCGCCGCCATCGAGGGCGAACTGGAGCTCGAAGAGGAGGAGGAGGAGACCGACGACCTCGAGGTCGACGACGGCATCTCCGATGCGCCGCTCGTTCGCCTGGTCAACTCCGTGATCTTCCAGGCCGCCGAGGACGGGGCGTCCGACGTCCACTTCGAGCCGCAGGAGGACGCGCTGCTCGTCCGGTTCCGCGTCGACGGCGTCTTGCACGAGGTACAGCGGATCCCGAAGCGGATGATGCCGGGCGTCCTCACTCGCCTGAAGGTATTGGCGAAGCTGGACATCGCCGAGAGGCGCAAGCCGCAAGACGGACGAATTTCACTCAATGCGGCAGCCGCAGGCCGCACCCTGGACGTTCGTGTCGCCACCCTCCCGACGGTCGAGGGCGAGTCGATCGTCATGCGTCTGCTGGACAAGTCCAAGAAGGCACCGACCCTCGAGGAGCTGGGCATGTCCGACGAGATGCGGGCCACCCTCGAAACGCTGATCCGCAAGCCCACCGGCGCTCTGCTCGTCACGGGACCGACGGGCTCAGGTAAGTCGACGACCCTTTATGCCGCGCTCACCCAGATCAACCGACCCGAGATCAACATCATCACCGTGGAGGACCCGGTCGAGTACCGCCTGGCAGGCGTCAACCAGGTCCAGATCAACGCCAAGGCCGGCCTCACATTCGCGACGGCGCTCCGGTCGATCCTGCGTTCCGACCCCGACGTGGTGATGGTCGGCGAGATTCGCGACGGCGAGACCGCCAAGATTTCGATCGAGGCTGCGCTCACAGGCCACCTCGTCCTCTCGACGCTGCATACGAACGACGCCCCTCAGGCTCTGACCCGTCTCGGCGAGATGGGTGTGGAACCGTTCTTGATCGGCGCTGCGGTCTCGGCGGTGCTCGCCCAGCGGCTTGCGCGCAAGCTCTGCTCGCACTGCTGCGAGATGTACCAACCTTCGGTCGACGAGCTGATGAAGGCGCGGGTCTCCCGCGAAGTAGCCGCGGCGAGCGACGGCATGGTCTTCTACCGCAAGAAAGGCTGCCCCAGATGCAACCAGTCCGGCTACAAGGGCCGGATCGGTGTGTATCAGCTGCTCACGATGAGCGAGCAGCTCGAAAGCCTGGCCGTCACCAAGGCGAGCCGTGAAGACATCGAGCGCGCCGCGATCGGCGAAGGCATGGGAACCCTGTGGGACGACGGCCTGGCCAAGGTGGCGGCCGGCCTGACGTCGATCGAAGAGCTCGCCAGAGTCTCCATCTGAGCGGGGAAGATCCGAGCCCGCCCACGCGTCTCGGGGTTGACGTGGGAGAACCGAGGGGCCGTATCTCTTTCAAACCGTATGGCGTTGAAGCCATATGAAGCGGGGTCTCGTGATCGTGGCCGCCTGCCTGCTTGTCGTCCTGACCGTGGCAGCCGGCGCAGCGCCGGCCAAGCGGTCAGATTCGTGCACCTGGGGCGCGTCGTCGATCGTGGTGGAGCAGGTCAACGGCAAGCTCGTCCAGAGCGAGCCCGTCACCACAGGCTGTATCCCGTAGAAGGCCTTTCGCCGCGGAGGCGGGCTTTGCCCGACTCCGCCGCAAGCGCTCTCCGTTAGGACACGCGGCGGAAAATCATCATGGCCGCGCCGCGGCCGGATTTTCCGCCGTTACTGCGCGTGAACGTCGCAGCCGAGGACCATGAGAGCCTCGACGGCTTCGGTCATGAAGGCCGTTGCTTGATGGACGTCGGCGAAGGTGTAAGGGCCAGGCCTCGAAGGTTCTGCGCTACGGCCCCCGGCGGGATAGACCTCGGCCTCGATGACGCAGGAGTCGCCGTAATCGACCGCGCGGAGAACCGCGACCGACCGTCCATCGCGGCGGGCATGCCGCACGAAGAGCTCGCGCGCCCCGGCGGCCTCGGGGGCCGGATCGGTCACGTTCCGCGGGCGGCGTTCTGGGCGGCCTGCGCGACGGTCTCCTTGTCGGCAAAGCCGCTGATCCTGGCGACCAGCGTCCCCGGGCGGACGTAGATGAGGAGGCCGGGATCGGGAAGCATCCCCAGCATCTGGGTCAGCTTTCCGACCTGGGCCTGGCTGAGGACGTTCAAGGGGACGAAGCCGACGCCGGCGTTCTTCGCGCCCGCCCGCGCCTCTGCGAAGGAGATGCCGTCGACCTGGGAATAGGGGTCGTACAACGACACCACAACCGTTTGATTGCGACCCAGTGCGGTGGCGATCGGGCCCGGAAGCCCTGCCGCGAGCGCGGCCATGACCGTCGAACGGGTTTCAGGCGCCTTCGGGGTTGTCGGAACAGCGGGTCGAGCCTGCGGCTTCGAAGTCTTGGTCTTGGCCTTCGTCGCGTGCTTTTTCGCGAGCGTCGTGTGCTTCGTCAAGCCGGGGCCGAACGGATGGTGCTTGATCACGTGTGGCGGAGAGGCCGAGCTCTGCCCGTGGCCCAGGACGGTCAGGCCGACCCCGGCGAGGAGGGCGGCGACGAGCCCCAGTAGGGCGGCGTATTTGACGGGGGGCGAAAGGGCGAAGGTCACGGAATCTCTATCGGCAGCAAAAAGGGGTGACTTGAAAGGCGAAGGGCGCGGTCTCCCGCGCCCTTCGGCCACTCACTTCGAACTCCGTCCAGCTCTGGTTACGGACAGGCTCCGGAGACGATGTCGGCGCCGGGGCCGGCCTTGTTCCAGGTCTTGCCGCCGACGGTCGAGTCGACGCAGTAGGTCACAGAGGTGGCCGTCTGGATGTTCAGCTTCGTGGGGACGATCGCTGAGTCGTAGGCCTGCAGCAGGGAGACCGTCATGCCCGCGTAACCGGCGGAGTTGGCGGTACCCGTGTTGTCGGCGTTGTACGCCTCGACAGCCGGAATGGCTGCGCGAACGTTGGCCTTGGCAGCCGAGTTGTTGGCACGATCGCGGAAGCTCAGGTACGAGGGGATCGCGATCGCGAGCAGGATGCCGAGAATGATGATGACAACGAGGAGCTCGATGAGGGTGAAACCGCTTTCCTCACCTCGCAGCCGCGTCATGAGCTTTGAATGCATGGTCTATTGCTCCTTTGTCCGGGACGGAAGAAATCAGGCGCGAGCGTGGTGCCCGCGCCTGATCTCGAGTGCGTGGCTTACGGGCAGGCTCCGGAGACGATGTCGGCGCCGGGGCCGGCCTTGTTCCAGACCTTGCCGCCAACCGTCGAGTCGACGCAATAGGTGATGGAAGTGGCCGTCTTGATGTTCAGCTTCGTGGGAACGATCGCTGAGTCGTAGGCCTGCAGCAGGGAGACCGTCATGCCCGCGTAACCGGCGGAGTTGGCGGTACCCGTGTTGTCGGCGTTATAGGCCTCGACAGCCGGAATGGCTGCGCGAACGTTGGCCTTGGCAGCCGAGTTGTTGGCACGATCGCGGAAGCTCAGGTACGAGGGGATCGCGATCGCCAGCAGGATGCCGAGAATGATGATTACAACGAGGAGCTCGATGAGGGTGAAGCCGCTTTCCTCACCGGCAAGCCGCTGCCGGATTTTGCTGGTCATTCGAAGTGCTCCTTCCATGGGGAACGAACGGAGTGGCCCGCTAGGCATCGGCCAACTCACCCACGGTGGGTAACCCTCGAAGGGGTGATCGTCCGCTTTGAGAACCGGGGCCCGTTAGAGAGGTAAAGGCGGCGCCACGGCCTGCCGATGACTCGTTCGAGTTATGCGGCCGGTCAATTCAATCGATGAGCTCCTCGAGCACATGGTGGCGCGCGATGCGTCAGACCTCCATGTGACCGTCGGGACGCCTCCAGTCATTCGCGTGCGTGGAGAAGTCGAGCGCGTCAGCGAGTACAACCCGCTGACCCCGGAGGAGACGCAGGACCTCCTCTACCGCATCCTCTCCAGCGAGCAACAGAAGAATCTGGAGATCAAGCGCCAGCTGGATTTCTCGCACTCGATTCCCGGCCTGGCCCGTTTCCGAGTGAACGTCTACTTCCAGCGGGAGTCGATCGGCGCGGCCTTCCGCCTGATCCCGGCCGAGATCAAGACGCTGGAGGAGCTCGGCATTCCGTCGACGCTGCACCAACTTGCCCAGAAGCCGCGCGGCCTTGTCCTCGTCACCGGCCCGACGGGCTCCGGCAAGTCAACGACGCTCGCAGCGATCATCGACGAGATCAACCGCAACCGCTCGGAGCACATCCTCACGATCGAGGACCCGATCGAGTTTCTCCACCGCCACAAGCGCTGCATCGTCAACCAGCGCGAGATCGGTCCCGACGCGACGAGCTTCGCCGAAGCTCTCCGTGCTGCGCTCCGCCAGGACCCGGACGTGATCCTCGTCGGCGAGATGCGCGACCTCGAAACGATCTCGACTGCTCTGACCGCTGCCGAGACCGGTCACCTCGTCTTCGGAACGCTGCACACGCAGAGCGCGCCGTCGACGATCGACCGCATCATCGACGTCTTCCCGGCCGAGCAGCAGGAACAGATCCGCATTCAGATCGCGAGCTCGCTGCAGGGCGTCGTCACGCAGGCCCTGCTGCCCACCGCCGACGGAATGGGACGCGTTCCGGCGCTCGAGGTGCTGCTGCCGGACGACGCCGTGCGCAACCTCATCCGCCAGGGCAAGGTCGAGCAGATCTACTCGGTGATGCAGACGAACACGAGCCGCGGCATGCAGACCATGGAGCAGTCGCTGGCGGATCTGATCACGCGGGGCGTCGTGGAGTTCGAGGTCGGTCTCACGCGTTCGAGCCGGCCTGCGCAGCTCATCGGTGTGCTCGAGCGCGCCGGCTTCCCCGTCGAACGTCCAGCCGACCTGAGCCAACCTATAGACGAGCAGCCGCTCGCCGCCGGGCTGCGCGTCGCCGGGAGCTAGTGATGGACGATCAGTCGCTCTGGAAGAAGGAGTTGTCCTTCGGCCGCAAGCCCAAGGAAGGGAAGGACACCGACGATTCGGCGGCAACCGACGACACGCCCGCGGACACGCCTGTCACTTCAGAGCCTGTCGCCGAGGAGACGGTCAGCGAAGAGCCTTCTGCGAAGGAGCCGGAAGTCGCGGAGGGTCCCGTCTGGAAAAAGGAAGTGAGCTTCGGTCCGAAGATGAGCTTCGGCCGGGAGACTTCCTCTCGCGAGCAGCCGGTAGAGGCGGAGCCTGTCCACGTCGAGGCAACTGCTCCGCATGAGGATCTCTCTGATTCTGAGCCCGAACCCGCAGATGAGGCAGAGGTCTGGAAGAAGGAAGTGTCGTTCCGCCGCAAACCGGAGGCTGCTGAGCAAGCGGCTGCGGAACAACTCGAGGAGCCTGTTCCTGCGCCCGATGACCTTTCGGACGCTGCCCCCGAGCCGGTAGCCGAAGAGAAGGTCTGGAAGAAGGAAGATTCGTTCGACCGCAAACCGGAGGTCGAGCCCATCGTCGAGGAGCCCACCGACGATCCTCCCGATGCCGAAGAAGAGCCCGTCACGGCTGAGCCTGTCGTTGCGGAAGATGCGGAGGAACTCATCACCGGCGAAGAGCAAGTCGCCGAGGCGTCGGTTAGCGCGCGCGAGGACATGTCTGATGCCGTCCCAGAGCCGGTAGCCGAAGAGAAGGTCTGGAAGAAGGAAGTTTCGTTCAACCGCAAACCGGGGGTCGAGCCTGTCCTCGACAAGCCCGCGGACGATCCTCCCGTTGCCGAAGAGGAGCCTGTCACGGCTGAAACTGTCGTTGCGGAAGAGGCCGTCGCAGTGGAAGAGCACGGTGTCGAGGAGCCTGGTGTCGAGACAATGGCGAGCGCCGTCGAGGCCGAACCTTGGAACGCACCCCCATCTCTGCCGCCGGCACCTGTTGCCGAAGCTCCGATCGAGATCGTCCCCGCGTCGACTCCCTCGGCAGACGTTGACGCACCGGTCACTGTGGCCGAGTTGCCGTCCGTGGTTGCTGACGCGCCGAAGGTTCCGTTCTGGAAGAAGGAGCTCTCGCTCGGTGGCAAGAAGAAGCGCGACAGGTCCGAAGAAGCTCCGACCGAGATCGTTCTCGGCCCGACTCCCTCGGTAGACGTTGACGCACCGGTCACTGTGGCCGAGTGGCCGTCCGTGGTTGCTGACGCGCCGAAGGTTCCGTTCTGGAAGAAGGAGCTTTCGCTCGGTGGCAAGAAGAAGCGCGACAGGTCCGACGAAGCTCCGACCGAGATCGTTCGCGGCCCGACTCCCTCGGTAGACATTCATTCGCCGGTCGCTGCGGCTGACCTGCCGTCGCTGCTCGCCGACACGCCGAAAGTGCCGTTCTGGAAAAAGGAGCTCGGCAAGAAGGGCGACAAGACCGACAAGGTGGTCAAGGACCGCAAGGAAAAGTCTCCGAAAGTGAAAGCCGAGCGCGCTCCGAAGACCAAGGAGCCCAAGCAGCCGAAAGAGCGGAAGCAGAAGGCGACGAAGGTGAAGGCCGAACGCGGCAGCAGCAAGGGTCGCATCGTCGGCTTGAAGATCGGCGCGTCGCAGCTGGCCGCCGCGCGTGTCGCGAACAACGGCTCGGCTGAGTTGCTGCAAGTCGCGCGCGAGCCGCTCGCTGCGGGCATCGTCGTCGGCGGAGAGCTGCGCGATCCCGATGCACTCGCCGAGGCGCTCAAGGATTTCTTCGAAAAGCACGGCTTGCCGAAGAAGGGTGTCCGGCTCGGCATCGCCAACAACAGAATCGGTGTCCGGACTTTCGAGATCGCAGGGATCGACGACGAGAAGCAGCTGGCCAACGCCATCCGCTTCCGCGCGCAGGAGACGCTTCCGATCCCGATCGACGAAGCCGTGCTCGACTACCAGGTGCTCGGCGAAGGCGTCGGCGAGGACGGCCAGCCGACCAAGCGCGTCCTGCTCGTGGTTGCGTACCGCGAGTTGATCGACCGTTACGTCGATGCCTGCAAGAAGGCCGGCATCACCCTTACCGGCATCGATCTCGAGGCGTTCGCGCTGTTGCGGGCGTTGCAGGCGCCACAAGACGGAGTCGGCACCGACGCGACCGCCGCTCTCGTCGTCGTTGCGATCGGTCACGAGCGCTCGACCTTCGCCGTGTCGGATGGACGCGTCTGCGAGTTCACGCGTGTCCTCGAATGGGGCGGCTCCGCGCTCAACGTCGCGATTGCACGGTCTGTCGACGCGGCCCCCTCGGAGGTCGAGGGGACGAAGCGCGCGCTCTCCCTGATGGACGAGATGGTCCCGGAGGGGATCACGGCCGATCAGGCGAAGGCGGCACGCGAGGCGATGCGCAGAGCGATCCAGACTTTCGCGCGCGAGCTCGTCTCCTCGCTCCAGTACTACCAGAACCAGCCCGGCTCCCTTGGCATCGGCGAGATCGTGCTGACCGGAGGCACCGCCCACCTTCCCGGGCTCGCAGGGGAGCTCGAACGCTTGATCGGCGTGCACGTTCGCGTCGGTGATCCGCTCGCGCGGATGAAGGTTTCTAAGAAGGTCGGCGCGCCCGAGCAAATCGGCTCGCTGGCAGTGGCAATCGGCCTCGGGATCGAGGACTAGCCTCATGCGCGCCGTCAACCTGCTGCCGCGAGATCAAGGCCAGCTCACGATCAAGAAGGAGAGCCTGCCGGTCCTGGTCGGCGCATGCTCAGGAGTTCTGGTCGCCGCGATCCTCGGCGCGATGTTCATGATGGGGAGCGGCAAGGTCGCTGCAGAGCAGCGGAAGCTCGACGATCTGAACCGCATCTACCAGGCGCTGCCGCCACCTCCAGCAGGCCCGTCTCCAGCCCAGCAGCAGCTCGCCGGCGAGCAGAGCGCCCGCGTGAGCGCGCTGAGCACCGCGCTGACGAGCCGGGTCGCCTGGGACCGAGTCTTCCGTGAATTCTCGCTCGTGCTGCCCGACGATGTCTGGCTGACAACCCTCACCGCGAAGTCACCGATCTCGCCGAGCACGAACGCCTCGTCGACCGCCGGCGCAGGCGCACCCTCCGAGTTCACGATCCAGGGCCGCACCTATTCACACGACGGCGTCGCGCGACTGCTCTCGCGGCTGCAGGTCGTCCCGGATCTGACGAACGTGCAGCTGCAGAGCTCGACGCTGGCGACGGTCGGCGGTCAGGACGTCGTGGAGTTCTCCATTGCGGCCGACATCAAGGTCGCGGGAGCCCCGGGCTCATGAAGATCGACATGACCACGATCCTGAAACGCTTCAAGTCACTCTCTCCCGGAGCGTTGATCGGAATCATGGTCGGCGCCGTGCTCGTGTTCGGCCTCGCGGGCTGGTTCCTCCTCGTGCACCCGCAGGCCAACAAGGTCACTTCCATGAAGTCGCAGGCGGCCGACGTTCAGGCCAAGATCGACGCATACCATCAGCAGGTCGCTGCAGCGCACGCCGCGCCGAAGATCGAGGTCGCCGACGTCTACCGGCTTGCGAAGGCGATGCCGGACCGGGTGGACATGCCTGACCTCCTGCTCGAGCTGAGCCAGCTCGCACGCGACACCGGCATCCGTTTCGACTCCATCTCGCCGCTGCCGATCGCTCCGATCGGGAGCTACACGGTGCTGCCGATCTCCGTCACCTTCCAGGGCAACTTCTACGACCTGTCGGACTTCCTGTATCGACTCCGCTCGCTTGTGACGGTGCACGCCGGACGCCTCGATGCAACAGGCCGTCTCTTCTCGGTGGACACCCTCACCTTCAACGAGAGCACGCTCAAGTTCCCGCAGATCCAGGCCACCCTTGT
>Ga0193729_1000553_pt1 | contig 19600 bp, 18 predicted proteins | sample U1c2metaG_FD_143036 | JGI IMG/M metagenome (GOLD analysis project Ga0193729, IMG submission 143036) | Soil microbial communities from a riparian zone of the East river system, Colorado, United States - U1c2 | ecosystem: Environmental > Terrestrial > Soil > Riparian zone | place: USA: East River...
TCCCAGGCCGCACAGGGACACTCAGCAGGTAACAAGGTTAAACCTTCTCCATTTGAAACGAAATTGCGCCAGAATGGTAGCATAACCGCTCACTAGCGGACGCGATAAATCGGGTCCCTACCTTTTCTGGCAATAAATTGCCCTTAAATCGCAATTCATTGCCCGTTTTGTGGGGGTCCAATTTATTACGCCCCTCTGCAATTTATTGCGTGTATTGTAGGGACCCGATTTATCGGGTCCGTAGGGCGGGGTGGGGCGCGGGCCGCAATTTATTGCCCGTTTTGTAGGGAATCGAGACCAGCCTGTAGATCAGTTGGCAGAGGTGCCTCCAATTCTACAGCCTCGCCAGTTATCGGGTGAGTAAATTGCAACTGATAGGCATGTAAAAACTGGCGTTGCGAGAGAAGGCCAGGGTGCTTACGTCCAGACCCATACACGGGATCACCAATGACGGGATGCCCAATAGCTTTCAAATGAACCCGAATTTGATGCGTACGCCCAGTTTCTAGTTGCAGAAGGAGTAGGGTATAATGGGAAAAGCGCTCAAGCACACGAAAATGGGTGCGTGCCTCTCGGCTGCCAAATGCGGTAATAGCCATTTGTTGGCGATGACGAGGATTACGTCCGATAGGGGCATCAATGGTCCCACTGTCAAGCGCAACTATTCCTTCAACTAGGGCAAGATAGCGTTTGACCACTTCGTGACATTTCATCTGCTCAACCAGGGCAGCTTGCGTGTGCGTATTTTTTGCGACAATCAGCAATCCAGAGGTATCTCGATCCAGGCGGTGCACAATACCAGGACGCAGATCGTCCTCAGTCACACGTAGTTCAGCATAACGCGCCAGCAAAGCATTAACGAGAGTATCATCATGGTGACCCGGTGCCGGATGCACGACCATGCCAGCGGCTTTATTTACCACCAGTAGATCAGCATCTTCATACACAATGTCTAGAGGCAGTTCTTGCTGTATAACATTATTTTGCGGTGGAGACAGTACAGCACGCAGAACATGAATGGTGTCATGCAATCTGAGCGCATAGCCAGCCTTGGCTGGTTTATCATTTATCAGTACTGCTTCTTCGGCAATCAGCTGTTGCACACTCGTGCGCGAAAGATCCTTGAGCAGTGAAGTAAGATAGCGATCAAGTCGCATACCAACCTGCTCAGGCTGAATTGTCCATTGCTGGTCCTCGGCCATAGATGGCCGGTTCAGATCATACTCTTGGGTCACAACTACGAAGTTTCCTTTTGGTTTACCGTATAGGTAGGTTCCTGATTAGCAATTGCTTGTTCAGTTGTATCGTTATTAACAGTCGCTTGTTCAGTTGTATCGTTTTTCCTCTGGGTAGCCACATTCGTACGGTCTAGACCGCTAAAGACAACCAGCACAAATAGCAGCGAGACGCCAATACAGATGGAGGCATCAGCCATATTGAAGATGGCAAAATAAAAACCAATCTCAGGAATGCGGAAGGAGATAAAATCGACAACGTAGCCACCATGGATGACTCGGTCCAACAAATTTCCTAGCGCGCCACCAATAATCAGGCCAAAGACAAGCTTGTAGCTCAATGGACCAGAATTGCGTATCCGTGAGTAGAAATAGCCTACTATGCCAACAGCAATAATGATAAAGATAGCTAGCAAGGCATTACCCTTGAGCATGCTAAAAGCCGCTCCGCTGTTTTGAGTATACTCAAAAACCAAGTAACGCCCAAGAACAGGAAACGGGACCTCCTTTCCGAGAACCAGCTTCTCCACAACTAGGTGCTTGGTCCATTGGTCTAGTAAGAGACTGATAATGACGGTAAGAAGTGCGAAAGCATCATAGAGACGCGCACGCTTGGCTGACACGATATTTTTTTCCTCTTTATTCAAAAGTAGCTTCCCGACACCTCCTACATGATACAGCTTTTCACTGAACTTGTCTATCCACTGAGACTGCTCTGTTCTATCTGCTCTTCATGCTTGACACAATAACGCGTCCAGGGAATAGCTTCCAAGCGCTTTTCAGGAATAGGTTCTCCATCGACGATACAGCGCCCATAGGTACCTTGATCAATGCGTTTGAGGGCATCCTCCACCTCGCTGAGCAGTGTTTGTTCATTCACTAGAATGAACCGTTCTTGCTCCATTTCTAGCAAGTCCACATTGGCCTCTTCGGGCTCATATGGTCCCTGATGGGTTCGTTCAGCATCCACAGGTGTAGGACGTGCCTCGGTTAGACCTGCTATGTGTTCACGTAACCGAAGTTGTTCGTCTTGCAGTCGTTTCTTGATCTGCTGTAAGTCAATAGTCATGTTGATTTCTCCTCTTGCTCTGAATATGCAGTGTTTCCTTATAGCTTGATTTGCCAACAGTAGCATCAGCCGATAGCGGAGCGTCTACTAGACCGTAATCTTGATAGTATTGAACACGAAACAGATTGGTCTTTAGCCTCATAGCAATTGCAGCAGAATATCGCAGATCCCGGATAGACTGAGCAACGCACAAGCCCTGAGTGTGATAGCGCCGGTGATAGCGCATAACTCTTGCCTTTCTTTGTCAATTCTGCTATCATATCTGTTAAAGACCAATAAGTATGGCATACTATGCTGAAAATGATTCTTCATACACGAAAGACAGGTTTCACCATGCTAACAGAATCCAAGCCCGTATCCGTAATTCTGCCTACTGATTCTGTTTCTGGACCTAAACAAGGGTCTTGGACTTATGACGATTATGCAGCACTACCCGATGATGGGCATCGCTATGAGATTATGAATGGAGTTCTGCTTATGGCCCCAGCTCCCAACGGAGCGCATCAAGATTCGGTTCTCAGATTTGCTGTGCATTTGTTCAATCACGTTGAAGTTGTTGGCCTGGGGAAAGTGCGTCTCGCTCCATTCGACGTCGTACTTGCTGCTGATAGGGTAGTTCAACCAGATGTGCTTATAGTGTTGAATGAGAACCTGGGTAAGCTAACACCGTCTCGCATGATCGGGGCTCCTGATTTGGTAGTCGAGATTAGGTCGCCTGGAACTGCTACTTATGATCGATTGAGCAAATACGAAGCCTACGAGCAGGCCGAAGTGCCAGAGTACTGGATCGCCAATCCTCGTACACGCAGTGTTGAGGTACTGATATTGCAGAATGGAAAATACTCCTCACAAGGAGTATTTCAGGAAAAGGATACACTTCCTTCGCAGATCGCACCAGGCATAGCAAATGTACAGATTGAGCAATTCTTTGCATAGACTTGACATACAAAGTTCCAATCAATAAAGTAATATATAGGTAGTAAGAAAGAAGTAGAGTACTTTGACAGATAAACATGCTGATGCCCAAGCAGGAGACAAGGACGGACCATTCATTCCCACACATACATGGCAAGGGTCTTCTGGTATGAAGGAGGATAACCAAGCAGAGCCCAGCTCGATAAGAGAAACCGAAACACCATCAATTTTTACTGACTTCGATCTGTACTTATTTGGGCAGGGAAAGCATTATCATCTTTATGAGAAATTGGGAGCACATCTGCGCACCGTGAATGGTGTGACTGGCGTCAATTTCGCCGTCTGGGCTCCCAATGCTCGCATGGTTTCGGTGATTGGCGACTTCAATGGCTGGAATCGTTCTGAGAATCCGATGCACTTGCGTCACAACGATTTGGGGGTTTGGGAATGTTTTGTCCCCAATCTGCAGGTCGGGATACTCTATAAATATGCTATTTATTCACGCTTCAATAACTATACCGTGGATAAAATTGATCCATACGGCTTTGCGGCGGAATTACGCCCTAATACGGCTAGCATCGTTGCCGATATCCATCAATATACTTGGCAAGACGATGCGTGGATACAGCAACGCGAACAGAAGCAGCAATTTAACTCGCCAATCTCGATCTATGAGGTCCAGCTTGGTTCCTGGCGGCATATACCGGAACGACACCAGGAGGGTGCAGTAGAAGAAGATCGCTTCATGACATATCGGGAATTGGCACCTGCACTGGCATCTTATGTGAAAGATCTGGGCTTTACCCATATCGAACTGATGCCGATTACGGAATATCCCTTTGACGGCTCCTGGGGCTATCAGGTCTCAGGCTATTACGCTCCCACAAGCCGGTTTGGCCCACCGGAAGATTTTCAATATTTTGTTGATTATATGCACCAACAGGGCATTGGCATCATCCTTGACTGGGTGCCATCGCACTTCCCCAAAGACGGACCCGCCCTCAGCTATTTCGATGGCACACACCTCTACGAGTATTCCGATCCCCGCAAAGGAGAGCATAAGCAATGGGGAACGTATGTCTTTGATTACGGACGCAGTGAGGTACGCAACTTCTTGATCGCGAGTGCTCTGTTCTGGCTACGTGAATATCATATCGATGGCCTACGGGTCGACGCGGTCGCCTCTATGCTCTACCTCGACTATATGCGCGAGTCGGGTGAGACCCTCACTAATCAGTACGGTAGTCGCGAACACTTGGAAGCGATTGACTTTCTACGCCAGCTTAACGAAGCCGTCTATGGACAAGTCCCAGGCACGATTACCATCGCTGAAGAGTCCAGTGCATGGCCCCTGGTATCTCGACCTACCTATGTCGGAGGACTGGGGTTCAGCTTTAAATGGAATATGGGCTGGATGCACGATATGTTAGAATATATACACATGGACCCTATCCATCGGCGCTATCACCATAACAACATCACCTTCTCGCTAATGTATGCCTATTCCGAGAACTTCATCCTGCCCCTCTCACACGACGAGGTCGTACATATCAAAGGTTCTATGGCCAATAAGATGCCAGGCGATCTGTGGCAACAGTTCGCTAACTTGCGAGCCTTCTACGGCTATATGTGGGGGCATCCTGGGAAGAAGTTGCTGTTTATGGGCGGAGAGTTTGGACAGTGGAGTGAATGGAACTATAAAGAGAGCCTCGATTGGCACCTGCTCGAGCCAGCAAGTGATCCGCTCCACCGCCAGTTATACGATTTTATGCGGGACCTCAACAGGCTCTATCAGAACGAACCAGCCCTCAGCGCACTCGATTGTGATCCTGGCGGCTTTTCTTGGATTGATTGCTACGACTCGGACAATAGTGTCATCTCGTTTATGCGGCGCAGTCAGTACAGTGACGATACGCTGGTGTGTGTGTGTAATTTCACCCCCGTACCACGCCATGGCTATCGTGTTGGGGTGCCAGAGGCGGGAGAATACTATGAAGTTCTCAATAGCGACGATACACGCTATGGTGGTAGTGGATTGCTTAACAGCCAGCCAATGCCGAGCGGTCCCATCTTCTGGCAATCGTGCCCGCATTCAATACTGTTGACGATTCCGCCTCTCAGCACGATTATGCTGAAGCGCCGAGTAGCTACACAGTTGAATAGCAGTCAAAACGAGAACGACTTGGTGTAACGAGAGTCTCCTTAGGATGGGTACAGCCTTGATCAGGGTGGGCAATTGAGTCCAAACGCATACACCTGGATTTGAAGACAGGATTATGGTTTCTTAGGAAGCGGATTGGCACGAAGAGGCCAGGGTGATAATACACTCTGTATACTGATCTGAGCTTGATTATTGAGAAACCCTATATGCGACTTTGATCCGATCAGGGTGATATTTCCCTTTTGATCTACACGACGTCCACGGATGGTTTGCTTATTCGTCGTTGTCACTGAACCATCGGTGCTCAAGCTGAATGTGAGGGTATTGATCAGTGGTAGGCCTTTGAGGGGAACAGTCAGAATTGCCGAATTAGTGGATGGGCGGAAAACTCCACTAGCTACCTTGCCTTTTGGGAGCGTAAGTACAATGCCGGAGTCTAATGGAATAGACAAATTCGCGATAGTTATAGTCCAAATACCTTTGGCAGGATCTTGTACAAGTTTGGCTGATGTTTGGAGAGGCTCCACTTTTGGACTATTGAAACCCGGGGCATTACACCAGATAGTGATCTTTCCATCGACTTTTACGTTTACGGTTCTTGCTGCTATGGGCGGAGAAATGGTAATACTATAAGGTTTTGCGGCTGCGGCTTGCACCCTAAGGAGGCCGCTTCCCATCGTGCCAAGTGCCAGTACTGCAGTGAGGGATAGTACTGCTTGAAGCAAGCTTTTCATATTTGTTCCTCCTTGATACCTTATGTTTCAGAAATATCTTTGTATTTCACATCCAATGCAGCAAAATAGCTATAAAATTGCCAGTAAGCTCGAGAGAAATGAGATCCTTGAGAAGAAAACCCCAAACAGAGAGTTCATTCTTTTTGAGAGGCCCTTTAAGAGGTCTTCCTTATGAGAACATTGTGGTAGAAATTTGCGCGCTTTCACAGTAGGAAACAGGGACAATTTTACTCCTATGAGCTTTCCTTTTCCCACTTCAACCATACCGCTCACATGAGCGATATGGTCCGAACCGCCTTGCCCACTACTCTTGCAGGCTATTGCCACTTTTTAATCGAGGCCAAAGGTATACATCTGGATCTGAAGACTTCATTAGCGGATAGACGTCTCGCGCTTGTGATTCGCCTTTTCCAGACGGCCATTGCGCTGGTAGGCATCACAGACCCACTGGCATATTTCCTCAGGATTATCAGACATGCGCAGCAGCTCGAAATCCGGCGGAGAAATGTTCTCAAGTTTGAGCATGGTATCACGCAACCAACCGATTAATCCGCCCCAATATTCAGAGCCATAGAGGATGATGGGGAAGTTACTCACCTTTTTCGTTTGGATGAGCGTCAAGGCCACCAGGGAAAATGACGAAGGCGTTGGAGTATTTGATGAAGAGGGTCTTGCGCACAAAAAAGTAACGAAAATCAAGCGAGATGTCCACGTATGGGTTTGATGCCTGCTCAAAGGGCAGTTCAATGTTGCAACCAATTGAGAGATTACCACCTTCTTGAGCACCTTTATTGGCAGCTTCCATAATACCAGGTCCACCGCCAGTAATGATGCCAAAGCCAGCCTTTGCCAACAAGCTTGCTGTCGTTACTGCAGCAATGTAGTTGGGATCATCCGGCTTTGTCCGCGAAGAGCCGAAGATGGCAATCGACGGAGGAATATGAGCCAGGGCATCAAAACCATTGACGAACTCACTCATAATGCGCATGATGCGCCAGGGATCAGTAATTGTGAAATCAAAGTTGAGTGCACGTTCGAAGGCGTGATTCTCTTCTTCTATCTGTTCCTGAGGCACTGGTTCGCTTGGGCTGACAAGGGGATGCGCCTGTCGAACTAGCAGCCGTTCGTCTTCGGTAATAGAATGACCCTGAGTACGGAGAGATTTATAACGCGCTTTTGCGCCTCGACGACTAGCACCATTAAATTTTCCATTGCGATTCATAAGCAATACCTCTTTGCAACTAACTTATATGTCGGGCACGAGAAACCCCCGTCTTTTAAGTGGGGGATGAGAGCGTCCTTTCTTTTTTGGGACTTGGGCACAGGGATCCTTGTTTTCTGACAAACTATTCATTGGATTCCTCCAATTTCATGAACATTTATTTATTGACATCTGTGCTATACTTCTACGTAGTACACAAACAACAGAATAGTGTTTGCTGGTTCCGAGGTAAATCGTTCCCTCGGGTAAAAGCACTAACGTAGAAAACGTTTCGTGTGCCAATCGCTGACGTAGGTTTTTAAGAGCCCACAAGCCGCCTACCGAGATTGAACTGACCGTAGGCTTGGACGGAGCCTTCGCAAAACTGTCGCTAGCGGGTACATTCCGTTCGGCTATTGCGTGAAGCCCCTTGCTTTTAGCTATGGGGAGTCGTCACTCTATTGCTCCACCGCAAAAGCTACAGAAACGCTGATTGGCCTGCTCGCGGTCACAATGTGGGCAACAGACCACCTGTGGCTCAGAAGAGGACGACGGCGTTGGAGTACTCGAGGTTGGCCCTGTTCCCGTTCCCCTTCCATTGCTACCATAGGTAGGAACACGCGGATAGCGACCTGCTAGAATATCTTTGTATTGCTGACTATCGGACCAATTGACACTTTCACGTGCGCGTACAATGATCAGTGGATGACTGACCGCACTGACCAACAACAACTTATACATACGGTCGAGCAGATTGACATCAACCTCTTCGTATAAATCTGCTTGCTTGAGAAATTCTCGCGCATTCATTTGATCGCGCTGGAAGAGCGTTCCTCCAGCCAGCTTCATCATCAAAGACAGCACCACTTCCGAATCCTGGACTACCAGTGAACCGGCACGATCTGCAGTGAATTCCGACTTGCGATCCCACTCCAATAACGCCGCTTCAAGAGAACGACCAATCAAACGTCCAAGACCTAATGTCATATCACCAATAAGTTGAAGAAGCAAGCTGATGCAGCGAGCCATCGTCTTGTAAAGCACATGACCCGACTTGATATGGCCGAGTTCGTGGGCAATCACCCCCAGGACTTCGGTCTCAGTCAGCAAATCCAGGAGACCAGTCGTGACAACAATGTAGGGACGCTCACAACCACTCGTATAGGCATTGGGCACTGGTGTCTGCGATGCATAGAGTTCTGGCTCAGGCATATCCAAAATGGCACAAGCTTCTTGGAGCGAGGCATAAAGCTGTGGGCATTGGGTAGAAGAAACACGAACACTCTGGGCTACATTTTGAATATAGGCCACTTTTTCGGGAAATAGCTCAATAAACTTACGTACCACTATATCCAATCCGGGCACTCGTTGGAGAGCACCGAGTGCAGCTCGATCATAGGGGTGTTGGAGAGCGATTGGGTCTATGCCCGGGAAACGCTGTCGCAGATTTGGCTGAGCAGTGGACATGTATAGAAGACTCCTTCCAGACCCAGCACCCTACACTTCAAACTCAACGACTATGCGAGGCAATTTGAGTTCAGCAGTGCGGTGATAATACAATCGTATTGCCTGGGCCACAATCTCATTATCACGAGGATAGCGCAATTTATCATGCTGCGCAGTAGGCTTAGTGACTATTTGAATACGCCATATGCCATTCATACGCTTGAGACTTGCCGGGGTTGCAAGGCGTAGGACCGCTGCTATACGCGGTGATTGACGATTAACAATCAAGAGAATATCCGACCAGTGTTCATGCATTAGACAAGTAAATTGTTCTGCGAACTCATCGTATCGCGTATGGGATGTCTCTTGCTCCATGGAGGGCCTCCCAAATTCAACTCAAAGCACTCGGGGTACGACGGGCACGATCAATCACATTGACCAACACGATTGGTACCTGAGTTGTTACAAAGAACTCAATTTAATGATCCTCTTTTGTTTCAGGCCCCCTTGACGATAGTTTTGTCAGCAAAACTTTAACACTAGTATTTTAACATATTTTGTTCTAGTATTGAGCTTGAGTCCTAGAATTGCTCAGAAAGACCGCAAACTTGCTACTGAGCATAGACGTGATATGCTAACAGAGAATTTAGGGGAGGAAACCACCTAAAGGTGGCACGGCAGGTCTTCCTTTCTTGGTGGCTTGGGCACAGGGGAAAACCTCTGCCTGAACAAACTTTTAGGAGGAAGCAGAAACCATCTCTGCTTCCGGTTGGGCAAGAACAATTGTCTCAGGTCGGGTTTCTTTTTCAGGAAGTCCTTGATGTCCTTGGTTCCTTTAGCCTTGTTGCACTTGTCACAAGCTAAACACAGATTGCTTACTCGATCATCATGATATTTTGCTTTAGGAACAATATGCTCTATTTGGAGTTGTCTATTTTTCTTGCCGCAATAGGTACATTTTCGTCCCAACTTCTCAAGCAAGTATTCACGCACCTCGTAGCCTGCTAGGGTGCCTTGTTGGTACTCAACACCACAGATCTCAGCATTCTCCATCAACTGCGTATCGAACTTGACTCGTTCCATACTGATAGCTGTGATATGACAGACACGCATGAATCGACTCGCCCAGGTCAGGACATTGGTGATACGGCTCTCAAGCGATGGTGGTAGCCATCCCTTCTTTTTGTTGCGTCGGTTGCGCCATCGTGCTTGACGATAGCGTGTGCGTCTGGCTCGTCTGCTTTTGCGGACACCACGCCGTTTGTCCAATCGTTTTTTGATGGCCTCTCCTTGATGAGACAACTCGGCGGCAAAAACCACTTTTCCGGTTGCATCGTTGACAATGGCTATTCCTGTGGTCTTTGAACCAGGATCGATCTTGATCCGAAGCTCTGCCACCTCTGGTTTGTCTCTTGCTTCCTTGAGACTGATCGTGAACGGAAAGCGGCGATAGACCGCTGCCTTCTTGCTAGTAAGGAGTATTCGTGCTTTTCCAGGGTCAACTGGGTCTAAAGGCTGTTTATTGGTATCGAGTACAAAAACGTTGCTCAAGTAGTTGTCCCTTTCGGAACCACTGGAAATGCATTTGAAAGCCCATTCTGAAGAGGATGTATGGCTTTCAAACGCATTTTTCCCAGGTAATGGGGGCCTCGACCATGTTATGGAGCGGTTTGGCGTTGCAAGCACTAGCACTAACCCTCGTAATCTTGTTTAACCTGCAACCGTAGCGGTTGAGACTGGCCCACGCATCCCAACGTACCTATTTCACTCCTAACGGAGCCCATTTCTGGACTGAGTCTGGTCAGGTGAAGCCGTTAGCAACCCCGAAAGATTACTGCAAGCCCCTGCATTTCTGCATGGGGTCCCTGACGATCCTTCGCATACATCTAGTATATCAAGAACTCCCCCTTTCTGTAAATCTCATCTACTATTTACAACGTTGCATATTTAAATAGGTAACATCAAATACTTGTGTAACAAACTAAAGCTTCTTGTGAAGGGATTAAAGGGTCTCCTTTGAGCCACGGAGAAACCCGCCTATCCGCATGAATTACAATCACAGCGGATTGCGGCTAGTTATTCCTGTGTCATCTCGCCGCGCAAGTCGGTTTGCATTTGCACTTTCAGCGTTTTTTGATCAAGATCTAGCGCAATCAGGTAAATAAGCTTGGTCAGTACAGCTTCAGCTGTGAGATCGTAGCCGCTGATGGCGCCAGCTCGCAGCAGACCTGAACCCGTCTGGTATGCAGTCATGTTGACACTGCCTTTGATGACCTGAGTACCATCGATGATGGTGATGCCTTGCTCGTCAGCAGCCGAGATTATATCGAGGAATACAGGGTTCAATGGGGCATCGCCTGCACCGAATGCACCAAGGACTATACCTCGCACAGGAGGTCTTGTACCCTGCAAGATAGCTTCCAACATAGTCGTGCATTGAATGCCAGGAAAGAGTGTCACGCCTACGACAGAAAAACTGAGTATGGAGGTCGCTATCACATCAAGAGTATCCTGGAGTGTAGCAACATGGTCAGGATTTGATAGGGACGTCGCAAACGGCGGAGGTGGCAGGACCAATGCTGTATTGACCACGGGTCGGCTGCCGACAATGGCAAGCGGGGGAAAATTAGGCGACATGAATGCAGAGAACCCACTCGCATCGGCTTTGACAGTCCGGTTCCCCCGCATCAGCGTCGTGTTGAAGAATAGACACACTTCAGGAATGTTTGTCGTTCCTGCTAGCATGATCGAGGCTATCATATTCCGTAGCGCGTCGTTGAGAGATTGAGCCAGTGGGAGTTGTGAGCCAGTGAGAATAACAGGCTTGCTGAGACCTTCGAGAAAGAAAGAAAGTGCAGAAGCGGTCCATGACATGGTGTCAGTCCCATGGAGGATGACAAAACCATCATAATCAGTATAGTTCGAGAGAATTCGTCTGGCGATGATAATCCAATCCGAGGGCGCCATGTTGGAACTATCGAGTGGGGTGTCGAGATAATCTATGGTGTAGTATAAATCTTGGTAGCCAGCAACCTGGAAATCGGCAAGGCCCGGCATTGAGAGTATGAGCTTTATAAAGTCAGGCCCAGACATTGGTGTCAGGGGACTGCCAGCACTGCCAATGGTTCCTCCCGTGTAGAGCACATAGACTTGAGCCATCATGGTCCCTTTCCATCACTACTCTGCCTCAGTTTAGAATCAAGCATACCGTGACGACTCCCCACGCAGAAATGCGGGGGCTTCACGCAGTAGCTTCTTGGAACGTACCCGAAGAAGCAGTTTCACGTAGGCTCCGTCCGAGCCCTCGGTTAAGGATATTCACAGCCGCATTGTGATCCCGGTCGAGCACAACCCCACAGTGAATACAGATATGTGTCCGTACACTGAGATCTTTGTGCTCACCTTCCTCACCACAAGCGCTGCACATCTGGCTGGTTTTCCTTGGGTCAACTTCATAGACGGTGACACCAGCGCATTCTGCCTTGTGCTTCACCAGTTCTATGAAGGCTCCCCATCCAGCATCTAAAATGGACTTATTCAAACCGCCCTTTGCTGCGGCCCCGTTGGGAAGATATCTCCCGTTCTCATCCTGCTTAGCCTTTGGTCTCTTCACCATATGATGCATCGAGAGGTCCTCAAAGACGATGGTCTCAAAAGTATCTACCAGTATCCGAGCTTCCTTATGATGGAAGTCTCTCCTCTGGTTGCGAATGGTCTTATGAGCCTTTCCCACGAGTTGAGCTGAACGTTTGCGACGATGGCTTTTGTTTCTCCGTTTCGAGAGCCGTTGTTGCTTTTTCTTGAGTCTGCCATGCGACTTTCTGAAGAATCTCGGATTGTCCACTGTATCGCCGTTCGAGTCAGTCATGAAGTGCTTGAGACCCATATCAATCCCAATAGGCAGATCGGTATAGGGAAGCTTCACTAGTGCCTCTACCTCACAGGTAACTACCGCATACCAGCAGTTGCCCTCGCGTTTGATCGTGCACGTCTTAGCCTTCCCTTCAAGAGGCCGATGCTGCTTGACTTTGATATGCCCGATCTTTGGGAGAATGACTTTCCCATTCTCGATGGCAACGGTCGGTTTCCCTTTGAGCTTTTCGATCTGGGGATAGGTAAATGAGTCATAGCGGTCATATCCCTGGAAGCGTGGGAAGCCTGGGGTTTTGCCCTCTTTGCAGCGCTTGAAGTAGGCTTTGAATGCCTTGTCTACCCGCTTCAAAACATCCTGCAAAACCTGAGAGTATACCTCTCTATACTCAGGTCGGCTCTCTTTGATCTCGGGGAGTTGAGCCGACTGATCTTCGTAGCTGATCGATGTGCCAGTCGGCTTGGCATAGTTGATGACGGCAACATTACCAACCATCTCAACTGGTACCTTCGCAGTCATGCGCCAAGCTTCGCGACGTTCAAGTAGAGCAGCATTGTAGAGTTCACGACAGAGGTCAAGAGTCGTCTGAAGTTTTTCGGTCTGCTTGCGAGTGGGATACAGACGATATTTAAACGCCTTCATCATGCTTATGCTCTCCTTTCTTGAATAGAGATAGATCATATCACACATGTCAATAAACAAATATTCATAATATAGGGATGAGCGAAGAATACAGTCCGAACTTCTGTGGGTACCTAGAACCATCAAAATCTGAAGTTAAATCTTGCTCATCCCTAGAACAAACAAATGAATACCCCGACATATAATTGTAGAGTGCGCGTAGCGTTTTTGCAAGCAGGCACCTCCCTACCTCAGGGCTTTTGGGTTTACCTGAAATACATCTTTTTCATCTGAATCGAGATCCCAGCCAAGCTCAATTCTTGTGGGCAATAGGCGATTCACGGGTAAACCCAAAAGCCCTGTCCCTACCTCCCTACCTCCCTACCTTCCCCACCCATGGACCCGCTTATGGTCTTTGACAAAATAATATCGTAGTTCTACTTCGCATTTACAGAGTAGATTGCCAGATCAGAAAACGTGGCCTGCGCTCCCGGACGAGTACCGGGCAAGTTGGAGACAAACAGAGCAATGGCTCCGTTGGCATAGCTGGTATCTGAGAACGTTTGCACCGTCTGCCCATTGACAATCAAAGTCATCTTCGGGCCATCGGCAATGACAACAATCTGATTGAGATGCCCTACTGGCTTGATAGCCGCATGCGCTTTCGTGTCTACCAATGTTGTAGAACTGGTATTCCCATTGGCATCTGTGGCTCCCTTGAAAACCGTATACGTGCCATTACCGTAGAGTTCAATGCGATAAAATGCAGTCAGATTCCCGTTAGAATCGGTAGTTCCCCGAATACAGAGACCATATCCGTTCTGTCGATCGCCTTTAGAAAGCTCTGCATTCACGATCAACTTATAATTATTGAACTGTTTGCCACCCGGAAGCAGGACCGGGAAGAGCTTATTGTCATCATCCTCCAGGATCAAATTTCCCTTCTTGATAGACACTACATATCTCCCTTGTATGCTTTGCATATCCCACTGCTTGCTATTATTGATGAACGTTTCAGCAAAGAGTGGTGCCCCTTTCGGTATCGGATAACCAGCAGGCACACTAGTCACACTATTTGCTCGTCGCTGCGAAGTCAGCAATCTATAACCAGCAATGCTACCGCCGATAAGCACTAGGAGTACGACAACAAGACCTACCACCTTTTTCATATTCAGAGTGCGTCGCTCTACCATTACAAATTGCGAGATCTCTGGAGTTTGAGGGGGAGAGATAAACTCTGGCAGAAAGCCATTTGCTTGTCCATGATCAGGGAAAGCGTTATAGAAGACCGGAGGAATTGGAGGGCTCTGATCATTACCAGAGCCTGGGAATTGACTATTCATAAGTTCCGAAAACCATAGCGTTATAGAAGGCCGGAGGAATTGGAGGGCTCTGATCATTACCAAAGCCTGGGAATTGACCATTCATAGTTCCGAAAACCATAGCGTTATAGAAGGCCGCTAGCTTTTCAGGTTTGTACGGGAACGACAATCCGTACAGGGTGGACTACCAGGGATGCAAGCACCCCTTTCCCATCCTCTACCCCATTGCGGCATGCCGCGTTTGGGGATGCTTTGAGCGTGATAGGGTCAACTTATCTTGACACGCTAGTGCTTTTACCTAAGCGAACGATTTAGCTTAGAACCTCGGAAACACTATTCTATTGTCAGTGTACTACAAGGCAGAGTATAGCATACCTGTCAATAGAGCAATATGCAGGGCTGTAACGAGCAATTTTGGCTATTACAGGCATCCCCCGACATTTCTTTTGTCGCACATTCCTCGCTTCAATAATGCGTTAAATCTGTCATATATTCACCAAGTTCAGTCTTGCTCCACATCTACAACAAAGCCTTTTGATTTTAAAGCGGCGGCCAGTCCAAATAAACGGGCATCCCCACGCACCACCCAGATCAGTTCAGGAGCATGGATCGTTGTCCCTTCTCCACGCTCCCAGGAACATTCGTAGGTACCCTGCCATTGCCGATGTTGGACACGTCCCTGGTATTGCCATGAATTTGCCATTGGACGCCTATTGTTGAAGCCGAAGCCTGATCCTTCCACACTTGCGAAATCTTTGCTGCGAAAGATGAGTTTCATGATACTATTCCTCCTACTCAATAGTCTATAGCCTCTAGCTACCAAGACACTCTCATGCATTTCCAATACCAGTTTGGTAATGGTTTCAGAAACTTCGACCATCCTAGCAACGTATAAACAGTGATAATAGTGGATGGAGAGATGTTCTATGCCAAGCATTGTTTTTTTACTTGATGTCGATAATACACTGTTAGACAATGATGGTGTCAAGGCAAACCTAGATCAACACCTCCAGGCAGTTCTGGGACCGGAATTAACTAAACGCTTCTGGGATATATACGAACAGGTGCGAAAAGAAAAGGGGGTCGTGGATATCCCAGAAGCGCTCACCAGATTCCGTGAACAGACTTCAACCGCTGAAATGGATGAGCAAACCTACCTACATATTCGCTCGCTGTTCGAGCACTATCCTTTCGACAAAGCGCTCTATCCATACACATTGGAGACTATACAGCATCTAAAGACTATAGGACAAGTTGTGATTGTCTCCGATGGAGATTTGTATTTCCAGGCAGAGAAGATTTTCAATAGCTCGCTGGCTGATGCAGTGGACGGAAGGGTCTTACTCTACACCCACAAGCAAGAGCATCTGGACGAAATCACGCAGCATTATCCAACTGACCACTATGTGATCATTGACGATAAACCAGACATTCTCGCAGATACGAAAAAACTGCTAGGACCTAAAGTCACCACCGTATTTGTTAAGCAAGGCAAATATGCCGCCCGCAAACTTCCAGAGGATTTTATGCCAGATAGTATCGTTGATCATATTGGAGACCTACGTAACTATACAGCAGAACAATTTTTGAGGCCAGATAAAGGCTAAGGGCAGACTGATTACCGCCTTTTGTGATAGTGTGAAAGAATAAAGAATAGGAGAGACTTGAATTGGGAACACCCCTTGCAGTTTCTCAAAAAATTGTTAAGATCGTGCTACGAGATGTACACGTCCTTCGAACTGGTGTATAATACGCATTGTAAATCGGAGGCATGCAGGAACAAGAATAGGAAATACAGGAGGTATGGCGCTCCTCCCAATCCCGTTGACGGGGTGGGTCTGTGCGCCACGAATGACTGATGATAGAGACAGTTCCGTCAGGTACGGTATTACATGGACGCTATCGTATCGAACGCGTACTGGGTAGTGGAGGTTTTGGGCATGTCTATCTGGCGATAGACTTGGCCAGTAACCAACAATATGCGGTGAAGGAATATTTAGTAACTGGTACAAGCGGGCAAGAACAGTTACAACATGAGGCCTCTGTTCTTAGCCATCTACACCATCCTAACCTTCCTGCATTCCAGGATGCGTTTACCGAACGAGGGCGCTATTATATTGTTCTCAATTACATTGAAGGAAACGACCTAACAGACCTTATCCGCATGGCTCGCCAACACAATGAAGTTGTTTCCATTATAAAGATTGTCTCCTGGCTATTGGCGGTTTGTGATGCAGTCATGTTCCTGCACAAACAGCAGCCAATTGTGATTCACCGTGACATCAAACCTGATAACATTCGTATCACGCCTGCGGGCAAAGCTATCCTGGTTGATATGGGAAATGCGAAGGCCGCAGCCGATGGAGTACGCACACTCTTCTTTATTCGCCACCAGGGTACACCAGGCTACGCTCCACCAGAACAATACCCCGGCGGTAGTGGAACCGATGCCCGTTCGGATATCTACGCGCTAGGAGGGACACTCTACTTCGCCCTCACCGCTCATGAACCGCCCAGTGTTTCGGTACGTAACCAATCTCTGCAGCAAGGTCGTCCCACACTGCCTTCACTGCAAGAGAGCCTTGCGAACAATCCACCTGAAGCGTCTCAGCAAGCCAATGCCGCCGCCCAGTTCAGATTGGGCGTTACAAAGCCCGGTAAACCAGCCCCACACCATTCACGCCATATAGCACAGCTTGGCGCACTACCACCACACCTGCTCAAGCAGCTGGATGGGATCATTCAGAAAGCCATGGAACTCACACCAAAAGATCGTTATAACTCTGTTACAGATTTTGCCAGGGACCTGCAGCGAGTGGCACGGGCCCTGCCTGCAGCACCTCAGCCACCACCCTCCCCCTCATCTACACCTATACGCCCATTCGATCCTAACTCAACCCAACCGGATCTGCAAGAAGTCTATGATACGCTTCAGGCAGAGATAGCCAAGGAAAAGGAACAGGGAATCAAAAAACAGCGAAGTTCTGGTAATAGCACACCACCTTTGATCCAGAACCCGAATACAAATGTTATCTGTCCACGTTGCGGTACGTCGTTGCTTGCAAATACTGCAGTGTGTTCACGCTGCGGCACCACTTTGAGCGGCCCAACCAATATGCAAATGAGCAATACAAATGCCAGGGATATATCTGCAGAACAAACGATGCTTGTTCCTCCACCGCAACAGATGACCAATACGAATGCCAGGGATATATCTACAGAGCAAACAATGCTTGTTCCTCCACCGCAACATAAGCAAGGACTAGCCACTCACACGGCCCAATCACAGATGACCAGCATACCTGCTTCACCAGCAATTCCACCAAATGGAGGAACACAACCTGCAACAGGAGGTACTCCACCAATCCCGGTAGCAACTCAGGTATCTGCACCGCCGATAATACAGCCCCCTAGCTACAATAACCAGCAATACACCCCTACCCAAGGGGCACAAAGCTCATCGATCTCCAGATTCACACTAGGACATAGAAGTGCACTTTTCATGATTGCTATTCTCATCGTATTAATTGCTATTCTCATTATATTGATCACTCGCCATTAATATGCTCATACACCTTCTAAGATAGTCACCAAAGTGCATGTTATGATGATTTAAATGTCAAATTGTGTTTATACATTCAATATATATCCTGTTTATTGCTGTGCGTTGGGCAGATAAAACTACCCAACGCCGTTTCATCTATGCTCCCATTTCCGAATTCTCGCTCTAGAGTTCTACAGGCAGGTCACGACGCTTGCCCCATTCATTCCAGGAACCATCGTAATTGGTCAGTTGAGGATATCCCAGCATGGCCAGACTGAAGAGAGCAGTGGTTGCCGCCACACCGCCATTACAGTAGGCAATGACATGCTGGTCCGGTAAGACATTTAGCGCGGCAAATGAGCGCTGGAGTTCTTGATTACTACGGAACGTTCCCGTCGCTGGATCGATCAACTCTTCACGCGGGAGATTAACCGCGCCGGGAATATGACCACGCCGACCTTCACCACGAGCAATTTTGCCTATATACTGCCCTTTGTCACGCGCATCGATGATTTTCACTCCACGCTGTCCCAACAACGCTAAAACGTCCTCGGCCGTTGCACGCAATTCTGGCTGCACGACAGCCGTAAATTTAGCCGGAGGATAGGTGGGAATAGTGCTCTCCAATGGACGCTGCTCACGCTGCCACTTGGGCAGACCACCATTGAGCACGACCACCTGTGTATGGCCATAGTAGGTGAGCGCCCACCACAGACGCGTAGCAAATTGGGAAGCTGGATGCGTATCATAGGCAACAACGAGGTGTTGATTGCCAATTCCCAGGCGCTGCATTGTCTCAGCAAATTGGTCAGGAGAAGCAACCTGCACCTCAACATCTTCATCATCAAGATCGACAATATCCTCAGTCCAGTCGATATAAACAGCCCCGGGAATATGTCCACGTTCATACTCGTCCCGAGCCCCCGTATAGGTGGCATCCTCTACACCCTGAGCACCTTTACGAGGAACCGTCCGTACATAGCCACGCATATCCACAATACGCACTTGCGGATCATCAAGATGCTCTGCTAACCAGGAGGTCTCAACCAGAAATTGACTTCGCTCTTGTTCCATAGAACTACCAAACCTTTCTTATACAACGGGCGCGGGAAAATCCCCATCTTCTAAGCACGGAATGAGAGCACCATTCCTTTTGTGAGGCTTGTACCCCAGGATATCTGTTTGTCAACCTGCTCTACTCCTTTCTTGCTACGTATATATTGCTATATTGACATACATGCTATACTCTCACTTGTAGTACATTGACAATCGAATAGTGTTTTGCTGGGTTCCATAGTAAATCGCTCCTATGGGTAAAAGCACTAGTGTACATGTTCAAAGTACTTCCAACTGGTGATCCGAGTTGTTTCGAGAGCATTGCGCTCGCTCGGGGAAGTTGACACGACCGTGGGCTTGGACGGAGCCTGCGTGAAACTGCCGCTAGCGGGTATGTTCCGTTCGGCTTTGCGCGAAGCCCTTGA
>Ga0193729_1000554_pt1 | contig 19583 bp, 17 predicted proteins | sample U1c2metaG_FD_143036 | JGI IMG/M metagenome (GOLD analysis project Ga0193729, IMG submission 143036) | Soil microbial communities from a riparian zone of the East river system, Colorado, United States - U1c2 | ecosystem: Environmental > Terrestrial > Soil > Riparian zone | place: USA: East River...
GACCTCGCTCACCACGGTCAATTCAGGCGGTCTGCGGGTCGCAGTCCCCTCTCCCTTCAGCGACTTGCGCACCAGATTCTCGGTTTCCCGCACCGATAAACCGCGCTGCGCCACAATCTGCCCCAAACGCTGCCGTTCGGCATCGCCGCGAAGCCCCAACAAAGCCCTCGCATGTCCCATGCCCAAGGCTTTTGAATCAATCAACGCGACCAGCGGCTCCGGCAAGTCCAGCAATCGAATGAGATTGCTCACCGCGGCCCGCGAGCGCCCGACAGAATCAGCCACCTCCTGTTGGGTGAGTGAAAACTCCGTCGTTAGCCGCTTCAGCGACCTTGCCTCCTCGGTCGCGGTCAATTCCTCGCGTTGAATGTTCTCGATGAGCGCAACTGCGACGGCTTCCTGGTCGGACAAGTCACGAACAATGACCGGGATATCGGCAAGGCCGGCCAGCTTGGCGGCTTGCCAACGCCGCTCGCCGGCGACAATTTCATAACGGGCCGGCCCGGACGCCCCCGCCGGCAGCGGGCGCACGATGATCGGCTGAATCACGCCCTTTGCCTTGATGGAGGCGGCGAGTTCCTCCAGAGGTTCTTGGTGAATCTCGCGGCGCGGCTGAAGCGCGCCTGATTGCATCAGCGAAAGCGGCAGCGTGCCGCCGCCCCGGCTCGCGCTCACCGTGGGTGCCGCCCCCAGCAGCGCGCCCAAACCCCGCCCTAATCCCCTGGATTCTTGCGCCATCCGCGAAGATTAGCGCAACGCGGGCCCAAGCGCCTCGAATGCGTGTCGCTGATACTTACAGCCGCGGCGAGTCGTCGGACAGGCGCCAGGGCGGAAAGCGGCGCGTACCGCCCGCGTGATAAAGGCAAATGATGTTGCCGTCAGGATCCTGCAAGTAAGCTTCCCTCCACAGCCAAATTTGGTCTTTAGGCGCCTGATTGAACTCTATCCCCAAGCCGCGCAATCGTTGATAGGTTGCATCGAGATCATCGCACTCAAAGTAAACGACTGTTTGCGAGGGAATGACGGTATCAAATGCATGCAGTGAAAATGTCGAGCCGTCCTGGCACTCAAATCTGGCATAGCGCGGCAGCGCGCTGACGATCTGCGTGAATCCGAGGCGTCGATAGAAAGCAGCCGATTGTTCGACATTCTTCGCGGGCAACGTCACTTGATTGAGGTTCATTGCTGATTTTCCGGTGCTTGCGGATTGAGGCTGCTGATCATCAAGCCAATGCTGTTGCGCCAGCCCCTGCACGCAATAGCCCCTGCAGCAATTGACGCGGCGCGCCATTTTGGCCTGGCGAAGGGGCGCCGACTCGCCGCGAGAACACTCACGGCTTCCAGAAGGTGATGATCGCGCCGCCCGCCACGACCAGGGCGCCGCCGACTACGGTCGGAACGGTGGGCAGTGTTCGAAAAAAAACAAAGTTGATGATCTGCCAAATGACGAACAATGTCGCGATGTAAATGCCGACCACCTGCCCGAATTCAAACGGCGCCAAATTGAGCAGCGTGCCGTAGCCCAATAGCAGCGCCGCGCCTGCCACAAACAACGCAATGCGATAGGCGCCGACATGGTCGTATATCGCCAGGCGGACGATCGCATCGCCGCTCGCTTCAAGCGTCGTCGCAGCTATTAGAAAAACAATGGGATAGACATTATGCAGAGACTTCAGCATCGGCGGATCTCCCGGTCGCCTGTTCACCATATCAGACTGCGGCCTCTTGGGCGGTCGAGCGGGCAGGCTGTGTCCATGGCCGCACGCGGTGGTACTCTAGTTTTTCGTGACGCACCCCAGGAGCGGCGTTTGAAGACCTTCATCATTCTAGCGGTGACGATGCTGTCGGCATGCAGCTGGTTTCATTCGAAATCTCGCGCGCCCGATCCTTCGCAATTCCTCGTCACCGGCGCCCCCAAGGGCTCAATCGTGTTCGTCGACGGTGTACAAAGAGGTCAGGCCGCTGAATCGAATGTCAAACCGCAATTGCTAGACACGGCCCCGGGCGAGCACAAAGTGGAAGTCCGCTTTGGCGACAACGTCGTCTATCGGGAAAATGTCTACATCAATAGCGGCGAGAAGCGGGTCGTCACCGTTCTCTCCGGCTCAAATCGCGAGTAGGCCGGATTTTCTATTTCTTGCCGCGAGGCTTGCGCGACCGCGAAGCCTTGCGTTTCCCGGCCGTCTTGCTTTTCCCAGCCGTCTTGCTTTTCCCAGCCGTCTTGCTTTTCCCAGCCGTCTTGCGCTTCCCAGCCGTCTTGCGCTTAGCCGCTGATTTGCCCTTAGGCGCCTTGCGCTTCGCTCGCTTGGCGGCCTTCGCAGTCTTGGGCACCGTTCTAGTGATCTTTCTGGACGCCTTCTTTGCCTTCGTCTTAGCGCTCTTCTTGGGCGCAGCCGCCTGTTTCGCCGCTGCTACCGGCGCTGCGCCGCGTAGCGCTGCGCCGCGTAGCTGTTCGATGATCGCGGGATTTTCCAGGGTCGACACATCCTGCGTGATCTCCTCGCCGCGCGCGATGGCACGCAGCAAGCGGCGCATGATTTTGCCGGAGCGGGTTTTCGGCAAGTTGTCCGTCAGTCGAATCTCATCCGGTTTGGCGATGGGGCTGAGTTGATCGCCAACCCATTCACGCAGCTCTTCGATCAGTGATTTCGCGGCCGCGCCCTCGGGCCGCCGCACGTTGAGCACCACATAGGCAAATGCCGATTCGCCTTTGATCTCGTGCGGCTTGCTGACCACCGCGGCTTCCGCGACCTGGGGATGCGCGACCAAGGCCGATTCGATCTCCATGGTGCCGAGGCGATGGCCCGCGACATTGATCACATCGTCGATACGCCCCATGATCCAGTAGTAGCCATCCGCATCGCGGCGCGCCGAATCGCCGGCGACATAGTAGTGATTATTGAATTTTTGGTAGTACGTGCTGACGTAGCGTTCGTTGTCGCCCCAGATGGTGCGCAGCATGGAAGGCCAGGGCCGCTTGATCACGAGATAGCCGCCGGCGTTCGGCGTGTTCACGGGCCGCCCCTCTTCGTCGACGATGTCCGCGAATATGCCGGGAAGCGGCTGGGTGCAAGACCCGGGCTTGGTGGCGGTCACTCCCGGAACCGGCGCCATCATGGCGGCACCGGTCTCGGTCTGCCACCAGGTATCGACAATGGGACATCGCTCGCCGCCGATCACGCGGTGATACCACATCCATGCTTCGGGATTGATGGGTTCGCCCACCGTGCCCAACACCCGCAGCTTGCTCAAATCGTACTGGGCCGGCACCGCATCGCCCAGCTTCATGAGCGCGCGAATCGCCGTGGGTGCGGTATAAAAAATGCTGATCGCATGAGCCTGGCACATTTTCCAAAAGCGCCCGCCATCGGGGAACGTCGGCGCACCCTCGTACAGGAAAAGGGTGGCGCCCGCCGCCAGGGGCCCGTAAACGACATAGGTGTGCCCGGTGACCCAGCCGACATCGGCGGTACACCAATACACATCGTTGTCCTTGAGGTCGAAGACCCACTTGGTGGTCAGCTTCGCGTTGAGCAAGTAACCGGCGGTGGAATGCTGGATGCCCTTCGGCTTTCCCGTGGAGCCTGAGGTGTAGAGCAGGAACAGGGGATGTTCCGAATCCAGCCACTCAGGTTCGCAAGTCACCCGCTGGCCGGATATGGCATCGTCCCACCACACATCGCGCCCGGAGCGCATGTCGCAGGCGGTGCCGGCGCGCCGATAAACGATCACTCTTTGCACCGATTCACAGCCATCGGCCAGGGCCTTGTCGACCGCCTGCTTCAATTCCACCGCATGGCCCCCGCGCCACCCGGCGTCCGCGGTGATCACCATCTTGGCGCCGGCATCCTCGATTCGATCTTTGACGGCATTGGCGGAAAAGCCGCCGAACACCACCGAGTGCACGGCGCCGATGCGCGCGCATGCCAGCATGGCGACCACCGCCTCGGGAATCAGCGGCATGTAGATGATCACGCGATCGCCGCGTCCTATGCCCTGAGCCTTTAGGGCATTGCCGAACCGGCACACCTCTTGGTGCAGTTGCGCGTAGGTCAGTTTGCGTATGTCCCCGGGTTCGCCTTCGAAAATGATGGCAACCTTGTCCGCGCGGCCCGCCAAATGCACATCCAGGCAATTGTGCGATGCGTTCAGTTGGCCGTCGGTAAACCATCGGAAATTGGGCGCGCGCGAGTCATCGAGGGGCACCGTAAAGGGCCGATGCCAGTCGATCTCTGCCACGGCCAAATCCGCCCAGAAACCGACATAGTCATCGGCCGCCTTGGCATGCATGCGCTTGAGTTCCGCAGCCTTGAGCGTCGCATGCCTGGCAAACGCCGCGGACGGCGGAAATACGCGGTCCTCTTGCAGGACGGATTGAATATCTTTCTGCGCCATGGTCTTCCCCCGTCTCATGCAGCGGCGGCGATGCGACGCACCTGCTGCCTCAAAATGTTCCCGAATCCATGGGTGTCAAAAAAGAAATCGAGCCTGCTGCGATCCTGCGGCCGCCGCTTCAAATCATCCAGTGTCGCCTCGAGCGGCATGTCGCAAACTATGCCGGTCAGGCGTCGGGCCAGATAGGCGGCCTCCTTGTGAGCCAGCAGTTTAGCAGCGACCGCGGCCGCGCCGCGCAGCTTCAACAATGGAATCCGATGAAGATTGGCATACAACTCGTCGAGCGAGCCGAATACGGCAAAAAGTTCGGCGGCCGTCTTCTTGCCGACGCCTGGTACGCCGGGAATATTGTCCACGCTGTCTCCGGTCAGCGCGAGAAAATCGGCAATGAGCTCCGGAATCGCCCCGAAGCGCGGGCCGATGTCATGATAGTGATAGCGGGTGTTGCCGCTGTAATCCCAGTACACGTCGCCGTCGCGAATCAATTGCGACAGATCCTTGTCGCGGGTCACGAGCACATTGCGCAGGCCGGCGGCGCGTGAACGGGCCGCCAAAGTTCCGATGATGTCGTCGGCTTCGTATTCGGCGCTGGCGTATTCCGCCAAACCCATGTGCCTGCAAAACTCGCGGCACAGCGCAAATTGGCGCTCCAAATCGGCCGGGGGCGACTCGCGATTGGCTTTGTACGCAGGATAGATGCCGTTGCGGAACGAGGTCCCGCGCAGGCTCAGGTCGAAGGCGACGCAGATTCGTTCCGGGCGCACCTGCTCGAGAAGATCCGACAGAAAGCGCGCGAATCCATACAGTGCATGGGTGGCGTTGCCGTCCGCATCCACCATGTCGGGCGGCATCGAATGATACGCGCGAAAAATGAAATAGCTGGCGTCGATGTAATACACCACGCCGGACCGCTGAACGGGAATCCCCGCGATTGCGCTCACATCGGCCAGCGTTGCATGCGCTCGTGCAGCGGACTGGAACGCGGGAAATGCGCGACCAGATATTCCATCTGGTCCGCAAGCACGCGGCGGCCCTTCAAGAAAATGTATTCCGCATACGTGGGCGTGAACGGCACTGCCAACAGTTGCATGCCGGCCTGCTCCGGCGTTCGCGACGCTTTCGCATTGTTGCAGCGGCGGCACGCCGAGACCACATTGCTCCACAGGTCCCGGCCGCCGCGGCTGAACGGCGTCACATGGTCGCGCGACAGCAGGCTATATGTAAAACGCGCGCCGCAATACAAACACAGGTACCCATCGCGGCGGAACAGCGTTTGATTGTTGAGCGGGGGCGTGTATCCCGCACCCCGCAGGTTGCCGGGGTTGCCGGTCACGCCCAGGGTCGCGATGATGGAATTTACATCGACGATGGTCCGCAGGCCGGTCCTCGCGCAAGTTCCGCCATACAGCCGGTACAGCAGCGTTCCACAGGTGTAGGCGACTTGTTCAGTGTGATAAAGCCGCGCCGCTTCGCGGTAATCGACCCATTCCAGCGGCATGCCCGACACATCGGTACGCAGTATTTGCTGCGACAATGGATAGGCGTGCGAAACCACGGCAAGGTCGTCCCGCCAATCCAGCAATTGATACCTGTCCTGCTTCACAGCCATAACATACTTAAGATAGTCGACTCTTATGCCATAATTCAACGTTTCGCACGTAACTTAAGGCTTGGGAGAGTTTTGCATGTCCGTCGTCGTCGGTGTCCTCACGGAGACCGCTGCCAAAGAGACCCGCGTTGCGCTTGTTCCCGAAATCGCCACGAAATTGAAGACCACCGGTGTTCGCGTCCTGATTGAACGCGGCGCCGGGGCTCGAGCTCATTTCCCGGACGCCTTGTACGCGGACGCCGAATTCAGCGATGCCGCGACGATTCTCGGCTCGGCCGACGTAATATTGAAAGTTCAGCCGCCGTCCTTGGCGGAAGTCGCCGCCCTGAAGAAAGGCGCCGTCATCGTTGGTTTCATGCAAGCGTACGCGCGCCCCGACCTGGTCCAGGCGCTCAAGGAACGCGGCATCACCAGCTTTGCCATGGAATTGGTGCCGCGCATTTCACGCGCACAGTCGATGGATGCGCTGTCTTCGCAGGCCTCGGTGGCCGGCTATAAGGCGGCGTTGATCGCGGCGAATACGCTCGAAAGATTCCTGCCCATGCTCACCACCGCCGCGGGCACGATCCGGCCGGCCTCGGTATTGGTGATCGGCGCGGGAGTCGCCGGATTGCAGGCCATCGCGACGGCCAAGCGCTTGGGAGCGGTGGTCGAAGCGTATGACGTGCGTAGTGCAACGAAGGATCAGATCAAGTCGTTGGGCGCGAAATTCATCGAGACGGGCGTCTCCGCGGAAGGCGCCGGGGGCTACGCGCGCGAGCTTACTCCTGAGGAAAAGGCCAAGCAGCAAGAGGTTCTGGACGCGCGGATCGCCGCCAGCGACGCGGTCATCAGCACGGCGTCGGTTCCCGGACGGGCGGCACCGCGGATCATTCTGAAGGCGGCGGTCGAGCGCATGAAAGCGGGCTCGGTCATCGTCGATATCGCCGCCGAACAAGGCGGCAACTGCGAACTGACCAAGGCCGGCGAGACCGTGCTTCACGCCGGGGTTAAAATCGTCGGTCCCGTCAATTTGCCCGCCACCTTGCCGTATCACGCCAGCGAAATGTATTCGCGCAATTTGTTCAATTTTTTGAAGCCGGCGCTGCCGAAGGGCGAACTCGCCATCGATTGGAGCGACGAGGTATTTGCCGGTGCCGTGCTGACTCATGATGGCCAAATCAAGCACGAAGCGACACGAACTGCGATAGAGGGTCCCAAGACATGATCGACGGCGTCATTGCACTCTATATTTTCATGTTGGCCGCATTCACGGGCTACGAGGTCATATCGCGCGTCCCGGTCATTTTGCACACGCCGCTCATGTCCGGATCGAACTTCGTTCACGGCATCGTCTTGGTGGGGGCGATGGTGGCGCTGGCCGCGGCCGATACCACATTGGTGCGTGTCATCGGCTTCATCGGCGTGGTGCTGGCCGCCGGCAACGCCGTCGGCGGCTACGTCGTCACCGAACGCATGCTGAAAATGTTCGTATTGGCCGGCAAGAAGAAAGGATCTTAAGGGATGCCTTCCGCTGCAACGCTGCAAACTTTGATGCAGTTATCGTACCTGATAGCGGCTGCCCTGTTCATTTTGGGCCTCAAACGCATGAGCTCGCCGGTGACAGCGGTCAGCGGCGTGCGTTGGGCAGGCGTCGGTATGTTGCTCGCCACCGCGGTCACGCTGGCGTTCATGGGTGGCGCATCTTCCTTGAACTTCACGCTTGTCATCGTGGCCATGGTGATTGGCGCCGTCCTCGCCTGGATCAGCGGCAAGCGCGTGGCGATGACCGACATGCCGCAAATGATCGCGCTGTACAACGGCATGGGCGGCGGCGCCGCGGCGGCGATTGCGGCCGTGGAACTGTACAGCGGCAACGAGCACAACCTGGTGCATCTGACCATGGCCGCCATCGGCGGCTTCATCGGCGCGGTGTCCTTCAGCGGCAGCCTGATAGCCTTTGCCAAACTGCAGGGCCTGATCACCAAGTCGGTACGCTTCGGCGGCCAAAAATTCGTCAATTTGGCGATATTGCTGATCAGCATCGGCTTTGGCTTCATGGTGGTAAGCGGCGCCGGAGCGGAATCCGGGCTTCCGGTGGTTTCCTTGTTCTTCGTGTTTGCGCTGATTTTAGGCGTCGCCATGACGCTGCCCATCGGCGGCGCCGACATGCCGGTGGTCATCTCCCTGTACAACGCGCTCACAGGATTGGCGGTCGGTTTCGAAGGCTTCGTGCTCGACAACGCAGCCATGATCATCGCCGGCACCGTGGTCGGCGCCGCCGGCACGTTGCTCACGCAATTGATGGCAAAGGCCATGAACCGCTCGCTCGGCAACGTGCTGTTCTCGAATTTCGGCGAAAGCTCTGCGGCGGGCGGCGGCGGCATTACCGGCACGCAAAAGGCCATCGAGGCGTCGGACGCCGGCGTCATGATGGCCTACTCGCAAAAGATCATCATCGTGCCCGGATATGGCATGGCGGTGGCGCAGGCTCAGCACAAGGTGTGGGAACTCACGCAGTTGCTGCTCGATCACGGCGTAAAGGTGCGCTTTGCCATCCACCCGGTCGCCGGCCGCATGCCGGGCCACATGAATGTGCTGCTCGCCGAGGCGGGAGTGCCCTACGATCTGATTTCAGATCTGGATGAAATCAACGCGGAATTCGAAACGGCCGATGTGGCGCTCATCATCGGCGCCAACGACGTGGTGAATCCGGACGCTCGCAGCAACAAGAGCAGTCCTATCTACGGCATGCCGATCTTGAATGCGGACAAGGCGAAAAATGTCATTGTGGTCAAGCGCGGCCAGGGCCAGGGATTCTCAGGCATCGACAATGCGCTGTTCGTGCTCGATCAAACCCGCATGCTGTATGGCGACGCGCAGGCCGCCGTGAGCCAATTGATCCAAGCGGTCAAGGCCGCAGGCTGATCTCAAAGCGATCCCTGGATTTCCACTGCGCAGGTTTGGGCTTCGCATGGTCCTCCAGCCGAATCATATCGGCCCTCAACGTTGCGCCATGCAATTCGAAGCGCACGTAGTGATAGTTCGGGAAATCCATACTCTGATAGAGATCCGCAGCGGTGCGGTCGATCTCGTAAGGCGTCGCCCCGCCGCCGCCCGATACCAAGTACATCACTCCATCCTGCTCGAGCCGCTCGTAGTTGTGAATATGGCCCGCGCTCACCACAATACGCACCGCCGAGCGGGCAGCCGCCTTCTGTAAATACGCGGCCAGCGATTGTTCGTTCTGACGCGCATTGTGGTCCACCAGTTTGACCGTTTGCACGTCCGCCGCAGGGGGATGATGCATGATGATCAAGACCACCCGGACCGCGGGGTCGAGCGAGTTCACTTGGCTCTCCAGCCATGCCCGCTGTTCGCTGCCCGGCAAGAGCGAGGCATCGCTGTCCAATGCCACGCCGACGACCTTGGCCCCGATGGAGACCGAATACCAGCGGCGGCCGCGCAATTCGGGAAAGGTATCCCACCAACGATCGAGGCAACTCGATTCGTAGCAGGCCGAGAACTCATGGTTTCCCAGCGCCGGATAAACCCGCAGATGCGCATCGCGCCAGGCGCGAGTCTCCGCACGGTACACATCGTAGTCCGCGGCAATACCGTGCCACGGCAGATCGCCATTGATGAAAATCGCCGCCGGGTTCTCCGCGGCGATCTTGGCGATCAGTGCCTTGCGTACGGCCGGCGAGCTCGCTGCCGTTTCGCTGACGTTGGTGAAGCGGGTATCGCCGTAAGCGATGAAAACCAGAGGATCCGGCAGATCCGAATCCGGCACACTGAAGGTGGTCGCGGCTCGCGCCGGCCCGCATACGACGATCGCCAGGAATAAAAGCACGGGCAAGGAACTGCGCATTGCGCGATGCTACGCTAGGGAGCGCTGCTGAGCATTCCCGTGAGGCCCCGCAATGATGAAATTATTGTTGTTTGTGTTGTTGTGCATGCCCGCCGCCGTTGGCGCGGCCGGCTCTGCATCCGGCGAGAGCGAGCGCTGGCGGCAACGCGCCGAGCATGTCCACATCATCCGCGACAACTGGGGCATCGCGCATGTCTACGGAAAATCCGACGCCGATGCCGTCTTCGGCATGATCTACGCGCAGGCCGAAGATGACTTCAACCGCATCGAACGCAACTATCTGAATGGTCTCGGGTGGCTCGCGCAAACGGAAGGTGAATCCGCCATTTACAGCGATTTGCGCGAAAGATTGTTCATCGACGTGGCGACGCTGCAGCGGCAGTATCGCCTCAGCCCCGCGTGGCTGAAAACCCTGATGATCGCCTGGTCGGATGGCCTGAATTACTACCTCTCGAAGCATGCAAACGCGGCGCCCAAGGTCATCCATCACTTCGAACCGTGGATGGCCTTGTCCTTCACCGAGGGCAGCATCGGCGGGGATGTCGAAAGCGTCGATCTGGCCAAGCTCGAAAAATTCTACGGGCAGCCGACGCCGCCGACAGCGGGTAATTCGCAGCAGTTCGTCCCGGAGGAGAATCCCGGCGGCTCCAACGGATTTGCCATCGCACCGAGCCGCAGCGCATCCGGTCACGCCATGCTGTGGATCAATCCGCACACCTCTTATTATTTTCGTTCGGAATTGCAGGTGGTCAGCGAGCAGGGGCTCAACGCGTACGGGGCGGTCACCTGGGGGCAATTCTTCGTCTATCAGGGATTCAATTCCCACAACGGCTGGATGCACACCTCGTATGGCGGCGATGCCATCGATGAGTACGCGGAAGATCTCGTAAAGAAACCCGACGGCCTGTACTACAAATATGGCGCCGAGCTCAGGAAAATTCGAGTCACGCAGATCACCATCCCTTTCAAACAGGGCGATGGCGTGGGGAGACGCACGTTCACGGTCTATCACAGCCATCATGGCCCGATCATCCGCGCCGAGAACGGCAAGTGGATCGCCATCAAAATGTTGGTCGATCCAGTGCCCGCGTTGTCGCAGTCGTACTTGCGCACCAAGACGCGCGACTACGCATCCTTCCGCAAGACCCAGGACATGCGCACCGACACGTCCAACAATACCGTGTATGCGGACGCGAACGGCGCCATCGCGTATTTTCATGGAAACTTCATACCGAGGCGCGATACCGCATTTGATTTCACCCATCCCGTCGACGGCAGCAATCCCGCCACCGAATGGCAGGGGCCGCACGCAATCGAGGACACCATCACGTTGCTCAATCCCAGCAACGGCTGGCTGTTCAACAGCAACAACTGGCCGTTTTCCGCCGCGGGGGACCAGAGCCCCAAACGTGAGCACTATCCGCGGTACATGTGGACCAAGGGCGAGAATCCCCGCGGCCCTCACGCCGTCGAAATGCTGCGCGATATCCACAATGCGACCTTGGACAGTTTGATCGCCGCAGGCTATGACGGACATTTGACCGCATTCGATGTGTTGCTGCCGCCGCTGTTCGCCGCGTACGACGCGCTGCCCGCGGCCGATCCGCGGCGCGCCGCGTTGGGCGTTGCAATCGCTGCCTTGCGAGATTGGAACCGGCGCACCGCCGCGGATTCGGTGCCGACTGCAGTGGCGATTTTTTGGGGTCAGGAACTGGTCGAACGCAAAGGCGCTGAGGCCCGCGATGCGGAGGAACCGGTGTATGACCTCTTGGTCGACAAACTCACCGACGCCGAACGTATCGCGGCGCTAAGCGCCGCGCTCGAGAAACTGCAGCGCGACTTCGGCCGTTGGCAAATACCCTGGGGTGAGATCAGCCGCTTTCAGCGCCTGACCGGTGACATCGTGCAGCCTTATGACGACGCGAAGCCCAGCTTGCCGGTCGGCTTTGCGCCCTCGCAATGGGGCGCCTTGGCGTCCTTCGATTGGTCGAAACCGCGCAAAACCAAGAAAATCTACGGTTCCACCGGCAATAGCTTCATCGCGGCGGTGGATTTCGGTCCGACCATTCACGCGAAAGCCCTCATGAGCGGCGGCGAAAGCGGCGATCCGTCATCGCCGCACTTTGCCGATCAAGCCCTGATGTTCAGCGAAGGCCGCTTTCGCGATGTGCTGTTTTATCCGGAAGATGTGCGCGCCCACGCGGAGCGCAGCTATCAACCTTGAGCGCTATGCGTCGTGATTTTGAGCGGCTTACGGCATGGCATAGCGGGATAGGAAGCCGCTCGACATCACGTGGCAAACGCTGGTCTCGGCACCGTGATGTCGACTGATCCGGTGCTCAGCCAGGCGGGATAAGAGGTGACGGGGCAACTGCTGCCTTTTTTGTTGCCCGACACCTCTTATCCTGCCGGGCAAGCACGGCTTTAGCGCGGCACGTGCCGAGGCGGCGGCGCACCATGCATGGGCTGGGTGGCGCGATGACGCTGCTCGGGCGTCATCTGACGCCATTGCTGGCGCAGTTGCATGCGTCTTTCCGGCGGCATTTGCCGGAAGCGATTGAAGGATTCGCGGACCTGCTGCTGCCGCTCCGGCGGCAATGACCTGTACTGCTGCCAGCGTTGGCGCAGCACCTGCCGCTGATCAGGCGGCATGGCGCGCCACTGCGAAAACCGCTGTTGCGCACCGGCGCGCTGCTGCGGCGTCATCGACAGCCAACGCTCACTGCCTCTCGCGAGCGCCTGCTGCCGATCCGGGGCCAGGCTGTTCCACTCGCCCTGATGGCTTTGCAGCAACTGCTGTTGCTGAGGCGACAGAGAGCTCCACGCTCTCGGGGTGGGGGCGGGCGCGGGGGTGGGGGCGGGTGCGGCCGCAGACGGTTCGGCCGCGGGCGGCGCGGACGCGGGGGTCTGCGCAAAACCAGCGGCGGCAGCGAGAAGACTTGCGCAGACAAACCATGCCCTGATCATTTCTTTGCATCCTGCGGCGGCGGTGCTGGAGGATCACTCCCGCGCGGCGGCGCCCTCTTGAAGAATTCCCACCAAGCTGCATCACCCACATCATCCGAACCTAGAAACTCCAGAAACCCATCATCCGGCGGCGCCGTCGGTTGCGCCGGTGTCGTCGCCGGCGTTGCGGCCGGCGGCGAAGGAGGCGGCGCAGCCGGGGGCTGGGCGTTCGCAATCACACACCAAGCACCGAGCAACACCCAGATCCCGCCCCACCCGGTGGAGGTCAATCTACGCAGCCGGTCCCGGATTCGCGGACTTATCCGCGAAATCATAAAAATCGATATCGTCTTGCAGCATATCCAGCGCATCACCCGAACCTTCATCCGAAGAGGCCAGAAGGTCAAGGTCTTCGAAACTCGACTGTGCGTCGGCCACAGTGCCGGCCTGATGATGGAGCGGCGAGCCCATCCATAGCACCACGCCCAAAATGGCCGCGGCGGTAACGCCGGCCGCAGGTGTCCACAGTTTCCAGCCCAAAGCCCACGGCCGGCGGGTTGCAGCCGCCTCGAGCGCCGCGCTGCGTGCCTGCGTCAGGCGCGAGCGGATGCGCATATCGAGTCCTTCGACACTGTCATGAAACAGCGCCCGGCTGCGCAATTCGAAAGCATTGTCGTCTTGTTCGCTCATCACCAAACCTCGCCCAGCTGGTCGCGCAGCGCATGCACCGCGCGCGAATAATGCGTCTTCACACTGCCTTCCGAGCAAGCCATGGCGCTCGCCGTCTCGGCAACGTCCATGCCTTCAAAATTTCGCAGCATGAAAGCCTCGCGCTGGCGCGCGGGTAAGGCGCGCAGCGATTGCTCCAATTGTTCCATTGCCTGTGCCTGCATCAGCCGCTCAGGGATGGCCGGCGCGGCATCGGCGACATTTTCCAAAGGATCCTGCGCTTCGCTGTCCGGATCCTCCTTGGGACCGGGCAACCAGGTCATCACGCGCTTGCGCACCGTCCTGCGGCGCTGTAAATCGCGGATTCCGTTTTCGAGAATCCGGTAAAACAGCGGCCGCCACTCAGCGCTCGGACGTGATGCATAACTGCGCGTGAGTTTCAGCATCGCGTCTTGCACCACGTCGAGAGCATCGTCAGCGTCACGCAACGCGACTTGCGCCATGCGAAACGCGCGCCGCTCGATCTCGGCCAGGAATTTCTCGAGCTCTCGCGTGTACTCCAGAACCACTCCCTCAGGTGCTGGAGCGGGACTATCCCAGACCATCCAAGCTGTATTGAGGGTACCAAAGCGGGCCATGCGTATCATCTCCGTTCCAGGTATAAACGCTTACCCTAAGGGATGGTTGACGTCGCGAAGGGCGCCGGATCAGCGACTTACGCACATCGATTGTGACTCCCATTGCAATGTTTTCGATCAATACCTCAGCGCGGCATCCAGTGGGGGACGTAATCATTTGAATTTAAAAGGAATCAATTCGATTTCTGCTATTTTTTAACCAATTTGACAGGACCCGAAACGGAACGGGCACTTAGGGTAAATGACCCCCGCTTCTCAACAGACTTATCCACAGCTTTTGTGGACAAACAATCGATGATTTTGCAAATCGCAATCGACACTCCGCTGCGTCAAGTGTTCGATTACTTGCTGCCCGCGAGTCGGTCGCAAGAGCTACCCGTTCTGGGCGTGCGGGTCTTGGTCCCTTTCGGCCGTCAACGTCTGATCGGCATTTTGGTTGGCATCGTTGCCGAATCCGCCGTGCCGGCAGCTAAACTCAAGGGCGCGCTGGAGTTTTTGGATGAAAGTCCGGTTTACGATCCGGTCACCTTCGAGCTGCTGCGCTGGGCGGCAGACTACTACCACCACCCCATCGGTGAGGTTTACGCCGCCGCGCTGCCGGTCAGCTTGCGTGACGGTCAACCTGCCGCTGCGAGTGTCGAAACCTGGAGTCTCACCGAGGCCGGAAGCGAGGAGCTCGCGCACCCCAGCTCGCGTCGCGCTCCGCAACAGCGTGCCTTGCTGTCATGGTTGGCGGAGCGCTCGAGTGCCACTGCCGCCGAGGTCGCCGAAATTTTCAAGCCGGCGCACTTGAAGACCTTGGAGGCGCGCGGCTGGGTCGTACCTCGCATATCCCATTTGACCGACTTAAGTTTGGCCGACGAGTTCGGATCGCTCGAGGTTCATCCCGGCGGACTTGCGCTCACCGGCGCGCAAGCGCAGGCAGTCGAGACCATTCTCGCCGCACTGTCGAGCTTCAGCGTGCACCTGCTGTACGGCGTGACCGGCAGCGGCAAGACCGAGGTGTACCTACAGGTTATCGCAGCGGCCCTCGCGCAGGGCGGCCAGGCGTTGGTGCTGGTACCGGAAATCGCCCTGACGCCGCAGCTCGTCGACCGCTTTCGCCGCCGCTTCAGCGGGGGCGTCGCAGTCGTGCACTCCGGCCTCACCGACGGTGAACGCCGCGATGCGTGGCGTGCCGCGCACAACGGGCGGGCGCGGATCATCATCGGCACGCGCTCCGCGGTGTTCACCTCGATGCCCAAGCTCGCGTTGATCGTCGTCGATGAGGAGCACGACGCGTCGTACAAGCAGCATGAAGGCTTTCGCTATTCGGCGCGTGACCTTAGCGTAATGCGGGCCCGCGGCGCCGGCGTACCGGTCATTCTCGGGTCGGCCACCCCTTCCTTGGAAACCTTGGAAAATGCGGCCAGCGGACGCTATGCCAAGCATATCCTGCCGCAGCGGCCCGGCGCAGCGCAGCCGCCGCGCATGTCGCTGGTGGATCTGAGAAGACATGCGGCCGATCAAGGCCTCTCGACGCCGGCCATGCAGGCCATTGACCAACATCTCAAATCCGGCGGCCAGGTCATCGTGTTTTTGAATCGGCGCGGCTATGCGCCGAGCTTGTTCTGCAACTCCTGTGGCTGGGTCGCTCCCTGTGCGCACTGCGATGCGCGCATGACCTTGCACCGCCGAGCGCTCAAGCTGCGCTGTCATCACTGCGGTGCGCAGGCACCGGTGCCGACGATTTGCGCGAGCTGCGGCCAGGCATTGCTGCCCGTGGGCCAAGGTACGGAACGGGTCGAGGAGACCCTGACGCGCCTGTTCCCCGGCGCGCCGCTGGCGCGCCTCGACCGCGACACCGCGTCTGCGCGCGGAGCCATCCAAGACGTGCTCGAGCGCGTGCATAGCGGCGATGCGCGCATCTTGGTCGGCACGCAAATGCTCACCAAAGGACACCACTTCCCCGAGGTCACGCTGGTGGTGATCCTGGATGCCGATCAGGGACTGTTCGCCAGCGATTTCCGCGCCACCGAGCGCCTCGCACAAACCATCACGCAAGTGGCCGGACGAGCGGGGCGCGAAGCGCGCCCCGGAGAAGTGATGATTCAAACCCAATTCCCTGAACATCCGCTGTTGCAGCGGCTCATTGCCGAAGGTTATGAAAGCTTCGCGGCCAGTGCGCTGGAGGAGCGCCGCGAAGCCGGATGGCCGCCTTTCTCGCGCCTCGCACTGCTGCGCGCCGAGGCCAAGGACAGCGCGGGACTGGACTCGTACCTGCGCGCTGCCGCAGCGTCGGGCCATGTGCTCAATGAGTCCGCAGCCAACGAGTCCGCGGTCAAAATCCTAGGCCCCGCGGCCGCCTTGATCGCACGCCGCGCCGATCACTTCCGGGCGCATTTGCTGATCGAGGCCGCAGCCAGATCTTCTTTGCAGCGCTTTCTGGCCCGCTGGCTGCCGCAGGTGGAAGCACTGGACGGTCCCAAAGGTCTGCGCTGGTCGATCGACGTGGATCCTTTGGAAGTCGATTGAGCGCTTTGCGGTAAACTGCGCAGCCTTTGTCACTCATGGGATCCCTTTGAAGACTTTGATCGAAACACTGTTGAAGCGCGCACTGGATTCGCTGCCCGAAGACCTGGTGGCCCGCACGGGCCGCGGCGTCGGCATCGAGGTCGAGAACACGCGCGATGCGCAGCACGGCGACTTCGCCAGCAATCTCGCCATGCGCTTGGGCAAGGCCACCCGGCAGAATCCGCGCAAGCTCGCGCAAGCTCTCGTGGCCGCGCTGCCTTCGAGCGATGCGATCGACAAGGTCGAAATTGCCGGCGCGGGCTTCATCAATTTTTTCTTGAAGAGCGACGCGTACACCCAAGAGATCGGCAAAGTCTTGAAGGACGGCGAGACATACGGCCGGTCGCTCGTGGGCGCGGGGCGCCGCGTGCAAGTGGAATTCGTGTCGGCCAACCCCACGGGGCCGTTGCACGTTGCCCACGGCCGGCACGCGGCATTCGGTGCCTCGGTCAGCAATCTGCTCGAGGCCGCGGGCTACGATGTCGAACGCGAGTACTACATCAACGATGCCGGCCGCCAAACGGATATTTTGGCGGTCAGCGCCTGGCTGCGCTATCTCGAGCGCTGCGGCGAGCATTTCGCATTTCCGTCCAATGCCTACGTCGGTGAATACCTGGTTGCCGTCGGCGAAAAATTGTTCGCGGCTGAAGGGACCGCCTTGAAGCATGCCGCTGCGGAGGTATTCAAGGACTTGCCGCCCGACGAGCCGGAAGGCGGCGACAAGGACGTGTATATCGATGCGCTCATGACGCGTGCACGCGCGCTGATCGGAGACGCCGCCTTTGCACGCGTCTTGAGGTCCTCGCTCGACGGCATCGTCGGCGACATTCGCGAAGATCTCGGCGAATTTGGCGTCACCTTCGACTGCTGGTTTTCGGAGCGGTCTTTGGGCGACAGCGGTGCGATCGACCGATCGATCGAGGCCTTGAAGAAATCGGGACACGCTTATCTCAAAGACGGCGCGCTGTGGTTCAAGAGCACGGATTTCGGCGATGAGAAGGATCGCGTCATCGTGCGCGACAACGGCATGAAGACTTACTTTGCGTCGGATATCGCCTATGTCTTGAACAAGCTCGAGCGCGGTTTTGAGCATTTGATCTACATCTGGGGCGCCGATCATCACGGCTACATCGCCCGCCTGCGCGCAAGTTTGGTGGCGCTCGGCGGCCCGCCCGAACGCTTTGAAGTGCTTCTCATGCAAATCGTTTCGCTGTTTCGCGGCGGCGAAAAAGCCAAGATGTCGAAACGATCGGGCGACTATGTGACTTTGCGGGACCTGCGCAAGGAAGTCGGCAACGATGCGGCGCGGCTGTTCTACGTGATGCGCAGCAACGATCAGCACCTGGATTTCGACATGGAACTGGCGAAGTCCCGCTCCAATGAAAACCCGGTGTACTACATCCAGTACGCGCACGCGCGGGTCTCGAGCGTCCTGCGCCAGCTCAAGGAGCGCGGGCTCACGCATGACATCGAGCACGGCATCGCTTCCTTAAGCAAGCTCACTGAACCCCAGGAGCAGCAATTGATCAAGCGCATCAGCGCCTATCCCGAAGTCGTCAAGCAGTGCGCCGCGCAGCGCGCGCCGCATTCGCTGGTGCATTACTTGCGCGATCTCGCCAATGATTTCCACACGTATTACAGCGCGCATCAATTCATCGTCGAGGATTCAGGCAGCCGCGATGCGCGGCTCGATCTCGCGCTGGCGACGCAGACCGTGATTCGAAACGGCCTGAAGCTGTTGGGCGTCTCCGCGCCCGACACCATGTAGCCGGGGCCTGTCCAAAGCCAATCATGCCTCGAGACTACAAAACCAAACGCAACAAGCCCGCCGCCTTTTCCGGTTGGATCGGTCTCGCCTGCGGCTTGGGGTTGGGGCTTGCGGTCGCCGGCATCGTGTATCTCAAGGATCATCGGCTCGATGCGCCGCTGGCCAGCGCCGACAAGGTGATCAAAAAGAGAACGCGCAGCAACGAGCCCCCCGAGGCCGGCGAATCCGGTCCCGAAGACTCGAAGTCCTATGCCTTCTACGAGATGCTGCCGAAGTTCGAGGTGGTGGTGCCCGAGAAGGACAAGGACGTGAGGCCGGATATCAAATCCATCCCTGAAACGCGCCGCGGCACCTATGTACTGCAGGCCGGCTCGTACAAGAACTTCGCCGACGCCGACCGCGTGCGCGCCAAGCTGGCGCTGCAAGGCATCGAATCCAATGTGCAAAAAGTTACCGTGGACAATGACACGTGGCATCGCATCCGCATCGGTCCCATCTCCAAGCTCGACGATCTGAATCGCATGCGCCAGATTCTGCGCAAGGCCGATGTCGATGTGCTGGTGATTCGAGTCGGCGACTAGCCGTTACGCGCGCAGCGCTGACGCCTCGGCAGCACTAACTAACCCGCCAAATTCTGAAACGCCTGCGCAATGCGCATCCAAGCCGTCGTTGAAGCAATCGGCACCGTCAGCAGCTGTTGCACCAGCAGAATCAGTCCGCCATAAACATAAACCGGATGCGGCCGGCCGCGCGTACGCCAATCGTGAACCATGGCAACCACCAGCAGCAGATCCGCCGCCAGTCCCGGCGGGACGGCAACGAAGGGCGGCGGCGGGCCGGCCAGGCCGGGCGGCGCGAAGAAGGTGAGAAATACGCGGGCGATCGCCGGCGTCATGATTCCGACCATGAGCAGCAGCATCAGCCGCTTGTGCACCTGCGGCTTTCGAATGTTGACGATGGCCAAGGCAAAAAACGCGGCCATGAGCGGCCAGGCAGTCAGCGTCACGGCGGCGAAGCGCCGCGCCTCGTCACCAAAGCCCTGCGCCTCGAACCGCTTCAGCACAGCCGCTTGGCCGACCAGAATCGAACACATCATGACGCTGAACAGTGATATTCCTGCGAGCCCCCAGGCGCGGTGATCGAGAATGCGCCCCG
>Ga0193729_1000555_pt1 | contig 19574 bp, 10 predicted proteins | sample U1c2metaG_FD_143036 | JGI IMG/M metagenome (GOLD analysis project Ga0193729, IMG submission 143036) | Soil microbial communities from a riparian zone of the East river system, Colorado, United States - U1c2 | ecosystem: Environmental > Terrestrial > Soil > Riparian zone | place: USA: East River...
GGCCCGCCCATCCCGCCGCCACCACCGCCACTGGCGCGCATACTCTCGGCCGCCAGGATCATCTGCAGCATCTTGTTCGGGTCTTCGAAAAAGTCTTTGAATTTGTCGCCCGCCGCTCCGAGTACCTTCTGCGTAAGTTGCGCTGCAACCTTGATGCCCGCCACCGAAGCGTCTTCCGCAACGTAGCGGATTTCATTCACCCTGATGCTGGTATCTCCCGCCAGCGCGGTTTTCAATTGTTCGGCGAGGGAAGAAGGTTTGGCGTTTCCGCTGGGGAAAGCGCGCACAAATCGCGCGAATTGCGGCTGCGTGAGAGTGGGAGAAAAATGAATACTCGCAATTCCCGAGGATATCAATAGCTGCGCGAAGCTTCGTTCGCCGGCGGCCGAACCGAGTGGCACGCCGTCCAGCAGAATCTGGGTTCCCGACGCTCCTAGGAGCAGTCCGCCGCCGCTGCTGTCATCCAGCGCGCCGCGCAGTTCTTTCCACGCTGTGTCGAACTGGGCCGCCGTCCGCGCGTGCCCGAATTCGTATAGACGTGCAAATTTCAGCAGAATGTTCAGGCTGCGGACAAACGCCCGCGCCCCGCCTCGTTGTTCCTGAATCATAGCTGTCGGCGCCGGACTCTGCCCCTCCTCACGCTTCTCTATACAGTAGAGTCACCCTCGCCCCGAGACAAGCCTCCCGGCGCTTCCTGTACCCATCTCAATAACAGATTTCCTTGACCATTTGGGAACATTATTCTCCGCCGGACACATCCGCCAGCGATTGGCCGGTCCTGGCTGTGTGAGCGCACCCCTCGATAAGACCGAACCCGAGCCTCGTGGTGGCGGGACTTTAAGCTCGTGCCTTTAGTCGTGCCGTTAACTCCAAAAAGACCTCTCGGTTTCAGTTTACGCTGAGGTGCGAAGGGTTAACCCTGAACTCAGAAGGGCTACTGAAGAATTGGTTTTGCCGCTGACAGACCGGCCATATAGCTCAAAAGTCGGATCCACGCGCAAGAGATTCACCGCGCACGAGCACGCACCTTCACAATGCCATGCGGTGCCTTCCGCACGAGTACCTGCCGTAACCAGCTGCGCGCAAAAACAAGAAACCCGGCCAAGCCAGCGCACCCTCCCGGATTCTGAGTGACAATTTCCTCAGTCCGCGGAAGCCGCAGCCTTGTCACTGCGCCAGATCGCTCTCACCCTCGAAACTCGCCGAACTCAATGGCGCGCTGAAAATGGCTCTGGATCTCCCGTAATGGCAGCGCGAGTTGCAACCGATGAAGCCATTGGCTCGGCGTTCAGGTGAGATGTTTTGCGCCAATCGACTTCGGTGATGTCCACGGACCCTCTGGCGCCGCTCGAGAGAACATAGGTCACGCTGCCTTCATGGATGCGGTAATTCGTGACCGTGTACACATTGCCCGGTTTGAGAGCGATCCACTTAGTCCGCTGCGGTTGGCGCACACTCGTGGAGTTCGGAGCCGATGGCTCTGTGTGTGCTGACGCAGGTTCTGAAACTTCTGGCTGCTTCTCCCGTGCCATGGCGCCTTGAGCGGCGTAGGTGACATCGGGGATACTGTTCTCCGGTGGGCTGACCGCCTGAGCCGGTTCGGTGGATCGCTGTCCGCCAGAGCTCGGGGGCCGGTCAAACGATTGCGGCCTATAGGACGGGCGCGGACGGTCGTAAGAGGTCGGCCTGACATAAGACTGAGCCACCTGCCGGGGGATTTGGATATCGTCCATCAAGCGCACAGTGATCTGCTCTTCGTTCTTCAGCGTGGGACGTGGGCCGCGGGCGGGCAGCGTGATGATCTTCCAGGGCCACAGCGGGGGAATGAGCCATTCCACGACGTCGCGCTTCGGGTGGCCGCGGCCCACGATGTCTCCCTGGCGATCCACTTTGTACCCTTTGGCAGCGATGACTTTACTGGGAACCGGGACATCCGTAGTGGAGAAACCGATGCGGTCGAATTCCAGCTTGAAGTAGCCCTTACCAACGAAATGCCCGGGCTCCTTGTCCGCCTCCAGGTGTCCTCCCAGATAGCTCCCCCGGGGAAAAACACTCTGCCCAAATTCCCGGAGGCTGCTCAAGTGGCAGATTACGGGGTCGCCAATAGCGGCGGTGGCTGAGGAAAAATTTGGCTCGTCGAGCGTGCAGCGAATCAGGGTGCCGGCGGGCACCAGGATGTCCTGTGCCTTCGCGCTCGCTTGGAGCCCCAAAATCACCAATGCGAAAATCAAATACGTGGAGATGCGTCGCATGTGCTACCTCCCGGTTTGCGGGCCGGCATGCAAAACCTGATGCTGCGGGACACCAGAAGACTTCGCGCTGCCAGGACTCGCCAAAGTTCCGATTCGCGAAAGCTACACTTTCTCAGGCAGATTGGCAATACCGATAATTTACATTACTTCAACAAAACAAAGGACTTACATAAGCACACCCAGTCTTAAACCCAATAAACCCGTCTGCCCGAGGAAAGTTGCCGGGCCCCAATTACAAGGGCAGAAACAAAAGAAAAAATCAGGCACACAGATATGAAGTGAAATACGTGGAGTGAAATAGTTTAAGTGGAATAGGTTTTACACGCGGATTCTCGCCGAGCCGCTTAGCTGTCTTGGTCAATTTTCGCGGTCCACCTCTTTCGTTCGGCTGTGACGATAACCTCAATCTGAGCGCCCCTTTTGAGCTTCACATCATCGCCATGCTCGTCGAGGGTATTTACAATACGGAGATCCCGATGCCGGGGATCGGCCCGGTCGACGGCAATCTACGCCTTTTGCCGCTGGCGCGGACCTGGAGACGGAATGATTTTGCCGACGGTTCCGCGCGCAGTGGTACTTGGCTGTCCCGGAATTCGCGTTGTATCCAGAAGAATCAGTTCCATTATTCTTGCGGACCTGGCCATGCGCGGCATCGCCATTTCCTTCTCGACGCTGGCACGTGTTGTGTCGGCGCGTTCTTTCTTACGTTTCTTATGCCGCATGCACCTATCATGATATCGAAACGTAATCCATGCAGTCCCCTTTCGCACAGTTGCTAAATTTGCGGCCGATTCCTGCCAGTGGTCCTCGTGAAGATACAAATGCACGCTCGCGGAATCAAGAACCGTGTTTCAACCATCTGCACCAAATGAAACCGCCGCACTTCAACGTCGCTCTCCTTCCACCCTTGAATTCCCCGGGAAAGTGTAATCTAGTGATGGCTGTTCCCGAGGCTGTAATCCATCCTCGGGCGGTTCAGGGGTCTCCCCAGAGCACTCATGGCCACAGACGACAGCAGCACAAGTCACCCCGACACGCCCCAGCCCGGCTTCCTCTCCCGCTACGTGTTCAGCACCAACCACAAGACCATCGGGCTCAACTATCTTTGGCTCGCGCTGTTCAGCGTTTTCCTTGGCATGGCTATGTCGCTGCTCATGCGGATTCATCTTGTATGGCCGGGAACGCATCTCCCGTTCCTCTCCAGCCTCGGCAATTCGCCGGATCGTCTTGCCGCTCTTACCACGCTCCATGGTTCGCTCATGGTTTTTCTGGTGCTCACCGTCGCACCCCAGGCCGGATTCGGAAACTACTTCCTGCCGCTGCAGATTGGCGCACGCGAAATGGCCTTCCCCACGCTGAACCTCCTCGCGTTCTGGGCCACCGTGGCCTCGTTCGTAGGCCTGACCGGCGCGTTCTTAATCTCCCCCCAATCGGGAATCACGCTCTGGATCGCCAGCGTCGCCATCTTCTGTGCTGCATCTCTTCTCAACGCGCTCAATTTCAGCGTCACCACCATCGATCTCCGCGCCAAAGGAATGTCACTCCCGCGCATGCCCATCACGGTGTGGGCGTGGTTCCTCAACGCCATCCTGGGAATGTTGATTTTCAGCATTCTCCTGGCGGCCTGCGCCTGCCTGCTCTCGGATCGCCTCTTGAGCGCGCATTTTTTCCCCTCGCTGAATTTCATTGCCAATCAGCCGGCCAGTGTCGTCGCGAAGGCTGTTCCCGTTCTTTGGCAGCGCCTCTTCTGGTTTTTCGCGCAAGCCGAGGTCTACGTCGCCGTGCTTCCGTGTTTCGGCCTCACCACGCATTTGGTTTCCACGTTTTCCCGCAAGCCGGTTTGGAAGGAACGCCTCGTTGTTCTGGCGCTGTGCGGGGTGGGCCTCTTTGGCTTTTGCGTCTGGGGCCAGCACATGTTCTCCAGCGGCATGAACCCGTTTTCGCCGCTGGTCTTTTCGCTTTTGGCCTCCTCCCTGGGATTGCCCGCCGCCATCCTTCTGCTCAGTTGGCTCGGCACACTCTGGAACGCGCGCATCCAGCTCAACACCGCAATGCTTTTTGCGCTCGGTTTCATTTCACTTTTTCTCTCCGGCGGACTCTCCGGGATTTTCCTCGCGCGTCACGATCTCGCCGCCGCTGCCGTCAGCGACGATTTCGTCACCGGCCATTTCCATCTCGTCATGGGCGTCGCGGCCACGTTCGCCATCCTTGGCGCACTGTTTTTCTGGTTCCCCAAACTTTTTGGCCGCCGCCTGAACGAACCGCTTGGCAAACTCCACTTCTGGATTACCTTCGCCGGCGTCTACTGCGTCTTCATGCCCATGCACTGGCTCGGCCTGATCGCGCACTCACTCGTTTCGCCGGGCAGCCCGCTGCCCTCCCTCGCCGCCGCGGGCTCCTCGATTCGCACCTTCATCACCGTCGCCATTCTTCTCACGGTTTTTGCGCAGGGGCTCTTCCTCATCAATTTTCTTTGGAGCCTCTTCCGCGGCGAAAAGGCCGAAGAATCGAACCCGTGGGGCGCTACCACTCTCGAATGGAGCGTGCCGTCACCACCGCCCCTCGATGATTTTGGCCTCAGCGACCCGGTCGTGTATCGTGGAGCTTACGAATTCAGCGTGCTGGATGTGGCCGAAGATTTCGTGCCGCAGCACCTTGCGCCGGAGCAAAGTGCCAAGGCCCGCGAGTCTGGAGAATAGAGAAGATCACCATGCCGGGCACAACCGCAGTTCCGGACATCGAACTCGTCGTTGAAGACATCGGCGGCGGAGGAGGCGGCCCAACCGCGCCCCCAGGCGGAGGCGGTGATGGCGACGACGGAAACAAGCGTCGCCTTCCAGGTGGGCGCCCCTCACCGAACCGCTATTACACCGGCATCGCTCTCGGTATTGTTTCCATTCTGATGTTCTTCATGGCGCTTGCCAGCGCCTTCCTGGTGCGAAGAGGGACGAGCGGCGACTGGATCCCCGTGCATCTCCCAGCCGTGCTGTGGCTCAACACGCTCGCGCTCGTCGCCAGCAGCTTCACGCTGGAGCGGGCGCGCCGCTCTCTCTCACGGCTTGATCTCTCCGGCTTCCGCAAGCGTTGGACGGTAACGACAGCCCTCGGCGCACTTTTTTTGATCGGCCAGCTCGTCGCGTGGCGGCAACTCGTTGCTCAGGGCGTCTTCATGGCCAGCAATCCTGCCAGCAGTTTCTTCTACATTTTCACAGCTGCCCACGGGTTGCATCTCCTCGGTGGAGTCGGCGCGCTGCTCTACGTTTTGGTTCGCAAGTTCGAAAATGCGAGCATTGCGCTGCCCACGGCCGCGGAAATCGCTTCCTACTACTGGCATTTCATGGATGGACTTTGGGTTTTCCTGCTGGCTCTTCTCTACCTGGGCAAGTGAAATTCTAATTTTCAAGAAATTCAACACTTCAGAAATTCGGCGACGGCTTCGACCACTCGCGCGATCTGCTCTTTGCGCAGTTCGGGATACATCGGCAGCGAAAGAACTTCTTGCGCGGCGCGCTCCGCGTGAGGGAAGTCGCCGGCCTTGTGGCCCAGCGCCGAGTACAGCGGCTGCAGATGCAGTGGGTAAGGATAATAAACCGCGCTTCCGATTTTTCTTTCGCTCAGAAATTTCTGGAGGGCATCGCGCTGCTCGATTCGAACAGTGTACTGGTGGTAGACGTGTTCGAATCCCTCCGGCGCGAGCGGCGGCATGACGCCGGGAATCTGCGAGAAGAGCCGGTTGTATTCGGCGGCGTGCGATTGGCGGGCGCGCTGCCAGTTCGAAAGATGGCGCAACTTTACGCGCAGAATCGCTGCCTGGATTTCGTCGAGGCGGCTGTTCCAGCCGGGCTCGCTGCTCAGGTATTTTGCAGACTGGCCGTGATTCCGCAGCGTTCGAATGCGCGCCGCGAGTTCGGCTGAATTTGTCACCACCATACCCGCGTCGCCGTACGCGCCCAGATTTTTCGTGGGGTAAAAACTGAGGCATGCGAGGTCGCCGAGCGAACCGGTCCGCCGGCCTTTGTAGGATGCGCCGATGGCCTGCGCGTTGTCCTCGATTACCGGGAGTTTGCGCGACTTCGCAAACGCCAGGATAGGATCCATGTCCGCAGCAAGGCCGTAGAGATGGACGACCACGATGGCGCGGGTCCGCGGCGTCACGCGGCGTTCGAATTCGGATGGATTGATATTGTAAGTGTCCGGCCGAATGTCCACGAAAACCGGCTTGGCGCCGAGAGCGCTGACAGCGCTTCCCGTGGCCACAAATGTAAACGGCGGCAGGAGGACTTCGTCTCCAGCCTGAACTCCGCACACGCGCAAAGCCAGAATCAGCGCGTCCGTACCGGAAGCAAGGCCGACGCCGTGAGCGACGCCGCAGAGCCCGGCGATTTCTTCTTCCAGCGCGGTTCCTTCGCGCCCCAGTACAAATTGCTGCGACGCCATCACGCACTCGACGGCCGTTCGAATCTCGCCGCCGATCGCGGCGTATTGCGCGGACAGATCAAGCTGCGGAACGGGGTCGGGAAGGGGATTGGGCTGTGGAGGCGCGCTCATAATCTTCAAGTATGCCGGATAGAGTATACGCGAGCACCCGGTGATGCAGGTTTTCTGAAGTGCCGGATATAATGCTTCAGCAGGATTTCATCCATCGTGCCTGCACAATTCATGTTTGCAAAACGCACAAATTGGAATTTGGCGCCGAATCGGCTGAGCGAAGCGCTGGCAGTGTATCGCGGGGGGGGGAAGCCAATGTTAGATCTGACCGGTTCGAATCCCACCGAATGCGGATTTGAATACGATGGCTCCGCCATCCTGAGCGCGTTGAGCAACCCAGCCGTGCTCTCGTATGAACCCAATCCGAGGGGGCTGGAATCCGCTCGCCGCGCGGTCGCTGCGTATTATGCCGATCGCCAAGAGGATGTTTCAGTCGAGGATATTTTCCTCACGACCAGCACGAGCGAAGCGTATTCCTACATCTTTCGAACGCTTTGCGACCCGGGCGATGAAGTCCTGATTCCTTCACCAAGTTATCCGCTGTTCGATTTCCTGGCGGACATACAAGACGTCAGCCTCGTGCGCTATCCGCTGCTCTACGATCACGGATGGCAAATCGATTTCCATGCACTGGAGCAGGTCATCACGCCGCGCACACGCGGAGTGATCGTGGTGCACCCCAACAATCCGACGGGGCACTTCGCAAAACGCGCGGATATCGCGAAGCTGAATTCCATTTGTGCCGCAGGCGAGATGGTCATCGTCGCGGATGAAGTGTTTCTCGATTTCCCGCTCGAGGAAAACCGGCCGGCGAGCTTCGCGGCGAATCGCGGCGCGCCGACATTTACGCTGAGCGGTCTCTCCAAGATTTCCGGGCTGCCACAGATGAAGGCCGCCTGGCTGATCGCCAGCGGGCCGCAACAATGGAAAAGCGAAGCACTCGCGCGCCTCGAAGTGATCGCCGATACCTACCTCTCCGTGAATGCGCCTGTGCAACTGGCGATTCCCAGATTTCTGGAACAGCGTCACGCTTTCCAGCAACAGGTGATCTCGCGCGCCGGGCGGAACCTGGCGGAACTCGACCGTCAGTTGGCCATGCAAAAGGTTTGTTCCCGGCTGACCGTAGAAGGCGGTTGGTGCGTTGTGCTGCGAGTCCCCGCGACGCGTTCCGACGAGGACCTGGCGATCGAGCTCCTCGCTGCACAGGGAGTCTCTGTCCATCCAGGTCACTTCTACGAATTCGCTTCGGACGGGTGTCTCGTCGTCAGTCTCATCACTCCCGAGCGAACCTTCGCAGAAGGAACCAGCTGCGTACTCTCATGCGTCTAGCTCTCACCGGAAAACCGCGAGACTCCGCGCCCCGCAACTCCACATACATATATGGAACCTGTAACTGCAAGCGTCGGAACTATATGTAAGCTCGCAAGTGCGCAGGATCACCAAGATGCTGACCTCTAAGCACTTTCTTCTAATTTCCATAGGGTTTACGGTCCATGGTATAGAAGTACTAGCGGTAAATTTAGAGCCAAGTTCTGACCACGTGTAAAGTATAGATAAATCGGTAATTAGCCACCGTTAACGCTTACGTCAACTCCGAGAATCTTTGGAGTTTAGATTGCACCCACAGAGGCAACATTAGATTGTCGGAAGCGTGTGCAATAGTAGGGGTTCGTCGAAATTTTCGAAAATTTAGGAGGCTTCAGTGAATAAGGGGTATCGTAAATTTTTTGCATTGCTCAGCCTCATGGTTCTGTTGCTGGGGCTCGCTGCGGTCAACCCAGTCAGCGCTCAACTTATTAGCGGCAACTTGGTGGGAACAGTTCTCGACAAGACCGGGGCTGTCGTGCCGAACGCAACAGTCGAGGCGGTGAATACGCAGACGGGCGCCAAGTACGAAACCAAGGCCAATGGCGCCGGCGAATACAGATTCAACAATTTGGCCGTCGGCACATACAATATTTCAGCGTCGGCTCCGAATCTCGCTACCACGACCGTCAACGGGTACCTGGTAGAACTCAACATGACAAAGAGTCTCTCGATCACTCTGGAGATCAAGGGCGCTGTTACTACCGTCGAAGTGACCGGCGTAGCAGAGGCATTGGATACAACGACTTCGACACTTGCGACCACTTTCGATCCCAAAATGAACGCTGATCTTCCCAGCACCACGCTCGGTCCAAGCGGCATCCTTAACCTTTCACTTTTGAGTTCCGGTGTGGCGAGCAGCGGCGGTATCGGCGCAGGTTCGGGTCCCAGCATTGGCGGTCAACGTCCGCGCAACAACAACTTTACCGTTGAAGGCATTGACAACAACAGCAAAAGCGTAACTGGACCTCTCGTTCCCATACCTAATGACTCGATCGCAGAATTTACGGTGCTGCAGAACCAGTACTCGCCGGAATTCGGCCACTCCTCCGGAGGCCAGTTCAATTTCGTGCTAAAGAGTGGCACAAACTCTTTCCACGGCCTCGCGTACATCTACGCAACTTCAACGCCATGGACCAGGCCACAAAGAACAATCGCTTTACGTCCAACCAGCGTTATGACAATAACCGCTTCGGCGGGAACATTGGCGGCCCGATCCTGAAGAACAAGCTGTTCTTCTTTGGGAGCGGCCAATACAATCCTGTGGGTCAGGCCAGCGTACCGGGTGCCCCTGTTTGCACGCCTACCGCTGCGGGTTATACGGCTCTCGGGGGCATTTCTGGAGTATCCGCCACGAATCTGACAGTTTTTAAGACGTACGCGACGCCAGCTCCGTCAGGCAGCAACTGTCCGACCGCTCCCTCGTTTACGCCCGACGGGAAGTTTGCGAACTTGTCGAAGAAACTTGACGCCACGCACCCAGCCTCACCTGAATGCCCGCAATTCGGTTGCTTTTATATAACGGATCCCTCGGTGGCGGCCGGCTACAGCGCTGTGGACAATGGCATCTTGCCCGTCGCAGCGCCCAATTACAACAATGGCAAGACTTTTATGGGCAAGATTGACTACGACATCTCGTCCAAGGATCAAATTCGCGGCAGCTACATTTACAACGACTTTTTTGCAATCGACGCTACGCCTTCGTTGCCAGCGTTTTTTCTGCCCAACCCAGCTAATATTAACCGATTGATTACGGTAAACGAATATCATACATTCAACTCCAGCCTGAGCAACGAGCTGCGGCTTGGCTTTAACCGCTCGTACAGCCGGACGTCAACGGGCAACTTCAAATTCCCCGGACTGGATAGTTTTCCCGATTTGCTGTTCGATGAGCTCAACACCTTGCAGCTTGGTCCCGACCCGAACGGACCCCAGTTTGGATATCAGAACGTTTATCAGGCCACCGACAACGTCACCTGGACAAAGGGACATCACAACTTCAAATTTGGGATCGAAGGGCGCAAGTACATCTCGCCACAGTCTTTCACGCAGCGTTCCCGCGGCGATTATGAGTACTCCTCCATGGACCGCTATTTCAGGGATCTGAACCCCGACCTGCTAGCGGAACGCAGCAACGGCAATCCCGTCTACTATGGCGACCAGACGGCTCTCTACTGGTTTGCCAATGACGATTGGCGCATCCGCCCCAATCTTACGCTGAATCTCGGGGTGCGTTATGAATATATGACCATTCCATTTGGCGAGCGTTCGCAGAAACTGAATCAGGCGGCGAGCATACCTGGGCTGGTAGACTTTAGCGAGCCGCGCGCTCCCAAGAATAACTGGGGCCCGCGGATTGGCATTGCCTATTCGCCGGGTTCGAGCGGGACGACTTCCATCCGCGCGGGGTTCGGCATTTCCTACGACGTTCTCTATGACAACATCGGCATTCTGTCGCTGCCGCCCCAGTTGAGCGGAACGATTGATACGCCATTTACCCCGGACATTCCAAATTACTTGGGCAACGGCGGAATCAAGCCAGGCGCGGGAGGCCTTAGATCATTCGACGCAGGTAGTCCTGCAGGTGTTGATTGCGTGGCTAAGGGCGTCGCTCCTGGTGTACCGTGCCAGATCTTCAACACGGGCAACCACATCGTGGTGAACCAGTTGTCTCCGAAGTCGATCCAGTGGACGCTCGGCGTGCAGCACGTATTCTATAAGGACTATACGGTGGAGCTCCGATATGTGGGCACGCGCGGCATCCATCTGAATACCCAGGAGCGTATCAATCGCTCTACTCTGACCACGAGTACCGTCGGCTTGCCAACGTACACAGCAAATCCAGGCCTGGCAGCTCTTGACGCACTCCCGTATACAGCTGCGGGGATTGCGGCTGGTGCCTACGGCAATGGCGACAGCCTTGTTCCGGCTTTTGAAAATGCTGGTTTCTTCGGGGCCAACCTCGTTCAGTTCACGCCAAATGGAGACTCGAACTATCATGGCTTGGCGGAGCAGGTAACCCGACGCATGGCCAACGGCTTGACGTTCGTCCAGTCGTACACTTATAGCCATACGATCGACAACAGCACGGCGGACTTCTTTACGTCGGTGCTGACGCCACGCCGCGGCCAGGATTTCCAGAACCTGGCAGCCGATCGTTCCAACTCGGCGTTGGACCGCCGTCATCGGTTCACTCTTGCGGCCATTTATGACCTGCCCTCCTTCAAGAACGGAAATTGGCTCAAGAAGAACGTTCTTGGAAACTGGGAAGCTGGACCAATTTATACTTACCAGTCCCCAGAGTGGATGACGGTTCAATCCAGCCGCGACGTGAACGGAAATGGCGACACGGCGGGCGACCGAGCGGTCTTCAATCCAAAGGGTACGCCTGGGCTAAGTTCAGACGTGACAGCGCTGCCTAACAGTGCCGGCGCAACCGTTGCGTATCTGGCGAACAATTCCAATGCACAATACATCCGAGCCGGAGCATTCGCTTTTATGAATCTCGGCCGGAATACTCTTCCAGCGCGTCACATTAACAACCTCGACTTCACCGCGTTGAAGCGTTTTTCGCTCACCGAAGGGAAGAAGATCGAATTCTCGGCCCAGGCACTCAACGTGCTGAATCACCCGCAATTTGTGCCGGGCTCGTTAAACGATGTTCAGTCCCTCGGATACACCGGGAGCAGGACTTTCCTGCAGCCCGGCAACGGCGAGTTCAACAATCCGGAAACCGTGTTCCCGAGCAACGCACGCGCATTGCAACTAGCTTTGAAGTTCATCTTCTAAGCTAATTCAACTCTTCCGACTGCGCGAGCTAGCGGAGCATTCAGGGGCGTCCCGGTCGACCGCGACGCCCTTTCTGTTTTTTGGGACTTTTTGCCTGAACTCCTTCGAATGAGCGCACTTTGTGGGCTGGCTAGGAGTCGCGATTGGCCATTGCCGATGGTTGGCAAGGAATCCAGTGGAAAATCCCAATCGGCCAATGGGGAAAGCCGAGGATGCTCGCTCCTAGGATTAACGCAGACGGCCGGGCGGATCAGCAGGGGATGGCATGCCTGCGGTTCTGCTGGTGCCTGCCGTATTGGGTGAGACATTTGCCGGTGCAGGCTGTGGAATACCTGCGCCCGTGTTTAGGTCGACGTGCTCCTTAGCGCAAGCAGGGCAGTAACCTTTGCCGGTCTCCTCATCGCGCAGGCTCGCCAGCTCGTAACATCCGCAGATGCAATCGCAGTAACCTGTCTCGGATGCCGTCTTGATGGGGATCAGCGCCATGGCAACGAGATAGTACGTTTTCTCCTTGCTCCTTGCAAGAGAAGCGAGGGCGCTTGGGACTGCAATCTAAAGTCGTGGGTTACCTCGCAAAGCGTTACAATATAAGTAAGGAGAATGCAGCAGCATGCGCTGCTGTGTGTTGAACCCGCACTTCAAGGTTCCTGAAGGTGGTCAGGCATGCTTCCAAGTTCAAAAATTCGGGCATTCATTTGCGGTATTTTTGCAGCGTTTGCCGCATCGCTACTTTGTGCCCCGACCGGCACGGCACAGGACACTACGAGCATTCCGGGGGATCCGTCTTTCGCCAACAATGCAGCCTGGCGAGCGCCTTCTGCTAACCTCTACGTCAGTGTGCGTGAGGCAACCGGCCTTCCCGTAAGCACCAACGCAGTGGTAAAGCTGTCTTGCCCGCTTGCAAGCATAGATGTGAGCGGGCCAGCACAGGGCACAAGCGCACAGGTACAATTCCACAATGTGCCAGTGGGGGATTGCAACATAGAAGTCAGCGCGCAAGGCTATAGAACCGCCAAAGATCGCACCGAAGTCACGCAATCAATGACGTCTCACAATCAATACGTTTTCATCTACTTGCATCCGGAATCGGAGAGCGCGACGGCCTCGGCTAGGCCTCCGGTGGTTCCGCTCGGTCTCATCAAAGAGATAGACAAGGCCATGGAGGCCATGCAGAAGAAGCGCGACGCGGATGCGCGCAAACACCTCGACAAGGCAGCCCGCATGTCGCCGGCGAACTCGGATGTCGCGTACCTCCAAGGCATGGTGGAACTGGATCAGCACAACTTGCCCGTGGCGGAGCAGTTTTTCCAAAAAGCCGTCAATTCTTCCCGCACGCAAGAACGCGCCTTGCTTAGCCTGGGCTATGTTCAAGTGCAAATGAACCAAGCTGCTGCGGCGGCGCAAACGCTCGAGAAAGCATTGCAGTTGAATGGGGCTTCGGAGCGCTGCGCATTGCTGCTGGCCAACGCGTACGCACAGTTGGGCGAATACCCCAAAGCTCAGGAACATGCGCAGCGCGCTGCGGCGTTCAACTCGGAAAACATCGCCTCTGCGAGGACATTGCTAGCGCAAATTTTGGCGGCGGAGGGAAATCGCGAAGGCGCCAGGTTGGAATTCGAAGGAGTGCTGCGCGAATATCCCAAAACGCCCTCCGCGTCCGTGGCCAGGGACTCTCTCACAAGCCTTGCAAGAACGACACCCGGGAGTACAACAGAAGTGGCGGTGCCGTTCTCAACCGTGAATACCTCTCTCCTTCCTTCCGTCTCTGCCGCTTCCGTAACGCCGTGGGCTCCGCCTAGTGTAGACACTTCGGTGCCCGGGGTGGCGGCGGACGTGGCGTGTTCTGCGGACGACGTTGTCGAACACACAAGTGCGAGCACGAATCGCCAACTTGAAAACCTCGAGAAGTTCCTAGCCACGGAGCACATTCAGCACGAAGAAGTCAACGCGCGCGGCGAGGTCTCGCAAATCCGCGATAAGAATTTTTCTTACATGGTTTTCATCGAGCACGCCAAAGATGGTTTGGTGTTTCTCGATGAAAAACGCGATGGAGGCACGGGCACCGATTCCTTTCCCACTTCGCTCGCCACCGTCGGACTGGTCAGCCTCGGAGTCGACGTTTTCCATCCCGGGTTCGCCAAAGCACTGAACTTCAAATGCGAAGGTCTCGGCCAATGGCGCGGCAAAGCAGCGTGGATACTGTATTTCGAGCAGAAACCCAACGTGAGGTCTTTCCTGCGGCTTTGGGAGACGAAAACCAAGACCGTTGAGATTCCGCTGAAGGGCCGCGTGTGGGTCGCGGCTAGCAGCTATAACGTTTTGCACGTGGAATCCGACCTGCGCGAGCCGATGAAGGAATTGGAATTGATGCGGGACCATTTGGCGATCGATTACGGGCCGGTGAATTTCCAGAACGGAAAGACCGAGCTTTGGCTGCCTTGGTACGCCGACATGTATCTTGAGCTGCACGGCAGGCGCTATCATCACAACCATACCCTCAGCAACTTCAGCCTTTTCGCCGTCGACACCAGCGACAAGATTAGTCTTCCGAAGGATGCCCCTCCTCCAGAAGAGAACCCGAAACAACCCCCACCGCAAGAGAAGTAATAGTCCGGCGCGGGTTAGCACTCGAACCGGCCCCAACATGACGGTAGGTTTGCTCTCGATGATTTGTGGCCGCAATGCGCGCCGGGCCGCTGGGTGCGGAGGGCGTGCGTCTACAGGTTTTTCAGTTGGGCCAGGCGGAACGGGGAACCGAGGTGTTCCCGCAGTTCCACCCACTGCTGTTCGGGAATGGTCATGAACACATCGACGACCGCGGGGTCAAACTGGCTCGCGGAGCAGCGCTTAATCTCTTCCCGGGCATGGGACATCGGCAACGCTCGGCGGTAGGGACGGTCGCTGATCATGGCATCAAGAGAATCCGCGATGGTAAAGATGCGCGCACCGAGAGGAATCTGTTCGCCCTTCAGTCCGCGGGGGTAACCCGAGCCGTCAAAAAACTCCTGGTGCGCGAGCACGATCTCCGCGGCACCGCGCAAAAACGGAATGCGAATCAGCATGTTGTAACCGATCTCGCAGTGTTTGCGCATGATCTGTTTTTCGTCGTCGTTCAAGGGACCGGGTTTGCGCAGAATGCCATCGGGAATGGCCATCTTCCCGATGTCGTGGAGAAAAGCGGCGCGCGCCAGGATGGCCAAATATGGATCCGGCACGGGCATGGCTCTGGCGATGGATATGCAAAACGCGGTGACCCGCTGGCAATGTCCTTCCGTTTCGGCATCCTTCAAGTCCAGTGCGCTTCCGAGAGCCTCGAGCGTGTCGTCGTAAGACTGTTCGAGTTCCACATGCTTTGCGGTGAGCTGCGCGGTGCGTTCCTCGACGAGATGCTCCAGGTTGCGCTGATAGTTGCGGTTTTCGATGATCAGCCGGCGGTGCTGCAGCGCGCGTCCAACGCCCAAAAAGAGCTGGTCCTTTTCGAAGGGCTTAAGGATGTAGTCATAGGCGCCGCGGCGAATGGCTTCGAGAGCGGTGGAAATGTCGTGGATGGCGGTGACCATGATCACCGGCACTTCGGGATCGTATTGCCGCATCCATTCGAGGAGACGGATCCCGTCCATCTCCGGCATGATCATGTCGCTCAAAACGAGGTCGGGCGTGGCCTTCTTGACTTGGTCCTGCGCGACGCGGCCGTTCTGCACGGCCGTGCAATGATAGCCTTTTGATTCGAGCATGGTCGAAACGACCTCGCGAATTGCTTCCTCATCGTCCACGACCAGTATGTTTTCCATCTCCACGTCGGTTGGCCCCCACTAGGCATTATATGTGACGGCACACCCAATTAGTGGTGCCCTTGCCTAGTCAGAAAATAGCGTGTTAGCGTCAAGTAAGGGCAATCACTCAGAGCTTCTCGCCGTCCATAACCAGCTCCGCGGCAGCACGAGCACCGCAGCGACGGCACTACCAGCCGGGAGGCGGGGCATGGTGTTGGCGAATCAAGGCCTGCTAGGGATCGCTTTCTTCGAAGCAACTGCCTCGATCATCTTGCTGGTTCTCTTTCTTCTTTTCCGCCGCGATCACCAGGCGGGCTACTTCCGTTTTTGGCTTACCGGATGGTGCTGCTTTACTTTCTCCTCGTTGTGCGAAGTGGCGCTGCTGATTCGCCAGCTTCCGGGATTGAATCTGGCAATCGTTCTGGCGCAGGCCGCCGCCCTGCTGCTCTTCCTGGTGGCCGTGGTGCACTGCTCATCGGGATCGGTGCGGCAAATCTGGTCTCCGGTTCCGCTGATGGGCCTGATCCTGGCAGCTATCTACTATATCGAGCGGAGAGGCCCGCAGCAGGTCGCTTCGCTGCATTGGCAAACCGCCATTTTCGAGACGGTACTCTGCCTGCTTGCCGGCTGGATGATGTGGAGGTCGGAGTTGGCACGCCACAGCCACGGAGCGCAGCTCCTTGCAGGGATATTCCTGCTGAGTGGAGTGCATGGGCTGGATCGTCCGCTCTGGCTGGATAGCCCGCTTTTCCTGTTGCGCGTGGCCTTCGACCACCTTCTGGGAGTGGCCTTGGGAATCGCCATGGTGGTGGTCGTCCTAGAAGGTGCGCGCACGCGAAGCGAAGAACTGAATGACAAGATGCGCCGCCTGACGCTCTTGACCGCCGCGAGCACGCAGACGCTTTCTGTCCAGGAAGTGATTGACCAGGTTCTGTCGCATCTCGTGGAGAGTCTTGCCGCCACACATGGCATCGTGCGGCTGAAGGAAGGCGAAGGGAATTCGGCGCAACTCGTGGCGCGGGCATCGGTAGGGTTTGACCAGTCGTTCTTGACTCGCTATGCCAAACTCTCTGCGATGGAGCCCTGGGCGCAGCAGATGATGATGGGAAAGTGTCAATTCCTCGAGTCCGACGAGGAGTGGGATCCCGTTGCTCGAAGGCGGGTCGACGAAGCCGGATTGAAAACGCTCGTCACTCTGCCTCTTCCCGGCAAGCAAGGGCCATTGGGAGTCATCGCCGTCGGTTCGACGCGCCAGGAACGGTTTCACCCGGACGAGCTTTCCTACCTCGTCAACATCGCGAACTTGCTCGGCTTGACGCTTCAGAACGTGAGCCTGTTTGAACAAGTCACTGCCGTGCAGCGTCAGTGGGAATACACCTTCGATTCCATTGGCGACCCGATCCTAGTCCACGATCGCGCGGGACGCATTCTGCGCAGCAATCAGCGGCTCAGCCAACTGCTGGGGCGCGAGGGGAGCGCACTTGCCGGCCGAAGCGTCATGGAACTCCTCCCGGTGCAAAATGCTGCCTACAAGAGTTGCCCTTACTGCGAGGGAGTCGGCGGGGAAGGTGACGAGCCCGATCCGTGGCTGCCCGGCTATTTCCTGGCCTCCAATTCCACGTTTACGGATCCCAGTGGAATGCAGCTCGGAACCGTCCACGTCTTGAAGGACATCACCGATCGCAAACGCGCGGAGGAGAAATACCGTACGCTCGTCTCCAGCGTTCAGGAAGGCGTGTTTATCTCCACGCCCCAGGGGCGCTTCCTGGATTTCAACGACGCGCTTCTTCGAATGACCGGCTATGAGGACCGCGAGGAGCTGATGGGGGTCGACATTCCTGCCGCGTTCTATGCCAAAAGCTCCGATCGCGAAAGGCTAAAGAGGCTCTTACAGCAGCACGGTAAGGTAGCCGATTTCGAATTCGAAATGCGGCGCAAGGATGGCGAAATACGCGCCATGCTGGAGTCTTCCATCGCAGTCCGCGATGCCGCCGGCAACGTGATAGCGTACCAGGGTTTCTTGCTCGACATTACCGAGCGCAAGCAAGCGGAATTCGAAATCCGGCGCCGCAACCGGGAGCTCCTGGTATTGAATTCCATCGCTCAGACGCTGACGGAATCAATGGACCTTAGCGATTCGCTGCATCGCACGCTGCGTCAAATGGCCGAGCTCTTCAACCTAGACGTCACCTCGCTCTATCTGTTCGGTCAAGAGGGCACGCAGTTGCGGCGCATCGCTGCGGTCGGCCATCGTTCGGAATTCTCAAAGCACTTTCCGCCCGTCTCCGTGAGGCCGGAGTTGATGCAGCACATCAAGGCCGTGCACGCGACGTTTCTCTCCGCCCAGGGTTTGTCATTGCCGCCGATTTTCCGCGATGCCCAGTTGAAAGAGGAGATTGTTGCCGCGTACATCGTTGTCCTGTGGTCCAAAGACCGCGTGATCGGAGGTCTGGTCGTCGGCAGCCGCACGCCCCGGGAGTTTTCTCCGGCGGACGTGAACCTGCTCATCGCCGTCGGCAGCCAGATTTCCAACGCCATCGAACGCTCGATCCTCTATGAGGAGACTCGCCAGGCCTACGAAAATCTGCGCCGTACTCAGGAGCAGCTGCTTCACAGCGAGAAGCTGGCGGCGGTCGGGCAGTTGATCTCCGGGGTTGCGCACGAATTAAACAACCCGCTTACCGCCATCCTCGGTTACAGCCAATTGTTGACCTCCAGCGGACAGATGGGGCAGCAGGGCATCGAGTATGCCGACAAACTTTACAAGCAAGCCCAGCGTACGCACCGCATCGTGCAGAATCTCCTTAGCTTCGCCCGCCAGCATAAGCCTGAGCGCGTTTCCGTGCAGATCAACCACGCCCTCCAGGAGACGCTGGCGCTACGTGATTATGACCTGCGCATGCACAACGTCCGCGTCCACCTGGACCTTGCGGAGAATTTACCCGTCACCTCCGCTGATCCACACCAGCTGCAGCAGGTCTTTCTGAATATGGTAAACAACGCGGTCGATGCCATCCTGGAACATTCGACCGATGGCGATCTTTGGGTGCGCACCGGCTTCGATGGCGACCGGCTCTGCATTGAGTTCACCGACAGCGGACCCGGGGTGAAAGACGCTTCCCGGGTTTTCGATCCCTTCTACACCACGAAACCAGTCGGCAAAGGAACGGGCCTCGGTCTGAGTATTTGCTATGGAATCATCACGGAACATGGCGGAACCATTCGAGTAAAAAATATCCCGGCCCGGGGCGCGTCTTTTATCATCGAGTTGCCTCGCCAACCCGTGGCTCCTCCAGCCTTCTCCACACCGGATCAAAGGGCCATCTCAGGAAAGGATGGACGAATCCTTCTGGTGGATCATGATAATTCCGCGCTGGAAGCAGCGGGGACCATTCTGCGATGCCGCGATCATCGCGTACGGACGGCAAGAGACCTTCGTGAAGCGCGTGCCCTCCTTGAAAAAGAGGACTTCGATCTGATCGTCGCGGATTTACAGATTTCCGACGGCGCGAATGGGGCCGACTTGGGCGAATGGCTGGCCAAGCATAAGCCCGCGCTCAGCCGCAGATTGATATGGACGTGTGCCGTCGCGCCGTCTGAAGATACAGGCGAGCATATTGCCGGAAATGGCCGTCGGATTCTTCAGAAACCATTCAAGGCGAACGAGCTCCTGGCGGCAGTGGACGAGTTGCTGCTAAGCAACGTCCAGCCCGCGGCGATTGATCGATGAAGCCAACTCGGCCGCAGCCGCGGCGCGCTCCCCGAGCTCTTTCATCGCCGCTTCCATTCGAACGCTTAGGGGCCGCGCAAAAATAATTTCACATTTTTGATGGGGTCAACGTGTAGTTCCAGCTTGGCAAAGTCTTGTGACCGGTGAGCATGAGCTTCGCCATCTCTGCGCGGGAGA
>Ga0193729_1000557_pt1 | contig 19513 bp, 21 predicted proteins | sample U1c2metaG_FD_143036 | JGI IMG/M metagenome (GOLD analysis project Ga0193729, IMG submission 143036) | Soil microbial communities from a riparian zone of the East river system, Colorado, United States - U1c2 | ecosystem: Environmental > Terrestrial > Soil > Riparian zone | place: USA: East River...
CGTATGCCTCGGCCTCCTCCGGCGTGTCGGCGAACTTGACACCGCCGGCCTTCATCCGCCCGCCAGAGAGCACCTGCGACTTGATCACGGTCGGACCGCCGATGCGTCGCGCGATCTCGCCGGCCTCGGCTGCGTTGGTCGTGAAGCCGTAGTTGGTGACGGGGATGCCCGCCCGCTTGACGACCTCGCGCGCCTCGAACTCGAAGAACCTCATTGGCGGAACCGCATGCGGCGCGGAAGCCTATACGGCGGCGGCCTCCGGCACGAACCCGTAAGCCTCGGCCAGCTCGGGATCCTTTTTCGCGAGCAGTTCCGCGAGGTTGACCATCACCTTGCACTGCTTCCACGTCGCGTCGTCCTGCATCTTGCCGTCGATCATGTGCACGCCACGCCCGTCGGGGATCGCCGCGATCACCTTCTTGGCGAACGCGACCTCCTCGGGATCCGGCGAGTAGACGCGCTTGGCGATCGCGATCTGGGCCGGGTGCAGCGACCAGGCGCCGACGCAGCCGAGCAGGAACGAGGCGCGAAACTGCGTCTCGCAGCCCTCCTCGTCGCCGATGTCGCCGTAGGGTCCGTAGAAGGGCAGCGCGCCCACCGACGTGCACGCGTCGACCATCCGCGCGATCGAGTAGTGCCAGGGGTCCTGCTGGTAGCTCGGGCGGGGGGCGTCGGGGTTCTCGGGGTCCGGATCGGCGATCGTGCGGTAGCCGGGGTGCCCTCCCCCGACGCGCGTGGTCTTCATCCGCCGCGACGCCGCAAGGTCCGCCGGGCCGAAGCTCATGCCCTGGATGCGCGGGCTGGCGCTCGCGATCTCCTCGAGGTTGGCCACGCCCTGTGAGGTCTCCAGCACGCAATGGATCAGGATCGGCCGCTCGATGCCGGCCTTCGCCTCGAGCTGAGCGAGCAGCCGATCGACGTAGTGGATGTCCCACGGGCCCTCGACCTTGGGGATCATCATCACCTCGAGCTTGTCGCCGATCTCGCTCACGAGCTGCGTGATGTCGTCGAGCACGTAAGGCGAGGCGAGCTCGTTGACGCGCGTCCACAACGCCGTGTCGCCGAGCTCCATCTCCTTGCCGACCTTGACCAGCCCGGCGCGTGCAGCCTGCTTCTTCTCCAGCGGCACCGCGTCCTCGAGGTTGCCGAGCAAGATGTCCACCTTCGGCGCGAGCTCCGGCGTCTTCTCGACCATTTTCGGGTTCGAGAAGTCCATGAAGTGGATCATCCGAGAGGGCTTGAAGGGGATCTCGCGCGCAGGCTCGGGCGCATCGATGGCGAGGGGCTTGAAGAAGTCGCGGGGGTTGCGCAAGTCGGGTCTCCTGTGTCGTCTGGACCCTGAACCGTATCGCCGGCGGGCCGCTCCGCGCTTGTGGGCGGCGCCTCGCGGTGCTACGAACCAGGTATGAAGCTTCGCTTCACGTCGGCGTTGCTGGCTTCGGCGGTCACGATCGGCGCGTGCGCAGGGGCGGCATCGGCGGCACCGCACACGACGGGCGCCGCCGGCGCACGCGTCTTCACGGAGTACGTCGCGGCGCCCGCCCAGTTCGACCTGTCGCTCGCCGAGATCAGCTTCGGCGCGCCGGCGCGCATCGCGAACGCGGGCGGTCCGCGCCGCTACAGGAGCGCGCCGCAGATCGCGCTGCGAGGCACGACCGGGCTTAACTACCTCGTCGGCGCCGTGACGCGCTTCAACGTGCGCCGGCGCCCGCGCGTCCTCGTGCTGCTCGTCAACAGGCGACCGCACGGCTCCCTCGCGCCCGACATTGCGCGGGTCGGCCTGCGGGTTACGGCCGCCCGGCGCCTCGGCGCTCCGCGGCTGTTGGTCCTCGCCAATCTCTTCACCCGCCCCGCACCGGGCCTCACGCCGGCACTCTGCGACCTGCCGATCCGCGGCCCCTCGCTCACCGCAGCCGACCTGCGTGCAGTGCTCAGCCGGGGCGCCGCGCTTGGCGGGTTCGGCCCCGCAGCCGCGGTCGCGCAGGCCTATGACGCGGTCTGCGCCCGTCCGTATTCGCCGGCGTTCAGGCAGGCCGTAACGCTGGGCGCGAGCTCGAGCTGCGAAGCGGGCCAGGCCATCGTCTCGGGATGCTGCCCGCCAAATGCGATGTGCGCGTCACCACCACCACCGCCACCACCACCGCCACCACCCCCGTGCCCGCCGTGCCCGTGCCCCCGCGTACCGTGCCCGCTGGCGGTTGCGCCGGGCGCCGGAACCGCCATAGCCTGCCTACCTCAGAGCCAGCTGATCGCCTGTCCGCTGTAGCCGCGCGGACCTGGCCGCAGGTCCCGAGCGCAGGAGGGCACTAGAGTGCTGCACCGCAGGCCCCGTCAACAGGAGGCTTCTACAGACCAATGAGCGAGACACGTCCCGTCGAGATCGATCAGGCCGCCCGCGAGGCGAGTGGCGCCCATCCGTACGGTCGCTATCTGGAGGAGTTCGACGTCGGCGCCGTCTACAAGCACTGGCCGGCGAAGACCGTCACCGAGTCCGACGACCACCTGTTCTGCCTGATCACGATGAACCACCACCCGCTGCACCTCAACGACGTCTACGCGAGCAAATCCCAGCAGGGCCGGAACGTCGTCGTCGGCTCGCTCGTGTACTCGCTCGCGCTGGGCATGTCCGTCAGCGACGTCAGCGGCAAGGCGATCGCCAACCTGGCCACAGAAGAGCTCAAGCACCCCGCGCCGGTGTTCCACGGCGACACGCTGTTCTGCGAGTCCGAGGTACTGGAGAAGAAGGAGTCCAAGTCCAAGCCAGATCGCGGCACCGTCAAGGTGCACACGCGCGTCCTCAACCAGGACGGCGTGCTCGTCGCCGAGTTCAAGCGATTGGTGCTCGTTCCGCGCAAGACCCCCGGCGCCGGCGAGGCCGAGGGCAACGTCGAGTAGGCGTGCGATACGCTCTGCGGACCGCCCCGATGGGCGTTTTTTACTTCCCTGGGCCAGAGGGGCCCGTGGGCCGCGCCGGCCGATGAGATCGTGCCCGGGCGCCGATCATGACCGCGATCGAGGAGTTGCTTGACCCATGAACACGACCGCTTCCGCCCCCACGACGAACGAGCGCCTGCTGGCATGGGTCGGTGAGATCGCGTCGCTGACCGAACCGGATGACATCCACTGGTGCGACGGGTCCGCCGAGGAGTACGACAGCCTGTGCCGGGCGCTCGTCGACGCGGGCACCTTCGAGCGGCTCTCCGAGGCCAAGCGGCCGCACTCCTACCTGGCGCTGTCCGATCCCGATGATGTCGCGCGGGTCGAGGACCGCACGTTCATCTGCTCCGCGACCGAGGAGGAGGCCGGGCCGACGAACAACTGGCGAGATCCGGACGACATGCGCGAAGCGCTGCGGGAGCTGTTCGCCGGGTCGATGCGGGGGCGCACGATGTACGTCGTGCCCTTCTCGATGGGTCCCCTCGGCTCGGACAAGAGCCATGTGGGCGTGCAGCTGACCGACTCCATCTACGTGACCGTCAGCATGCGCATCATGACCCGCATGGGCCAGGGCGCGCTCGACGCGCTGGGCAGCGAAGGCGAGTTCGTCCCCTGCCTGCACTCCGTTGGCATGCCGCTCGGCGAAGGCGTGGAAGACGTCCCGTGGCCGTGCAACGCCGAGAACAAGTACATCGTCCACTTCCCCGAGACGCGGGAGATCTGGTCGTTCGGCTCGGGCTACGGCGGCAACGCCCTGCTCGGCAAGAAGTGCTTCGCGCTGCGCATCGCCTCGGTGATGGCTCGCGACGAGGGCTGGATGGCCGAGCACATGCTGATCCTCAAGCTCACGTCGCCGCAGGGCGGGGTCAAGTACATCACCGGCGCCTTCCCCAGCGCCTGCGGCAAGACGAACCTGGCGATGCTGATCCCGACGCTCGAGGGCTGGAGCGTCGAAACGATCGGCGACGACATCGCGTGGATGAAGTTCGGCGAGGACGGTCGCCTGTACGCAATCAACCCCGAGGCGGGCTTCTTCGGCGTGGCGCCGGGAACGGGCCAGCGCACAAACCCGAACGCGATGCACACGATCGAGCGCAACTCGATCTTCACGAACTGCGCGAAAACCGACGAGGGCGACATCTGGTGGGAGGGCATGACGAAGGACAAGCCCGCGCACCTGATCGACTGGCACGGCAACGACTGGACGCCCGCCTCCGATGCGCCGGCGGCGCATCCGAACGCGCGCTTCACGACGCCCGCTGCGCAGGACCCGGCGATCGCGCCCGAGTGGCAGGACCCCAAAGGCGTCCCGATCGACGCGATGCTGTTCGGGGGCCGGCGCTCGACGGTTGTGCCGCTCGTGACGGAGGCGCTCGATTGGCAGCACGGCGTGTTCCTCGGTGCTGTGATGAGCTCGGAGAAGACGGCCGCGGCGGCCGGGACCGTCGGCGAACTGCGCTTCGACCCCTTCGCGATGCTGCCCTTCTGCGGCTACAACATGGCCGACTACTTCGCCCACTGGCTCCAGATCGGCGCCCGCGAGGGCGCGAAGCTGCCGAAGATCTTCTACGTCAACTGGTTCCGCAAGGACGAGAACGGCCGCTTCCTGTGGCCGGGCTTCGGCGAGAACTCGCGCGTGCTCTCCTGGGTGTTCGCCCGCTGCGCGGGACACGGCGCCGCGAGCGAGACCCCGATCGGGCTGATCCCGCCGGTCGGCGAGGATGGCATCGACACGCGCGGCCTGGAGGTCTCCGACGCCGACATGTCGGAGCTGCTGCGCGTCGACGTGGAGGAGTGGAAGGCCCAGCTGCCGCAGTTTCGCGAGCACCTCGCGAAATTCGACCGCCTGCCGCAGGAGCTGGGCGCACAGATGCAGGCGCTCGCCGAACGCCTCGGCTAGTCGCGGCTGGCCGATCAGGTGCAGCGCCGCAAGCGAGTCGCCACGGCCACCCGCCAGCTCAATCGCCATCCGCGACTGGTCGGAACTGCGCGGCGGGCGCGCGAGTGGGCGATGGGCGATCAGGAGATCGACCGGCTGTCGACCGCCCATGGTCGTCCAAGCGACCTGGCTGTCCGTCAGTTGGCAGCGCTCAGAACCGACGAGTCGGGCCTCCTGGGAGAGCTGGGGATGGCTGCGCTACAGGGCTGGCAGAGACTCTCCGAGTCGCAGGGGCGAGGACGCGGAGAAGTCGACGTCGCGGTCCTCTTCACGGACCTGGTGGGCTTCTCAGACTGGGCTCTGCAGTCCGGAGACGAGTCGGCGATCAGGCTGTTGAGCGAGGTCAGCGAGGCGATCGAGCCGCCGATCGTCGAACGCAGGGGAGAGCTCGTCAAGCGGCTCGGCGACGGGTTGATGGCCGCCTTTCGTGATGCTCGGAGCGCCACCGAGGCGGCGTTCGACGTTTGCGAGCGCGCGGCTTCGATCGAGGTGGACGGCTATCGCCCGAGGCTTCGGACGGGAGTCCACCTGGGTCGTCCGCGCAAGATCGGCGGTGACTATTTCGGCGTCGACGTCAACATCGCCGCGCGTCTCGCCGAGGCTGCCGGGCCCGACGAGATCCTGCTCTCCGAGCGCACCCTGCAGGCGCTCGACTCGCGCGCCGTGGCCTCGGCGCCGCGGAGATTCAGCGCGAAGGGAGCACCGTCGGATCTGGCCGCATTCGCGGTTCGGCGGGCTCGTTAGTCGCCCTCGAGCTACGTTGCTGGGACGGCCGGACTAATCGTGCCCGTGGGTCTCGCCGGCGGCGGCCGGCGGGCGTGACTCCTCGGCGAGCGAGGTGATCGTCAGCGACCCGCGCGCGGAGGACTCGAGCACCTCGGTGGCCTCCTCCAGCGAGCGCGCGTAGAGCTCGACGAGCAGGTGCACGATGATGCGCGCGTCGTCCTCGTGCTTGTGAAAGCGCACGTGCGTGAAGAACTCGCGCACGCCGTGGTCGCCGAAGGCGGCGTAGGAGAGCGCGTCGCCGGCCTCCGGGCCCGAGCAGCTCTCGACCTCATCCGCGTCGACCGACACGGTGCACGAGGCGACCCACGGGGTGCCCGCGATCATCCGTTCCCAGCGATCCTCGATCGGCTCCACGCGGCTGTTGCTGAAGCCGAGGTGCGGCTGGTCGTGCATGCAGTCCAAGCACTGCACGACGGCCTCCTGCAGCTCGTCGATCACTTCGGCCCGCTCGCCCGTGTCGGGGTCGATCTTGTGGATCCCCTCGTAATGGACCTGAACCTCCAGATCCTGCGACCAGCAGCGGTAGCAGCGCAGCCAGCTGCGGGCGCCGGTCTCCGGGGTCGAACTCTCCATGGGGCCATTGTAGGCGCCCTATGCGCGTCGCAGGTCGGCGCTCGCGGGCGGAGCGCCTTCCTGCATGCGGCTCGGTGCGAGCGAGACGCGCCCTGCTATTTCGCCCCACCCTGGCCGACCTGCGTGGTCAGCGTCACCTGCGGCTGACCAGAGCCGATCGCCGTCGCTTTGACCCTGAAGGTCAGCTTCCCCCTCGTGAGTCCGGCGACCTTCAGCACGGTGAAAGTCGGGCTCGCAGTCGTTTTGACCGTGAGCCTTTTCACTTTGCGACGGGCGGCCTGCGCGATCGTGCGGCCGTTCCTGACGATCTTCAGGTTCGAGATCGTGAATTTATCCAGCGGGCTCGCCCATGTGAGCGCGATCTGTAGGGACTTCGTGCTCCCGCCGATGGAGACGCTGTGGGTCTTGCTCGCGCCCTGCTTCAGCTGGTCTGTGAAGGTCTGCGGGGGCGTCACGCAGGTGAGCGCCGCGCCGATGCCGTTCATCACCGACTGCAACTGGCTGGAGTCGGTCAGCGCGTAGAGCTGCCCGCCGGTGTCGCTGGCGATCGTTCTCAGGCGCAGCTGGGCTTCCGTGTCGGCGACCCCGGAGCTGAAGCCGATCACGTACGTCGGTACCTTGTGCGTCAAGTGCCCGTTGTTGTAGGTCCCGACGTTGTGACCGCCGTCGGTGAGGAAGATCCGCGCCTGCGCGTTGGGGTTGTCCGCGTCTGACTGCGCGAACGCGGCGTTGTAGTCGGTGCCGCCGTTGTCGGCCATGATCTTGGCGTCGAGCGCCGCTCCCATGGTGGCGGCGTTGGGTCCCACCGCCTCGGGCTTGAAGACCGTGTCGGCGGAGGGCGTAGAGCCGCTGAAGAAGCTGCCGCCGAACTCGACCGCGCCCAGGAAGGTGCCGGTGCTGAGCGTGTTGATGAGCAGCTTGAGGCCCTTGACGCGGAGCGTGCTGGGGTCGGTGCCCGCCATCGAGCCCGAGTCGTCGACGATCGCCTCGATGTTGGTCGCCTTCACGCATGCGCTCGCGTGTGCGCGCGGCGCGCTCGCGCCGCTTGGTACGGCGATCGCCGCGATCATCATCCCGGCGATTGCCATGGCAAATAGAACCTGCCCCCCGCGCTTCATTTGATGCGTACCTCCCGTTAGCGGTCAAAGACGCTGACAGGCTATAGCGTCCAGCGGTCGCGTCAAGCGTCCTCGACAAGAGTTTGGCGACGCCATTCTTCGCAAGTTGCGGGGACGACACCTGCGTCTCGCTGCTACCCGAACGTAAACGCGAAGCCGCTGACGCCCGGGGCGAAGCGCAGGCCCAGCTGGTGGCGTTCGTCGTGGGGCAGCGAGACGAGCGTGTATAGGCGCTCACGGCGGATCGTGACCACGCCACCATGCACGTCGGCGCCGGCCTGCCCGGCGGAGATCGGGCGACCGTCGAGCAGCACCCGCACCGGACGCGGCCGACCGTCGGCCGAGCTGAGGACCAGGTAGACGCGCTTGGCCTGGAACTGCACGTCGATTCGCGCTCCTGAGACTGCGGTGGCCGGCTGCCCGGCGATCTGCCACCTGCCGCTGAAGGCAAAGCGGCTCAGCGGCAGCGCCGCGCCCGGCGGGGGGCCGTAGTCGTACAGGCCGGTCTTCGGGCCGTTGATCCAGCCCTGCGCGCGCTCGGTGCCGAGATAGGTCTCGGGCGTGGCCTGCCGGCTGGGCACGATCACGTCTGACGGGTGGCTCCGGCCGCCGACGTCGCTGCCCGCTTCGGCGAGCAGGGCGCGGATCGCCGTTTCGGTCTGCCCGTAGTCGCCCTCGCCGAACGTCGCGTAACGCACGTGGCCGGTCGAGTCGATCAGGTAGTCGGCCGGCCAGTACTGGTTTCCGTACGCGTTCCACGTGCCCATGTCGTTGTCCTGGACCACCGGGTAGCGCAGGCCGAACTGCTTGATCGCGTTGGCCACGTTGGAGGCGTCGTGCTCGAACGCGAACTCCGGCGTCTCCACGCCCACGATCGTCAGGCCGTCGCGGCTGTAGCTGGCGTCCCACGCCTTCAGGTAGGGCAGCGTTCGGATGCAGTTGATGCAGGTGTAGGTCCAGAAGTCGACCAGCACCACGCGGCCGTGCAGGCCCGAGAGCGACAGCGGCCGCCTGCCGGGAGTGTTGAACCACTCCTGCGTTTCCATGAAGTCCGGCGCCGGACCGAGGTCCCGCAGCCCGTGCGCGGCGGCGAGCAGCGTCGCCTGGCTGGCGTTCGCCGGCGCCGCCTTGACCTGCGATCCCGATCCGCCGCATGCCGAGGAGCCGTTGGCCGGCTCGAACTTCGCCCGATGCCCGCTGATTTCGTGCAGGTGGCTCGTCACGGTGTCCGAGCACTCCAGCGACGCCGTCAGGTTGACGTCGGGGATGTGCCGGGCGACGAACTGGTCGAAGTTGACGTCGAGGTTGGCGATGATCGCGATCGCCGTGAGGATCATGATCGCGCCGAGCGCGCGCTGCAGCAGCGGGCCGCGCCCGGCCTTGCGGACGCGGTCGAACAGGCGCCTGCCGCCGAGCGTCAGCGCCAGCAGCACGATGGCCGAGCCGAGGGCGTAAGCCAGTGCGATCGCGATCGTTTTGCCGCTGGCCGCGCTGACGGAGATGATGGCGGCGAGGATCGGGCTTGCGCAGGGCGTGTACACGAAGCCGAGCGCTCCGCCCACGAGCATGCCCGACCAGAAGCCGTCGCCGCGCGAGCGCGGACCAAGTCTCGCCATCCGCGAGAGGGGCGCCTCGAGGCGCTCGGCGAGGCCCGGCAGCACAAGCGCCGCGCCGAACACGAGCAGCACGACGATCGCCACGTCGCGCAACGGATCGCTGCCCAAGCCCACGCCGTCGACGACCTGCGCGACGCCGACGATCGTGACGGTGAACGTGATCGAAAGTCCGAGCACGATTCCCAGCGGCCGACGTCTGCCGCCGACGCCGCCGGCGGACAGCAGCGCCGGCAGCACGGGCAGCACGCAGGGCGACAGCGCGGTGCCCGCGCCCGCGAGCACGGCGAAGCCGAGGAGGACGAGCATCTCTCGAAAAGCCTACGTGCGGCCGGTCGGTTGGGCGCCGATCCCCCTCAGCGCTTGAGCAGCACGTAGACGACCGTCAGCGCCAGCGCGATCTGCCCGAAGGACAGGGCGGTGCCGAGGTTGATGGCGCCGAGCGCCCCCGCGAGCGCGCTGGCGAGCACGAACGCGCCGAAGATCATCAGCAGATCGCCCCTCACGTCGCTGGGCCCGCCCGCCCCGTCATCGTTCGCCGGCGCGCCGCTCGAGCGTCGCGACGAGCGCTGCGGTGTCGAGCGACGGGTCCTGCTCGGCCAGCAGCCGCTCCGCCGCGGGCCTGCCGCCGAGCGCACGCAGGCCGTGCTCGCCGTGCTCGTGGGTGTAGTCAGACAGCGCGTTGGCGCGCCGCGCGCGCAGTCGGCGCGCGTCCAGGTCGGCGCCGGCGCGGTGCTCGCGCAGGGCTGCGATCAGCTCCTCGACGCCCTGCGGCGGCGAGAGCGAGGAGACGGCCAGGACACGCGTCGAGGAGGAGCCAAGCGCGCGCAGCGCCGCGCCGACGTCGCGCTTGGCGCGCATCGCGATCGCTCCGAGGTCGGCCTTCGTGATCACGAGCACGTCGGGGATCTCCATGATCCCCGACTTCAGGAACTGCAGCACGTCGCCGCTGCCGGGCTGCACCACGACCACGACCGTGTCGGCTACGTCGGCTACCTCGGTCTCGGCCTGTCCCACGCCGACCGTCTCGATCACGACGATGTCGAACGCCGCGGCGAGCGCGTGAGCGGCCGCGCGCGTCGCCCACGCGAGCCCGCCGAGCCGCTCGCCGGCGGAGGTCGAGCGGATGAAGATGTCGCGGTCGGAGGGGTCGAACTCGATGCGCGCGCGATCGCCGAGCAGCGAGCCGCCCGAGCGGCGCGAGCTGGGGTCGACGGCGAGCATCGCGACCGTCTGCCCGTCGGCTCGCCAGGCGCGCAGCAGCGCTGAGAGCAGCGTCGACTTGCCGGCTCCGGGCGGGCCGGTGACGCCGATCACGTGCCCCGTGGCCTCACCCTCCAGGGCTGTCGGCGAGAGCTCCTTCAGCAGCGCCGCCGACTGCCGGCGGTCCTCGTCGGCGGTGCTCTCCAGCAGGTTCAGCGCCGCGGGCGCGGCGCTCACGTCTCCTTCGCGCAGGCGCGCGCCGAGGGCGCCCCCGTCCTCGCTCACGCCGAGCCAGTTGCCGAGGCGCCGGTTGCGGCCACCGGCACCGGGCTGCCCGCGCCCACCAGCTCGACGATGTCGCGCATGATGCGCGTGATGTCGAAGTCCTTGGGCGTGTACACGGCGGCCACGCCGGCTTCGCGCAGCGCCGCTACATCCTGCTCGGGAATGATCCCGCCGACGACAACCGGCGCGCTCACGCCCGCCTCGCGCAGCGCTTCGATCACCGTCGGGATCAGCTCGCGGTGGGACCCGGAGAGGATCGACAGGCCGATCACGTGCACGCCCTCCTGCAGCGCCGACGCGGCGATCTGCGCGGGCGTCAGGCGGATGCCTTCGTACACGACGTCCATGCCCGCGTCGCGCGCCCGCACGGCGATCTGCTCGGCGCCGTTGGAATGACCGTCCAGCCCGGGCTTGCCGACGAGGATCTTCGGTCGGCGCCCGAGCTTCTGCTGCAGCCGCGAGACCTCCTCGCGCAGCTCGCTGAGATCGGCGTCGGCCGGCGCGGCGGCTGCCTCGCCGACGCCCGTCGGCGCGCGATAGCTGCCGAACACCTCGCGCAGCGTGCGCGCCCACTCGCCGGTCGTGGCGCCCGCGCGCGCCGCGGCAATCGTCGCGACCATCAGGTTCTCCTTGCCGTCCTCCGCCCGCGCCAGCTCGGCGAGCCGGGCCAGCGCGGCGTCCACCGCGCCCTGGTCGCGCTCCGCGCGCCAGCGGCGCACGTCGTCGATCTGCTCGGCTTCGATCGCCGGATCGACGACCAGGATGCCGCCCTCGGCGTCGGCTGTCAGCGGCGAGTCCTCGGACTCGGTGAAGCGGTTCTGGCCGACGACCACCTGCTCGCCGGACTCGATGCGTCGGATGCGCTCGCGATGTGAGTCGACGAGCGCGCCCTTCATGTACGCGACCGCCTCCACAGCTCCACCGTGCTCGGCCACCACGGCCATCTCGGCGCGAGCGCCCTCCAGCAGCTCGGCGACCAACCCATCCATGACTATCGATCCTTCGAAGATGTCGGGGTACTCGAGGATGTCGGTCTCGTACGCGAGCACCTGCTGGATGCGCAGCGACCACTGCTGGTCCCACGGGCGCGGCAGGCCCAGGGCCTCGTTCCAGGCGGGCAGCTGGATCGCGCGCGCGCGCGCATCGCGTCCGAGCGTGACGGCGAGCGCCTCGAGCACGATGCGCTGCACGTTGTTCTCCGGCTGTGCCTCGGTCAGGCCGAGCGAGTTGACCTGCACGCCGTAGCGGAAGCGCAGGTGGCGTTCATCCTGAACTCCGTAGCGCTCCCGCCCCAGCTCCTCCCAGAGGATCGACATGGCGCGCAGCTTGGCGTGCTCCTCGACGAAGCGCACGCCCGCGTTGACGAAGAACGAGATGCGACCGAAGACCTGTTCCATCAGCTTCTGCGCCTCGGAGGCGCCCGCGCCGTTGGCCCCGTCGTGCGTCTCGGCGACGCGCGCCCGCGCGCCGTCCAGCACAGCGATCGCGTTGCTCATCGCGTAGGCGATCTCCTGCACGGGGGTCGCGCCAGCCTCCTGCAGGTGGTAGGAGCAGATGTTGATCGGGTTCCACTTCGGCACGTGCTCCACCGTGTACGCGATCATGTCGGCGATCAGGCGCATCGACGCGGCCGGCGGGAAGGCGTAGGTTCCGCGAGCCAGGAACTCCTTGATGATGTCGTTCTGGGTCGTCCCCTGAAGCTGCTCCTGCGCGACGTCCTGCTCCTCGGCGGCGACGATGTACAGCGCCAGCAGCCAGGCGGCGGTCGCGTTGATCGTCATCGACGTGTTCATCTCGCCGAGCGGGATGCCGTCCATCAGCGCGGCCATATCGCCGCGGTGGGAGATCGGAACGCCGACCTTGCCGACCTCGCCGCGCGCGAGCTCGTCGTCGGGGTCGTAGCCCGTCTGCGTGGGCAGGTCGAACGCGACCGACAGGCCGGTCTGACCCTTCTGCAGGTTGCGCCGGTAGAGCTCGTTCGACGCCTTCGCCGTCGAGTGCCCTGCGTAGGTTCGCATCATCCAGGGCCGGTCGCCCTCGGGCAGCCGCGGTGACTGATCGCCGCTCATACGGTCAATTGTACGGTCGCACCGCGCCTTATATCCTTTGTCTGTGAGCGAGACCGTCGAGGTGCCGCGCGCCGGAGCGCCAGGTAGTGGCCTTGGAGGCTCATGGAGGGTGATCGTGCGCAACGACGACCACAACACGTTCGAACACGTGGCGCGCACTCTCGCGCGCTTCATCCCCGGTGTGACGCTCGCGCGCGGACACGAGATCGCCAACGTGATCCACAGCTCCGGACAGGCGATCGTCTACAGCGGCATGCAGGAGCCCGCCGAGCACTACTGGGAGCAGCTCAAGGGCGCGGGGCTGACCATGGCCCCCCTCGAGCAGTGCTGATCAGGCGCTCTCACCCTCGACGATCGTTGCCCCGTTGCCGGCGCCGTTTCCCGCGCCGTTGCCCGCGGGGCTCGTCTCCTTGACGATCGCGCCGCCCGCCGTCAGGTCCCACCAGCCGTAGACGAGCGGCACCTGGTACCAGCCGGAGTGGAGCGTGCGGAAGCGGACCATCTCCGGGCCGGCCCAGTAGCGGTCCCATTGCAGGTGGTGCTCGAAGCTGGCGAGCTGCTGGAACTTGTAGCGGTCGTCGCGGGCGCGGTAGACGGCATAGGAGGTGGCGCCGTAGCGAAGCGCGACCGCCGCGAGCTCGTTCAGCGCCGGCTCGAAGGCTTCGGCGCGAAAGCCCGTGGCGTACCACGGGACGATCACCGTGCCGGCCACTAGGCGCCCACCTCCGCGTGGATCGCGCCGGGACCGTCGGCCGTCTTGCCTTCGCCCTCGCGCTCGGCGCCGACGAGGATCGAGATCTTGCCGAGGTGCTTGTTTTCGAGCATCAACTGGTGCGCTTCGGCGACGCCGTCGAAGCCGAGCGTGCGCCACAGCACCGGGCGGATCTGGCCGCTCTCGATCAGCTCGTTGGCCTTCATGCACTCGTACGCGTTGGCGAAGTGCGAGCCGAGGATCTCCTTCTGCTTCATCCACAGGTAGCGCACGTCGAAGTCGAGGTTGAAGCCGGTCGTGCCGGCGCAGATGACGACCTTTCCAAACGGCTTGACGGTGAACACCGAGGTGGGGAACGTGGCCTGGCCGACGTGCTCGAAGACGATGTCGGGCGCGTCGCCGAGGATCTGCTTGACGCGCTTTGAGAATTCGCGCGAAACGCCGAAGCGTGCCTTCTCCTCCTCGGGTGTCTCCTTGCCCGTGCGCATCATGCCCGCAAAGTCGTTGCGGTCGATGTAGTCGACGGCACCGAGGCGCTTGACGAGCTCGCCCTTCTCGGCCGAGGAGACGACGCCCACGCTGTGTGCGCCGGCGGCCGCGCAGAGCTGCGTGGCGAACACGCCGAGTCCGCCGGCGGCGCCCCAGATCAGCACGTTGCGCCCGGCCTGGAGGTTGCAGCGGTTGATAAGCATGCGGTAGGCGGTGAAGTAGACCAGCCCGTAGGACGCCGACTCATCCCAGGTCAGCGCCGCCGGCTTGGGGAGCAGCTGCTGGGCCTGCACCTTGGTGAACTGCGCGAAGGAGCCCCACGTCGTCTCATAGCCCCAGATCTTCTGCGAGGGGGCCGCCATCGGATCCAGGCCGTGGACCTCGGGGTCCTCGTAGGAGGCCTGGTTGCAGTGCACGACGACCTCGTCGCCGGGCTTCCAGCGCGTCACGCCGGCGCCGACCTTCCACACCACTCCCGAGGCGTCGGAGCCGCCGATGTGGTGACCGAACTCGGGGTGGTCGCCGTACTTCATGACGGACACGGGCTTGCCGAGCGCCGCCCACACGTTGTTGTAGTTCACGCCCGCCGCCATCACGCGCACGATCACCTCGAAGGCGCCGGGCTCGGGGACCTCGATCTCCTCCAGTTGGAAGGCGTCCTTCGGTTCGCCGAAACGCTCCTCGCGGATGACCCACGCGGCCATCGTCTTGGGCAGCTCGCCGGGCTCGACGTCTACCGAGGGCATCTGTTGCAGATCGATCGCCACGTGCTCTGAAACCTCGCGTGTAGGGGACGGGGTGAGCCAGCAATCCTACCCGCGGGGTGGCTCGCGGGGAACGGCGGGCACGGATTCCGCCTCTCCGGCCGAGCGTGCCGCCCGCTCAGACCTGCACTGTCTCAGGCTCGCGGGGGCGCCCGGCGCCCGGCGCTCCCGCGGCGCTCGCGGGTGGCGCCTGCTCGGCGGCCCCCGGCGCGAGCTGCGCTGCCTCGAGGTCCGGAAGCTCGGCTGGCCCACGCCTGATCAGCGCCGCCGCGGCTATCGCGCCCACGAGCGCGACGGCCGAGCCGAGCAGCAGCCCGTAGTGCAGCGCGTAGACGAAGGCCTGCTGACCGGCATCGACGACCTGCGTCGTCACGCCGTGCCGGACGCCGCCCGACCCCAGGTCGCCGGCCAGACGCGCGCGCTCGGCGGAGGGTAGGGCGGGGAGCAGCTGGTCGATCTTCGATCGCCCGAGCGTGGCGACCATCGCGCCGAGCACGGCCACGCCGAAGGTGCCGCCGACCATGCGGTTCATCGACAGGATCCCCGACGCCACGCCCGCCTTCGCGCGGTCGACGGCGTTCATCGCCGCGAGGCTCATCGGAGACATCACGAAGCCCATCCCGATGCCCATCAGCACGAAGCCGGGCAGGAGCGCGCCGTAGCCGCTGGAGACGGCCAGGTGCGATTGCCAGAAGAGCGCTCCCGATACCGCCAGCAGCCCGAACGTGATGAGCGGGCGCGAGCCAATCCGATCCGCAAGCCGTCCGGCCAGCGGCGCGATCACGATGATCATCATCGTCGAGGGCAGGAAGCGCACGCCGGCCTGCAGCGGCGTGTAGCCGCGGATGTTCTGCATGTAGAGGGCGAGGAAGAAGAACATCGCGAGCATCGCGAAGCTGACGATGAAGGCGACGATGTTCGCGCCGAGGAACGTGCGCGAGCGGAAGAAGCTGAAATCGACCATCGGCACGCGGCGGCGCCGCTCGATGATCGCGAAGGCGGCCAGCCCGACGATCGCGACGGCGAACATCGCGAGCTCGCGCGCCGAGCCCCAGCCCCATCCATTGCCCTCGACGAGTGCGAGCACGAGGGCGGCGAGGCCGATCGTGAGGGTCAGCACGCCTGGAACGTCGACCGTTCGCTCGACCGTTTCGTCGCGCGACTCGCGCACGGCGAACAGCGCGATCACGACGGCGCCGACGGCGACGGGCAGGTTGAGGAAGAAGATCGACTGCCAGCTGACGCTCTCCACCAGGAAGCCGCCCACGACCGGGCCGATCGCCAGTGCCATCGCCGACACGCCCGCCCAGGTGCCGATCGCCTTGCCGCGCTCCTCGGCGGGGAAGGCGTTGGTGATGATCGACAGCGTCGCCGGCATCATCAGCGCCGAGCCGACGCCCTGCACCGCCCGCCATGCGACCAGCCACGTGTCGCTCGGCGAGAAGCCGATCGCGCCGCTGGACAGCGCGAAGATGACGACGCCCGCGAGAAACACCTTGCGACGCCCGAAAAGGTCGCCGAGGCGCCCCCCGGTTACGAGCAGCACGGCGAACGACAGCGTGTAGGCGTTGACGGTCCACTCGAGCGACGAGGTCGAGGCGTGCAGGCTGCGCTGGATCGACGGCAGCGCCACGTTGACCACCGTGTTGTCGAGCATGATCATGAACAGCGCGAAGCACATCGCCCCCAGTGCCCACCAGCGGCGGTTGCCGTCGTTCATCTGCAGTGATCTGATTCGCTCGGTCACGTATCTTTCTATTTATTGATGGGTCGGTAGGCGGCGATGTCGGCGCGGCGTTCGAGAATCAGGCCGAGCGCGTGCTCCAGCGCGAGCGCCTCCTCGTCGGCGAGCGAGCTCATCAGCTCCTGCAGCGCCGACAGGCGCGCCTCGTTGAGCGCGCGCGGGACCGAGTGCCCGGCGTCAGTGAGCCAGACGCGCTTCATGCGCCGGTCGCTCGCGTCCTCCTCGCGCCGCACGAAGCCGCGCTCGAACAGGCCGTCGACGGCGCGGCTCATGGTGGGCAGCGACACGCCGAGCGACTCGGCGAGCGCCTTCACCGAGCGCTCCTCGCCGTCCATCTCCAGCGCGCACAGCGCCTTGATCTGCGTAAACGACAGGTCGAGCTCGGCGATCGCGTTGAAAGTGCCCATGTTCGCCGTGCGCAGCAGGTAGTTGGCGAGCGCGGCCATGTCTCGCGAGACCGCGTCGCGGTCTGCCGCGTTCGCTACGACATTTGCTTGCACGTGCGCAAGTATATTTCTGGCGCAACCATTGCGTGTGTGACGTCCATCACATATATGTCCGGTAGGTATGTATAATGTAGTCATGGACGGAGATCCTCCCGCCAGAGCCAAGCGCGACCGCAACAACCCAGTCCGTCGCCGGTCGTCCGAATCGGACTACTCGCTGATGGAGTTCATGCGCGTCTTCCCCGACGATGCGGCCTGTCTGGACCGGCTCTGGCGCGACCGCTTCGCCCCGGATGGGCACCACGCCTACTGCCCCTCTAAGAAGTGCCAGAGGGAGCGGAAGTTCCACCGCACGAAGACCCGAGCGTCCTACACCTGCGACTCATGCGGGCTGCACGTCCATCCGCAGAAGGGCACGATCTTCGAGCGGTCCTCGACCTCGCTGCACCTGTGGTTCTACGCGATGTACCTGATGGCAAGCACTCGCTGCGGGATCTCCGCGAAGCAGATGGAGCGCGAGATCGGCGTCACGTACAAGCAGGCGCACAAGATGATGAAGCGCATCCGGACGCTCATGGGGGACGACGGCGAGCCGCTGTTTGGCGACGTTGAGATTGACGAGACCTCCTGGGGCGGCAAGCCGCGCAAACCGCATGGCCAGCACGCCTATCTCGCAACCGGTCCGAGCAGGCAGGGCCAGCGTCCCGCTACCGACAACAAAACGACGGTGCTAGGGATGGTCGAGCGCGGCGGTCGCGTCCGGTTCCGGGTGATCGCCTCCCGTCACGGCGCGGTCCTTAGTAGAGCCGTGACCGCGAACGTCAACCCCGACTCCATCATCTTCACCGACGACTGGGCCTCATATCGGCCACTGAAAGACCGCTACATCGACCACAAGGTCGTCAACCATTCAGCCGGCGAGTACGTTCGCGGGTGACACCTACACGAACACGATCGAGGGCGCGTTCGGGAACATGAAGACCGGGATGCGCGGCGTCTACAAGAAGGTTTCCCCGCGCTATTTGCAGTCCTACCTGGACGAGTATGCCTGGCGGCACAACGCCAAACGCGGCGAGGGCGCACTGTTCAAGCAGCTGCTAGACCGTGCAGCAGGCGACTAAACACCTTGGCTGGCGCCTGGCGGGCCTGTTCGCCCTAACCATCTTCGTCCTGTTCCTGGTCGCCATCGTCACGCTTCCGGAGGGAGAAGGTCCAGACGAGCCGACGTTCGCGCTCATCGTCATAGGCATCTTTGCCGCAATCTCAGCGCGGGCCTATGTGCTGCTCAAGCGCACGGGCCGATCGACCCGTGCCGCCGCCATCGCGGGGTTCGCTATCGGCCTCGGCCCGCTTGCCTTGATTGAGCTAGTCGGACTTGTCGCTCGGCTTGTCAGATGAGCGCGGTGTCTCAGCCCGTCTCAGAAGCCGATCGAAGACGCCGCGTGTCGGAACCGGAATCCTGATCGGCTCGTAGGGCTTGCCCGTCTTCGGGTCGATGCCTTTGGGCTGCGTGCGCTGAGTAGGCTCTTGGTCGTTGTCCATCCCGACTCAGCCTAGCGCTCGCGGATGCGTCTTCTGCGCGCGAGCGATCCCTCTGGACGCACCGCCTGAGCACGTCATCCCGAAATGGATTCGGCGGCTGTATCCGAAGGCCACCGTGTTCCTGCACACCGCCGCTTCCGGACGGCCGGAGTTTCGCTCCAAGGGCATCGACATCACTGCCGACACCGTTTGCACGGACTGCAATCGACACTGGATGAGCGATCTCGAGATGCGAGCCGCCAAGTCGCTCAAGCCAATGCTCCAAGGCCAGCCAAAGGCTCTAACAATCGACCAGCAGAGATTCATCGCACGGTGGGCGGCGAAGACTGCGATGACGCTCGACCAGAGCTACCCGCCGAACGAGCGCATCGTGCCGCTGGATCGCTGCCAATGGGTACGCACCCATGACTACCCGCCGCCGGGAACCTCTGTTCGCTGCGGCCGGTACGTCGGAGGCGGGAACTTCATCACGATGATGCACGGCTACCTGTTCAAGCCACCCGTGCAAGACATGGCATCAGCAGGGCGTCCACCAGACGCGTACCGCCTCGCCCTCCGAGTCGACAAGCTCGTACTTGATGTCACCTTCACGCAGGGAGATAACGGCGACTTTCTCGTCAGCGGCGGGAACATCGAGCGAGCGCTTCTGCGCGTCTGGCCGTCGCCAACCGCCGGGAGCTGGCCACCGCCTCTGGCATTTGATGAGGCTGCGTGGCAGGCGTTTGTGCGCCCAGATACTCCGCACGGTCCCGCGCGCCCTGTCCACGGCTGGCCGTAGGCGCATCTAGGGCACCCCCAGCAGCACCCCCACATGTCCACGTAGACCGGCACGACGAAGCAGCCGGATCGGCTGATCCGGCGCCGCCTTGCCATGGTGCTCTGAGTCTACATACCTATTGGACATATATGTGACGTTCATCACATATATCCCTTGACAGGGGGTAGATTCTGTGGAAGAATGTGGGGCATGTCGGTCGCTCTATTCACGCTCTTGGCCTCCATCGTCGTGATTTTTGGCTCGGTAGCGCTTGGCCGATGGATGCAGCGCAAGGGCCGAGACCTCGAAAAGGGATCCAAAGATGCCCCCCGTTGACCGCAACGAACCGATCCGCGCCGACTACTCGGAGTCGTCGTACTCGCTCATGGAGTTCATGCGCGAGCTCCCCGATGACGCCGCCTGCCTGGACTGGCTCTGGCGCAACCGCTACTCCGAGGACGGATCGCACGCCTACTGCCCGAAGTGCGACCGGGAGCGCAAGTTCCACAAGGTCAAGGAACGCCCGGCGTGGGACT
>Ga0193729_1000558_pt1 | contig 19511 bp, 18 predicted proteins | sample U1c2metaG_FD_143036 | JGI IMG/M metagenome (GOLD analysis project Ga0193729, IMG submission 143036) | Soil microbial communities from a riparian zone of the East river system, Colorado, United States - U1c2 | ecosystem: Environmental > Terrestrial > Soil > Riparian zone | place: USA: East River...
CCCGTCCAGCTTTGCAACCCATTCGCCCGTCAGTGGCACGTCCGTCTGCTGCACCTTGACAACTGTGACGGGCATTGGCGGCGGTGGCCCAGCCGCCGAAGTGTTCTTGTTGCCGCACCCCGAAAGCAATCCTGCGCCTAACAGCAGCACTGTGGCGGTGCAAGCAAACATCAGTGCCCTGCGAGTCGAGACAGTCATTACATCTGCTGGCCGCGCGTTCATAAACCTCCCCAACAACACCTCGAGTTTTTGTTGAGCTTCGAATCGTTGATGGACTCAGATCGTGATGCGATCCGATAATACTCAGCTCTCGTTCGAGACTGTGGCTGCCGCAGAAACTCGACGGAAGGTACATCTGGATGAGCCTGCGATGCCGTCATCTACAAAACGAAGATCAACTCCCGAATTAGATTCACGACAGATGTTTTTATATACATTCATCCCGCGGATATAAAAATGGCCTCCGGGGGCTCTTGAGTGCCACAATTTGTCGTCCCGGGCGGAAAGCCGAGCGCAAGACAGCGCTAACGGGTATTGTCAGAGCACGAATTAGTATTTTTGATTGTTCTAATTGATATATTGATTGACTTCTATGAGACGGAGATTGCATAAGCCATGGACGAAAAGCAAATCGCCGCGGCATCCGCAGCTAAGCTAGTAAGAAACGGAATGGTTATCGGCTTGGGCTCAGGATCGACTGCCGAGATTGCCATCCGCATCCTTGGCGAAAAAGTGAAAAACGGCCTGCAGATTATAGGCGTCCCGACTTCTCATAAGTCCGAAGTACTCGCGCACGAGTTGGGTATGCGCTTGGCGACGCTTGAGGATTATCCTGCGCTGGATCTAACCATTGACGGAGCCGACGAGGTGGAACTTGGCTCACTAGACCTGATCAAAGGACGCGGCGGCGCGTTGCTACGTGAAAAAATTGTGGCTAGTTCCAGCCGGCAGCTGATCATCGTGGTAGATGAAAGCAAAATTGTAAATAAGCTTGGGTCACATGGGGAAGTTCCGGTGGAAATCGTTTCGTTCGGATGGCAGTCGACGGAGCGCCGGCTTGAGAAACTTGGCTGGAAACCAGTGTTGCGTTCAGGACCTGGCGGCGTACCGTTTGTGACCGATGGCGGCCACTACATTCTGGATTGCTCGTTTGAAAAAGGTATTTCCATCCAATCGCGAGCGGCGCAATTGCACGATACGGTCGGCGTTGTCGAACATGGAATGTTCCTGGGCATGACTACCGAAGTACATGGGGGGAGCGCGAACGGTGTTCGCGTGCTGCGAAAGGAGGTTGATACTGGTCAGCATCAAGGCTCGACGAGGTAGCTTCGCGGGTAAACTGCGCCACTCTGCCGACTTTCTTCTCCGCAGTTCACTACACCTGTTAGCTATGCGCGGCGCTGACCGTCTGGGGAGTTTCCTGCGTTGTGCCCGCAAGATTGGCCAGCAGTTCGTAAGAGTGAAGGCGGTCCTCGAAGTTGTAAGCATTCGTAACCACGATTAGCTCGTCTGCCTCGGTCTCCTCCAGGAACGAATTCAGGCGTGCGGCGACTCGTTCGGGACCGCCAAAAATCGCCGCTCCAAGCTTCGCGGCAACCGCGTCTCGTTCTGCGCTGGTCCATTCGACCGTTTTTGTTGGAGGCGGCAGCGGTCCGGGCACGCCACGAATCAAATTCAAGAACATTTGCACTGGCGTGGTGGTGAGAAACTGAGCCTGTTCGTCGGTGTCCGCTACGATGACCGGGATCCCCACCATGGCGTACGGTCGCTCGAGGACTGCGGACGGCCGGAATGACGCGCGGTAGATTCGCAGCGCTGGCAGCAGCGGTCCCGGTTGAAAATGAGCCGCGAACGCAAACGGCAAACCGAGTTCTCCAGCCAGACGCGCACTAAAATCACTGGAGCCGAGAAGATAAACGGGAACGTTAGTGTCTTCGCCAGGATAAGCATGGACGCGTTGTGAGGATTGTGGCTTGCCGAGATAGCGGCGCAGTTCGTCCAGAAGCTCTGGAAAATCCTCGCCTGAAGTGACCAGCGGGCCACGCAAGGCGCGCGCTGCTGCCGAGTCTCCGCCCGGCGCGCGGCCGACACCCAGGTCGATGCGGCCGGGAAACAACGATTCGAGTGTGCCGAATTGTTCGGCAATGGCCAGCGGGGAGTGGTTCGGCAGCATGATGCCGCCTGCGCCGACACGGATCTTCGAAGTAGCATTGGCGACGTGACCGATCAACACGGAAGTCGCCGAACACGCCACTCCTCGAATATTGTGATGTTCAGCCAGCCAGAATCGTTTGTAGTTGAGCGATTCCGCCCGTCGAGCCAACGCCCGCGAGTTGCGGAAAGCCTCACCAGGCGTTCCGCCCTGCCGTACGTGCGCCAAGTCCAGAATAGAAAGCGGTGTGCTCGTGAGACGCGCAGAAGCCGGCATAAATACCTCGATTTTGCCGCTCGCAATCCACTGAATCGCAAGCAGGCCTGTTGATTGGATGACTAAAATGTTTCGATTGGTACGCGCATGCGGTTAGATGAATATCCCGTGGCGCGCGCTTACAATCCCTAACGTGATTGTGTTGGCAAAATACTGCGCCAGCCGGTAATATCAGCCGCCTCCGGTCATGATCGTTGGCTGCCAACCAAGAGGCCTATCGGCCAGTTCTTATCTCTCACATGAGGGCAGGTTGAAAAGGGTTGGGGCCGCTGCTGGGGTGTGTGTAAATGATTTTGGGTGTGAATGTTGGTGAACCGGTTGATCGTCGCAAGTCGCATCGTGGCTGGCGTAACTTAAATTCTTTATCAAGGAGAAATTCGCATGGCAACCATCACAACCAAAGACGGCACACAAATCTTCTACAAGGATTGGGGCAAAGGACAAACCATCGTCTTCAGTCACGGCTGGCCGCTATCAGCCGACGACTGGGATGGACAGATGTTGTTTTTCGGGCAGCGCGGTTATCGGGTGATCGCGCACGACCGCCGAGGTCATGGCCGTTCTGCGCAGACGTGGGATGGCAACGACATGGATACCTACGCGGACGATCTCGCGGAACTATTTAATGCCCTCGACCTCAAGGACGTCATCATGGTTGGACATTCCACCGGAGGCGGCGAGGTGGCCCGCTATTTGGGTCGTCACGGCACCGGGCGCGTTTCGAAGGCAGTGCTCATCAGCGCGGTGCCGCCGCTTATGTTGAAGACCGAAAAGAATCCGACCGGCCAACCGGTATCGGCCTTCGATGAGTTGCGCGTCGCACTCGCAGCCAACCGGCCACAATTCTACAGAGATATTACCCTTCCCTTTTATGGCTACAATCGCCCCGGCGCGAAAATTTCCGAAGGCATCCGGGAACATTGGTGGTTGCAGGGTATGCTGGGCGGTATGAAAGCTCACTACGATTGCATCAAAGCTTTCTCTGAAACCGATTTCACCGAAGATTTGAAGAAGATCGACATCCCGGTGCTGGTAATGCACGGTGATGATGATCAGATTGTTCCGATCGTCGCTGCCGGTCCCTTGTCCGCAAAGCTGTTAAGGAAATCGACGCTTAAGGTTTATCCGGGCTTTCCGCACGGCATGCCCGCCACCAATGCGGACCAGATCAACGCCGACTTGCTTTCATTCTTCAAAGGCGCCGCAACAGCCGCGGCATCCTGACATCCTCCGAGCGGGTTGCGCCGGCGGGCACAGCGCCTGCCTGCGCAACCTGCACCTGTCGTTGGAACTCCGTCGCGGACAAGAAGTCGGCCTAAGTTTTCACCCCGGTAATTCGAAGTGAAAGACTGTGTAAGAGGAGGAATGGATCATGATTTTGTCGATTTTCACTTTTGCTCATGTGGCCATCAGCCTGATAGGGATTTTCTCCGGGTTAGTTGTCGCCTATGCCTTGATCAATGCCAGGCAGCTTGACCGTTGGACGTCCGTTTTTCTGTGGACCACCGCACTCACGAGCGTCACGGGATTTATGTTTCCTTTTCACGGATTCCAGCCGTCTTACGTCGTCGGCGCCATTTCGCTGGTAGTTTTGGCCTTGGCGATCTTCGCGCTGTACCGTCAACACCTGGCGGGTGGCTGGCGCGCAACCTACGTCATCAGTTCCATGATTGCTTTATATCTCAATGTGTTCGTTTTGGTGGTGCAGCTTTTCCGCCGCGTCCCAGCATTGAAAGCGCTCGCCCCGACACAGACCGAGCCGGCCTTCAAGATTACCCAGTTGGTCGTGCTCCTGGTGTTCGTAGCCATTACCGTTCTCGCCGCAGGCAAGTTCCGCCATGCGCAGCTTCGCACGGTGTGATTCCGTAGCTGTCTTATTCGATTTTCGTAAGCGAACGCGCGCAGGTGATGTCACCGTAACTATCGCGCCCCGGCGCCCGGACGGCAACATGCATTTACCGTCAAATTATATGGCTGTTTGAATAGAATTCAAGATTGTTCAGACCAAGTCGTAAACATCGCCCAACGACTAAGGCGGGTGGCTCACATACCGGTCATTAAAATGGATTTGGGCGCCCCACGTGCCGGTTTTTGCACGTGGGGTCTTTGCCTTCGCTTTTGCCCGCAATCTAAACCGCGTCAATGTTCACCAAACCAAGCTCCCCTTTTTCGCAGAACGAGAAACTGCTCCGGAGCCCACGTATGAACCCGACACGTGGGACACCCAACTACGCAGAGTCCGCGCGCCACATTCTATCTGTAATCTTAGGGGTACACTCTCACCACGATTCGTCGGCGAAAATCCAATTCCCACCTGGGCCACCCGCCCATCCTTCACGCAATAACTGATCGTCCTCTTGTGAACATCCAGTCCGATGTAATACATACTCTGCATGGGGAGCCTCCTTTGGTGTCTCTGAATCAGCGCGGTAACTGAGTTCAGCTTTTGTACACCAAGTGCTCCTCCTCCAAACGACTCAAACTAACCGGGGACTTATCCGTATTGCCGAGCAACCATTCACTTGTGATCAGGATTTGCCGACCCTGTTTACCGGATTAGTCCATTCTTGACAGATCAAGGGGTTTTGGATTCGCAGCCCGCGATCCCCGCAATAGGGGAATCAGTCGAAAGCCCCCGTAAAACACGAGCTCTATGTTGAGACGGAATTCGGCGGGCTGCAAATAGATTGGCATAACAACGTCACTGCTGTCGATGCTGCCCGTACTTCTGTTCGGACTGGTCGCGAGGTTCTCTGAAGCGATGATGCCAAATGGGTTTCGGAGGGTGGGACACGGGCTTACCCGACTTGAAATGGAACGGGGCGTCGACTCCACCTGCCCCGCTGCAAACACCTCCAATGACACCGTAGAACATGACCATCGTAGAATTCGTTCCGTCGCTGCTGACTCCAGTCGGGCCGGCATTGGGATTATCTTCCCCAATGGCCGCTGGTATCCCCCATTCTGTGGTCGTAATCTGAGCAGCGTTTGGATCAGTGTTGGCGTTTGTGACGTATAGATTTGCCGAGAATGAATTAAGGAACAGAGTCGTCGGAACACCATATGGATCAAATCCATCTGCGAACATGTATTCAAAAATACCCGATTGGAAAGATTTACCTGAATTAAGGGTTAAGGGATCGGTGACGCCGTTTGTAGCAGCGAAGCAAGCGTTCTGATGGAACATAGCATCTGGTGACAAGGCGACCGTGCCTGCAAGCTGCCCCAAGGCTGGCGGCATACCAAAGGTGATGGTTGCGTTCACTGTCGAATCGAACGCTGCGCCGTTATCCGCCGAGTAGCTGTCGAGGGACCCGGCAGTGGAGCCGTCTGAGATGGTTGGCAAGAACGTGGCCACGAAATTACCCGGGCTGTCTTTTGTGGTAGTGCTGCATGCCGAAACATCTCCCACGCCATAGTACGTCCCCGAAATGGCAGGGATAGTTACACCACCACTGCCGGGCACCGGAGTCGTTGCTCTGAACACTCCCGTATAGATAAAAGAAACATTTGGCCCCAGCCCGAGATTGTCGACTGCGAATGTAATCTGGAAAGTGTTTCCGGCCAGAGCAGTCCATGAGGACACGAGATTATTGTTCTCAACGTCAAGCACACACAACGAATCGCTGAACGTTCCATAGGTGTAGCCTGTTCCGTCCGGTCTAAGGAAGGTCGAAAAGCTACCGGGGTAGTAATTCGTTTGTGCTGTACTGTCTCCTGTGATGTGCACGATCTCCCAGCGGCCAACAGGTATTGGATTTGTCGCGCGTGCGGCGGTGGGATAGAAAGAAATTAGTACAAGTAAACCAATAATTCCTACTTTGAACTTCATCATGTCTCCTCAATTGTGCAAAGATTTGCGTCTAGGTGGCTTATTACTGCAAGAACGGTGTGCGTCCCCGGACGGAAATCTGTACAGAGGAGATATTCTGTAGGGTCAGTGTAGAAAAAGAGTTACGTACCTGCAATGGTACCGCGGTGTAGGTCCACCAGTTTTCTATCGTTTCTATCCTGCCTGTAAGGCTAGGTGGCCGTCGCCCACACTTGGGAAAGGTGAATCGTCTCTCGTGGCTAAATCAGAAGAGGGTTGTATAAACGAATGAATCTCAAAAGCAATGGAAACACTCACACTGATTAAGCATAGAGTAGAATCTGGAGGTGACGGATGGTCATGGACATATCGCAGGTTCTGACGGTGGAAAATGGGTAATAAAAAAATCTTGATTGTGGATGATGATCGGGATGTATGCAAAGGCATGGAAATGCGCCTCAAGGCGAACCACTACGATGCCTTCTTCGCAACCGATGCGGCCTCCACCTTGAGCCAGGCTCGCAAGCACGAGCCGGATTTAATTATTCTCGACCTAGGTCTGTCGGGTGGCGATGGCTTCGTTGTGATAGAGAAACTCAAGGTTTGGCCCTCTCTGGCGGTGATTCCCGTTATCATCGTCTCCGCTCGGGACCTTCGAGCAAACAAAGAACGCGCGAACAAGGCGGGAGCGCAGGCCTATCTCCAAAAGCCAGTCGATAATGCGGAACTTCTGAAGGTCATCCGACAAGCCCTCGGAGAACCCGCACATGCCGAACATCCTGTAGCCTGAGAATTAAACACTACCGACGCTCTCCGCTTACCCGTTCCGAAGCGAAGACATTACGCTCCCCTGTCGGGACCTAAATGGGGATGTAGGGACAGGAACCTGTGAAGAAATTGATTTTTGAAGCGAATCCGGTCATGCGCAACGCAAGGCTGCGAGATCTTCCGCGATTTTTCTCCTGCATCCATCTCCGTTCTAACTGAGGCAGTACCATCGTGTTGCCTCGACGAAAATCACACTCCACTTAGAGCTACGCATTAGGTGCGTTTTCACAACAAAAATCCCTCCGTTTGATGGTAGCTTTAACGGCGCGTCAAATAAACCAACAAGCAGGTAAGTAATGAAATTAAATTCCACGCTGTTGAAAGCGACCGCCGTTGGCGCCTTGGGCGGTCTGTTATTTGGATTCGACACCGCCGTCATTGCGGGCACCACGCATTCCTTGACGCTCAGGTTTGGCCTTACGCCGCGGCAATTGGGCCTCACCGTAGCCATGGCGTTGATCGGCACCATTATCGGTGCCATGTCCGCGGGCATCCCCGGGCAGCGCTGGGGCGGTCGAGAAACATTGCGAGTTCTGGCGATCTTTTACGTGCTTTCAGCGCTCGGATGCGCCTTCGCAGTGAGTTGGCCGATGCTGCTTGTCGCCCGATTTATCGGCGGACTGGGCATCGGCGGGTCTTCTGTACTTGGCCCCGTGTATATAGCCGAATTAGCGCCGGCAAAATTGCGCGGCCGGCTGGTGGGTTTGTTTCAAATCAATATCGTACTCGGAATCTTACTGGCGTATTTTTCCAATTATGTAATTGGTAGGCTCGGCTTGGGCGTCAACGAATGGCGTTGGCAATTCGGCGTGGCCGCGGTGCCGGCAATACTCTTCCTGGTGATGTTGTTCGGGATTCCGCCCAGTTCGCGCTGGCTGGTAACTCAAAAGCGCGTTGATGAGGCGCGCGCAGTTCTTATTTCGATGGACGCCGAAGAACCCGAAAATGAGTTGCGCGAAATTGTCGCCTCCGTGCATCTCGAACGAGAGCAAACCTCGGAGCCACTCTTCGTCCGGAAATACCGGCTGCCGATTTTCCTGGCCATCACCATAGGAATGTTCAACCAGCTTTCCGGCATCAACGCCATCCTTTATTACCTCAACGACATTTTTGCGGCAGCGGGATACAGCAAAATTTCCGGCGACCTGCAAGCCGTGGCCATCGGTGCGATGAATCTTGTAGCCACGCTGTTCGGTATGACTTTGATCGACAAATTGGGGCGTAAGACGCTGCTCATCATCGGGTCGGCGGGCACAGCGCTCTGCCTGGCTGGCGTCGCCGAAATATTTTATACGCACACACACCAGAATTATTTGATCTGGCTGCTGGTCACCTACATCGCGTTTTTTGCCGTATCCCAAGGGGCGGTCATCTGGGTTTATATCGGCGAGGTGTTCCCCAATCGCGTGCGCTCGAAGGGCCAATCGCTTGGGAGCTCGTCGCACTGGATCATGAATGCCATTATTGCTTACACCTTTCCGCAGGTCGCGAAATCTTCAGGCGCATATCCGTTTATGTTTTTCGCGGCCATGATGGTGGTGCAATTTTTTGTGGTGCTGTTCTTTTATCCTGAAACCAAAAACGTCACGCTGGAGCAGATGCAGCGCCGCCTGGGAATTGATTAACTTTCAATCCCTAATCCTCATCTTCTTCACGATGCCTTGGCAGCATCTTCCGCTTGACTCCGTCTTGCGAACTCTGAGCTGCGCGAACGAGATAACTTATCAGCGCATCGAGATCGCTTTTGCTTAGTTTTTTTTCAGCATCCACTGCAGTAGCAGCGGGCGAGTAATCCATACTGATCAGTGTCGACTTATTCAGAAAATGAAAAACACCGTCCAAAGTCTGTAATTGAAGAGAAAAATTATCTTCGTTGCGAGCAAAACCTGACAACCTGCGCCCATCTCGTATCGAGACCACGATCGTTCTGGCTCGCGGCGACTGATCGTGATTCACGATTTGCTCGCTCATTTCCGCCACAGACGTAACCGCGCCGTAGCTACTGAGATCAGAACCTAAAAATCCTCCGGCGCCGTTGATCATGTGACATGTGGCACACCCTCCCCCCTTGAAAAACAGTTTTCTGCCTTCCTCCGCATTCCCTGCCACCGGAGTTTTTGCAGTAAGCCCCTGCAAAGATCGCAAATGGCGCATCACAGCTTGTAGCTTCATGTCTCCCAACCAGCTGAACGCCGGCATGCCCGCGCCGGGAACGCCACGTTGAAGAATGGCGAGAATCTCGTCATCCGAGCGCCTCGATATCTCCGGGCGAGTCGCGATGTTGGGACCTTTTTCCCCACCCCGCCCGTCCAACCCGTGACATCCCGCGCAGACAGACTCAAACAGCTTGCGCCCCGCGTCCGAAACCGCTTTATGGCTAGGCCCGGTGATTACCGGCTGATTGGTCTTCTGCCCGTATAACACCGGCGGTTCTCCGTTCCACCAGAAAAAGCTAATCGCACAGAATGCATTTATGAATACCAAGCGACCCACAACCGGCGCACATCGCGATGAAGCCCGTCTAACGAAAACCATTTTAACCATGTGTCGTTTCGACACCTCAACGTCATATTACGAGAAGAACCGCCGCTCGATAAGATCAATAAAATTTCAACAATAAAAATTCACTCTAACCAGTGTGTGTGGTATTACTGCATGACGTTCATTCGTGTCAATCGCTTTACGCGTTTGAATCGATTTAGATACGGAATATTTAGTAACTACCGACAGTTTCATTTTAGCGTGGCAATCAGCACCGGGAGGATTCCGTGAAGAAGCGCTCCACTTTCGCGCCATTCAGACGACTTTTTTCTTCGCTTCAGGTGTGCCTTCTGGCCATCGCCTTGCTATCGGGAAGAAGCGTACTCCGCTCCCTCAACACGCACGCCGCCAATCCCCCTAATGACGACCTATCTCTTCTGGACGCCTACCGCCACGTCGAAGTAGCTTCTGTCTCTGACGCTCTGGAGAAAATTTCCGGCCACAAAATGTACATGTCCCATCGCATGCGCCCAATTTTCGGAAGCAAATTCGCCGGCTTCGCGCTCACCGTACAATTGAAAAAAGATCCCAACAACGATCCTCACGCCCTGGACGGCATGCTCGCCGCCATCGATCAGGGGGCAGCAAACTCCGTTTATGTAATGGCCGTGGAAGACGGCGTCGATATCGCCGGTATGGGCGGACTAATGGGCACCGCGATGTCCGCGCGTGGTTTTTCCGGCGCAGTCATTGACGGTGGCGTCCGGGACGTCGCTTACCTGACAAAAATAGGTTTTCCAGTCTACGCCTTGGGTATTGTTCCTTCCACTTCCGTAAGCCATTACCGGTTTGCCGGCGCGAATATCCCGGTGGTCTGTGATGGAGTCGCCGTCAATTCAGGTGACATCATCGTCGCCGATGCTGATGGCGTTACGGTCGTCCCCCGTGCGCAAGCGCCCCAGGTCCTGTCATTGGCCCAGGAAATGGATTTCAAAGAGCACTCCATGTACGCGGACATTGAAAAGCTCAAGTCCATTCAGGAAGCGGTAAAAAAAATTGGAAGGTTGTAATTTAGCGCTCCTTCGATTAGGAATGATTTACTGAATGCGCGCCCTGATCCACGAGGTCAAGAAAACGAATCAACATGCGCACGTTTCCATCCCTATGATTCACGAACAGCGCGACGATCGGCATGCTTATAAAAAATTCGCAATCTCATCCACTGCAACGCAGTGGAATAGGGCATCGCGCCGCGGACTCACAGCCCTGGCTTCCCTAATCTTTGGACTCACGCCTCTCGCTGCCCGGCAAGTGAACCAATCGGAAATTGTCGTCGACGTGAAAACGGAAGAACTAAATGTGCAACCGGTAGCAGCCAACTGGCTCTCCTACAACGGTGATTACACCGGACAGCGCTTCAGCAGCCTCGACCAGATCAACCAGACCAACGTCTCGCAATTGCGCGCGGCGTGGGTTTTTCATGCCCCCGATTCCCGCGACATGGAGGTGACTCCTGTAGTAGTCAACGGACTCATGCTGGTCACCGCGGCCAATGATGTCTTAGCACTCGACGCGCAAACTGGACGCATCGTGTGGCATTACTCGCGCCCCGTCAGTGAAGGCCTTATCGATGACGCCGCGCAACATCACAGCCGTGGCGTTGGCGTGTGGAAATCCCACATTTACGCAGAAACCGACAACGCCCATCTCTTCTGCCTCGATTCCCGGTCCGGTAATTTGCTCTGGGACGTCGCCTACGCCGAAGGAAATAAAAATTACGGCGCGACCAGCGCCCCATTGGTTGTCAAAGACAAAGTTATCGTCGGTACTTCCGGCGGCGACGATGGCGTTCGCGGCTTTGTGGCCGCATACGAAGCCGCGAGCGGTAAGCTGGCTTGGCGTTTCTGGACCATTCCCGGTCCCGGCGAACCTGGATCGGAAAGCTGGCCCGGCGAATTATATAAACACGGTGGCGGCACTACCTGGATGCCCGGCACTTACGACCCGCAGCTGAACACTTTGTACTGGGACACCAGCAATCCCGCCCCCGATTTCGATGGCGCTGTCCGCCCGGGCGACGATCTCTACACCGATTGCGTCCTCGCGCTCGATCCCGACACCGGCAAGCTCAAGTGGCATTTCCAGTTCACGCCGCACGATTTGTTCGATTACGACGCCACCGAAACCCCCGTTCTGATCGACACCATTTATCGCGGAACGCCGCGGAAACTTCTCGTGCAAGCCAATCGCAACGGATTTTTATATGTGCTCGACCGTACCGACGGAAAATTTCTCTCCGCGGTGCGCTTCGTTGACAAACTAAATTGGGCCAGCGGGATCGACCCCCAGGGCCGGCCGATTCGAACCAATGTTCAACCTACCGAGAACGGCACACGCACCTGTCCAGGATTTGCGGGCGCTACAAACTGGTTTTCCCCTTCGTACCATCCCGCCTCAAAACTTTTCTTTTTCGTGGCTAATGAAGACTGCACCGTCTATTTGCTCAAGCCTGAAAATTTCAAGGAAGGCCGCACCTATTACGCCACCGGTGCCCGCCACAGCTCCACCGATCATGGCCAAAAAATACTGCTCGCTTTTGATTTGGAAGCTGATAAACCAGCGTGGCGCTACGTACAAGCCGGTGAGGGCTATTCTTCCGCAGGCACCATGACTACCGCCGGCGACCTTTTATTTTTCGGCGACAATGCGCAGTCGTTCGAGGCCGTTGATCCTCGCTCCGGAAAGCCCTTGTGGCATTTCAATACCGGTCAATCCATTCATGCTTCGCCCATGAGTTATGCGGTGCTCGGCAAACAATATGTAACCATCGCCGCCGGAAGCGACCTTTTTAGTTTTGCATTGCCATGAGTTGCAAATTCAAATCACTTGAGGAGGAAAGATTATGCTTTCGAACGTAAGCACCAGAAGGGGTTTTGCCGCGCGCCTGGCTGCACTCTTGCCAAGCCTCGGAATCGCCGGAATGGTCTCACCCACCGCCGGTGCCGCGGAAGATAAAGACACCGTCAAAAAACTCGATTATGAAGGCAAGCCCGCTAAAAGCACCGGCTTCATCACTCCGTTGATCGTGTACAACGGCGTGATTTACATCGCCGGTCAAGGCGCGCATTCACGCGGTGACAATTCCGACGCCGGCAAAACACCCGACATCGAAATGCATACCCGTATGGTGATGGAAAACGTTAAGACTCTCGTCGAAGCCGGCGGCGGCACCATGGATAGCATTCTGCAGCTCACCGTTTTTCTCACCAAACTTGACGACTACGATGGCCTCAATAAAGTCTTTAAGACTTATTTTCCCAATGGTGGACCGGCCCGCACCTGTGTTGCCGTCGCCGCGCTTCCAGGCCAATCACTGGTAGAAATCAATTGCACCGCCGCGGTAGTGAACGCCGCGAAGAAAGGCTAAAATATGAGTTTTCGCGATCGCTGGAATCGCAGAACATTTCTGGGCACGCTCGCTACCCTAACCTCCGCTGTCATTGGAAAAGGAACGCTCTTCGCTCCTTCCGCATCCGCCGCTTCCACCAAGGATGCGAAATCTTCCATCAAGGGTTTCGGCGCGACCGGCGAAGTCTATAAAGAACTCGGCGTGACCACCGTTATCAATGGCGAAGGCACCATGACCGTGCTCGGCGGTTCCTTGATGCGTCCCGAAGTGGAAGCCGTAATGGCCTTGGCCGGCCGTCACTTCGTCAGCATTCCAGATTTGGAAGTTGCTGCGGGAAAGCACATCGCGGAAATGCTAAAACTTCCGGCCGATTACGCGGTGATCGTCACCTCCGGTGCCGCCGCGGCCATGCAATCGGGTCTCGCCGGTATACTAACCGGCAACAATCCCAAATTCATCGAGCAATTGCCCGACCTCACCGGCATGAAATCGGAAGTCCTCATCCAGAAATCCCACCGTAACCCTTTCGACCACCAATTGCGTTCCACCGGTGTGAAGTTGGTCGTCGTGGAATCGCCAGACGACGTGAAGCGTGCCATCGGTCCGCAGACCGCCATGATGCATTTCTCGAATTTTGCAAACGACGAAGGCCAAATCAAAGTCGAAGAATGGCTGAAGCTGGCTCACGACCATCAAATTCCGGCCTTCATCGACGCCGCCGCCGACACTCCTCCGGTCTCCCATCTCTGGGACTACGCCAACATGGGCTACGATCTGATTTGCTTCAGTGGTGGCAAAGCCATCCGCGGTCCGCAATGCGCAGGCATGCTCATCGGAAAAAAAGACCTCGTAGCCAACGCGCTCCTCAACAACAGCCCGCACGAAGACACCCTCGGCCGCAGTCAAAAAGTGGGCAAGGAAGAAATCGTCGGCATGGTCAAAGCGCTCGAATGCTACCTGAACGAAGACCACGAAGCCCTCAACACAGAATGGCAGCGCCGTCTCGATCTGATCGCCACTAAAGTAAAATCTGTCCCCAGCGTGACCACCGACTTCCCCGCCCCGACCATCGCCAACCATGTTCCTCACCTGCATATCACTTGGGACCAGCGTCAAATTGCCATCACACCAAAAGACGCCAGCTCTATCCTCAAAAAGTCCGACCCCTCGATCATCCTGAGCGCTTCGGACCAAGGCTTATCGATGAATTCCTTCATGTTGCAACCGGGCGAAGACCGCGTCATCGCCGACCAATTAACGCAATTATTCAAGGCGCACAAAGCTTGAGTGGCGGCCTTTTGACAAATACGTGTATGAGCGATTCAGCAGAATGATTCAGCCCATCAGCCATACGCGATGGTTTCTCGTATTCTGGCTATTTGTGTTGAGCGCCGTCGCATTTCTCGATCGCGTTAACATTTCCATTGCCGGCTCTTCCATCGCCGCAGACTTTGGCCTGACCAATAGCCAATTAGGCTATGTCTTCAGTTCATTTTTATTGGGCTACGCGCTCTTTCAAACCGCTGGAGGCTGGCTCAGCGACAAGCTCGGCCCGCGCCGTGTACTCACCGTCGGCGTAGTGTGGTGGGGAATTTTCACCGCCCTCACCGCCATCGTGCCCTCGCAATTAGGAGGAGCATTACTATTTTTCGTCGCGATCCGATTCCTGTTGGGTGCCGGCGAAGCCGTCATCTATCCAGCTTCCAATCAATTTGTCTCCTGGTGGATACCCACCCAGGAACGCGGAATCGCCAACGGCATCATTTTCGCCGGAGTCGGCGTGGGTGCAGGCATCACACCTCCGGCGATCAGCTATGTAATGGTTCATTACGGCTGGAGATCCTCATTCTGGATGAGCTCGATAATCGGCCTCGCGGCTGGTTTGGTTTGGCTTTTAATAGCTCGCGACAAACCCGAGGACCATCCATCTGTAACTCCGGCGGAACTCCACTTCATTCAGTCCGGACGAACATTATCGTCCAACCAGTCGCCACCGGGCTTAACGACACCGCTTCAGCTCAATACCGCCAATTCATTGCCGTGGTCCACTATCTTGCAAAGCAAAAATGTCTGGGCCGTCACCTTAAGCTATTTCTGCTACGGCTACGTCGCCTGGATTTTCTTCAGTTGGTTCTACATTTATCTCGCAAAAGTTCGCGGCCTGAATCTGAAAGCCAGCGCCTTTTATGCCACACTTCCCTTCCTCGCTATGGCCGTCTGCTGTCCGCTCGGCGGAGCTATCGCCGACCGCGTAACACTGTGGCGCGGCAAACGCGTCGGACGTTGCGGAATCGCCGTGCTCGCTATGGCGATGACCGCGGTGTTTCTCCTTCTCGGTTCCCGTGTCGCTAGCGCGCGCTTGGCGAGCGTCGTACTTGCCGGTGGTGCGGGAGCGCTTTATCTTTCGCAAAGCTCCTTTTGGTCCGTCACCGCGGATATCGGGGCGGCGTCTTCTGGCTCAGTTTCTGGCTTTATGAATATGGGCGCGCAACTAGGCGGAGCGGTCACCGCGTCGCTCACGCCTGCAGTTGCCGCCCGTTACGGTTGGACCGCCTCGTTTTACGTGGCAGCGGTTTTAGCGGCTCTCGGTGCGATAGCATGGTTGGCTGTGAATCCAGATCGAAGCTTGGCCGCAACTCAATAATCCCCAGGCAGCGGCCCTAGAGTGTCCAAAGGCTCAGGCGAGCCCGCCATTTGTCAAACTCAAGCAACCGGAGGAAAAGACCACTTCTCCACGTAATGTTAATTCAGACTCAGTCGCCCGGCACCTACGTACGCTTTCAATTTGTGTTTGCCATTTCCGGACTTTTCCAGAGACCGAAACAACCCGCCGTGTGACTCACCAAAGGGTTTCGCATCGATTTCACCTGAGGACACCGACGCCTTCACACTCGAGTAGTCGGTCACATCTCCAACGCCAATTCTCAATGCACCGAAATTCAGTTCCACGTCCTTGTCACCGACAACGTCCCTGATTTCCACATCTCCCGCGAACACCCGCACAACAAGATTCGACTCTTTGGGAACTTGCACGGTGATGGTCACATCGTTGCGCGGCCCGCCGGTAATCTCCAGCACACCAGAATTGCCGTGTTTTTCGAAGCGAGCCTGTACATCCTTGGAATCGAGACCTTGCCTTCCTGCTACCCGGACAACAATTCGGTCTTCATCGCTGCCGATGACGTGAATCTCTGCCGGGCGGATACGCAGATCGAGTTGCCCTCGCGGCGCGAAGTCAACGTAGAACGCGTGATGCGCAAGATCATTTTCGACCTCGAGGTTGTTTTGTGGGTAACTCGAAATTGGCAAAAAAAGCAGCACGGACACAACCGCAATGCGTGAGCGCATGGGTCACCTTCGATCTACATGACAATACGCAAAAAGACGCATAGAAGTTCCAGCCGCTCGATACCCATCTTAATCTGCATCGTTTGCATTGACCGGCTTTTTACGCGATTTTATCTAACATTGGTGGGGCACGTCGCGCCAAGCCACTTGGCCGTGGCGGCGTAGTTTCCGTTCACGCTGCCGGCAGGGGCGCTCATCGTCATTTGCCCCGTGCCTCTGACGTTCTCGGTGTCAAGTGCGTCGAGTCGCAACCTAAAATCGATCTTTGTGCCTTCGCTTCCAGGCGCACATGTTCCACGCGCTTCCATCGTTGAACCAGTCGAACTCAAAACCGTGTAAGTACATTTTTTCTCCGGATCGCTAAACGGGTACTTGTTCAAATCTTCTTTTTTCAAACAGGACCTGTAAGTATTTGTTCGTGGAGGAGCTCCGGGACCGTTGAGCGTAATGTTCATCGTTACTTCCCAAAGGCCTGGCTTGACATTGAGCGGTTGCACGCTGCTGTCCGCCAGCAGTATCGTCGCCGACGCAAGAACTGCACCAATCAAAACCATCTTTCGCATCTCCGCCTCCTCGAGAATTTGCCTTCGACCACCTTATTTACTTGGCCCTGGTACTCGGCAATGTACCCTCCCGGGTGGCGCTTGAACAAGCTTTTCCATTTATCAATCTTGATGGGGCGGACATCTACGAGAATAAAAACTGGCTATGGGCGGTTCTTGCTTATGTGACCCACTGAGTCCACCGGTGAAGTCTGGCCGAACTGGATCTCTAGCTAGCTAGGGCTCCTCTCGCGAGAACGTTGACTATGAAATGTGACTTTGCTGATGCCTTCCTTCACAGCTACCTCGACCGTGAGCTGAGCGCCTTTCGCACCGTGGAATTCGAACGGCACATGCTGCATTGCGCCGACTGCGGCGCTGAACTTGTGGCCCAGGACTTCTTAAAAAGCAGATTGCAGGTCGCTCAACTCTACGAGCCCGCACCTGCTTCGCTTCGCAGGAAGATTGCGCGGCAACTCCAGTCCGGGGCGCCCTCCTCAGCCGCCTCAAGGCCCGTCCTTTGGCCTTGGCTCGCTGCCGCCGCGGCGATTCTACTAGTCGCGCTCCTGGTGTGGAGAATCAGTCCTGAGTTTCGCACCGACGACTATCAAGCCGAGTTCGCCGCCGAAATTGTAGACGCACATATGCACTCCCTGCAGCCAGGCCACATCACTGGCATCGCTTCCAATAATGAGCGCGCGGTAAAGCAATGGTTGGAGCCTAAAGTTAAATTTGCTTTACCCGTCCGCGATTTCGCGAGCGACGGTTTTGCCCTACAGGGCGGGCGTCTCGACATTATCGAGGGCCGCCCCGTTGCGGCGCTGGTGTACGCTCGTCGAGGAAATCTGATCAATGTATTCGTCTGGTCCACAACGGAACCAGACGCTTCACCACACGCGGGGTCTCGGCAAGGGTATCAATGGATCGATTGGCGCAAGGGCCAACTGGATTTCTGCGCCGTTTCCGATGCCGATCCCACCGACCTTGAGCAACTCCACCAGTTGATCATTGGGTAGTTCCACCTCTTCGCGTCCGACGTCATAGACGTACCTTTCAACGCTATTCATTCTGTGCAACTCGAGTTCGCGAATTTGACTGAGATGAGTTGGAGTCCGGATCGGCATTACTTAGCCATCGGGAATAGAACGCCTCAGGTACAGGTAGTAAGAGATGAACAAGGAAAGATCGGCACATGAATGCCGGACGCGCACTAAAGTGATTAACGATTGTGATTCGAAGCGCGATCCGCGCGCAGTGCTCGACAAATCGGAACCAGATTGGATGACGTGCGGAAGGATCGACAATGTTTAAAACCATAATTGTGGTATGGCTGGCACTACTTGTACTGGCCCTATATGTATTCACGTCGGTAACCCGCATCATTGAAAAACGTAGGCCAACGCCTCCATCACACAGTGCGCAGAAGAAAACTTCTTGCTTTATAGACAGCAAGCGGTTTTCTGTTTTTGAAGAACAAGACGATCAGTCTTAACACTGGTCGGACTGGGAATTCCTTATGAAAGTGTTTCGGGAAAAAGACTGTAGGCAGGCCAGCCTGGTCCCCGCACTTATCTTTTGCTTGGGCATATTCATCCCATCGTCTCCGTTGGAGGCGCAGTCAAATAAAACATCAACCTCCGGCCCGACTAGGCACGCAATTGCGGACAGCAGCATTGATCCGCTTCAGCAGATAAGCAAATCCATGCAGGAGCTCTCGAAACGGGTGAGCCCCAGCGTCGTGCAGATTTTTAGTACCGCCTACTCCCCGGAGAGCGACCGAGAGCACCGAAACACCGATTTGTTGTCGCGCGGACTGATCTCCGGATCAGGCATCATCGTTGCCTCCGATGGATGGGTAGTAACGAACGCGCACGTGGTTCAAGGAGCGCGGCGAATTCGCATCCGTCTTAGTGAGGAAGCCGCAGCATCCGCTATTCGGGACGGTAAATCACGCCACGCGTTATTTGAGGCCCAACTGCAAGTCGCAGATCGAGACACCGATCTCGCGCTACTGAAAATCGATGCAACCAAATTGCCCGCACTGGAATTTGCTGATTCCAGCGACCTGAAGCAGGGGCAATTGGTGTTGGCTTTTGGCAGTCCCCTGGGTCTTGATAATTCGGTAAGCATGGGCGTTGTGAGTTCCATCGCCAGAAAGCTTGATCCAGATAGTCCGACCATCTACGTCCAGACCGATGCAGCGATAAATCCAGGTAATAGCGGCGGACCGCTGGTAGATACCAGTGGCCATATAGTTGGCATTAATACACTTATTCTTACCCAGTCAGGCGGCAATGAAGGAATCGGGTTGGCCATTCCCAGCAACGTGGTGCGAAGTGTCTACAATCAGGTTCGAAATGATGGCCACGTTCACCATCATCAAATAGGTGTATCGGCGCGGAATATCACCCCGGCCTTGGCATCGGGACTCGGTCTCGATCGCGAAGATGGCGTCGTGATTGAAGATGTGATCCCGTTGAGTCCCGCCGACACGGCTGGTCTAATGCCCGGCGACGTTGTTTTATCTGTGAACCAAAAGCGCGTTCAAAATATCCATCAATTCGCGCTCGGTTTGTATTCTCTCGCCATCGGTGAAAACGCGAGACTTGAAATTCAGCGCGGCAAACAGACCACCTTTTTCGAAGTGCCACTAATCGAAAAACA
>Ga0193729_1000559_pt1 | contig 19485 bp, 21 predicted proteins | sample U1c2metaG_FD_143036 | JGI IMG/M metagenome (GOLD analysis project Ga0193729, IMG submission 143036) | Soil microbial communities from a riparian zone of the East river system, Colorado, United States - U1c2 | ecosystem: Environmental > Terrestrial > Soil > Riparian zone | place: USA: East River...
TTCTCTCGGCGCACGGAGTAGGCCAGGGTCATGAAGGGTGAGGGGTGCGACTTCTCGAAGTATTCCCCGGTGTTTTCCGCGAGGATCGAAGGCGCAAACGGGCGAAAAATCTCCCGGTGCTTGATCCGGCGGTTGAGAATTTCCTTCATTTCCGGACGGCGCGGGTCCGCGACGATGCTCCGATTACCAAGCGCGCGCGGACCCCATTCGGCGCGGCCCTGAAACCAGCCGAGAATTTCCCCGTCCGCGATGATCGCGGCAGCGCGGCGGGACAGTTCTTCTTCGGGCAGTTCGGCGATGGAATATCCACTTTGTGCTAGGCCATTCGAATCGATGGCACGGCGAATCTCTTCACGCGTGTATCCGGGTCCCCAGTAAGCATGATCCATCACGAAGGAGCGCGGTTTGCCGAGTTTCTGATGCCAGACGTAGTACGCGGCGCCGACCGCTAGTCCCGCGTCTCCCGCCGCCGGATGCACGTACACCTGTTCGAACGGCGTGGCGTCAAAGATTTTTCCATTCGCGACGCAATTGAAAGCCACGCCGCCCGACAGACAAACGGCCTTGAGCCCTGTTCGCTCCGCAAGTTTTTTCAACATGCCGAGATAAACTTCTTCGAGCCGCGCTTGCAACGAACAAGCCAGATTGCGGTGCCGCTCCTCCAGCGCTTCTTCGGGAGCGCGAACCGGCCCCAGGCGCTTCGCCATTTCATCCGAAAACATTTTGCCGAGCGCCGGCGTCTTGTCGGCTTCGGCCCAGGACATCTCCGGGCCGGTGCGGTGATGCGAGAAGTAATCGAGCTCCAGGCGGAAACCGTTGCCGTTGGAGCGGCTATCAAAACGCACGATGTCGCGAAACGCACCGAGTTGCTCCGGCTGGCCGTACGCGGCCAGGCCCATGACTTTGTACTCGTCGCCAAATTTCAGGAAGCCGAGATACTGCGTCACCGCGCTGTAAAACAGTCCAAGCGAATGTGGGAAAGCTACCGACCCGTCGATGCTCATGCGGCTGCCCGCGCCGGCGCCCCACATCGTGCTGGCGAAATCGCCGAGTCCGTCGGCGGAAAGCAACGCGGCGCGTTCGAACGGCGAAACGAAAAAGCTGCTCGCGAGATGCGCCAGGTGGTGCTCGATGCGGTGGAACTTGGAAGCAAGCTTCTTGGGATCGGCTTCAAAGGCTGCCGCCAGCGCTTCGGGAATACCCGTGAATTTCGCGAGAACTTTGACGCGTTCCCGCGCGAAAGACGGCATGCGCAGCGCGTAAAAAAGTTTTGTGCCCAGCCTCGCGTACGGATTTCGCGGCACAGCAACGTGATCGACGTCCGCGAGCGTGAGGCCTGCCTGCTTCAGGCAATAGCGAATCGCCTGCGCGGGAAACCCCGCTGCGTACTTCACGCGGCTGAAGCGTTCTTCCTCGACCGCAGCGATCAGACTGCCGTCGCAAACAATCGCTGCCGAAGCGTTCCCGTGGTACGCATTGATCCCAAGAATATTCATCTCGCGATTTGTCAGTGTACCTCAGCCGGAAGTTTATGCGGCGAGGTGTTGGCGGCACCACTCGTTCAGGACGTACAAGGACCAGGGGCGCGACCAGGTGGTTTTCCCGGCAAGAAAATCCGTCCAGACCGAGCGAGCGCCTCCCGGTCGAAGATAAGCCGCCAGCGGCGGCGCAAGGTCCGCGAAGCTCGCTTCCATCCGCGCGCGCAGCGGCCCGCGCAGCCACTCCTCCCACGGCAGAGTAAACGTTCGTTTGCGCTGCGTTAGAATTTCCGGCGGCAGCAAATCACCGAGCGCTTCCACCAACAGCGCCTTTTGTACACCGGGACGGCGGCGCGCCGCATCCGGCAGTGACCCTACAAATTCAACCACGGGCGTGTCGAGGAGCGGCACGCGAACTTCGAGCGATTGCGCCATGCTCACGGCATCCGTGTCGCGCAGCAGCGTGCTGGCCATGTAGGTGCGCATTTCAAGCCAGGAAACTCCGGCGACCGGTTCCATCTTGCGCGCTTCGTCGGCCGTCCGTTCGAGCCAGCCGAGCCAAGTAGGCTCGAGCGTGACCCCGTCGGCGTTCACCGTGCTCGGGCGAAATCGCGGCTCGATGATTCGTTCGAGCTGCCCCGGCGGGAAAAGCGTTCGCGCGAAAAAATAGGGATGCGGCAAAGCCTCTGGATGGGCCCACGCGGCCGCAGCCTTGCGCGCAGCATCCGGTGAACCTAGGCGTGCCGCGAGACTGGCAATGAGTGGAGCGCTCATTCGCCGCATCGCTCGAGGCACATACCGAGCGCATCCAATCAGTCTCGAAAGCCGCGGCGTATCTTCAAAAGTTTGATAGCCCGCAAAAAGTTCATCTCCTCCCAGCCCCGATAACGCAACTTTCAGCCCAACTTCTCTAGCCGCCCAGGAAACAAAGTACGTATTGATCGCGTCCATGGTGGGCTGGTCGAGGGCGGAAAGAGCTTCATCCAGACGCGCCAGGACCGACTCTCCGCTTAAAGGCACTTCGGTGTGCTTCATCTTGAATCGATTCGCTGCCAACCTCGCCAGCGCTGCTTCATCGAACGCCGTGCCCGGGAACGTCAGTGTGAAGCTCCGAATTCCGCCCCGCGCCTGAGTTGCGAGCGCCGCAATCGCTCCGGAGTCCAGTCCACTCGAAAGAAACAAGCCCACGGGCACGTCGGCGATGAGATGCGCGCGCACGGCGTCTTCAAGAAGCGGCCGCAACGGTTTCCCCGCCGAAGAAAGATCGCGCGGCTTACGCGGTTCTCGTGCCGCGGGCGAAACCGCGGGGTCCCACCAGGGCCGCGCGCGCGGCGTGCGCCGCCGCTCCGGCACGTGCAGCAGCATTCGATGTCCCGGAGGAAGGGAAAACACTCCCTCCAGAATCGTTACCGGCTCCGAGACGCTGCCAAAAAGCAGAAAAGCGGTGACGGCATCCTGCGACAGGTGTTTGGGCACAGCGCCGGAGGCGAGCAGCGCTCGAACCTCCGAAGCGAACGCAAAACCTTCCGACGTCTGCGTGTAATAGAGCGGCTTGATCCCCAGCGGGTCGCGCGCCAGGAAGAGAATCGGCGCGGTGGCATAACGCTTGCGAAGATCGAGTAGGGCAAAAGCGAACATGCCCCGCAGTTCGGTCAGGGAGTCTTCGCCCCACTCTTCCCATGCATGAACCAGAATCTCCGTGTCCGATTGTGTGGCGAAGCGGTGACCGCAGAGCGACAGCTGCTCGCGCAGGTCGCGATAGTTGTACAGCTCACCGTTGAAAATGACGGCGACATCCTTGGTTTCGTTCCAGCTGGGCTGGTGGCCGCCGGCCAGATCGATGATGCTCAGACGGCGCATCCCCAGCGCGAGTCCCGGCGCCCGCGCATCGCCGGTAAGAAAGCCTTCTTCATCCGGACCGCGATGTTCCATCGCCGCGGTCATCGCCCGCACGTGCGATTCGGCATCTGCGTTGCGCGAAGCGAAGGCGACGCCGCAGATGCCGCACACGCTACTCCTTGATCTCCGGGGCGGAGAAGAAGGCGGCGCCCGCACGGAGGGCGTTCTGCCGCAGATGGAAGCGCTGGATTCTCAAACGGCGGTCCGCATACCAGGCAAGCAGGACCCGCAACAACAAAAATAGCAACGTCGCCGCAATGGAGATCACGAGATAGAAGAAAGATTCGCGTTCCAGGAGCAGGCTCCAGTCGACCGACTCATCCCAGCCCGGGTAAACGGTGTCCAACAAGCGCCGCAGATGCAAACCCTCAAGCGGCAGGCGGGCCAGACGCACATGTGCGAACTGGTCGTAAGAGTACTCGTGCGGATAGTTCGGGATGGCGCCGGCGGCCTCGGAAAACACGGCAGGATTCCGCAGCTCGCTGCGCGTCAAATAGTGGCCCCGTGCATCCTTCATGATGACCCGGAAGGTTGGATCGACGATGATCCAGCGTTCGTCGATCAGAACTTCGGCAACCACATGTTTCGTCCTGCGATCGGGAGTCAGCAGGAGCAGGCGTCGCACCCGCAGATCGGAGCTTCGCGCAAGATTCAAGAAGGCATTCGTCGCTGTACCGCAGACGTTCAACAGTTGGCGGTAGGTGAGCGTCATCTCCGGATCGCGTTTCGCAAGTGATTCCGGATTCGTCGTGTTGGCTCGCGACGGCTCGGCGCGCATCCAGTTCAAAATGGCTGCGACTTTTTGTTCGGCGGGCAAGCTGTTGGGCACAATCGCGTCCGAGAAGCCGTCGAGATACCGGCGCACGGAATATTCCCGAACGCAGGAGTAAAGCATCGCCACGAACGCAGTGGCCAGCAGCACATTGCCGCTCCACCAGATGACGCGAAAAATTCGATGTTGGCCCGGCAGCAAAAATTACTCCACTCGCTTGGATTCTGCGCGCGGCGCTTGCCGTGAGGCAAGCGTAGCGTATAACGCTTCCATGTCGCGAACGGGTTCCTCCCACCCCAGACGTGAGGTGACCGCGGCGCATCCGGTCGCGAGCCGCGCCCGTAGTTCCGCTTCGCCGAGGATCCGCTCAAGCGCTCTCGATAGTGCCGCCCTGTCGTGGCGCACCACCAGGCCAGCCTCATCCGCAAGTCGTGGCGCAATCCCGCATTGTTCCGTCACGATGACCGGAGTCCCCGCGGCCACCGCTTCCGCCGCCGTATTCCCAAAGTTTTCATTCTGCGACGGAAGCACGAAAACATCCGCATCTCTATAGGCCGCCCACTTGGCCTCGCCAAAAACCGGACCGGTGAATTGAACCTTCGTTCGAACGCCCAACTGCGTTGCCATTTGGTCGAGTTCTGCTACGACGCCGCTTTCGTCAGGTCCCGCGAAGACCAGTGTCATTGGTGTTCCCGCGGAGCGCCCTGAAAGTTCCGCGAACGCCCGCAGGAGCAAATCCGGGCTCTTCTTCGAGGAGAGCCGCCCCAGAAACAGGACCAGCTTCTCCTCCGGCGAAATACCGTGCGTTTTCCGGAACGTGCCTCGTTCGGGCCACGATGCTGGGGCTTCTACACCGTTCCTCCGCACCACCACCCGCGTACGAGGAAGACCACCCGCGACCAGTTCCTCGGCTTCCTGCTCCGAAGTGGCGATGACCGCGCTTGCCCCCTCGAGTAGCCGCCTTCCCCAAACTGCATGATACATCCGTTTCAGCCAAAGATTTCGCACAATTGGCACAAACATACCGATGGGCTCGAGCACGTACGGCAGACCTCGCTTGCGGCTGGCCGCAGCCACCGCCGGACCCAGCAAGTCGTAAAGCCCGAAAATATGCACGATATCGAAATTCTGCAGCCGCGCGCGGCAGTAACGCTTGACCGCCGGATTCCAACTAACTCTACGGTATTTAAACCATGTAGGTATATAAATGGACTGCACGCCATTTTCTTCGCAGCGCCAGCCAAAGGGTGATCGCTCTGCCGTGATTTTCGCTTCCTGCGCTTGCAGGCGCTTTTCCAGGTCCCAGTCGGCCGTGAGAACGGTGACCTGGTGGCCGCGCCGCGCCAGGCCTTCGGAAAGCGCGCGCACTTTCACCGGTGGGCCGCCGAATTCGAGAAAGGGAGCGTACGTTTCCGTGACGTTCAGGATTCGCATTGTTGGCGCAGGATTTTTTTCAATGACTTGGCGAAGGCATTGAAGCGAAACTCGTGCTCGGCGCGTTGCCGCCCGCGCGCGCCCATCTCCTTTGCATGCGCGGGGTCCGCCAGCAGCGCTTCAATGGATGTAGCAAGTTGGATCGTATCGCCGTGCGGCACCAGGTAACCCGTAACGCCGTCCTCGATGATTTCCGGTGCGCCGCCATGGGTGCCTCCGATGACTGGTTTGCCGCACGCCATCGCTTCCAGATACACCAGGCCGAATCCTTCGCCCTGGCTGGGCAGAGCGAAAATTTCGCAGGCGGTGTAGCACGCGGCAAGTTCCGAGTAGCTCATTCCGGTCAAAAAATGCACGTGGCGGTGCACGCCGTTTTTTTCCATGAGATTCTCAAGCCAGGCGCGGTCATCGCCTGTTCCCGCCAGGACGAGCTGCAGCTCCGGCCAGCGCGTCAGCAGCCTCGGCAGCGCCGTAATCAAGGTGTCCATGCCCTTGTATCGTTCCGTCGCCAGCCAGCGTCCCACTGCCAGGACCACGCGTCCCGAAGGAAAATTCGCTGGCAGCGCGGGATGCGAACCGCGGCTGATCAGTGCTTCGAATTGCGGATCGAGCGCCCAGGGCAGAACGCGAATCCGTTCGCGCGCGACCCTTTGTTCCGAGGCAACGTGATCGGCCGTATCCCGGCTTGGTGCCAGAACCAGGTTTGCGTGAAGCAGCGCGCGCCGGCGCAATCCACCCAGCGGCTCCCAGACGTCAATCCCATGCGTGCAGATAATACTCTTCATCCGTGGCGCTACAAACCGCATCGCCTGTACCACCGGTCCCAAATTCGGGTGCGCGGCCAGAACCAGTTTTGCTTTACGCCGCACTGCGCGCAGCGCGGTCACCGTGAATCGCCCCTTGGCGCGGTCGCACCCCGTAAACACAAATTCCCGCCCTCCCACCGTCATCCGGTGCAGCTCCGGCGAATCATTCAGACTGAGCAGGAGGCAGGCCATGCCACGGCTGGAGGCGAATTCGCTGAGCACGGCCGCCAGGTGGCGGCCCGCACGCTGCACCCCGCCGGGAGCGTCCAGTTCGGGAAAGAGGCCAATGAGCACGCGAAAAGTCTGCCAAGTACTGCGAACGATGGCAAGTCGGGATGTATCGCGGCGTCAAGAACGCGGACTAGCCGACGCGTTCGCTTTTTGTCTAAAGTTTCAAAACCCGCGCGGCTGGGACGGATTTTGAGCTGGGGGGGCCGGCGCGGTGCTGGAAGTGTCCCTTGCGGCCTGGAAGGCCTGTTTCTTTAGCTGCATGTCCCCATCCACGTACGCAGTGAATTCGGTTCCTTTCGCGAACACTACGTCTTTGCCGGAAGACAAGGGGAGAACCGCTCCAGTTGAATTGTTTGAGCCGGTGCTCTCCTGGAAGGAGCGGACCGCAGCCTTTTCGTCGTCCTTCAGACGCACAAAGTTGATACTCAAAGCCAGCTTTCCGCCGTGGCCCATGCGTTTCTTGGGTTCCGCATCCGTCACCAAGCCGATGGCCGCCGCGCCTTGCGGAATCACTAAGAGGCCATCCACAGTAACCTCTTCGACGACCTTCAGATCCACTACCTCGCCAACGTGGGCGGTCGCAGAAGAAATGGTTTTGCCAAGTTTCAGGTGAATCGGAGTGCCATTGCGCAAGGTGAAGTCAGAATCGGAGAGGGGAGCGCTCGGAGCAATTTCAGCGTGTCTGGCGGGCGCGTCGTACGGAGTACGCTCTCTCGCGGGCTGCACGGCTTTTGGTTGCGGTGCCTTGGTGCCCGGCTTGTCTTTCAACAGCAGGAGGCTCTCCACCGGGACGTAACCGATCTCGCCCTTGGCGGTGCGCACGCCGAAGTAGCGGTCATACCGTCCGGTGATCTGTACCTGCTCTCCGCACTGGAGCGTAATGCGCACATCCAGAGTGGTCATGGAACTATAGAGATAAACGTAGTCGCCGGAGCGCGGGCACTCAACGATACCCGCACTCTGAGCTTGGGCGATTGCTGGCAACACCAGGCAAAAAAATCCGGCCACGTACTTGGCGATCGATATCATTTTGCACCTGCTGGTCCGAAGGGTAGAAGATGCCACGCTTCTATCTCAGCGTATGATGGTTCTTGCCGACAGGAACTGGAACTCCCGTACTGTGCATAAAGAGATACGGCGGGGAGACAACCTGGCGGTCTGCATCCCCAACGGCCGCGTGCAAATCCAAGATGAAACCTATCAGCGAGGGCAGAGTCTGCTTTGTGCCGCGCGATGACAGAGGACGACAAATGCAACGAAAGTCTGTTCATTGGCGGCCATTCCTGAGGAGGGGGACGAGATCCGTGAGCCAGTTGAGATAAATGTCCGCGGGATAGGCGGCGCGGTCGTGCTTGCCGAAGCCATAATTTACGGAGGCGGCCAGAGTGCCGGCGTTGCGGGCGGTCTGCACGTCAACTTCGGAATCGCCGATCAGGATGGCTTCGGCGGGGGCGGCGCCGAATTCGCGAAGAATCGTCCGCGCGCCGAACGGGTCGGGTTTTTTTGTTTCAAAGCTATTGCCGCCATAGACGGCGCGAAAATATTTCGCCAGGCCGAGTTCTTTCAGTATGCGCATGCTGACGCGCACCGGTTTGTTCGTGAGGATGGCCATCGGGAAGGCGGCGAGATGCTCGAGCGCTTCCGGAACTCCTGGGTACGCACACGTCGAATCCAATTTGTGATCTTCGTAGTACGCAAGAAAAAATTTCAGCGCGCGCTGGCATTCGTCCTCGGTGACGCCGCTGCCCAGAGCGCGGCCAACAAGTTGCGGCGCGCCGTGGCCGATGTAGCCGGAGATGGTGTCTTCGTGGAGTTCTTCGCGGCCCATTTCGCGCAGCGTGGCGCTGACGGAGCGGATCAGATCGCGTTGGGAATCGATTAGCGTGCCATCCAGATCGAAAATCAGCGCGCGCACGGAAGAAAAATTCGGGGCGATCATGAGCCAATAATTGTAATATGACCGCACTGTTTTCAACATTCATCCATCTCACGTCGAACCGACACCGAAAATTGACTTTTCGCTTTTTCGGAATTCCGGCGTGTTCGCGTAAACTAGAAAGCTTCGCAGGCGGCACAAAATGATCCCGGAGAGCCCATGGCCCAGGTCTATCCCTTTCGCGCTTTTCGCTACAACCCGGCGCGCGCGCCGTTCGACCGCGTACTGACGCAGCCTTACGACAAGATTTCTCCGGCGATGCAGGAAAAGTATTACGCCGCCGACCCGCACAACTTGATCGCGGTGGAGAAGGGACGCGGGTATCCCGGCGACACGCCGCAGAATAATGTTTACACGCGCGCGGCCGCGGCGCTGAACGATTGGATTCGCGAGAACGTCGTGATGCAGGATCCCGAGCCCGCTTTTTACGCCTACACGCAGGAATACACGGTGCCCGGGACGGAAGAACGCCGCACGCGGCAGGGATTTATCGGCGCGGGAAAACTCGAGGAATATTCCGCGGGAGTGGTTTTCCGGCACGAGCACACGCTTTCCGGGCCGAAGGCGGACCGGCTGGAACTCCTGCGGCACACGAAAATGCACACGGGGCAGCTTTTCATGCTGTATTCGGACCCGCAGCGGCGCATTGACGCGATTCTCGCGGAAGTTGAATCGGCTGCTGCGCCGGCCACCGCGTGGCCGCGATCCACAAAGCCATGGAGCACCAGAAGCTGGTGATCGCCGACGGGCATCACCGTTACGAGACGGCGCTGAACTACCGGAACGAGTGCCGCACGCGCGCGGGAAAGATCGATCCGGAGGCGCAGTACCAGCGCGTCATGATGACCTTCATCAACACGCGAAGCGAGGGGCTGACGATTCTGCCGACGCACCGCGTGGCGGCGCACGTTCACGATTTTTCCTGGACCAGCGTGCGGCGGCATCTCGAGCCGTGGTTTACGGCGGAGGAAATTCCGTTCTCGGGCAGCGAAGAGAGGTCCGAGGCGAAAAGGAAGTTTCTTAGGAGACTCACGAGCGCGCGCGCGAAACGGGCGATCGGCGTTTATCCCGCCGCGGAAACGCGGAAGCGGGCGTTCTACGTGCTGACGCTGCGGGAAGGCGCCAGCCTGGCGCAACTGCTGCCCAATGTTTCGCCGCTGCAGCGCGAACTGGACGTAGTGCTGCTGCACGAAGGAATCCTGGAACCGGTGCTGGGGATTACGCCGCAAGCGGTGACGGCGGAGGCGAACCTGACGTATGAACGGGAAGCCACGGCGGCGCTCGATGCCGTGGACAGTGGGCGCGCACAGATTGCGTTTTTGCTGAACCCCTGCGACGTCGAGCAGGTGATGAAAATCGCGACGTCTGGCGAAGTGATGCCGCAGAAGTCCACCGATTTTTATCCCAAGTTGATGAGCGGGATCACCATGTGTCGAGTGGAAAGCTGAGTGAGAAAGGAAGTAACAAGGTGCAAGGCGTCAAGGTTTATGACGCCCGGCTGGCCGCGATTATGAGTGTCTATGCGGTCGAGAGCGTGCTTACGTTCAATTCGGTTGATTTCGAGCGCTTTAGCAACATCCGCGCGATTCACCCTTCGTCTTTGCTTCCTTAAGGTCGCTATTCTTTAGTTGAGCGAGTCCCACGTAACGAGCTGTTTGGCAAATGTGACCGGGCAACCCGTTCCGGAATCGCTCAGCGAATCACTCGTCGATCAGAATGAGTCAGGCGGCTTTTTGGAATTTGAGTTTGGCGGTGTAGCCGAGGGAGTAGAGGACGCAGGGGATAAAGGCAGCTAACAGTGGTCGGTTGTCAGTGGTTGGTTTCGGAGGGGGGGAAAGGGAGTGGCGGGGCGGAGAGCGGCCGGCCTCGGAAGGCGGCCCTACAAGGACAGAGCGGCGGAGCGTTGGGCCACCAGGGAGACTTCGCCGTGTTTCTTGCGAGCGGGCTTCACGGTGATGTGCACGTTTTGGCCGAGGGCGGTGAGGAAGTCCATGAGGCGCTCGACGGAAAAGGAACCGGCGCGGTTGCGCATCAAGGCAGAAACGTGAGGCTGCTTAATGCCGAGGATCTTGCCAGCTTCGGCTTGCTTGAGGCCGCGACTTTTAATGAGGTGGTAAATCCGAAGGGTAAGCTCGGCCTTCAAGAGTTCCTGCCCTGGATGGGGGAGACCGAGGTCGGCAAAAACATTTCCACTGCTTTTCTCTGCCCGGATTGGTTTTCGTGTTCTGGTAGCCACGTTAGTTCTGCCTTTCTCTGTGGAGGCGTTCCGCCTCAGCCAGGCGGTGACGGATGAGGTCGATGTCCTTCTTTGGGGTGGCGGTGCCCCTTTTTGATTTTTTCTGGAAGGCCTGCAAGACGTAGATGGCCTCCCGATAGCAGACCGTGTAGACCGCTCGCCATGTGCTGCCTACTTGATCCGCAACAATTTCAAGCACGGACGCGCCGCCAAAACCTCTCAGAAGCTTAGCCGATGGATCGGTTTCACCCGGCTGGGCGGTATAAAGAGCTTGGCCGATGGCGCGCCGAACTTCGCGGCCGATCCATTCATTATACATAAATACGTCTATTTATATGTGCCGTCAAGAGAAGGCTGCGGCCAGGGACCTGGGATATGGCTATTTTTGTTTTTTCGGTTTGCGTTCGGCGTGGGCGAGAGCGTCATCGAGCATCTTGGCGATGCGGCGGTCGCGGGCTTCGGGGGAGCGGTAATAGAAGATGCCGAGCAGGTGGCCGCGGCGTTGCAGGCGAGTCATGGATTGCCAGCCTTGATAGGCGCGGGGATCGCGGGCGAAGGCGAGCTTCAGAATGGGCGGCAGGTCGAGTTCGGCTTCCATGGTGGAGAGCAACTGTTCGGCGACTTGCTCGGCGCGGCGGACGCGGGCTTGGGGGTTTTTGACGTTGGTGACCCAATCGCAGATCCACTTGCGTATGGAAAAGGCGAGTTGGTCGAACCAGCGGCGGAAGGAGCGGTCTTCGTTTAGGATGCGCTGGAGTTCGGCGGGGATGGTGGCGACGCGTTTTTCGGTGTCCGGTTCGAGGCGGAACTGCGCGGTGTCGCCGGGAGAGGCGTGCGCTCCAGCCTGCATGCGCTTGTTGACGGTCAGGCAGTGAAATCCCTTGCCGGTGGGGAAAAGCGAAGTCCGAATGGCGAAGCCGTTGATTTCGCCCTTCACTCTGAGCCTGGCGCGTGTGCCCCAGACTTTCGGGACGTCGAGCGGAATGCGCACGATGACCCAGCCGAGATTTGAAGGCATGCGCTCGAGCGTAGCCTTGAAGGATTTTGCGACCGGTTTGGGCTTCGGCTTCATGGAACCGAATGAGCGAGCAAAAAATCAAAAGAGGGCACGCAGGAGCGCGCCCTCTTCTTCTGAAAAGACTTAGCGAAAAAAACTGTGCTATTTCGAAAAGCTGGCGACGGCTTCGGCTTCGGTGTTGTACACATCGAAGACGGTCAGCAACTTGGTGATCTGGAGCACTTCCTGGAACTTGCTGCCCAGGTGGCAGAGGCGCAGAGAAGCGCCCTGCGTCTTCACGCTGTGATGAGCGGCAACGAGGGTGCCCAGCCCAGCGCTGTCGATGAATGTGACGTTGTCCATGTTGAGGACAATTTTCTTTTTTCCTTCGGCGATCAAGCTTTTTACCTTTTCGCGCAGGGCATTGCTTTCCTCGCCGAGAACGATTCGGCCGTCCAGCGCCACCACGGACACGCCATTCACTTCGCGGTATGTCATCTTCAAAGCCACGTTATTTTCCTCCTCGTCGGAAAGCGCTTCCGGCGGCAACCCCGGCCGGAGCCGTAAAGCTTATCAAAATATGGATGATCCCTGAGCGATGAATCGTAATCGAAGACCGGGCAGCGGTCAAATCACCGCGCGGCTAAGAATAGTCCGCCCAGGACATGTAATAGCCGCACGCGGAACAGAGCAACTTGCAGCGCCGCGACTCCAACCGCTGCGAGCAGGCGGAACAATACCGCGAAGGATCTTCAGTACCAGGGACGAGACTCGGACTGCCCTGCAAAGGCGCAACGGATTCAGCTGCGGCCTGTGCCGGCTCGGCATGGACCCGGGCTGCTCCCACTTCGCGGTGCGTTCCACGGCTCGACGGTTATAGCACAGTGCAAGGGAATAGGGGATAGGGAATAGGGGACGAATGGGGACGAATAGAGAATAGAGAATAGAGAATGGGGAGCAAGCGGCTTGCACCGGAAGGTGAAGGGAAAGCACGTTTGGAACGCGGGGATTTAGCGCCGCGAGTGAGTTGAATTGAAACCTACGCTGCGCTTGGCGCATCTTTATTATTGAGGGTTATTTGGTCTTGGGGAAAGATTGATTGTGAAAGGCCCGGCAGGCCGGACCTTCCGGTGAAGACTATGGTCCGCCAGATCATTCTTACAGGTTTTGTGGTTTTTCTCCCGGCAGGCGCGCAGGCACAAGGGCGCGGAGGGATGCCGCCGGTTTCCCATTCCGTCGGTGTTGCACCTGGGGTGGTGAGGCAGGCTCCGCACGCGGGGACTGCACAGCCTGGGACTAAGACGGTGACGAGGGGCGGAGCAGTGCGCCCGAGAACGGCGGTGCCGGCAGTGCGAAGCACGCGGCCGCAGAACACCACGCGAAGGGGCTTCGATGGCGAGGATAGTGGTCTTCGATCGGATTGCAGCTCGGCGCCGGGATTGGGATTCGATGCGGTACACCAGGCGGCGACGTGCGGATCAGGGACGGTGGGCCCGCGGGGGCGCGGGCTTCAGGAACCCTTTTTCTTTCCCTTTTTTGACGGTGGATTTTCCGTGCCCAGTTCTCCGGTAGCCGCAGAGGATGGTTCGGCGGCGGAGACTCCACAGCCGGAGGCCACAGATGCCGAAGTTCGCGAGACAGACCGGCGATACCGAACTCCTCAGCCGGTGACGGCGGCGGCTGAAACCGCTAGCTCTGCAGCTTCCGATAACGAGGAATTTGTTTTTGTGCGGCGGGATGGAACGGTGTTTTTTGCGGTGGCCTACGCGTGGGAAAAAGGGACGCTGCGCTACATTACGAGCCAGGGTTTGCGCCGCACCGTCACCCAGGATACGCTGGATCTGGAAGCAACGCGGCAATTCAACGAACAACGCGGATTGAATTTTCATTCGCCGGCGTGAAGGCTATTTTTTCACGGGTTCCGGCATAACGTAACCGGATGTTGCCGGAAGGCCGGCGCGCTCCAACTGCACGGTGGTGTGCTCAACTCCAAATTCCTTTGCGGCGACACGCTGAATCGAGGCGAGCAGGAGCTCACACTCGTCGAGGTGCATATCCGGGATGCGCGCATGGAGACTGAGCGCATGGTGACCGCCGCCGAGGGACCAAAGATGCACATCGTGCACTTCCTGCACGCCTTCGACCGTCAAGATAGCCCTGGCGACATCTTCAACGCGCAAATCAAGCGGGCGGCCTTCCAGAAGAATGTGTGAGGATTCGCGCAGGATGCCGATGCTGGACCACAGCACGAGCAAGCCGATGGCCAGGCCGAGAAGCGGATCGATCCAAAGCGCACCGGTCGCATGGATGATTGCTGCGCCGGCGATGATGGCGATATTGGAAAGCGCGTCACCGAAATTGTGAACGAGAATGCTGCGCAGATTGAGGTCGCCCCTCCCGCGGACGAGAGCGAGGGTGATGCTGCCATTGACGGCGAGAGCGGCGACGGAGGTCCAGATCATCCAGCTCTCGACCACGGCCACGGGGGAACGGAAGCGTTCGAAAGCTTCGTACCCGAGCCAGAGCGAAAGCAGGACGAGGACAAAGGCGTTGGTGAACGCAGCAAGTGTGCCGGCGCGGTGATAGCCGTAGGTCTTTTCGTTATCGGCAGGCCGTTCGGCCCAGCGCATCGCGAGATAGGAAATGCCGAGCGCGGGGACGTCAGAAAGATTGTGAACGGCGTCGTTGAGAAGGGCGACGCTGCGGCCAAAAATGCCGCCAAAGACCTCTGCCACAACCAAACCGAGCGTTGCAGCCATGGCCCAGCCAAGCACGGAGGGGCGCAGCGTGGGGTGAGAGTGGCCGGCGTGAGCGTGGCCGGGGGAATGCGAATGACCGGCGTGACCGTGGTCGTGGGAATGAGCGGCCATCCACCTTATTCTACCCGCACGCGGGCGGCGGTACAGCCCTTTCCCCTGCTTGTTAGGCAGTATGACACTTCGCCTCCGCGAATTGATTGACGCTTCTTCCGTCGGCTGCGACCATGAAGCGAGCTTCTCGTTCCGCGCGTGTTGGCGCGGAACGAGCCTTCGCACAGGGGTTTTGCGCTCAGAGCAATGACGGTTCCCATCGCCAAATTGAGTTTCTGGGGCGTGCGCGGGTCGACGCCGACGGTGGACCCGGCGACGTGGCGCTATGGCGGCAATACGCCTTGTCTGGAGCTGATTGCGCCGGACGGCACGCAGTTCATTCTGGATTGCGGCACGGGGCTGCGCATGCTGGGGAGCCGCTGGGCCGCGCCGAGTGGCGGGAAAGCTCCTGAGACGCAAATCCTGGTCACCCATTATCACTGGGATCATATCCAGGGGATTCCATTTTTTTCACCGCTGTACGTGGAGAACAACGAATTTCATTTCTACAGCTTCCGATCCAAATATCTGGGGCGCGACAGCCTGAAACAAGTCTTCGAAGCGCAGATGGCGCTGCCCTATTTTCCCGTGGACATGTCCGCGATGAACGCCAAGCGAAAGTTCAACGAAGTGGACGGCGGCGATACGTTCAAGGTTGGAGAGAACAAGATTACGGCGCGCTGGCTGAATCATCCGCAGGGCTGCCTGGGCTTTCGAATCGAGACGCCGGCGGGGAAGGTGGCCTATGCCACGGACAACGAGCCGGGCGACCCGAAACTGGACGAGAGCCTGAGAGAGCTGGCCGCCGGCGCGGACATCTTCATTAACGACGCGCAATTCACACCCGAGCAACTGGAGACAACGAGAAAAGGCTGGGGACATTCCTCGTGGCTGGAGGGCGTAAAAGTGGCGCGCCACGCGGGTGCGAAGACCCTGGTGCTTTTCCATCACGACCCCGATTCGGCCGATCGCATGGTGGATTCGATTCTGAGGCAGGCGCGGGAAGAGTTCGATTCGGTGTTCGCGGCGAGCGAGGGCATGGTGATCACGCTCGGGGCGCCGGGAGACAGAGTTCAAGCGCACATGCCGGGAACGCGAACGGCGCTGCGCCGTGAAGCACAATTCCACGCGAAAGTCTGCGGCGTAACCGAAGGCGGGAAAGACTTCGAGGAAGAGACCGTCGTCCGGGACATTTCCCTGCAGGGGGCGCTGATTTCGCTGAAGCACTTGCCGCGGCTGCAATCGGAGCTGCAAGTCACCATGGAGGCGCCGGGCGCGGATGGCGTGCAAGCGATGAACTTGCGCGGTTACGTCGTGAGGATCGACGCGGGCCCGGAGAAGGGGCACGTGGCCGTGGGTGTGGTGTTCACCGATTAATTTAGAGTCTCAAGATCAGCTGATTTCCTAAACAGGGGCGCAGCACGCTGCGCCCCTACTGCTTGTTGGCATGGCCTAAGCGGTCCTGTAGGCTGGAGTGACTGCCCATGACTCAGAAGAAAGCGAATTTCGTTCCCGTCAGTGCGCTGGACAAGCGACCGCGGTCGAAACGCGATCTATTGCGCGGGTTGGTGCGGCAGGCGCCGTTTGTGGCGAAGAATTTTCAGCTTTATTTCCGCAACGCTTGGCGGTGGAAGGTTTTGCGGACCAAGGTTGTGGCGCCATACGCGATTACCTTTTACGTTACGCACAAATGCAACCTGGCATGCAGTTACTGCACGCAAAAAGAGCCGGACGTTTTCAGCGACGAGTTGCCGACGAGAAAGACGATCGCATTGTTGAAACGAATACGAAAAGAGACGGACTCCATCGTCATTACGGGGGGCGAACCGACGCTGCGGCCCGATATTGAGGAGCTGGCCGAAGCGGCGCGCTTTGAATGCAAGTACCGTTCGCTGCTGCTGATCACCAACGGCACGCTGTTGGATCGAAAGCCGCGGATTCTGCGAGCGGTGACGGGACTAGTGGTGAGCTTGGATGCGCTGGCGGCTGATCCGACGAATCCGCTTTCGAAACCGGCGGCGCTGCCGAAAGTGCTGGAAAATCTCGAGCTCGCGAAGGAGTTGCTAGGCGACCCGCGGCGCATCACCATCAGCACGGTGATCGAGCAATGGAACGTGAGTGAAGTCGAACGGTTGCTGGACTGGTGCGGCGAGCAAGGCTTCGTTTTTGCGGCGCAGTCCGCGCAGATGGAGAAAATGCCAAACCTGGCGCTGCTGAAAAACCCGCAATATCAAGCGCTGGTGGACAAAATCATCGAACGGCGGCGCAGCGGCACGCAGCCGATCAATGGAGACACTGCTGCGCTTCGGTGATTTTCAGTGCTATCCGACAATGTTTCCCCGGGTATATCCGAACGGCGATGTTTTTTATCCCTGCGAGCCGCTGCGCAAGATTGCTGGTAATTTGCTGCGGGATGGCTCGCTGAAGAAAATCTTCGCGCGGGGAAAAAAGATATACGGGGATATTCCGCCGTGCCAGGGGATCTGCTACCTGTTTGGAAACGTGCTGTCGCATTATTACGTGAATGACTTTTGGGGGCTGGCGGGAGATTTTATTCGTTAACGGGCAGGGGATAGGAAGTCTCTTTGGTGCCGCGCGATCTCAGCCACTCGATACGACCTAAATACGGACCGGTTGAGATCCTTCGCTTCGCTCAGGATGACAACGAGTGCGGGCGTGCCTGAAATGCAAGAATGCGATCCCGCGGGGAAAAATTCCGGCTAACTCAGATCGGCGATTTTTTTGTCGAGATGCGCGAGGGCGGCTTCAAGGGACTTGCGATGGTTGGGATGAGTGGCGGAAGCGAGGTCGTTCACGATGCGGATACGCGATAGTTGAAGGTCCTTGCGCTGTTCTTCGCGTATGAGCTCTTCCGGAGTATTGGGTCCCGAACTCGGTTTCTGCTGCGGTGCTTCCGCAGCTTCGACCTGCGATTCGACGTCTTTGCTTTCCCAGCCACGTGCCATGCATACAGTGTGACACAGATTGTGCAAATGGCACGCGATTCAGATGGGAAAGTTACTAAAGAAAAATCAGGCGCCGGCGGCGCGTCGTTGCGGGAGAACGGGAAGAGCAGGGCGCATCACACCGCGGATGGTGCTCTCCGCGACACGCGCGAGATGCTCGGCAAAGATGCCGCCGTAGGAGAATTCGGCGGTGTGACTGGCCCAGGTCACTCGCAGGCGCCAAGATTCTTCGGATTGCTCCGCGCAGGCGGCAGTGATTTCGCTGACGGGGATCTCGAGGAGCGGCTGGAAACTCTGGTCGAGCACCCAAACACTTTCGGCGCTGACGAAGTGCTGCACGGCAGCAGCTGCCGCTCTTCCGGGTTGAAAGCGCCCGCCGTTGACAACCACGAGGGCTCCCAGTTCGTGGGCTTTGTCGCCGGCGTTGGTATTGGGTTTGGCAGGAGGCAGAAGAATCGCGCTGATGAACATGGCCAAGCCGACGATGGCCGGAACAAAGCTGGTCCCCAAGCCGAGCGGCAGGACGACCAGCGCCGCTCCGGCGACTCCCAAGAAAATGCGAAAGAGCATCCAAGAGCGGGGGTTGCGCCGCACATGCAGAATCTTAGGGATAATTAGCACCAAGGCGAACAGAGTTCCGACGGCAAGCTGGCGCAGTTTCTTGCCGAGACCCTCTGGCTGGGAAAGCGCTGGATTGGACGTGTCGCTCATCTTCGATATCTCAAATCCGATCGCTCAAGGTTGGAGGCCGCCGATTTCGCGCATGCGGGCAAAGGCACGCCGCACGTGAGGAATGGTGATCGAACCGCCAACGATCAGCGCGACGTTGAGCGCGTCGATCACTTCCTCGCGCTTCCAGCCTTCCTCCCCGCAGCGAACCAGGTGGTAAGTGATGCAGTCATCGCATCGCAGCACCGCGGAAGCGACCAGCCCGAGTAACTCCTTGTTCTTGGTGCCGAGCGGGCCGGGTTCGTAGGCCTGGTGGTCGAGAGCGAAGAAGCGCTTGATGCCGAGGTGGCCGCAGCCGAGGATTTCCTCGTTCAGGTCGGCGCGAAATTTCTGAAAATCTTCCAGGCGGTCGGCCATGGTACCTCCGAGCGGGACATATTCCAGCGCACCAACCTTGCCCGCTATTATGAACCAACTCGGGCCAACCTGTTAGGGCGCGTGTCAGGGCACGTAACCCGGGCCGCGAAGAACTTTTCCGGGCAATGCACCGGTCATTTTGCTTTGGTCGACGACGGGCACGCCGTTGACGAGCACGTATTCCATTCCTTGCGAAAGCTGGTTGGGATTGTCGAAGGTGGCGACGTCGTGGATAGTGGCAGGATCGAAGACGACGATGTCGGCGTACATACCCGCCTTCAAGACGCCGCGGTCCGCAAAGCGCATGCGTTGCGCAGGCAGAGCGGAGAATTTGCGTATGGCGTCTTCGAGCGTGAGCTTGTGCTCCTCGCGGACGTATTTGCGCAGGATGCGAGGGAACGTGCCGTAGGCGCGTGGATGAGGATGTTCCTGACCAAGGATGCCGTCGGGCGAAGTGCCGGAGGAATCGTTATCGACGGAGACCCAGGGCTGCTCGAGCGCGAGGGCAACGTCCGGCTCGGACATGCCGAAGACGGCCACGGAAGTGAGGGCATGGTCTTCGATGAGAAGGTCGAAGAGAGCGTCCATCGGATCCTTGTTCCAAATTTTTGCGATCTCGGCCAGCGTCTTGCCTTGCAGTGGAAGCAATTGGGGATTGTGGACGACGCCGATGAGGACCGCTTCAGGGCCGGGAATCTCCTGCCATTCGTTGTCCCACAGGTCTGAGGGCGTGAGCATATCCTTGCGGATGCGTTCGCGCGTGGCGGGATCTTTCAACCGTTCGATGAGTTTGGC
>Ga0193729_1000560_pt1 | contig 19464 bp, 15 predicted proteins | sample U1c2metaG_FD_143036 | JGI IMG/M metagenome (GOLD analysis project Ga0193729, IMG submission 143036) | Soil microbial communities from a riparian zone of the East river system, Colorado, United States - U1c2 | ecosystem: Environmental > Terrestrial > Soil > Riparian zone | place: USA: East River...
CCTCCTGCCAGTCTCCGTCAGTTTGCTGTACGACGCAAAGCCAATTTGCTGCGCGCTTGGCCTGCTCTGTTTCGGCCTCGCCCGCAGCGACGTAGCCTAATAGCCCCCAGGCGGTCTGCGAAGGCGTGGGATGGCCGCGTCCACGCCGGCTCGGATCGGCGTAGGAGCCGATGTCCTCGCCGAAGCTCCCGTCCGGGCGCTGCACGGCCTCGAGCCACGCAACGGCGCCTCGCATTGCCGGGTGGTCGGGCGGAACGCCGCAAGCGGCGAGAGCGGGCAGCGCCGCGCCCGTCCCGTAGACGTGGTTGACCCCCCAGCGGCCGAACCAGGAGCCGCCCGCTTCCTGCTCGGCCAGCAGCCACTCGAGCCCGCGCTCGACTTCGTGCTCGTAGCGGAGTTCCGGGGCCAGCGCCTCCAGTGCGTGCGCGCTCACGTCGGCGCTCGGCTCGTCGGTCACCTTGCCGAAGTCGCAAAACGGAAGCTTGTAGAGCCAGTGCGCCTCGTTGTCGACGTCGAACGCGCCCCAGCCGCCGCTGCGCGACTGCATGCCGGCCGTCCATGCGAGTCCTCTGTCGACTGCTGCTGCGCCGACTCCCAGTCCCCGCAAGGCCAAGGCGACGACCGCGGTGTCGTCGACATCGGGGTAGAGGTCGTTCTCGAACTCGAAGGCCCAGCCGCCCGGCGCGAGATCGGGCTTGCGGACGCCCCAGTCACCGCGAACCGTCACCTCCTCGGCGACCAGCCAGTCACCGGCGCGCACGAGCGCTGGGTGCCCGGCCGAGACGCCGGCATCGAGCAACGCGATCACGGCGAGAGCCGTATCCCAAACAGGCGATTGGCAGGCTTCGGGACGGAGGCGGTCGCCGTCGTCGATCGTGAAGCCGCGCCAACCTTCCACGGCCCTGCGAAGCGTCTCGTCCTCGAACCCGTACCCGAGCGCGGCGAGCATGATCATCGACCAGACCCAGGGAGGCTGGATGCCGCCCCACGAGCCGTCGGCCTCCTGGCGGTCGCGCACCCAACGCTCAGCCGTCGCGAGTGCCACCCGCCGGATCGGGCCGGGCCGCGGTGGTGGCTTGGTCCGCCCTGGGCGCGCGCCGATCTCGCGCAACTCGATCCAGGCCGGCCGCACCGGCCGAATCGCCTGCACGACCGAGAGCGGCACGACCGTCTGCCGCGCCCAGCAAGAAAAGTTGTAGACGGAGAACGGCCCGTCGGGCGGCAGCAGGATCACCTCGGGCGGCATCCGTGCGACCCACTGCCAGGGCCAGTGTCCAAGCAGTGCCAGGAAGCACTTGGTGAAGACGCGCGAGCGGGCGACGCCGCCCTGGCGTCGGATGTAGTCGCGTGCGCGAGAGCCCGGATCGACGCCCGCGAGCTTGAGGGCCGTGTAGGCCTCAACCGTCGTCGAAAGGTCGGGCGGCCCCTCGAACCAGATCGCCCAGGTACCGTCGTCGCGCTGCCGGGCCAGGAGCTCGTTCGCAACCTTGCGGTCGAGCTCCGCCGTGCGCAATCCGAGGAAGTGATGCCAGAAGAGGTGCTGGGCGATCATCGTCGCGTTCGACTCGAGCTCGCCGACCCACCAGCCTTCCGGATGCTGCAGCTCGAGCAGGCGCTCCGTCGCCCGCTCAACCGTTCGGTCGAGCGTCGTAGTGGTCCTGTCCGGTGCCAGTGTCATGTGGCTTGTCGTTTCATACCGATCCGGTCTCGATCCATTCGCGGGGTTTAGACGGCTGCAGCGGCAAAGCCGCTACAGCCTCCAGTCGGCATCGCGAGCGACGCCTCAGACTGCAACCTTAGTTGCCACACCGGACAACATACGCGCGGCCGTACGGCCGCTTCGCACAGCCCCCTCCATGGTCGGCGGCCAGGGGTCCGCCAACCAGGCTCCCGCGAGTGCTAGCTCGTCGCGTCGCGCGGCCGGCCTCCTGAGGCCCGGCCGTACAGCGATCGTGGCCTCGGGCTCCCGGCTCACACGCGACCACAGGACGTCGGCCGCACCCAGTCGCTCGGTCACCTGACCGGCGATCAGCTCGACGAGCTCGCGTCCGCGGATCTCGAGCAACTCCGGGGCAGCGCTCGACACGACAGTCAAATATTGACCTCGGTCCGGCTTGTGCCCGGTCATGACTCCCCGGTCGAAGATCCAATGGGCGTGGCTGTCGAGCAGCGCAGCCATCGGCTCCCTCAGGATGACCCTGTCGAAGAGCAGATGGACGCTGACGATCGGCGAGTAGCCAAACGACCAATCCTCGCCAAGCAGGCGCGAAGCCTCCTCGGGTGGCACTGCGAGGATCACTGAGTCGGCATCGAGCTCGCCGAGGTCCTCGACGCGCGCGCCAGTGCGGACCCGCGCGCCGGCCTGTTCGAGCGCCTGTCCGGCCGCCGCGCCGTGCATCGGCCCAAGCGGCGCCGCCGGCAACACGAGATCGCTGGCGGCGCGGCCCGAGCGGAGCCCGCGGACAACCGTGAACAACGCGGCCTCGGCTTGCACCTCGTCGGTCCGAAGATTGAGGCCCGGGCGGATGAACACGTCCCAGAACCGCTCGATCGCCGCCTCCGTCTGCCCGTGACGGCGGAGAAACGCGCCGAACGTCTCGCTCTCGCGCGGCGTCAACCGCGGCAGCCGCGCGAGCAGCAGTGCGACGCGCAGCCGGTCGGCGAGGGAGAGATGCCGGTAGCGGAGGAGCGAGCTCAGACCGTAGGCGATCTTCGCGGGCCTCCCGCGCTCGTCGATCACGGTCAGCTCGAAGGGCACGCGCCTGACGTCCCCAGCACTGCCGATCCGCTCGAGAAAGTCCAGGTATTCCTCGAAACACCCCAGCGCGATGTGCTGGCCGTTGTCCGGCGGTGGGTCGGGATCTCCTCCGTCCCGCTCGGGCAGGGTCTGCACCTTGCCGCCAAGTGTCGGCCTCGCCTCGAGCAGCGTGACGTCATGCCCGGCGTCGACCAGCTCGAGCGCCGCCGCGAGCCCGGCCAGGCCGCCGCCGACCACGGTCACCCTCATCGCGCGAGCGCGGCTCCCACCACGCGCAGCTTGGCCACCGGCGAGAGCGTCGGGGCACCGCCGAAGACGTCGAACCCGTCGTGCTCGATCCGCTCGAGCGTCGTGCGATAGAGGCCGGCGAAGGTCCCAACGCAGGCGGCGCTCCGCCGATCGAGATAGTCGAGGAGGGTCAGGCCGTCCGCAAGGTACGCCCGTGCTCGCTGGGCCTGAAAGCTCATCAGCTCGTGCCACTCCGGTGTCACCCGGCCCGCGGCGATGTCGCTTTCGGCGACCCCGAAGCGCTCCAGCTCGTCCTGCGGGAGATAGACACGGCCCAGACTCCAGTCCTCCGCGACGTCGCGGATGATGTTGATCAGCTGCAGCGCGATTCCGAGCGTCTCCGCCCGAGCGGGCTGATCGGCGCCGTAGACAGGGACGCAGGCACGTCCGACCGCTCCCGCGACCCGGGAGCAATACGCCCGCAGGTCGTCGAAATCGGCGTAGCGATCCTGCTCGGTGTCCTGGACACCGCCGTCGATCAGCGCCGTCAGGGAATCCGCCGGGATCTCGAACCTCTGCCGTGCGTCGGCGAGGGCGACGAGCATTGCGTCCTCGCCGGGCGCCGCGCTGAGCTGCCCGCGCAGCTGTTCCAGACGCGCCCGTTTTTCCTCGTTCGGGAGCAGTCCATCCGCGATGTCGTCCACTCGCCGCGCAAAGGCGTAGATCGCGGCGATGGCCCTGCGCTTCGGCCTCGGGAGCAGCATGATCCCGTACGCGAAGTTCCGTGCGCGCTGGCGGGTGAGCCGCTCGACCTCCGCATAAGCATCTTCGGCGATCACGGGACGAGCGCCCCCATCGCTGTTCGCGCGAGCCGCGCCCGCGATGGCTTCGGGCGGCGGGAGAAAACGTCGAAGTCGGCCCGCTCGAGCGCCTCGATCGCGGCAAGACCTCCGCGTGCGAACGCCGTGACGGCGCGGCCGGTTCGGCCGCCGAGCCTGCGGCCGAGCGGCTCGCCCGAGGCGAGCAAGCCGCGGGCCCGGCCGGCCTCGAACTCCTGCAAGCGCCGCAGCGGCTCGTTCGGCCGAGCGAGCTCGCTGACTTCGAAGCGCCGGCGGTCTTCCGCGGGCAGGTACACGCGGCCGAGCGCGAGGTCGCGGGGAACGTCTTGAAGAAAGTTGACGAGCTGAAGTCCTGTGCAAACGTCGTCGCTGAGCGCGACGGCCTCGGCGTCGTCCAGACGGCGCAGGACTCCGAGCACGAGCCGGCCACAGGGGTCGGCCGAGTGGACGCAATAACCCTTGAGGTCGTCCCACGACTCATAGTGGGAGATCCGCTGATCCATCCTGTTCGCCTCGATCAGTCGCATGAACGGCTCTCTCGGCAGATCGAACTCCCGAATCGTCGGCTGCGCCTCAACGAGCACCGCCCAGCTCGCCTGGCCGGCGAACGCGGCGTTCACCTCGCGCTCGAGTTCGTTCAGCGCCGCAAGCCGGGCCGGAGGCCCACCGTCGAGCTCGTCTCCGAGGATGTCGACAAGCCGGGCGTACGCGTATAGAGCACGGATGTGGGGCCTCAGCTGACGCGGAAACGCAAGCGAGGCGACCGGGAAATTCTCCCTGCGGGCACGCTTCGCGACGGAGGCGACATCGAGCACCGTTAAACCATGGCTGTTTGCGGGCAGCGAGCGCAACTTTCACGCGCTTAGCGCACTTCCGTATCCCACTCGTGCGCTTTTCGCGGTTAGCCTGAAACCGGAGGGTGGCCCGCGGCCGGCCCCGAGCCCGAGGCGGCCGAACCGGACAAGTCCAGGCGGGTTCCGACCGAGATTCCGTTGCGGTCTGCTTCGCCCGCGCCGAGCTCGATGACGACCTTCGCCCCCCGCGCGGCGGAGGTTCGCCAGGGCGGAACGCTGCGGGCGACCTTGAGCACCTCACCGGCCCGCGAAACAAAAACGACGTCGATCGGAAAGCGCATGAAGAACGTGTGAATAGACCCCGCAGGCCGGATCAACAACCCCTCCCCGGGCTCCAACCCCCGTCGCCCGAGCAATCCCCGCATCCGCGTCAAAGCGTTGTCGGCAACGAGACAACGCTCGCAAACAATGCGCCCGTCCTCAGTCCTGAGCGAGATGGCTTTCATGACCAGTTCTTCGCCTCGAAGCTCAAAAACCCGGCAACGAAGAAGGAGACGTACGGAACCCAGCCGTCAGCGCAGGGCGACGCTCGCCTCCTCTAACGCCGGTCCGAGTCACATCAAAAACGTCGCCCACGGATAAGCAGCGAGCCCGCGCGCGGAGGCCGGCTTGGCCGGCCGGGAGCGCTAACCCCGGCCGGCGTCGTTCTCAACCCAGGGAGGGGGCTCATGGGGGAAACCCGGTTTCCCCCATGGGTCAATAGCCAATGTGAATGTGGTCGTAGTGGTTGGCGAGCGGGAAGGACGGCCCGCCGAGGCCGAGGAGCGAAATGACCTGCTTCGGCATCATCTCGGGCGGCAGTAGGAGGACGTCGCGGACGGCGCGCTCGGTGATCCCGCCCGGCTGCTGATGGCCGGTGATCGAGACTCCGCCGACCTCGCTGATGTCTGCGGCCAGGCCGTAGATGTGCGCCGAGATGACTCCGGGGCGCGCGTACAAGCGGTGGCCGCTGATCAGGCAGGAGACGGTTACCTGGCCGAAAGACTCGGCGAGGTACTCGATCGTGGCGAGGACTCGGACGTTGACGCGGCCGGACTCGATATCTCCGCGACCGCCGGCGTAGATCGACACGCGGGGGTCGTTGAGGATCCGCGTACCGAGACGAGTCTTCTCGGCGACGAGACCGTCCACGAGCGCCCGCAGGCCAACCGCGCGGTAGTAGTGCGAGAGCGCGACGGCGCGATCGGCGAACGACGTGGTGCTCGAGAGCGAGAACATCGCCGCCCACGGGCTCGCGTTCTGCAGCCCGAGCTGAGACAACTGCGCAGCGATGTTTCGGAGTCCGCCGAGGTTTGCCGGCGCGGCGCCGTTACGGCCTTCAGCGCGCAGGACGCCGAGCATCAGCGCCCAGCTGAGGTGGTTCGCGTGAGCGACGGCGCTGAGCTGCTTCGCGAAGCGGGGCTTGAGCCGAAGCGCCGGAGGCGTCGGGTCTGGCATTGCTCGGTTCAGCCAGACGACGGCCGACGCGGCGCCGTCGAGCTCGGGAGGTGCTGCATGCGGCGCGCTAGCGCCCTTGGGCAAGTGCTGAGCCTGTGTACCCATCGTGGCTGCGGACCCACCCTGCGAAGCGCCCGCCGAGTTGGCAGGTGTGCCAGCTCGTGTGACCGAACCCGAACGCGTTGCGGCCTGCTGCACCGCTGCCGCGACAGCAGTGGCCGGCGCCGTAGCGGGAGCGGAGGTGGCCGGCGGGACGGCTGGGTCAGGCGTGGAAGCAGAGTTGCCGGAATCGATAGGCGGCGAGCCCGCGATCCCTCCGCCGACGTCATCGGCGGCGGGACTGGTGGTGGCGGGATCGGTCGTCGAAGGATCGGTAGACGCCGGCGCGGGGGAGCCGGTAGTGGTCGTGGCGTCGGTCGAGGCCAGGCCGCTCGCGGCCGAGTCTTCGAGCGTCGAACGAACCTGGTCGCCGGCGGTCGCCGAGAAGGCGGCTCCCGCGACGAAGAGCGCTGCAAATACAAAGGCGATCGCGACGCGGCGGCGTCGCGAGCGCGGGGTCTCGCCTCCGGCCGCTGGCACGGACGTGTCGGTGGCCTCACTGTCTTCGGGCTCGTCCCACTCGTCCCAGGCGCGGCGGTTGCACAGGCGGCTGATCAAAGAGTTCCGTGGTGGCATTGCCTTTTCGCTCCGTTTTTGTCGGGCGTCGAGGCCGCCACTTCGACGCGGATTCTTTAACTACGAAATCCGCGGGCCGTTACGGACTGACCTGACTATCGACCAACAGTGGTTGGGGCGCTCCCCCGAAGTAGGGAGATTCGCAACCAATCACCAGACCGAGGGATACGCCGCCGGCCAGGCGAGCACGATGATCGCTGCATCTGAGCCATAAGGCGGCGCGGCCACGCCGAGACACTACGGAGGATTTTCCGGCGTGACCGACAATTGCCGCGAAGCTTTTAGGTTGGTTCTTCACCAACACAGCCTTCTCTCTCACGCTTATTTGGCTCGAAATTGGGCGAGCCCTCTGGGGCGCCCGTGCCGCAGCAGAAGGGAGGTGAACTAAATGTTGAAGCTCTTTGCTTTCGCGCAGAGCTGGGCGATGGACGCCGCCGAGTCGCTCAAGAAGCGCGAGGAGGGTCAGACGATGGCCGAGTACGGCGTGGTTCTTGCCGTCATCACGCTGGTCGTGGTCGTCGCGATCACGACGCTCTCCGGTGCCATCAAGGGCGCGATCGACTCCGTCACCGCGATTCTCCCGTAATCGCGAGCTAAGTCCAAGAGAAAAGGGCCCCTCCGCTTTGGAGGGGCCCGACCCAAACGAAACAAGTGAAAGATCCCGTGAAGAAAAGAATTCAAATCCGCAGCCAGCAGGGCCAGACGATGACCGAATTCGCACTCGTGCTTCCGGTCCTCGCACTGATCCTCTTTGCCGTCATTCAGTTCGGCATCGTCTTCAACAACTACATCACGCTGACGGATGCCACGCGCGCCGGCGCCCGCAAGGCGGCCGTGAGCCGCCAGGATCCGAACCGAGATTCGGATGTCGTGAGCGCGGTCCGGAGCTCGGCTTCGGATCTCAAAAGCACGAAGCTCTCCGTCCCGCCGCCGAGCTCCACCTGGAACTCCGGCGACGACGTCACCGTCACGGCCTCTTACCCCTACTCGATCAGCCTCCTTGGCCTCGTCGTGAAGTCGGGTCGCCTCTCGAGTACGACAACGGAGCGAGTCGAATGAACGCACGCCTCAACAGCAGCCGAGGACAGGCAACCGTTCTCACCCTGGTTTTTCTGGCCGTCCTACTCGGGATGGCTGCACTCGTCCTCGACATCGGGTCGTGGTATCGCGCCGACCGCAACACGCAGTCGACCGCCGACTCCGCAGCCCTCGCGGGCGCGCAGGCACTTCCCGACGACACGAGTCAGGCGGCCAGCCTCGCATCGAACTACGCAGCCAAGAACGGCGGCGGGCTCAATAGCGTCGCCTTTTCCACTTCCTACGGGCCCGACGACACGATCAAGGTCGCGGTCAAGAAAAGCGCGCCCGGAATCTTCTCGAAGCTCTTCGGCGTCAACTCGGTCAACGTCGGCTCCAAGGCGACGGCCCGTACCGCGTTGATCTTGTCGGCGAAGTATGTCGCGCCGATCGTCGTCAACAAGTTTCACCCGAAGCTGCTCGGCACCCCCGGCTGTCCGTGTTTCGGAAAGGAAGGCACCAGCACGAATATCACCACGATTCCGCTGAGCCGAAACGGCGCACCGGGCGCCTTCGACCTGCTGAACCTCGACGGATCCCACGGCGGAACGAGCGGAGGAATTCTCGCGAACTGGATGCTGAAGGGCTACGACGGCTACCTCAACATCGGCCAGTACTACAGCGACCCGGGCGCGAAGTGGGACGACAACGCGTTGCACGACGCGCTGACCGCTCGAATCGGCACCACCCTCCTTTTCCCCGTTTACGACGTGATCGTCGGCACCGGATCGAACGCGCAGTACCACGTGATCGGCTGGGTCGGCTTCCACCTCCTCAGCTACGACGCCCGCGGGAGCAGCGGCTCCATCACGGGCTATTTCACCGAAGTGATCTGGACAGGCCTGCAGTCCACCGACAGCTCGGGCCAACCGCCGAACTTCGGCGCGCGGTCAGTGCAGCTCATCAATTAGTCCTCGAACTGAGAAAGACAAGGTGACATGACGTATCGAGCCAGAAATATCGGGATTGCGGTCGCGCTAGCAGTCGCCGCGGCCCTCCTAACCAGCTTCTATGTGACGAACTACAAGCGTCACGTGCAGCGGGGCGAGGACCACGTGACGGTGCTCGTCGCCAAGCGCGACATCCCGGTCGGCACCGCCGGCTCCGACGCCGTGGGCATGCTGTCCACGACGCAGGTGCCCCGGCGTAGCGTCGTACCGGGCTCGATCTCGAGTCCTGACGAGATCAAGAGCCTCGTCGCCTCCCAGGAGACGTTCGCCGGCGAGCAGATCACCACCCAGCGCTTCACCTCGGTCGCCCAGACCGGAGTCGAAGGCCAGCTGAGAGGGAACCTGCGCGCATTCCAGGTCGCAGGCGACCAGAACCAGCTCCTCGCCGGGACCGTCAAGGACAACGACCATGTCGACCTGGTCGCGGCGGTTAGCGTGCACACGAGCGGCGGCGACTTACTCTTCAGCCGGGTCGTTCTACGCGACATCAAGGTGCTCCAGGCCCCGAGCGGCCCCGCACCCGGCAGCAAGATCACGGGCGGCGTGAACCAGACCACCTCCGCGCTGCTTGCGATGACCGACAGCCAGGCCCAGAAGTACCAGTGGATTCTGGCCAACGACTCGTCGTCGACCGGCAACTCCTGGCACCTCGAGCTCAGGCCGGTCACGCACGCAAGCGACAGTCCCGATCACCTCGACAGCGTCAAGACGGTGCTCCGCGACGGCCTCAGCCCGAGCGCGCGCCGCGCCCTCGGAAGGTAGGAGGCCCTCGATGAGCACGCACGAGATGGAACAGACCAACCGAGACAGCGTCCGCGTCTTCGTCAGCGGCGTCTGCGACGGTCTACCCGATCTGCGCGAGGCGCTCGGGAAGCACCCCGAGATCGAGCTGGTCGGCTGGAGCGACAACGTCCTCGAGGGCGCCTCGACGCTGACCGGCGGACACTTGCAGGTCGTGCTGCACGCGACGCGCAGCGCGACTTTGCCGGCCAATGACGTGGCCGCGATTCGCGAGTACACGAAGGCGCCGGTGATCCTGCTCGCCTCCGGAGGCTCTCCGAGCCTTCTCGAAGACGCGCTCGAGGCCGACATCGCCGACGTCATCCTGCTTCCGCAGCTGACCGACAACGTCGTCTTCGCGATCAAGAAGTCCTGTCACGCCGGCCGGAAGCAACAGGCGGCCGGCGGCGGGCGCCAGGGTCGTCTGGTCACGGTGTTCTCGCCCAAGGGCGGCACCGGCAAGACGGTTCTCTCGACGAACATCTCGGCCTCGCTGGCCAAGCACTGGGGCAAGCGAGCGTTGCTGCTCGACCTCGATCTCCAGTTCGGCGACGCCGCGATCATGCTGGGGATCGAGCCGGAGAAGACGATCTACGACCTCGTCACGGCTCCGGGAGAGCTCGATTCCGAGAAGCTCGCCGGTTACACGACCCGTCACGCCTGCGGGCTCGACGTCCTCCCCGCGCCCCTGCGCCCGGAAGACGCCGAGCTCGTGACAGAGGCCAAGCTCGCCCGCCTGCTCGAAGTCGCGCGCGAGTCCTACGACGTGATCATCGTCGACACCTCGCCGTTCTTCCACGGGCCGATGCTGGCCACGCTGGACCGCACGGACGAGCTGCTTCTGCTGACCAGCCTGGACGTACCCACGATCAAGAACGTCCGGCTCTCTCTGCAGACACTCGAGCTGCTCTCGTTCCCTCGGGAGCGGATCAAGGTCGTGCTGAACCGAGCGAACTCCAAGGTCGGCATGCAGCGCAAGGAGGTCGAGTCGGCGCTCGAGATGAGCGTCCGGCACGAGGTCCCGAGCGACCGGGCCGTCCCGTTGGCGGTCAACCGGGGCAACCCGGCTGTGCTGGCTGACAGCAAGTCGGAGTTCTCGCGCTCGGTGCGCGAGCTCGCCAAATCACTCGTCACCGCGCAGGCGGTCGCCAAGGAGCGGAAGAAGTTCCTGGCGGCCCTGGCGAGGGCCTAAGCATGGGCCTTTCCGACCGCATCAAGAGCAACGGCAACGGCTCGACCGCCGCCGTCGAGCACCCCGGACAGCCGGCGCTCGGCGAGCAGATCGTGGAGCACCGCGCCGCTGCCGACCCCTACGCGGAGCTCAAGACCCAGGTGCACCACGCCTGCATCGCGAAGCTCGGCCCGCAGCTCTTCACCACCCAGTCTGACGAAGAGCTCTCGGAGCGCGTGCTCCGTGCGGTCACCGAGCAGCTTGCGCTCGACCGGACGCCGCTGACCCGCGAGGAGCGGCGGCAGGTCACGCGCGAGATCACCGACGACATCCTCGGCTACGGCCCGCTCGAGCCGTTCCTCCGTGACGACTCCGTCAGCGAAGTCATGGTCAACGGCCCCGATTCGATCTACATCGAGCGGATGGGCAAGATCGAGCGAACCGGAGCGGCTTTCGTCGACGACGCGCACCTGATGCGCATCATCGACAAGATCGTCTCCTCCGTCGGGCGCCGGGTCGACGAGTCCTCGCCGATGGTCGACGCCCGCCTCCCGGACGGCTCGCGTGTGAACGCGATCATCCCGCCGCTCGCGCTTCGCGGTCCGACCCTGACGATCCGGAAGTTCTCGCGCGATCCGTACACGATGGACGACCTGATCAACTTCGGGTCGATCTCGCCGAAGGCGGCCCAGTTCCTCGCCGCCTGTGTCAATGGGAAGCTGAACATCCTGATCTCGGGCGGTACCGGCACCGGTAAGACGACGACCCTGAACGCGATGTCGGCGTATATCTCGAACGCGGAGCGGATCCTCACGATCGAGGACGCTGCGGAGCTCCAGCTCCAGCAGCAGCACGTGATCACGCTCGAAGCTCGCCCGCCGAACATCGAGGGCGAAGGCGAGGTCCGCATCCGCGAGCTCGTGCGCAACTCACTGCGAATGCGCCCGGACCGCATCATCGTCGGCGAGGTCAGAGGCCCCGAGACGCTCGACATGCTCCAGGCCATGAACACGGGCCATGAGGGCTCGCTGACGACGATCCACGCAAACTCCCCGCGTGACGCGCTCTCGCGGCTCGAGACGCTCGTCATGACGGCGGGCGTCGAGCTGCCACATCGCGCGATCCGCGAGCAGATCGCAAGCGCGTTCGATCTGCTGGTTCAGATCACGCGCCTGGTCGACGGCACGCGCCGCATCACGCACGTCTCCGAAGTGCTCGGCATGGAGTCGGACGTGATCACGCTCCAGGACGTCTTCGTCGCGAAGACGCCCGACGAGGAGCAGGCGAGCTCGACGGGCTCGAGGTTGCTCGGAGCGCTCGAGTGCACGGGCTTGAAGCCGCACTTCCTCGAGAAGATGGCCACCAACGGCGTCCTCATGCCGCCTCACTTCTTCAACGAAGACCTGGTCGGCTACGTCGGGAACACCAACGCCTCGTACGGGAGCTTCGAATGATCCTTTCCAGGCTGAAAGCTGGCGTTTTCAGCCTGGCGCTGGTTTCACTGCTCGCTTTGCTCGCGACAGCGAGTGGTGCGAGCGCCGGCGTCAGGCTGAACGGGGTCGACTTCGGCGCCTACCCGGCGGTCGGCGCCACGGTCCTCACCTCGGTGCCATCGGCGGTCGCGCCGACGCTGCTCGAGAACGGACGGCCTGTGGTGGGCCTCCGCGCCACCAATCTCGGGCGATCGAAAAACGTCGTGCTCGCCCTCGACACATCACGGTCGATGGCCGGCAAGCCGCTCGCCCAAGCAGCAGCTGCCGCGACTGCCTTCGTGGCCTCGAAGCCCGGTTCGGATCGAATCGCGCTCGTCACCTTCGGCCAGCACGCCGCGCAGCAAGGCCCGTTCTCAACCGCGACGATCGACTCGGACAACGCACTCCGGACCCTCGCCGTCGGAGCGAACTCGGGCACGGCACTCTGGGACGCAGTCGATCTCTCCGCCCGTTTGCTGGCAAGCCAGCAGGGAGGCCGCGTGGTCGTTCTGCTCACCGACGGCAACGATGTCGGCAGCCAGGCCTCCGAGAGTGACGCCCTCTTGTCGCTGCACAAAGCAGGTGCAGTCGTCTACCCGATCGCCTTCGGCTCCCATGCCGACTCCACGGGCCTCAAGCTGCTCGCGAGTCAGACCGGCGGCAGCTTCCACGCGGCGGCCACGAGCACCACCCTCAGCGGGATCTACAAGTCGATCGGCCGCGAGCTCCGTCGCACCTGGCGCGTTCGCTACCTGACGACGGCCCGCCCGGGCGACAAGCTCGAGCTGAAGGCCGGCGTCGGCAAGCTCGGCACGGACAGGACAACCGTCACCATTCCCGATCCGTACGGAAGCAGCTCAGCCGCGAACGGCAAGCCGTCTCCGTTGCTGCCGAATGGGATCTACGGAAAAGCCGGCGACGTGCTGTTCACGTTGCTCGTGGCCCTACTCGTGCTCGCGGCAGGGATCCTCGCCGCCTCGACCCTCCGGGGTTCGTGGCTGAAGCGACGCCTGTCCCCGCACGTGGAGCCTTCGCGCGGCCGCGCCGCCAAGCACCGCACCGGCCGCGACCGGCTGGCGATGCTGAGCGGCCTTTTCCGCGTGACTGAGAGCACCTTCGCGCACCGCCGCCAATGGCGGAACATGCAGCTCCTCCTCGAGCGGGCCGACCTGCCCCTACGCACAGTCGAGTTCACCTGGCTGTTGATCGGCTCAGCTTTCGTCCTTGGCTTGTTCGTTGCGCTCCTCGGTAGAAGCGCGATGGCAATTCTCGCGTCGTTCCTGATCGGAGGGCTCGTCCCTTACCTCTTCGTCTGGACCAAGGCGAGGCGGCGGATGCGCGCCTTCGAGGATCAACTGCCCGACCTGCTGATCACCATGGCCGCCTCACTTAAAGCGGGCCACAGCTTCAAGCAGGGGATCCAGAGCGTCGTCGACGAGGGCCAGGATCCCGCCGCCAAGGAGCTCCGGCGCGTGCTCACCGATACGCAGCTCGGCCGCCCGATGGAGGCAGCGCTCCAAGAAACCGCTGACCGAATCGGCTCGAAGAACTTCTCCTTCGTGATCACGGCCGTGAACATCCAGCGGCAGGTGGGCGGCTCGCTGGCGGGACTGTTCGACATGGTCGCCGACACGGTTCGCGACCGCCAGCAGTTCGCGCGGAAGATCCGCTCGCTGACGGCGATGGGCCGCATGGCGGCCTACGTGCTGATCGGCCTGCCCTTCTTCATCGCAATCTCGATGTCGCTGCTGAATCCGACGTACATGGATCCGCTCTTCCACACGCATACCGGTCACATGCTGATGATGGTCGGTCTGACGATGATGGCGTTCGGGTCCCTTGTCCTCAAAAAAATCGTCTCCTTCAAGGGGTGAACTAGTGGGCCTCCCGGCAACATACGGCGGTTTCTGGAACGCGATCAGACGGCGCCATGCGGCGTCCTCAGTCGCGCCCATATCACCTGATATGGACGCTCCCTGCGTCCTTGCCTGGCTTGCTGCTCGCGCCCCAGAACTCCGCCAATGTCACCGGGAGGCCCACTGATGCTCTTGATCCTTCTAGCAGTCCTCTTCCTCGCCGGCGCGGCTTACCTCTTCGGCGAGGCCGCAACAGCGCCGGCCCGCGACCGCGAGGTCTCGGTCAAACGCGCCGCCAACTATGGAAAGTTCCGGGCCGCGCTCGGGACCCGGGAGCAGCCGTTCCGCGATCGTGTGATCGAACCGGCGATCGAGCGGCTTGCCAAGCTGGTGCTAAGGATCCATCCGAAGACCAGCGTCGACGGCGTCCGCGGCAAACTGCTCGCTGCCGGCCTTGGTCGCACCATCTCACCGAGCGCCTTCCTCGCAGCGAAGGCGGCCGTCGGGATCGGCGCCGGGTTGGTCGGAATGATCTTCGGCGGCGCACTTTCCGGGGGCATCGGCCTCTTCCTCGGCGCCGCTCTCGGGGCAGTCGGCTTCCTCGCCCCCGATTTCGTGGTCGGCGCGCGTGCCCGAAAGCGCCGCGAGCTGATCCGTGCCCAGCTGCCGGACGCGCTCGATTTGCTCGCCGTGAGCGTCGAGGCCGGGCTCGGCTTCGATGGGGCGATTTCGAAGCTGACCGACCACATGGACGGCCCGCTGACCGAGGAATTCGGCCTGACGTTGAATGAGATCCGGATCGGCGAGTCTCGCCAGGACGCTCTGAAGAAGCTGTCCGAGCGGTGCGACACGCCTGAGGTTTCCGGCTTCAGCCGCGCGATCATCCAGGCCGACCAGCTGGGCATCTCTCTCGGCCGAATCCTCCGTGTGCAGGCGACCGACACGCGACTGCGCCGCCAGGCCGCGGCGGAGGAGAAGGCCATGAAAGCGCCGATCAAGATGCTCTTTCCCACCGTGCTCTTCATTTTCCCGGCGATGTTCCTGGTCATCCTCGGGCCCGCATTCCTCAACCTCTCGAAGATCTTCTAGGAGTCGACATGACGCCCAAAAAGGACGAGACGACCGAGATCAAGAAGAACGAGTTCGGCACCGGCCTTCGCGCCCAGCTCGAGCGCAAGCGCGACGACTCCGAGGCGCCGAGAGCCGCCGAGGCTCAACCGAACGTCGAGCTGCGTTTCGAGCTGACTGCACGGCCTGCCGACTCCGAGCCGTTCACGGTCGTCTCCGACGGGGCGACAGAGGAGCTGCGGAAGGAGCTCGCTGCTTCCCGCGCGCGAGAGGAGGAGTTGAAGGCCACCCTCGCCGAGCATCAAGAAGTCTTCGAAGCGGGGCTCGACTCCGAGCAGGGACTCTCCCGCCGGGCGTCCACCCTCGACGAACGCGACGCCAAGCTCGCCGAGTTTCAGGCCGAGCTAGAGGAGCGCGAGCGCAAAGTCCGCGACCAGCGCCAGACGATCGAGGCCGAGCACGCGCGCATTGCCGAGCTCCAGGCCGAGCTGGCCGCCGAGCAGCAGCTCTCGGCCGAGAGTCACGAGCAGGCCGAACGGAAGCTGCACGAGCTGAAGAGCTTCGACCGCGACCGCTCCAAGCACGCGAGCGAGTTCGAAAAGCAGAGGAAGGCTCTCGCGGAGCGTGAGCGGAAGCTCTCCCGCGGCGAGCAGGAGCTCGAGGCCCGTGATCGCGCCGGCGTCGTCAAGCTGGAGGGGCGCGAACGTGCCCTTGCGAAGCGCGAGGACGAGTGTCGAGCCCGCGACAAGGAAGTCTCGGAGCGGGAGCGGAAGTTCGTCTCGCGCGAGGCCGATCTCAAGAAAGAGGGCGCTCGAGTCGCGGCCAAGGACGAGGCGCTCGGCGAGCGCGAAGCCGAGTTGCTCCTCAAGCAGGAACGGCTCCGCGGCGAGCTCCAGTCGCTCGAACGCGACTACACCGACAAGAGCAACGTCATCCGGGAGGCCGCTGCACGCTCGGCTGAGCTCGACCAGCGCGAGGTGGAGCTGTCGGCCCGCGAGGCCGAGCTGAACCGCCTCAAGGCGGAGCTCGCTCATGCTCAGCGCGACATGAACTTCGGCGCCGACCTCGAGCAGCGCGCGGCGCAGCTCGAAGGGCGGGAGCACGAGCTCGCGGCCCGAGAGTCCGCGTTGACGAGCCAGGAAGGGCTGACCGAGTCCCAGGCCAAGCGTCAGGAGCGCCGGGAGAAGCGGCTGTCCGGAATGGAGGAGGCGATCCACGAACGAGTCCGCGAGCTGGACGAGCGCGAGGCCGAAGTCGACCAGCGCGAAGCAGCGCTCCAGGCCGACGTCGACCTCCGCACGGACAAGATCGAGGCGCGCGAGAGCGCCCTGGCCCAGCTCGAGGCTCACCTGACACAGAAGGAAGCCGAGCTCGCCACGTACGTGGGCAAGGCGCAGACGGAGCTCCAGCGCCGCGAGGCCGTCTGGTGGGACAAGCAGCTCGGGCGCGACGAGGCCGTCGAAGTCGACGCTGCTTAGCCCGAACTGCCTTCTAGGTCAAAGCCGAACGACGCCTGCCGAGCCGCGCGGACCGCTCCTAGTAACAGTCTGTCGCTAGCCCTGGCGCTATTCTCGCCGCGTGGCGCAGCGCGTTTCCGCCGTCGCTGACCTCCCGGCGCGCCTGGCCACTCGGGAGCGGATCCTGGCCGTAGTCACCCGACGGTCCGCTGCCGCGGTCTCCGCAATTTGGGCAGTCTGGTTGGCCGCTGTTCTCGGCGTCGTGATCGGCGGCGTCGAAGCCGGAGCCATCTCGGACCCCCACCACAGCTGGCCGCACTTCGAAGGCCCGCTCTGGCCCCTCTTCACCTGGGATTTCGGTTGGTATCGAGCCGTCGCCGAGCTCGGCTACCCGCACGGCCACGGCGGCCCGCTCTACGCGTTCTTTCCGCTCTGGCCGCTCCTCCTGCGGGCATCAGGGTCGATTCCCGACTGGGCCGCCGCCTTCGCCGTCGTGGTCGTAGCGAGCGGCCTCGCGTTCCTGGGCGTCGCCGCCTCGAACCCATCCCGACAAGGCCGGCGCTCGGCGCTCGCGCTCGCCTGCTGGCCGGGCTCGTTCATGCTGCTGCTCGCCTACCCGGACGTTCTCGCGCTCGCGGCCGCCGCCTGGGCCGCTGCGCTCGTGCTCCGCGGGAGGCCGTACCTCGCCGGCGCGCTCGGAGCTCTCGCCGCCGTCGCCCGGCCGACGGGCTTCCTGATCGCGATCCCGCTCTTCTTCGTGGCGCGTGGGAAGCTCCCGCGAACCGTCGCAGCCGGTGCTCCGCTGGCCGCCGCCGCCGCCGTGCAGATCTACTTCTGGCGGCGAAGCGGCGATCCGCGCGCGTTCATTCACGCGCAGCAGCTGCCGATCTGGCAGCGGAACGGCCCGAGCCGCCTGTCGAAGTGGCCGGGCCACATCGCGCACGCATTCGATGTCCACGCCGCCTTGCTGATCACCGGCGCGGTCGTCGCGGCCGTTCTGATCGCTCTCGCCGCGCGTCGGCTGAACCGCTGGTACGCAGCCGCATTGGCCTACGTGTTCGTCGTCGGAGCTCTACTCTTCGGCGCCCAGACGACGCAGACGCGCATCGAGAGCGCCGTTCTCGCGGTCGCGGTCCCCATCGTCGGCCTGCTCTGGTGGCTCGGCCCTCGCTACCGACCCTGGGCGCTCTTCGCTACGGCTGTGATCGCTCTCTCCTTCCTCTCAGGAACGGTGACCAGCTTCTCCCGGCAGGCGCTGTTCGCCTTTCCTGTGTACTGGGCCGTCGCGGACGGGCCCCGCCAGCTGCGGCATCCGCTGGTCGCGGTCGCCGCAGTCGTGGCGAACGTCGCCTTCGCGCTCACTCTGGCGAAGTACGCCCCCTAGCTCCGGGCGGTGCCTCGTGGACAGCCGACGCCGCCACAACGGGCAACCGCATACGCAGGTGCGACCAAGTTGACCTACGCGGGTCATTTGCCCTCGACTGCACTACTGGCAGGATCGAGGCGGGGTCGGAGCACCTCCTATTTCTCTCCCAGGAGGGGTACTCAGCCCCGCTCGCCGCAGACGGGGTTTGTGTGCCACGCTCCGGCCCCACCGCCCTAGCCACGAGCTTCGAGCGCGCGCAAGTCGCTCTTCAGGATCGGCCTCTACGTAACGGTAGCCCGAGGAGCTCGGCGGATGAATTCCGACCGCGGGCCGGCACCGAAGTGCCGGCCCGCGAAGGTCGGTCGAGCTAGTGCGTGGCGATGCGCAGAACGCGCCCGGCTCCCGCCGGGAAGCCAAAGCCCTGTTCGGAGACGTAGAACGCGCCGTCGTGACCAACGGTCATGCCGGTCGGGAACACGAGTCCCGAGACGACCGTCTCGGCAGGATGACCTGCGCGAACGCGCACGATCGCACCCGTGCCCGGTGTCGGTCCGCCGGGGGTGGTGCTCATTTCGAGCGCGTACATCTTGCCGCCGCGGAAAGCGAGACCGAGTACCTGCTCGAGCCCTGAGGCCCGGACCCTGAGACGGTTGCTCGGGGTCAGCATGTAGACGTGCTCGTTCGCGGTGGTGCCATCCGCGGCACCGAAGACACCGAGGTTGCCGAGGTACCAGACTCCGTGGCGAACGATCGCCGTCGGAACGACGTGCCCAACCTTGGCCGAGATATCGACGACACGGCTGATCGTGCCATCCTGCTTCACCCGGTCGAGTTCGCCGTGGTTCGAATCCATCGGGTACAGGGAGTGCTTGTAGGCCGCCATGCTGTACCACGTGCCGTCTGGCTCAAAGTCCGCCAGATCCGGATTGGCGACCGGATGGGCCGCCTGGAAGGCGCTGAGGTCCGCCAGCATCGACCAGGTCGAGCCCGGCCCGACCTTGATCACGCCATTGGGGACCGTGGGTACGCCGTGCGAACAGCCCGCTCCGGCGAGAAGTCCGTAGAGCTGATTGCCGATGAAGGCAACGCTCGAGACGCCGCTGACGAGGTTCCCCAGGGCGGCACTGGTCTGGCTCGACGGCAGCGAATCGACAACCGTCGAGACAGCGCCTGCAGGGCTGACCTTGGAGATCCGCCCACCCAGCACAGGGTTGTTGGTGCTCCCCAGATACGGAGCCGCAGCCCCGGAGGCCTGCGTGCATTGCCCGACGGTGGAATCCGAGCCACCGAGGCCGCCCTCGGCGACATAGAGATTGCCGTCCGGGCCGAACGTAAGCCCGCGCGGATTGTTGAAGCCGGTCGCGAAGACAGAAACCTTCGCAGGCCCCTTCTTCGCCGGTTTCGGCGGGTTGTGCTTGGCTACCGCCGACGCGGTCGAGATTAGTGCGACGAGCGCGGCAACAAAGGACGCCGCAG
>Ga0193729_1000562_pt1 | contig 19456 bp, 23 predicted proteins | sample U1c2metaG_FD_143036 | JGI IMG/M metagenome (GOLD analysis project Ga0193729, IMG submission 143036) | Soil microbial communities from a riparian zone of the East river system, Colorado, United States - U1c2 | ecosystem: Environmental > Terrestrial > Soil > Riparian zone | place: USA: East River...
GTCTGCGCCGTGGCTCAGGCTGCCTCCTTCACCGCCAAAGTGAAGAGGAGCAGAGCCATATGACCAAGGATGACGTGCTGTTCGGCTACCGCCAGCAGTTGTTCGCGGAGGCCGCGAGGACGAACGTCTCGGCAGCGTGCCGGACGTTCGGGGTGCACCGCTCCACCTACTACGCCTGGAAGCGCCAGGTCGACCGCCACGGCCTTGAGATGCTGCGCCCCCGCGAGCGCCGCCGCCCGCAGATGCCAAATGCCCTGCCGAAGATGATCGAGGAGCGGATCGTGTCCTTCTCGATCGCCCACCCAGGGCTCGGGCCCAGGCGCGTCGCCTCGGAGCTCGCGAGGGAGAAGTGGGGCGGGATCCTCGTCTCGCCCAATGGCGTGTGGAAGGTGCTCTGCCGCCACGGGCTGAACACCCGAGCCAAGCGCCTGGGTCTGATCGCCGGCTACGCGGCGCCCTATGAGCCGCCTCGCGATCCTGGGCCAGAGCAGCACATCGACGTCTCACGACCTGGTGAGCTGGTCGGGATCGACTGCTTCTACGTCGGCCGACTGAAGGGAACTGATGGCGCGATCTGGCAGCTCACAGCGATCGACATCGCGTCCTCCTACGCGTGGGCGCAGCTCGTGATCTGCAAGCAGGGCAATCCCACCGCCCGGCAGACGAGCACGCTCGCTCAGCGTGTCGCACGAGAGCTGAAGGCCGCTGGCTGGCGCCTGGAGCGAATGCTCTCCGATAACGGCAATGAGTTCCGCGGCAACGACTTCACCAGCACCCTGCAGAAGCTCAGCGCCCGCCACACCCGCATTCACGCCGGCAGACCGCAGACCAACGGCAACGTCGAGGCGCTGCACAAGACGATCCTCGATGAGTGCTGGCGCCCCGCCTTCGCCCGCTACCTCTACCCCCGCTACACCGGGCTGAAAAGAGAGCTCGAGACCTACCTGAGCTACTACAACACCGACCGCGTCCACCACGGACGTCTCACCCAAGGACGCATACCCGCAGACATCGTCTACCGTGCCCGAAAGATGGAGGCCAGATGAGCCGCGGCTGTCGGCACATCTTGGAGGCTGCCCACCTTAGGGCCTCGCCTGCTTCGCGGATCTCCTCCAAACGATCGGCGAGAACGCTTGCGTCCTCGTCCGATGAGTCGCCCGCCATCCCCACGCACCACCGCGCGTAGACGCCTAGCGTAGGCCCGAAACTCCGCTCCGTGCTCTGCTCGGAACTGGACCACCTCGTCAAGCGGAACGGCTTCCAGATTCGGCCTACCAGCTCAAGATCGACCGTGACCACCCGACCCGCGGACGGCTGTGGGGTTGGCAGGCCGAGAAGTTGAACGAGGGCTGCTTGTATCTTCGGGCTGTCAGTCGCGGGAGACAGCTCAAGGCCAAGCCCAGGTCCACCCTCGCGAAGGATCTGGCCGAGCAGCACAAGAAATAGGTTGCGTACGAGCGGGTGCAACGGGATCGACGCGCCGTCCTCCGACTGCTTCGCCAGGCCGCGCCGGCACAGCTCCTCGAAGATCATCTGGGCGAGCTCCGGATCACCTAGGCCGCCCATCCGGGACCATGAGAGCGCCTGAAATGGTCCGGTGTCGGGAAGCTCGTCCAGCGCACCGCTCGCGATGACGTCAGCTAGCGTCGAGGCCAATTGCTCGGCGGCCTTGTCATCTACAAGCGCCTCAGGCGAGAGGATTCACAGAAGACCAGCATCCTCGAGACCGGCGACGATCGCCGGATCTAGAAACTGCGGCCGGTCGCGCATGTAGTCGGGAGCAGTGCGATCTCGTCAAAGAACAAAGCGAGGCTCTTCACCCAGCCGGCATCACGCCAGATAACGCCGGGGCAGTAGAACGCAGCGTGCCGGGGGTCGGACACTCGCGGGATCATGGCAGGGGTCGCGTGAGCGGACATGATGGCCTGGCCGGCCGCCGGCGTCTGTCGTCCCGAGATGCACGATCCAGAGGCGTACGCTTGACGGCACCTGTTAGGCCACAAGGAGCGGACGAAAGTGAGAGGCAGCGAGAGTGAGAAGGACGAGATCGAGGCGTACGTAGAGGCGCAGGCTCACGAGAGGGTCGTACATCTTGAGAAGGCCGCCTCCGAAATGGTTGGTCCGGTTCGCCACGACATCTGGGATGTGCATTGCGCCGATAGTCGATGGTGGGTGGTCACGAATCCGACGAATCTCTACACGCAGGCGGATTTCAAGAGCCGTGACGTTGTTCTGACCTTCCACATTGGACTGGCGTTGCGCATGGGGTACCTCCGGGACCGCGACGTCCCGGTAGCGCTGGAGCCGGCGAGTCTCCTGCCCGGCTCGTGGCGCCGCTGGCAACAGGCGTTTGAGGCTTACGACAGCGGCGATGAGGCCGAGAACTTCCAAGCCGTCGGAGTGCGGCTGCGAGAGTGCCTGCTGTCGTTCGTGGGCGAGACGCGCAGCGACGAGCTGGTGCCCTTAGGCGAGACGCCGCCCAAGGATGGAGATTTCAAGGGCTGGACAGACTTGGTTGCGAACGAGCTGGCCGCGGGTGCGACCGCGGCGCGGCTCCGGTCGTATCTAAAGAAGCTGGCAGTCGAGACGTGGGAGTACGTGAACTGGCTGACGCACGGGAAGAACGCAATCCGCATGGACGCGGAGATCGGGCTCAAGGCCGTCGAGCATCTGCTCGGAACGTTCACGGCCGCACGAATGCGCTTGACGGGGACGAATACGCGCTGCGGCGAGTGCGAGTCCTATCGCGTGGTCGCCGGCACCTGTGAGCAATGCGGTTGGCTCGATCCAACGTACGAGCCCCTAGTGCTACCTGCTCTCGACGAGGATGAGCTTGCACGGCGCCTCGCAGAGCCCTGTACGCCCAGCTCAGACGTCTCGACCTTTCTCGGTCCAGAAGATTTGACCTGAAGGCGACCCGTCTCCAGCTCGTCAAGCCGCGCATGCCTCCTGACGCTCAGCCCGATCTCATCCCAAATATCCCGCCGCCTTCGTGGTCCTACTTCTGCGACGGCTTTGAAAATGCTGGTCCCGTGCGCTCGCCGGCCTGGCGGCAGGTTGGGTTGTGGGCGGTTGATCGGCTGAGCGAGCGCCTCGGTGATGATTGGCCAGGGCGAACCTGGGATAAACACGGCGGCCTCCCCGGCGGGATGGAGCTAGCGATAGGGCATCCGGCTGCTTACTTCGAGCTGATCGAGCTCGCGCTCTGGCTTGAGGTCTTGTGTGGCTGTGAAGGGTTCGCCGATCTCCGTCGCTCCCTCAAGGGGGATGCACGAGAGGATGTGGTTCCGCATGTGCGTCTCGAGCTTGAGGTCGGAGCGTTGGCCGCGGCCGCGGGCTACAGCGTTCGGTTTGAGCGTCCGATCCCGGACAGCTCAAAGACCTCGGATATCACGATAGATCTGGAGGATGGCCAGTCGATGCTCGTCGAGGCAAGGGTCGTACTCCGAGACGCTCGTGCGGTAGCGATCAATCGTTTTACCGACCAAGCCTTCCAGGGTATTCAGGCTATTTGCGGGCAGCACGACGTGGAATGCAGCGGGGACATTCCAGATGTGTTGGATGATCCAGAGCTTGCCGAGCTGCTCGACTCGGTCGAGACGCACACCCGACTGGTCAGGATTGGCGGTGTCACACCGCGGCTACTGCTGTATGGGGCCCAGCTACAAGTTAGCCGACGAGGCTCTAGCGCCGACAAAGGCCTGCATGGCCCTGCGCTGACCGGTGACCTTTGGCCACGCATCGCCGAGCGGCTCGATCAGAAGGCACGACAGACAGAGGGAGCACAGAACGTCTGGCTTCGGATCTGCGCCCTTCAAGGCCTCTGGCTGTTCACCCAGTGGGCCAGCCTTCCTCTTGCGGACAAGCTCGCAACCATGCGGCAGAACATTCTGAGCGGACTGTCCGACTATCCCCACGTTGACGGAGTGGTGATCAGTTCCGCATCCGCCTGGCCGCAAGGAACGATCGTTCCCGAAGCGTACGAGGATGAGGTCGGCGGCTACGCGCTTCGAACCCTCATCCCGCCCATGATGGCGCGGGAGACGTTGATCGTCCCGCTGCACCCAGACTCGGACGCGAGAAGGTGTGCGCGGGTCTGGCGTGATCTATACGCGTCTGAGCCAGCCTGGCTCGAAGACGCTCTCAGGAAGTTCGACCTGCCGACGGTGCCTGAGATATTCGCGACCGCGGGTTAGCAGAGCAAACGGCTCGCGTGCGCTATCGCCGAAACAAGCGCCCGCGGATCCATCCTGCGTTGCGCTGCAGGTCCTTCGCGCGGCCGTCTAGGGCTCGGTCTTGCTTAACGACGTCTTTGATGGCGGTCCGGATGCGGTCGCGGGCTGCTGTCGACGGTGGCGTTTCGACGAGGGCGAAGTAGTCGAGTGCGATTTTGGCGGCGCCCTTGCCCTGGTGAAGCAGTGAAATGTATACGTGATCGATCAACGTGCGTCGAGCATTGTTCTCTTGCGGCGCCAACGCGCTCCAGATTTGCATGACGCGCTCTCGCTCAGGGTTGTTGTTCGTGTCGTCGAATAGGTTTACGAGCTCACCAGCGAGGAAGCCTGGCTCGACCGTGCCCATGCCCGTCTCTGAGATCATCGGCAGGCCGACCTTTCCGGCGATAAAGCTCGCTGCGATTGACGCGAAGAACCGTTGGCGGCGCTCTTGGTTCCGGAAGCTAGTCGTCTCCGACGGCGGCTTGCACGTCCTCATCGGTGAGGCCGGCGTAGCGTTCGTCGAGCGCTCGGATCTCTTCGTCGAGGCGGTACGTGCCTGAGAGCGAGGCGAGCAGCCCAGCGAGCGGGATCCGATAGTCGCCGCCTGGCAGTTTGATGTAGGGCACCTTCTCGGCCTCGATCCAGTTCAGGATCGTGCGCCTACTGACATTCAGGAGCTCGGCGGCCTGCGTCGTGGAGAGAAGCTTGGGTTGCGCGCCAACAGCCGACATAGCAGCAAGGTCCTTTCGAAGAAGCAATGCGCACTGTAGCACAATACGCTCGTTCTGCCTAGATATCGGCATCTGCGTAATTTTCTCAAGTTGCCCGCCTGTGCCGAGCGGCGGATACTCGTGGCGGGATCCCCAGACGCTTCGGTCCGCAGACATCGTCGCAATCGCCGACATCACAGCTGCCACGTCTCGCCCCCGGGTCGTCCTCAAAACGGTGATGCATCACCACTCGACGTTTTTGCTGCGGCCGCGGATAGTCGTCGACGTGGCGAACCCTGTTTTCTCGACCGCCCCGGCCGCGCAATAGGCGATGAGCGTCGCCTTCTTGATCATCGCCGCGATGAGCTTGGCCATCATGCTGCCGCCGGCTCTTCTCGCCAGCCTCCAGCTGCGCGATCGTTGGGACCAACGATCGCGCCGTCACCGACGCCCGATCGGCATCGACCTAGAGATCCGCCTCAGGCTGAAGCGGTGATCTGGCCGGGCAAATCAGCCTCCGGACGGAGGCCTGGCAGATCACGCATAGATCACGATTAAGTCCCCGCAATGCAGATGTGGGGTGGTGCGCGAGGGTGAGAGCTCTGCCATGTACTGTGGCAAATCCCCTGCAAATGGTGCATTCTGGTGCGTGGCGGTGGACGCGCCTGGAGAGATTCGAATTCCCATCCTTCGGTTCCGTAGACCGACGCTCTATCCAGCTGAGCTACGGGCGCAGAGCCCCCCAGTCTAGTCGCCGGGCGCGACACGGGGGCGCGACGACGACGTCGTCACCGGCCGATCGCGCGCCTCTAACGGCCGGCGGCGCTCGTGCCCGCGTTGGCCCGTGGCGCGCGAGCCTGCGAGAAGCCGACCATGCGGCCGCTGTGCTCGTCCCACAGCTTCAGTCGCACGGTGCGCATGCCGTCCATGAAGGACAGCGTCGGCACCTGATGGAAGATCGGGTTCTCGTCGTGCGCTCGCTGCAGGTTGTAGTTGGGGATGCGCGAGTTCAGGTGGTGGACGTGATGAAGGCCGATGTTGCCGGAGAAGAACTGCAGGACCTTCGGAAGCTTCAGGTAGGAGCTGCCGCGCAGGGCCGCGTCGGCGTAGCTCCAGTCGCCCGCCTCCTGCCAGTAGGCATCCTCGAACTGATGCTGCACATAGAACAGCCAGATGCCCGCAGAGCCCGCGAGCATCACAGTCGGGAACTGCACGAGCAGGAAGTCGCTCCAGCCGATCAGCCAGCAGAACGCTCCCACCAGCAGCGCAAGCGCGAGGTTCGTGCCGAGCACGCTGCGGCGCATGCGCGGGCGCGCGTCGCGCGGCACCAGCCGCGGACCGACCAGCAGCGCGACGACCGGCCCGATGCCGAACATCACCAGCGGATTGCGAAACAGCCGGTAGGCGAGGCGTGCCCGCCAAGGCAGTGCCTGGTACTCGGCGACGGTCAGCGTGCGCACGTCTCCGCCGCCGCGCCGATCGAGGTCACCGGACGTGGCGTGATGGATCGCATGGTCGTGGCGCCAGCGCAGGAATGGCGAGTAGACGAACAGGCCAAGGACCATGCCGAGCCACGCGTTGGCGCGCTTGGACGGAAGCAGCGAGCCGTGCGAGCAGTCGTGGAAGAGGATGAACGTGCGCACCAGGAACCCTGCGGTGGGGATCGCCAGCGCCAGCACGAGCAGGTAGGAGATCCGCAGCGAGAAGTACATCGCGACGGACAGCCCCAGATACGGCAGCACCGAGGTCGCCAGTTCGCGCATGCTGCGCCCCAGGTGAGGTTGCGCGTACGGGGCAAGATCCTCGCGCCAGAACGGGCGCTCGGCGCGCGGGCGCCCGCTGGAGGTCGGCGAGGCGCCCGCTCTCTGGCTGGAGCGCCGCTCTTCGGTCTGGCTACCGGGGCGCTGCCCAGAGGGGCCCTGCAAGATGTTCTCTCTTTCCGGTCCCGTCACACCCAAGGAAACGATCAAGTCCCGCTAGCTCGAGCAGGCAGCATCGCAGGTGAACAGGTCGTCCGCAACCGACGACCAACGAACGTACGGTTGGGCGGGGAGCTCACGCCGCTTTGCCGGGCAGCGCCTGGCGCCCCCGCATGCCCCGCGCCAGCCGTCCGCCGAGGGCACCGAGGAACATGCCGAAGATCCCATCGATCACGATCAGCAATGGAGGAAAGCCACCGAGCGAGACCTTCGCGTGGGTGCCGGCGATCGCGTGCGCAACCAGCAGGCCCGTCCCGAACAGGACCCCGCCGACCAGCCCACGGTCGGCGCCGCCCCAGCCGTCCTGATGCTCGAAGCCGGCGAGCACCGCCCCCAAGCCGGCGAGCACCGCGAGCGCCCAGTACACGCCCGCTGAGATCCCCAGCACGATCCCCACGACCGCGCCGAACGCCACCGGTACGCAGCCGCCTAGCACTATCTGGACCGGCCGCGGCCGGTCGCGGAACAGCGTGGGCATCTGCATATGGCTTCCCCTCCTCTCGCTCCTCGACGCGCTGCGGACGCGACAGTACCAGTCGCGCCCCAGCCACATCTCGCCGCGCTCGACGCGCGCGCTGCGACGGGATGAGCCTGCGGCGCCTAGAGCAGGCCGACCTGGCGGAGGATCGAGACGGAGTCCGAGTAGACGTCCTTGCGCTTGACCTTGCCGCCCTCGAAGGGGATCACGTCCATGCCGTCCCACTCGATGCGCCGGCCGGAGGGCTCGACGACGATCTCCCCGCGGCTGAGCGACTTGACGTGCGTGGCAGTTGCCGTCCACTCCTGCACGACCAGGTCCTCGCGCACGTACAGCCTGCGCGTCTTGAACTCGATGTCGGGCCACGACTCGAAGATGCGCGCGATGTGCCCGAGCGCCTCCTCTCCCTCCGCTCGCTCACCGGCCGTGTGGTTCTCGAAGACCATGTCGGGAGCGTGCATCGAAGCGATCCGCTCGACGTCGTGGGCGTTCCAGGCGTCGTTGTAAGCGGCGATCGTCTCCTGCAGCTGCTCCACGGCCGTGCTCATGCCCACGACATCGGCTCGTATCCGCTCGAGCGCGGCGCCGAGACGATCAGCACGTCGGCCGGCTCGGAAGCGTCGTTGCGCACGGTGCGCTTGTGCGCGGGGTCCAGCCGCGCAAGCGTGCCGGCGGTTGCCTGATGGTCCTGTCCGTCGATCACCAGCGTCGGATTGCCGCTCAGCACGCAGAAGATCTCCTCCTGATCGCGATCGGTCTCGTCATGCTCCGGTATCTGCTCGCCCGCGGGGATCTGGACGATGTTGATCCCGAACGACCGCACGCCGAGCGTGCGGCGAACGAGCTCCCAGTTGCCGGCCGTCTCGCAATCCGTGCGTTGCGCGAGCGTGAAGCCCATCGCGCCACTATACGCGCGCCGCGACGGCCCAGGTAAGCTCACGTGAACGGTCCACCTTCGAGACTGGGATGGCATGACTTGTCGCTCGAACACCTCGACGTGCTGGTCGTCGGCGCCGGTCTCTCCGGCATCGGCGCCGCCTACCACCTGCAGTCGGAGTGCCCGGGCAAGAGCTACGCGATACTCGAGGCGCGCGAGCGCAGCGGCGGGACCTGGGATCTGTTCACCTACCCGGGCATCCGCTCGGACTCGGACATGTACACGCTCGGCTACTCCTTCCGCCCGTGGGAGGACGCAAAGTCGATCGCCGACGGCCCGTCGATTCTGCAGTACGTGAGGCAGACGGCCGTCGACCACGGCATCGATCGGAAGATCCGCTTCGGCCATCGCGTCGTGCGCGCGGAATGGTCTTCGGCGGATGCGCGCTGGACCGTCGAGGCCGAGCGCGAGGACCCGCGCCAGACCGTCCGGCTGACGTGCGGCTTCCTGTTCATGTGCAGCGGCTACTACCGCTACGACGAGGGCTACACGCCCGACTTCCAGGGCACCGAGCGCTTCGCCGGCCGGATCGTGCATCCCCAGAAGTGGACCGAGGACATCGACTACGAGGGCAAGCGCGTGGTGGTGATCGGCAGCGGAGCGACCGCCGTGACGCTGATTCCCGCGCTCGCCGAGCGCGCCGCCCACGTGACGATGCTGCAGCGCTCCCCGAGCTACGTCGTCTCGCTGCCCGGCGAAGACCCGGTGGCCAAGTTCCTGCGCCACCTGCTCGGACCGAAGGCCGCCTATTCGATCGTTCGCTGGAAGAACGTGCTCATCACGATGCTCGTCTTCCAGCTGAGCCGCCGCCGGCCCGGCTTCGTGAAGAGGCTGGTGCGAAAGGGGGTCGAGCGAAGGCTTCCGGCGGAGTACGACATCGACACCCACTTCAAGCCGAGCTACAACCCGTGGGACCAGCGCATGTGCCTCGTGCCCAACGGCGACCTGTTCGAGGCGATCAGCGCGGAGCGCGCGTCGGTCGTCACCGATCAAGTCGACACGTTCACCGAGCGGGGCATCCGGCTGCGCTCCGGCGCCGAGCTCACCGCCGATCTGATCGTCACCGCCACCGGCCTGAACCTGCTGGCGCTCGGGGGCATGCAGATCGCCGTCGACGGGAGCGAGGTCGATGTCTCAGAGACGATGAGCTACAAGGGCATGATGCTCAGCGGCGTCCCGAATCTCGCGATCGCGTTCGGATACACGAACGCCTCGTGGACGCTCAAGGCCGACCTCACGTGCGCATACGTGTGCCGCTTGCTCAACCACATGGACGAGCATCGATACGTCCAATGCACGCCGTCCAACGACGACCCGTCGATCGAGGAGCAGCCCTTCATCGACTTCTCCTCAAGCTACGTGCAGCGCTCGATCGAGCAGTTCCCCAAGCAGGGCTCGAAGGCCCCCTGGCGGCTCTACCAGAACTACGCGCTCGACATCCTCGCGCTCAAGTTCGGCGCGGTCGAGGACGGCGCGATGCGCTTCGCGCGCGCAGCGCCGCCGCTGGAGGCCGAGCCGCTGGCCGTCGCCGGCGCACAGGCATGAGCGCCGCCGCGCGCAAATGAGCACGCCGCGAATCCCGCCCCTTCCGGAGCTCGAGTGGGATGACGATCTTCGGGCGATCCTCCAAGCGCGCCCGCCCGGGCTCGATACGCGCCTCGGCGACAACAACATCTTCCCCACCTTCGCGCGCCACAAGGACCTGTTCCGCGCCTGGCTGCCGTTCGGCGGCTTCCTGCTCGGCGGGGGCGTTCTGGACGCCCGCGAGCGCGAGCTGCTGATCCTGCGTACCGGCTACAACTGCTCCTCGGGTTATGAGTGGGGACAGCACGTGCGCATCTCCGAAGGAATCCGGATGCCGCGCGAGGAGATCATGCGCGTCGCAGAGGGGCCCGAGGCCGAGGGCTGGACGGGTGCGGACGCGGCCCTGCTGCGTGCCGCCGACGAGCTGCACGAGCGAGCGAAGATCTCCGACGACACGTGGGCCCGGCTCGCCGGGGACTATGACGAGCGCGGCCTGCTGGAGATCGCGATGCTCGTCGGGCACTACCACCTCGTCGCCTTCGCGCTGAACTCGCTCGAGGTGGAGCTCGACGACGGGCTCGAGGGTCTTCCCTGAGGCAGGCGCGCGCAGTCCGCTCAGTGACCGACGAAGGCGGCCGCGTGCGTGTACAGCTTGTACAGCTTGAAGCCGCGGGCGAAGGGCCTGGTGCAGTAGCTCTGGAAGAGCTTGTAAGCGCGACCGTCGCTCAGCACAGGGCCGTGTTGGATGCCCGCCGAGGATCCGACCGCACCGCCGGCGAACTTGCGCAGCTGGGCGACAGTGGTGCGCCGCTCCTCGATCGATGCCCGCTGCCAGTCGGTGCAGTTGTCGAGGCGAATCGATTCGCCTACGCCCGAGGGGATGTTGACGGCTGCCGTCGGGCTTGTCGTCCTCGGCTGGCTCGAGCCTCCGCAGCCGCCCAACAGCGCAACAAAGCAGATGAGTGCGGCAGCCGGGGGGAGCGTCCGCTGGGGGTGGCCGTTCAGGGTTTGGACGGCGTCGTGAACCACGGGCACGCGGCCGGTTCTTCTTTTTCTTCGTGCTGTTCGATGGCGGCGAAGCACGCGAGCAGCTCCTGCTCCTGCGCCGCGCCACCGGTGCCCACGCTCGTGCTGTCGCACGCGGATGGCAGGAGCGGCGAGGCCGGCGTGCTGGTGATGCTCGGCGCCGTGCCTTCTTTGCCGGTGTTGTCATGCCAGCAGTTGCCCGTGTTGCCGCTGTACTGGTCCCACCAGAAGTCCGTGCGGCCGGTCGTCACGTCTCCCGTGCCGTTGGGCAGGACGGCTCCGCTGGGTGACAGGCCCATGACGTTTCCGTAGAACTGGTTGCGGTATGAGGTCGAGGGCGGCACCGCTTCCGGGTTGCAGCCCGCCAGCTGTTCGGGATTGATGCCCGCGGGCCCGCAGACGAGCTGGTCGGGCACCGCGAAGAGCATCGTGCCGCGCCGCCAGTTGTCGTAGAAGTGGTTGTTGCGAATGACGTTGTCGTTGCCGCCGGCGATCCACAGGCCCGTGCCCACCGGCAGGGGGACGGTCGGGACGACGTCCGATCCCGCGACGTAGGGATTGAAGTTGTTCGAGTAGAAGTTGTTGTTCTCGATCAGGTCCGAGTCCTGCGGGAAACCTGGATGACCGGCCGCCGTGAACACGTCGGTCGTGAACCCCAGCGCGTTGTCGTAGAAGTTGTTGTCGTGCACGTGGGTCGCATTGCCATCGGTCCCCGAGTAACCGCCGGCATTGTGGTGTGAGTCGCAGTAGCGCATCTCCTGGCTGTAGCGGAACTGCGGATAGATGCTCGTGTCGCGCTGGTTGCCCGTGTCCGCTCCCGCGCCCGGATACAGACCCGAATCGCCGTTGCCCGCCGCCTCGCAGTTCTGCATCAGGCCGTGGTCCTCGACGAACGTGAGCACGCCGTACTCACCCCCGTAGAACGTCTTGAAGCGATCGAGCAGGTAGCCATCGGTCTCGAGCACGTAGACGTCGTGCTCGTTCGCGTGACGAACCTTGACGTTGCTCAGGACGAACCCGTCCGCTCGGTCGGCGCGAATTCCGACATCCTTCACCGCGCCGATCGGCGCGCCGTCGCCGGACGACACGGCTCCCGCGTCGATCGTGACGTCGTCGGGGGAGATGCCCGAACCCTCCATCTGGAGGTTGCAGCGAATGCACGGCCCCAGATCGGGGATCCCGTGGCGGTCGGATAGCGGCGGCTGCGGCGGCGGGCTGGAGCCCGGCTGGCGGCCAAGCACCGCGATCAGGTTTTGGTCATTGGGGCAATGGAACTGGTATTCGTACGAAACCGCGCCCGTATCGCCGCGGTCGTTGGTGATCTTGTACTGCGCGCACGCGGGGTCATTTGTCGGCGCTTCCCTGGATTTGGGCTCCGTGTAGAGCCCGGGCATGATCACGACTCGGTCGTTGTTACCCGAAGCGGTCACCGCTTCCTGGATCGAGTTGAAGGCGCAGCGTTTGTTGAAGAGTTTCGCGTTCAGCCGGCGCAGCGCGATACCTTCGGCTTCGGTGATTTTCACCAGCGGCTGCGTGGGGCGCAACACGTACCCGACCGTTTCGGCAGCTTTGATCGACTTCCGCGCTCGCTTCAGCGAATCGGGCTGGCATACGACACGCGTTACGCCGGGGCCGGGTTTCTTGGCGAAGACGGAAGCGAGCGAGCGTGTCGTCGGCACCTGACCGCCTGCACACGGGTTCACCGAGCAGTCAGACGCCGGATCGGGCCAGTACGAGGCGCGCTCGATATGCGCGGAGGCCACGGTAGGCACGACGAAGGCGATGATCATCGCAACCGCAGCGGCGACGCCCAGCTTGTAGCGGGTCGCCCCGGCGCGCGGCCCAAAGCGACCCCGCCACGTGGCCCGCCTCAGCGCTGCAAAGAACCCCCCGAGCTCCATTGTCAACCCCATACCCCTACGGCTCGACTTCCAAACCATCCGTTCGCCGATCACGCGAAGCGTGAACGCTATTGGCCATCGACCAGGCGTCACGCAGTGGTTCGCGGCAGAAGATCCAGAACAGCGGCGCGATGACGAGCAATACGGCCTCGTCGAAGGGCCCGGGGATCGGCAGTAGCCCGATCGCGGCGCCCCAACGAAGCGATCGGGGGACGCGCCGATCGCGCGCCAAGAGCTTGGCCGCTCTGATCGTCCTGGCGAGGAGGGCGCGTGTCGTGCGCATCCCCTCACGTTACGCCGGCTCGAGCACAGAGCGTCAGCCTGAGACGTTGAGGACGGCTCGCAAAGCGTTCAGATCCGGGGCTCCAAAGACGACGCGGTTGCGTGTGGCGATATAGACGAGATCGAGGTTGATCCCTGCCTGCGCGATCTTGCGGGCAAGGTCGGCCAGCACGCCGGGGTTGTCCTCGACGTCGACGACAACGACCTCCCGCTCACGTGAGACCGCCAGATGCGCGGTCGACAGCGAGTGTCTCGCGGCCTCCGGGTGCGGTACGAGGATGTGCAGCTCGGCCTGCTCGCCAGCACCTATGCAGGTGGCTGCTGCGAGGTTCACGCCGGCATCGCTGACCGCGGCCGCAACCAGCGCCAGCGCCCCCGGGGTGTTGTCGACGTCGATGACCAGATCGAAAGGCATGGCACTCCGCGCGGAGTAGCCTAGCGGGCTGCAAAGATCGAGCGCACGTGCTCGTCGTTCAGACATGAGCTGATAGGTCGAGAAGCGGTGGCCGCGCCCTGGCCGCGTGACCGGCGAAAGATGCGGCCGAGGGGGCCGTCTACCCAACACTAGGGCGCAGAGCCACAGTCGACGCCCGGCTGCCGAGTCGGTCAGGACTGCACGAAGGCCAGTAGGTCAGCGTTGATCGTTTCGGCCTGGGTGGTCGGCATGCCGTGCGGGAATCCTTTGTACGTCTTCAGCGTCCCGTTCTGCACGAGCGCCGCCGACAGTGGTCCGGAGTCGGGGTAGGGAACGATCTGGTCGTCGTCGCCGTGCATCACCAGGACCGGCACTGTGATCTTCTTTAGGTCCTCGGTGAAATCGGTCTGGGAGAACGCGACGATGCCGTCGTAGTGTGCCTTCGCTCCGCCCATCATTCCCTGGCGCCACCAGTTCTCGATGATCGCCTCGGAGGACTCCACACCGGGCCGGTTGTAGCCGTAGAAGGGTCCCGACGGCAGGGCCCGGTAGAACTCAGACCGGTTGGCGGCAAGCTGGGCCTGGAGGTCGTCGAACACGCTCTTCGGCAGCCCGCCGGGGTTTGCGTCGGTCTGCACCATCAGCGGCGGTACCGCACTGATAAGTACCGCTTTCGCCACACGGCTCTCGCCGTGTCGGGCGATGTAGCGCACGACCTCCCCGCCACCGGTGGAGTGCCCGACGTGGACGACGTCCTGGAGATCGAGATGGGCAGTTAGAACAGCCAGGTCGTCGGCGTAGTGGTCCATGTCGTGGCCGTCGCTGGTCTGCGTGGAGCGTCCGTGTCCGCGCCGGTCATGCGCGATAACCCGGTAGCCGTGCTGTAGGAAGAACAGCATTTGGGTGTCCCAATCGTCGCCCGAAAGCGGCCAGCCGTGGCTGAAAACGATCGGTTGGCCCGAACCCCAGTCCTTGTAGAAGATCTCGGTGCCATCGGTCGTGGCGATCGTGCCCATCCGCTCTTCCTCCGTTGATCTGGCTATTGACGCCGAAGCGTGCGAACCGGCAGCGTAACACCCGCCTCTCGAGTCTCGTGCTCGGCCTCAGCTTCGGTCGGACGCGTGCGCGGACTCAGCGGGGTCGACCGTGGCTGCCCAGCTTCCGAGGAGTCTCAGCGCCTCTTCAGAGCGAGAACCGGGCTCGGCCGCGTAGGTGAAGATCGTAAGGCCGTGGTCTGCGGCGAGGTCGAGCCGGTTGAAGCTGAGGGTGAGATCGCCGACGACGGGATGGTGGAACTGCTTGACGCCCGTGTTGTGGAAGCGGACGTTGTGCGTCGCCCAGCGGGTGCGGAACGCCTCGCTCTGGGTTGCGAGCTCCCCGACGAGGTCTGAGAGGTCGCGGTTGTACGGGTCGCGGCCCGCGGCCGAGCGCAGGATCGCGACGGTCTCGGTGGCGATGCGGTCCCAGTCGCCGTAGGATGCCTCGGCTCGCGGATCGAGGAACACGAACCGGGCGGTGTTGACCGGCCGCATCGGCGCGGCGTATAGATCGGAGTACAGCGCGCGTCCGAGCTGGTTGGCGGCCAGGATGTCGAGGCGCTCGTTGCTCACGAACGCGGCGGCACCGGTGATCGCATAGAGGGTCCACTGGACCTCGGGCCGGACGCGCTGCTTGGCGTGGCGCGGACGAGGCCGCGGGGGCGTTGGGTGTGCGGCGCGGGCGAGGTCGCGGAGGTGCGCGCTCGGGGTCGTCGAGCTGCAGCGCGCCGGCGAGCGCGCCCAGCACGCTCTCGGAGACCCCGCTCATATCGCCGCGCTCCAGTCGGGTGTAGTACGGAACGCTCACGCCCGCCAGGACGGCGACCTCCTCACGGCGCAGTCCTGGGACGCGGCGAGGGCCGTAGGAGGGCAATCCGACTTGGTCGGGGGTGATCCTGGCTCGTCGCGAGGTCAGGAACTCGCGGATCTCGCTCTTGGTGTCCACAACCGCAGGGTAGACCCGCCCGGCCGCGCGTGGGAGACCCTGCCAATACCCCTATCAACAGGGACTCTCACCTCCCGCGATTCCGTGCTTTCTTGGACTCGACCGACATCCTCCCCGACACAAGGAGTCACACTGTCATGAAGCACATTTCGCTCGGCGGACTTGACGTCTCACGCATCGGGCTCGGCACGATGGCGATGTCCGGCTACTACCTCGACCCCGACAGCAGCGACGCCGAATCGATCCGCACCATCCAGCGAGCACTGGCGTTGGGCGTCACCCACATCGACACCGCCGAGATCTACGGCCCCTACGCCAACGAGGAACTCGTCGGCCGCGCCCTGAAGGGGCGTCGCGACGAAGCCGTGGTGGCAACGAAGTTCGGCTTGGTCTCGCACTCCGGCGAAGGCCCAGGAGCGCTCGACAGCAGCGCGGCGAACATCCGGACCGCGATCGAGGGCTCGCTGAAGCGGCTGGAAACCGACCGTATCGACCTCTACTACCAGCACCGCGTAGACCCCAACACCCCCATCGAGGACACCGTCGGCGCGTTGGCCGAGCTGGTAGACGAGGGAAAGGTCCTGCACATCGGCCTGTCCGAGGCCGGACCCGAAACGATCCGCCGCGCCCACGCTGTCCACCCGATCGCCGCGGTGCAAACCGAGTACTCACTATGGACGCGTGACCCGCAGAGCGAGCCGCTACCGCTGCTGCGCGAGTTGGGCATCGGCTTCGTGCCCTACTCGCCGCTCGGGCACGGCTTCCTCGCGGGAAACCTCCGCTCCCCCGAGGAACTCGCCGACGACGACTGGCGCAAGACGAACCCGCGCTTCACTCCGGGCAACTTCGAGAAGAACCTGCGCATCGTCGACGAGGTCAAGACCGTCGCTGCCGAGCTCGATGCGACACCGGCGCAGATCGCCCTTGCCTGGCTGCTCGCACAAGGTGACGACATCGCCCCGATCCCCGGCACCAAGCGCCTCGCCCGTGTCGAGGAGAACACCGCCGCCGACGGCATCGAGCTGAGCGGGGAACAGCTCCAACGGCTAGACGCCCTCGCCCCAGCCATCGGCGAGCGTCACGACGAGGCGAACATGTCCGTCATCGACCACTGAGGGCTTGATGGAGTGGCGCCGCCGCGCCCGGGCCGATACGCCAACGCATGGGCGTCACCCCAACGGGCTCCCGCTTGGGCGCGCATAGCGGGAGCTGCGCTCGCGCGAAGCACCCCAGGTTCCAACTTCGCTCAAACACCCCTACTGCGGCGTCCTCGAGCCTTTGGCGCTGCGAAGCCACAAACGGCGCAGGTTTGAGCGAAACGGGGCTAACGGGACGACTCTCGAAACCTGACCCTGCCTGGCAGCGGATACGGGAGCTGCACGCCGAGCGATTCAATACCTCATGAATCGCGGCGAAAAGGCGCCGCCAGACGAGCCGTCAGTCGAGACGTACGCCGGCGTCACTCCGTGTGATCCTCAAGGTCTCGCCCTCCATAAGCCGCGATGCTGCGTTCTTCCCGATCCCCAGCACACCCGATCGCTCGCGATCAGGACCAAGACGAGGATCCCAACGAACCTCATCCAGACGGGTCTCTCCAAGCAGACCGTGATCCGTGCGGGCTCCCCCGGGAACAGCCACTTGCTGCGAGCCGGGACGCGCACGATCCCTTGGTCACGATCATGCTCGGTCACCTGCTGGGTACGAGCTGCTGCGTCAACTGAAGCCTCCGCCCAGAGGATCGCTCCGCGCGCGAGCGTGAGCGCTTGCTCGCGGTCCAGTTGATCGTCAATCGTCTCGCCGTAGCGAAACTCAAAGGCCCAGGGCGCCAGCGCCCGAACGTCGTACCGGGAGTCCGGCAGCGGCATCGCCACGGCATCCAGCCGATCCATGAGATGTCGCAGGTCATGCGTCCACGGGAACTCGTCGCCGCAGGACGCAAGAACAGCCTTCATTGACTTCTCCGCTGCCTGCTGCGCATGGAAGCCCACTACTGAATCCGCTATTCCTCGATCGGACGCGAGCTTTCCGACTGCATCGACGTCCTTGCGCGCCTTGCGCAGCAGGAGCATTGCCTCTTCCAGCTCAGCCGGCGACAAGGACGCGTCCCTCGCGAAGGGCGCGATGTATGAGCGTGGTGGGCACCGAGCCCCGCCGCGCCACCTCTTCCTCGGACACCACGACGACATCGACCGGCACGCCCAGCGGCGGGAGCGCATCGCGAAGCAGCACCATCTCGCGCAGCTTGCTCTCCACACGCTCCTCGATCACGAGGAAGTCGAGGTCGCTGTCCTCTCGCGCAACCCCCCTCGCCCGTGACCCGAACAGCAGGACCCGCGCAGGCGAGCACGCCGCCGTCGCGAGCCGCCGGCCCGCATCCACGATATCTGCGTCGCTGACCACGCTCGTACGGTACCGCGCACAGCCCACAGACAGAGCGAACCGACTCAGGTCCGGACGCCGCGCGGCCGAGGGACCGACGGTGGACGGAGAGGGAGGGATTCGAACCCTCGAACGAGGTTTCCCCCGTTACGCGATTTCCAGTCGCGCCCGTTCAACCGCTCCGGCACCTCTCCAGCGCACGACCGCCGTGGGAGACGGCCCGTCCTCGACCGTTCGATCGAGGCGACGGCCGCTTGAAGGCTACGACACGCGCGCTCGATCCGTTGCTAGGCTCCGGACCGATGGTTCTGGCGATCAGCAAAGCGCTCAGCACGGACATCGGCCTGATCGCCACGTTCGGCGGGATCGGCGTCGTCGTCAACGTGATCGTCGTGTACATGGCCATCCAGATCCGTGGCGAGCGCCAGCAGAACCAGGAGTACCGCGAGCAGCTCCTCGACCGGTAGCGAGGCGCCTAGATGATGTAGACGGGCGTGCCCACCGGCGACTTGCTGTACAGCGCGATCACGTCGGGAATGCGCATGCGGATGCATCCGTGCGAGGCGTCGGAGCCGATCGTGCCGTACTCGCTGGGATCGATGCCGTGGATGCCGGCGCCGCCTTCGAAGGACATGAAGCGCGCCTTGAGCGGGTCGCCTGGCCCCGGCGGCACGACGGTGCCGGCGAGCGCGCCGGCCCAGGCTTTGTTGGGCACGTACCAGGGCGGGTTGACCTGCTCCCATTCGATGTGATGGACACCCGCGGGGGTTTCCAGGCCTTCCATGCCGACTGCGATTTCATAGGTGTTCGCCAGTTTCAGGTGGTCGTAGAAGCTCAGCTTGAATGCCGCGCGGTTGACGACGATGTACGCGGGATACTTGGAGGCCAGCTCGGACGTGGTCACGGCGGGCTTGACGACGTGCGAGGGAACCGAGACATTGCGGGCAGCGCCGGTCGAGGAGAGCGCATGGTCGATGCGCCCGCCGAGCCGATCGTTGTCGACGGTCAGCCCGACTGCGGCCGGGACGGTGCTCAGCCCGCCGGCGCTCGGCGCGACGGTCGCGTCGCGGGGCGCGCGATTGACGGCCCCGCGCACCTTCGCCGTGAGCTGCCGCACCGCCTTGTGCGAGTAGCTGACGACGAGCGGCACGTCGTGGTCGACACTTCCGCCGAACAGCCCACGGAAGGTGCGCGAGAAGATCGAGCCGCCGCGGCTGGCGCTGAGCGCCTGGGCGACCATGTTGCCGGCGTCGACGGTCAGGCCGGCTTCGCGCGCGGTCAGCCTCCAGCGATGCGCGTGGGAGCGGAGCGTCACGGGCTGGTTCAGCGGCGCGATCAGCTCGCGGTCGATCTTCGTGCGCGCAGCCGTCGCGCTGAGGCCGCCGACGTCGACGCCGTCGATCGTCACGCCCTTGGCGATCTGATCGCGTCGAGAGTGGTCGTAGATGAGCATTGCCGCCGCCAGCAGGACGACGACGCCGACGCAAATCGCGACGACAATCGGCAGGCGGCTGCGCCGAGGCGGCGAGGGTACGACCGGCGGGGGTGCGATCGCAGTTGCGCTCATCAACTCCTCACGGTTGCTCCGCTGCTGGAATCCCGATCATCGGAGTGTACCTTTCGGC
>Ga0193729_1000563_pt1 | contig 19443 bp, 24 predicted proteins | sample U1c2metaG_FD_143036 | JGI IMG/M metagenome (GOLD analysis project Ga0193729, IMG submission 143036) | Soil microbial communities from a riparian zone of the East river system, Colorado, United States - U1c2 | ecosystem: Environmental > Terrestrial > Soil > Riparian zone | place: USA: East River...
AGCCATACATCCAGTGCCGGCGGCGGTAATGGCTTGACGATAGCGGCGGTCCTGGACGTCGCCACAGGCGTATACGCCAGGCACGCGGGTCAAGACGTAATCTTTGGTCACCAGGTATCCGTCCTGATCCATATCGAGCTGGCCTTCGAACATTCTGGCATTGGGATTATGTCCGATGCCCAGGAACATGGCGCTGGTTGGAAAATCCCAGACCTTGTCGGTCTTGAGATTGCGCAGCTTGAGGGCAGTGACTTCCTGTTGGGCTGGGTCGTAAACATCTTCCACAACCGTGTCGGTCAGGAAATGAACTTTGTCGTTGTGCTGAGCGCGGTCGAGCATGATCTTGGAAGCGCGAAACTGGTCGCGGCGATGGATCAGCGTCACTTTGGTGGCGAAGCGAGTGAGGAAAATAGCTTCCTCCATGGCGGAATCTCCGCCGCCGATTACGGCAATTTCTTTGCCGGAGAAGAAGAAACCATCACAGGTGGCGCATGACGAGACGCCGTGTCCGATCAGCGCCTGCTCGCTGGGCAGTCCCAGCCACCGTGCGGAAGCGCCGGTGGCGATGATCAGGGTCTGGGTGAGAATCTTTTCTTTACCAACCTGCAAGGTGAAAGGACGTTTGCTGAGGTCGGCGCTGACCACGTGACCCAACTCATAGCGGGCGCCAAAACGGCCCGCCTGCATACGCATGTTTTCGATCAGCGCTGGTCCCTGAATGCCCTCGGGGAATCCGGGGAAATTTTCCACCAGCGTGGTTAGCGAGAGCTGGCCTCCGGGCTCATGACCTTCGAGCACCAGCGGTTTTAGCTTGGCGCGCGCGGTGTAGAGAGCAGCAGTATGGCCGGCGCAGCCGGATCCGATGATGACGACGTCGCGAATGTTATCCATGTAGTTAAGATTTTAGATTGTGAATTCCGGAATAAGTTGCAAACCGGAAATGCAGCATACAGGAGATCATTTGTTCTTGGGTGCAGACTTTTTGGCGGCAGGCTTTGGCACGGGCTTCGATGGGCTGAATAAGTCGACCCGCGCCAGTTCGTCGGGAACGATGTGGGCGGCCCTCAGCTGACTGCGGTAATTCGCGACAATGCCGGATCCACTCTGAAACAGAGGAGCATAGGCGCTTTGGTCCGGCGCAGGCCCGGCCTCCGGCGCAGGGCAGCGGGCGAGCACAACTGAAGACTTGCCAAAACGTTCCAGCTTGATTCTGCTCACCGGCGTGTTGGTGGAGAGCATGGTTGCGGGCGAGGTCACCGACGAGGCGCTGTCCTCGATAGAAACCTGCATCAGATCTTTGGGATCGCGCACGCGAAATACTAACGTCTCCATCATATTTTTGGAATCTTGGCTGAAAGAATATTGCACTGTGGAAAACATCGCCTGAAAGGAAAATTCGCGACGGATGCGGACCCATCTTGCAGTCGCGGACTCGGAAGAATCCTGACCACTCTCGCCAGGCTGAAGGAAGCCAGGCCGCTCCTGAAGGCTGGTACGTCCACGATCGATTTCGAAATCCGGGCTAAAGAGGGGCTGCTTTGGAATTCGAGCGAGTGCAGAATCGATCGCCTCTTTCTCTTCCGCGGAAGGCGAGCAGACGTTGAGCACATTTACTTTGACTTGCGGCTGGGATGGCTGCTGCGCCGCAGCAGTCATGGCCCCAATGGTGATCAGAACTGGGAATAATCTCTGGAGCACGGAAGGATTTTAGCAGGTTAGGTCTCGAACTCGGTTTCCGGTTTCCGGTTTCTGGTTTCTGGTTTCTGATGTGAGAGCGTGGGTTTCTGGTTGCAGATCTCAGATGTCAGTTCTCAGTTCTCAGTTCCGATGCCATTATCACTCCGAAATCGCTGCTGCATTAGAATTACGCAATGGCAAATCTAACGCTAGTTTATGGAATGCGATTGCTGCCCTCTGATGAAGTGGCTGAAGTGGGAGACGCCACGCTTAAACTCAAGAATGGGCGTGAAGCGCACGTTACCATGCACGTACTCGAAGGTAGTAAAGAAGCGATCGAGAACCAGTTGAAGACGAGTCTTGATGCTTTCTTCGACTTTTATCCGGAGATCTAAGCTGAAGGCTGGTCCCTGGCCGAGCCTCTATAATCGTCCTGACGAATGAACTATTTTCGCTATTTCCGTCTTCGATTAGTTGAAACTGGCTTGATGCCTACCAGCAAGGTGGCGCGCACTGCGTGGTACTTGTTGGGCTTGGATCTGCTGCTCTTTACACTGCAGAAATTACTTGGGTTATTCAAGCTTTCCTACGGAGATAGTCTTTCTGGCTGGGTCTTTTTCCTGAGCTTCGGCGTCATTGTCCTGTTCGTCATCCTGGCCTATCGCTGGCTCAAAACAAAACTTTTGTGGCGGCTTCGCAACCGGCTGATTGTCACTTATATTTTCATTGGTGTCATCCCAGCTGCACTGCTGGTGGCGATGACATTCATCACGATTTATTTGTTCGCCGGACAGTTTGCGAACTTTGTTGTGATTTCGGAGCTGAACTCCCGCCTGCGTAGTTTGGAAGCGGCCAACGCCGCCATTGCGAATGAGCTGGCAACCCGAGTGGAACGCGGTGAAAAGGCGACCGCAGAATCTCTGGAGGGACTTAGACGGCGCGAGGCATCTTGGTCACACCAGGAAATCTGCGGCTGGCAGGACGAAAAGCCCTTGCCGGTATGCGGCGGCAAGGAGAGCACTCCGTTTTCGCTGCCTTCGTTTCTGACACCTCAGTTCAAGGCCGTGGTTCGCGATCAAGGCAAGATTTATCTTCGCGCCGCGACGGTGTTGAATGTGGGCCCCCGGAAGCTGACCGTTATTTCGAGTGATGAGCTGGATCGAAAGCTGTTGCATCAGGTGGCCGCTGAACTCGGCGAGATTACACTTTACGTTTCAGTCCTGGAACCGCAGCAACCCAGCGTCCCTGCGAACAAATCCGCACCCCTCGCCTCTCAAGACCGGAAAGCCAACGAAGAGTTTAGGTATCGCGCGAGCAAGGACGCGATAGACATTCAGAACGGGGAGGAACACCTGCGTCCCAGTTTCACGGCAGGCAATTTGGCGGCCTCCAGCGGTAGGTTCGATCGTGAAATTGACTTCGGAACGCCGCTTCCCGTAGTGGACTGGGCAACCGGAGAGCAAAAGAGAGCCGGTGCCGTGCTACGGGTACAGACTCGCCCTTCGATCCTTTATGCCCGGTTGTTCGCTGCCTTAGGCGACTTCGCCAAGGGAGTCGAGGTAATTTTGCTGGTGATGGCTGTCGGACTCTTGGTGATCCTGCTGCCGGCGGCGTTGTTGATCGGCACGCGCCTGACCCGCACCGTCACCGGAGCCGTGGCTCAGCTTTACGAGGCCACCAAGCACATCAATCGTGGTGATTTCAGCCATCGCATACCGGTGAAGTCGAACGATCAGCTGGCCACCTTGGCGAATTCATTTAATTCCATGACGGCTTCGATTGAGAAACTGATCGAGGAACAAAAGCAGAAGCAGCGACTGGAAAATGAGTTGGCCATCGCACAGGAAGTACAGGAACAACTTTTTCCCCAGCGTATTTCGCAGCTTGCATCGTTGGAAGTTTACGGATTCTGCCGTCCCGCGCGTACTGTCAGCGGCGATTATTACGATTTCTTAACTCTTGGTCCCGAACGGCTGATTCTGGCCGTGGGAGACATCAGCGGGAAGGGGATTTCAGCAGCGCTATTGATGGCCACCATTCACTCCGCAGTGCGAGCCTATAGTCTGGAAGGAATCCCCATCCTGCGGGAACCCATGGCTGTGGGGGCGACCGCGGGCTCGGGCAGGGCGGCTCCGACGTTGCAGGGAGCCGAAGTCTCAGCGGCGATCATGCTGTCATTGTTGAACCACCAACTCTACGAAAGCACGCCGCCGGAAAAATACGCAACATTATTCCTTGGAATTTACGATGGGCAACAACGCAGACTCACTTACAGCAATGCGGGCCACCTGCCGCCCATCATTCTGGGTGAAGACGGTTCGCTGCGCCGCCTGGAGTGCGGGGGTACCGTCATTGGGCTCTTTGGCCAGGTCAATTACGAAGAGGATACCGTCCCCCTGCGGCGTGGTGAGATCTTTCTGGCGTACAGCGATGGGGTTACCGAACCGGAAAATGATTTTGGCGAATTCGGCGAGCATCGGCTGATTGAGCTGGTTCGCGAGAATCGGCAATTACCCCTGGCACGCATCACCGAAATCGTGACCGCCGCCGTGGATGACTGGATTGGCGCCAATGAGCAACCCGATGATGTGACTCTGGTGCTGGCGCGGTCGCGGTAGGACAGGCAGCACTCAGCACTCAGCACTGAGCATTCAGCATTCAGAGCCCTGGGACTCAGTATCCGGCTCCCCGAACCGCACATGGCTGAATGCTGAGTGCTGAATGCTGAGTGCTGATTTGACTTGGGGCAGTCCTTCAACGACTGGAGACCGGATACTCTGTTCGAGTCCAGTACGCCACCCAACCGGAACGACTGCCCCGAGGCTCCACGCACCCGCAAATATCGCCGCGGGCACGCCCGCGCGGAGCAAACTTATTTAAGGGCTTAACAGGGTGAGTCAGGGTGAGAAGAGATGATTAGCAGATCAGAATGCACAACAATGAAAGCCGCGCGTCCCAACCGGGCAGGCGAGTAATCTCGCGGGTATCTGCCAGCGCTTCGAGGACGCGCCTTGGAATCAACCTCGGTAGAGGGAGAGAGACCGCTGCCTGAACTCGGTTGAGAGATAAGCGAGCCTTGGCGGCAATGGGAGCATTTCCGCCATGAAAGGTGAATTCCGGCAGTTCCACCTGGGGCAGAACGAGAATCAGCGCGAATAGCGCCAATTCAAAAATCAGGAGCGCCCATTGCCAACGTTTCATGAGGTAACCCGGAATGCGTACGAGAGGAAATTACTTCGATTCCATCCTTCATGTCAACTGGACTTTTGGCTCCTTCGGCGCAGGCTGTCCGCTAGCGGTGAGCAAAGCTGTAGATCACCCCGTAACTGGAGTCCGCGATAGTCAGCGCGGTGAAGGCACGCTCCAGTTTGTGGTGTCCAGTCTTATGAAAGAAGTAGCTGAGTCCTAAGGCGCCCGCGGTTCGTCCGGCGAAGAAAACCACCTGGCCGGGAGTTCCGCTTTCGCAGAGGCGCTTTGCCATGGGGTTCATCTCCTGGCCTCCTTTGCTCAGATTGCGGTGAGTGATAGCAAAATCCGTAGCTTCCATGGCCGCGTGGACCGCAAACAAAGCGGTATTGGGTCCGTCCCAGAACTTGTGGTGTGAGGGGGCATCCGGAAGATAGCTCTCTTGTCCCCGGCTCATCACGCAAGTCGCCAGAACAGCAATCAGTAGAAGCCATTTTTTGTTTCTCATGCTGCCAGACTATGTGTGATGAGGCGCGGGAACGAGATGACGTAGGTAATGGGGGACAACTTCTTACCCAGACTGGGAGACCGTATCAATCAGGAACTCAAAACCAAGTATTCTTTCTATACTCACGGTAGGCATCTCCAAATCTGGCTTCGAGAATCTTCGCTTCCTGGCGAGCACGAATGATTTGCAGTGGGATCAACACCGCAAAGATCGCCAGCAGAATGGGTTTCTGCAATGCCAGCACGAAACTAAAAACCAACAGCCCGCTGAACAGATACATGGGATTTCGGAATTTGGAGTACAACCCGTGAGTAATCAATTGACGAGCTTGCGGACTCACGGAAAAGGAGTTCCCCAATTGGTATCGCGCGATAATCAGCAAGATCGCGGCGGGGACGGCGATCAATAGTCCTATCAAGCGGAATTCGCTCCACGGACCCGGCCAGAGGATGATGAGCGCGACCAGCAAAAACGCGGCAAACATCTGAAGAGCAATCAGCGGCGGCTCTCTTTCACGATGTTCTCAATCTGTTGCAAGTGATTCAGGTCATGTCCGGCGAACATGCGGACTATATGGGCTATGCTTTCTTTGCCGCGCTCCTCGTGCATGCCGTAGTTTTCCCAAAGATTTTTCGGAACCGATTTCAAGAGTGCCAGGTTGTTCTCGCGCAGTACTCTGAACGTTTCCAGGGAAGCCTTGGAATCACGCTGGAGGTAATTAAAAGTATTTGCCCAGGCATCCTGATCGAACGCCTGTACCGGCGTACCGTTCTGGCTGAGAATCATTCGCATGCGCCAGCCACCGGCTAATTCGGTGTCCGCAAGGTGGGCGAGGATCTCCGCGATCGACCATTTTCCAGGCGCGGGACGCCTGGTAAGTTGTTTTTTGTTCAGTTTTCGGATCAGGGTCGAGAGTTTTTTCGGAGTCGTCTGCTGCACCTGCAGCGGCTCTTTATTGGCGCTGTGGGCGAGGATGCGCTGGGTATACTGCTGAGGGGTTTCTGGCACGACGGTTCCTCCTGCTTGGAGTACTTCGAGACGTAGATTCGGCGCCCAGGAACGCGGAACAACTCTATTGCAGGTGTCGGGCATCCGGGCCGCCAAGTTGGGCCATTATAGTCGGCAGATGGGGGCCATCACCAAAGTTCGCGTTCGCATCCAACAAAAGAGGTAGAATCTGCGTCCACTTACATCGCAGGAGGACTGTGTGCTGAAAATGCGTACTAAGGTTCTGTCGGCAGTTTTGATCGGACTATGCACCCTGCTGCTCGCGGGATGCCCACAACGAACCACCATTTCGAACATTAATCGCGATCCCGGGCGTTTTACCGGCAAGGAAGTCACGATTGTCGGGCAGGTTTCGAGTTCTTTCGGTGCACTCGGTTCCGGCGTTTTCCAGCTCGATGACGGCACCGGACGGATGTGGGTCTACAGCCAGAATTATGGCGTGCCGGGGAACGGCGCGAAAGTCGCGGTGACCGGCGACATCGCACAAGGGTTCAATTTCGGCGGTCGAAACTTCGCCACAATACTGAAAGAAACCAAGCGGCGACACTAAGGGAAACGCAGAAATAAGAAGATCAGAAAAAAGAAGTCAGAATTCAGAAGTAAGAATCTCTAAAGTGGTTGTTCTCACTTCTTCATTCTGACTTCAGTTAGGCTTGGGATTCGCGGAGTTCCAGGTTTACCTGGCGGAGGCTGGTTGCCTCCTGTGGATCCATTCCAGCTTTCAGATCAGTTTTTTCCAGGAAATAACGCCAGCCTTCGTGGCGGTCTTCTGAGCTTTGCTGGACCTCTAGAGTTTTGAGCGTGGTCTCGGCGTTGGATTTTCCCTTGATGATGGCAACAACACCACCTGAAACATAGGTTCTCAGGTTATAGCGGATTACAGCGAAAGAGCCTTTGGATTCGTCCCGCATGCGGAAACACCCCAAGTATTGCACCGGAGCCGGTGCTTTTCTAGTACTTCTTTAGTTGCGCGCTCGCCCTTTTGCGGTGGTTACGGGCACGCCTTCCCACTGTTTGCGTTCTTTAGAGTTATGGCGGGCCCTTACGATGAAAAGCACCACACCCGCAACAAACATCATTGCCACTATGGCTGCGATGTAAGAGTCCGCCACAAACATTTAAGACCGCCTTTTAACGCTGTCTCGAATTACAGGGGCCGGACGTTCTCAGCCTGCCAGCCTTTCGGCCCTTTGGTGACCTCGAACTCAACACTCTGGCCTTCTTGCAAGCTGCGGAAGCCGCCTGCCTGAATCGCCGAGAAGTGCACAAAAACATCTTCGCCAGTTTGACGGCTGATGAAACCATAGCCTTTGGCGTCGTTAAACCACTTTACTGTTCCTTGTTCTGCCATTTTGTTACTTGTATCCTTTTCAAATTATTTACGCTGAATGGTGAGTCGGAGGTACTGACGGCAGGCACTAGCTGGTGAAGCAAGAAGCTGCTCACAACCGATTCAAATCAAACGCTTCTATACCATATCAGATAATCGGCATAATGCGGTAGCAAATTGAATAGCCCGCTTCTCGCCTGACTTGCTACTTAAGTAACCATCCCAGTCCTCTCGATACGATCCGGTCTGGGTCTACCGCATTCGGGAACGATTCGCGGCTGGAAAAAGGCGATACTCCACGCTGGCAGTTTTCTGACTGCTGTCCCACTAGCAGGTATATACTTGCTGTGACCTTAACCACGAAGACACACCGCTTTCTACCACCCTGCGCCTTCGCGATTGAGACAATTAGTTTTGAAGGCGCCCCATAAAGCCAGCAGCAACGCGTCCTCTTGTTAGCAATTGCCACGCCGGAGTCGCGTAATCGTCGCAAATGCGGTATGACGTCTCGTTCGCAGGCAGTGCGGACATCGTCGCAACTCCGCCGCGCCGCTCGGGTCGAGGCCATGCAGCACCAGCCTATCTTTAGGAGGAAGCGATGTCAGAACGAAATGGCGACAAGTCCAGGTTTCACCGTGTACGAAAGCAAAATATCCAGCGACGAAAGCGAACGTTCGAACTGCTTCAGGCCGCGGCCATCAAAAACGGTGAGGCGCTGGGACGCAAGCGAATCGCGAGTGCACCGGTAAAGGATGCACATGAGTAGGCCATCAGCTACTTCGTTTGCCTCACTCAGCGGAAAACGGCGGATACTGTTGGTGGATACCTACGCCAACAAACGGGACCTGCGAGCCAAGATCATGCGCAAGTTGGGCGTCGAAGTAGACTGCGCCGCCGACATCACGGAAGCTCGAGCGCTGTGGCAGGCTGACTCGTATAGCCTGGTGCTAGTAGATGTGCGAAATGATTCGGTCAACGTACAGGAATTCTGCAGCGAGATACGAAGTGCCAAACCTCCGCAGGCGGTTGCATTTCTGGTGGGCAAGCCTGATTATCTGGCAGGGGCTCCGGGTGCGGATGAAGTTCTGGTGGTCGATACAAATAATGGACATGACGCCTGGGGACAAACCGTCGCTGCCTTGTACGCAAATGCTTGCGAGGCTTTGCCACGGCGTTGGGGCTTTCAGGAAGCGTCCTGGCGCATCGCCGCGGTGCGAACTTTGAATGATCCGCGTCCGGGCCGCACGCCGGTCGAGAAAAAGCGTCCCAACTGGTCATGGACGGATTCAGTAAAGCAACATTCGGGCACGCTCGCCGATAAAAGTCTGGTGTAGATTTGGTTTGAAGAAAAGGAAACAAAATGAAGAAACTGTTCGTTGGCAACATCCCTCACAGTACAACTGAAGCAGAGCTGCGGACATTGTTTGCCGCCCACGGCGCTGTCGAGCAAGTAAGCGTAGTTACCGATCGTGACACCGGACGTTCTCGTGGATTCGCATTCGTCGAAATGACCGACTCCGGAGAAGCCGAGAAAGCAATCGCCGCGCTCAATGGCAAGGAACTAGGTGGACGCGCGTTGAACGTGAACGAAGCCAAGCCGAAGACTGAACGCAGCAGCGGCCCACGTGGCCAACGCTCGGGCGGCGGCGGCGGTGGTCGCGACGATTTCCGTGGCCATGCCCGGCAGCCTCGCGAACCCCGCTGGTAGCCTGAGTTCTACCGCTACTGCCTGATATCATTAAGCCACAGTCGCAGCTCGGCACTGCTTGCCGATTCGCGACACAATTCCCTGTGGAGGTGCGCATGGCTGGTCGAAGTCGCTCAAGTTTTAACAAACGCCTGAAGGAACGTTCGCGGCAGGACAAGCAGCGCGAGAAAATGGAACGTAAAGTCCAACGAAAATCGGAAAAACCGGCTGGGGATACCCAGGATCGACTCGACTCCTTGATCGATCCCTCCGCAGCATCGGATCAATTGGCGCTTCCCGGTTCCCACGTTGAAGAGTCGAACGTCGAAGAGTAGTCATCGCGAGATAACGATTTCCTAAAGTTATTGTTGATTGATGATTTGTGATTGTTGATTTGAAAAGCAACCATCTCAGAATCAGCCATCGGCATTTCTATTCTAGACTCCCGAGGCAGACCCGATCAGGCTGTAAAGCAGAATCAGCAGCACGATGACGGTGAATGCGACGTACATGCGATCCTTTTCTTCTGCGAAGCCGAAGATGGAGAAGGCAACGCGAGCCACCGGAGTAGCAATCAGCAGCAACAACCCAAGCTGGATGAGGCCTCGGCTATGCAGTGTAAAGGCGTCCCTCACGATGCCGCTGAGGCTCTTCAGATCCGTGGGTTCGCCCCGGAAAATCCGGTAGTCGGCCGGCGCATGGCCGTACTTAATCAGATAAAGAACGCCGCCACACAAGACCACGACAGCGGAAAGAAGCACGCCGGTACGTAAGAGGTTGCCAACGATATTTTCGATCCTTTGATCGGTCCACTGCTTTTGAACGGGCAATCAGATCCTCCCAGCTAATCCTTTGTAAATCATCTCCAGACCCAACAGCAGGATGACAACACTGAATACCAGCCGCAACCACTTGGTGTCTGCTTTCATCAGAATTCGTGTGCCCAACACCGAGCCAGCCAGCACACCAAGCATTACGGGCATGGACAGTCCAGGGTCGATGTAGCCGCGATTTAAGTACACGCCGGCGCTGGCCGCTGCGGTCACGCCAATCATGAAGTTGCTGGTAGTGGTGGAGACTTTGAAAGGGATTTTCATAGCCTGATCCATGGCCACGACTTTCACCGCTCCCGAGCCGATTCCGAGCAGCCCAGATAAAGTCCCGGCGCCAAACATCAGACTGAATCCGGTAGGGACGTTGCGGACGTTGTAGTGCCGGATCCCTTCTGGGGTTGGAAAGCTGCCATTGAGCCGCAAACGAGTGGCGAGCGGGTCCGGAACTTCGTCAGCCGGAGGCTTGGCTCGCGGCCTGCGCGCAAGAAACGCCGAGTACAACAGCGTCAAGCCGAAGATGATGGCCATTGCGCTGGTGGGCACTTTGGTGGCGAGGAACGCTCCCAGCAATGCGCCCAACGTGGTGGCGATTTCGAGGAACATACCAATTCTAATATTGGAGAATCCCTCTTTCACATACGCGGCGGCCGCGCCTGAGGAAGTGGCAATGACGGATACCAGCGACGCACCGATGGCGTAGCGAATGTCCACCTTGAAAAAAATTGTCAGCAGCGGAACCAGAACCACTCCGCCACCAAGTCCAGTGAGAGAACCGAGCAGTCCTGCAATGACGGAACCGATCCAGACCAATAATGTGAACTCCAGGATAGTCATTCACGCTCCAAGAACGGCGGCACTTATTTGGCACTTGGCATTTAGCACTTAGCATTTAGCCATTACGGGGTGGTGGTGGTTCCGTCAGAGCTCGAGCAAACGACAGTTAAGGGGCCAAATGCTAAGTGCCAAATGCTAAGTGCTAATCCCTCTCGCCAACGCGCGAGAGTTTTTCGCGCAGCAGATCTTCGACGTCGCCCACTTTATCTCCCAGCAGATTGAGCTTGCGGGCCAAGCCCTGAATGTCAGAGGCGGCGCGACGATTGACTTCATAATCCAATTCGCCACGCAGGCGGTCCTTGGTGTCCTGCCGATTCTGGCTCATCATGATGACCGGGGCCTGGATGGCGGCGAGCATGGAGAGAAACAGATTCAGCAAGATGAATGGATAAGGATCCCAGGCATTGCCGCGCAGGAACCTATTCAGCCACCAAAGCGAGCGACAGCGTCAGCAATGCGTTCACCGAAGGTCATTTCCGATTCGATGATCTCGTTGGGGTTGCGGCTGGCGCGAACTCGCACCAGATGCTGCGAGGCATGAAACTGGCGGCCCAGCACGGTCAACATGTCCATGCCGGCCATCGGCTTGCGTTCCAGCAGAACGGCAATATCATCGCGGTCCACTTCTAGACACACCGTTTCTTCCAGGGCAATCGCGGTGGTCTGATGGGGCGTCTGCTCGAGCATGGAAGCAAATCCAAAGAACTCTCCGGAGGCGGGCTGATCAACCACTACTTCCTGATGATCCTCGTCCACGGTCGTGACGCGCACCGCGCCGGAGATCATGACGTAAGCTTGCCCGCCGGAATCGCCAATCTTCCAAATGCGTTGGCGCGCGGCGAATTTTTTGAGCTCCACTTGTCCGGCCAATACTGCAGTTTCCTCTTCGTCCAGCAGAGCAAAGAGGGGAACCTGTTTCAACACTTCTGGATTGCACGCCATTTGTCACCTCGTGGGGTGAGAGTATCGCCCATTTGTTATGAGCATTTCACAAATAACAAAAAAGGAACAACCGGGAGGACAGGGCCACATTTGTAATCTGAAGAGTCGTGCAACTTCCAGTTGGGCGAGAAGGTCTTTCCGTTTCGGCAGCAAACGATGTATTTTGAGAGGCAGCATTCTATTAGGTCGTTCCCTGTGCCCACCCGAGCCTGGCTCCAACCCTCTCTAGCAACGGCCGCCATCCTAATCAGCGCCGCCGTCGCTCAAACTCCAGCGGCTAGTGAGACCACGGTTACCGCGCATACGGAACTTGTGACCTTGTCCGTGGTCGTGACCAACCATGCGGGAGTTCACATTGAGGATCTGAACAAAGACGATTTCACTTTGCTGGAAGATGGCAAGGAGCAGAAAATTGCCGTCTTCGAGAAAATCAAAAAAACGACTGGCTCACTGCCGCATAGCCCAGATCGTCCGAACGAGTTCAGCAACGTTCGGGCCGGAGATGCCTCGCTGACGCAATTGACCATCATTGTGCTGGACATGATTAACACGCCAGTCCAGGATCAAATTCATGCCCGAGACGAACTCCTGAAATTTCTGGCCGAACCCACCAATGTTGAGCGGCCGATTTCCCTGTTCACCATCAGCCGCACCGGGGTGAGATTGATTCATCATTTTACCGATGATCCGAAAACGCTGATGGCCGCGCTGAATCAAGTCAACCGAAGTCAGCCTCCGGTGACCGAGGATCCATCCTGGGCGCTACTCCCCGACAGCAAAGACAAACTTTCGACGATTCTCCGGCCGATGGGAGAATTTCAGGTAGACGCGGAACAGGCTGCGCTGTCACTCGAGCGTCGCACAGTCATCAACATGACGTTGCAAGCCATGCAGCAGATCGCGGCAGCCTTCGCCGGATTTCCAGGCCGCAAGACTTTGGTATGGGCCAGCGCCGGCTTTCCTTTCACTATTAACGAAACCACGATGGCACTGAAGGAAGGCGGCCCTGGCTTGGATTCCCCGGCGAACCTGGTGCCTCTCTATGAGAGGACTTGGAATGCGCTCAGCCAGGCGCAGATTTCGGTTTATCCGGTGGACGTGCGCGGCACGGTGATTCTGGAGGGACCATCGCCGGTTCGCACCAAGAAGTCTCTCCCGGATCCTTTTACCCATGGCCAATGGTTGCAGGCGGACGCCATTGGAACTTTCGAGTCTTTTGCAAGAGCTACGGCCGGCCGCGCATTCTATAACAGCAACGACCTGAAAGCCGCAGTGCAACAGGCAGTGGACGACAGTGCCAGCTATTATTCGCTGGGCTATTACTTCAATCGCATGGACAAAAAACCGGGTTGGCACAAATTGGGCGTGAAGGTGAAGCGCGATGGGGCACAGGTTCTGGCGCGTACCGGATTCTTTTTGGCGGAATCGACGGCCCAACCGGAGCACGACGCCAAGGACCAGCTGCAGATCGCGCGAGAATCACCGCTGGATTACACCGCCATTCCCATCACCGCCAGGTGGGATCAGGTTCAGGCAGCTTCAGAGGGAAAGAAGAAGGTCATCTTCGTTCTTACCATGCCGCCAAATTTCGCTGATGTTGACGAGAGCGACCGGAACCATTTCGTTCTGGAATTCTGGGCGACTGCCCGAACCTCAACCGGAGCGCCAGCAGCCGACCTCGAACAGACGATGGAAGGTCATTTCAAAGCCGACACGCTCAACCGGTTCCGCCACAAAGGGACAGACTACCGTGGCGCTTTGATGGTAAGTCCCGGTGACTACAGCGTGCGTTTCGTGGTGCGCGATCGGATAAGCGGCCGCATCGGCACCCTGACCGCTCCGTTGAGCGTAGCGCCCTGACACTGATCTTCTATTGTCCCGTCGCATGAAGAGCGAGGGTGCTGCCAAACTTGTTGCCTACGAGCCAGATTTCACCCTGAGGAATGACTGTCCCTCCGAAAAGAATGTTGGCGCGAAAATTAGGGTCGCCGGGATTGGGGCTGGGCTGGATGGTCCAACTGGCGCCGTCCCAGTGCAGCACCAGCGTGAACTGTTGTCCGGAGCCGTCGGCGGCGAAGAACGAACCGAAAGCCCAAATGTCAGTGGCCGACACCGCGGTGATGCCGTAAAGCTGGTTGGATTGATATTGACTGTGCGGTCCCACGTTGGGGCTGGGCACGATTTGCCAACTGTTCCCATCCCAGTGTTCGATCAGCGTTTTGGCGGGCCGGGTGGAATTTGGGTTCTGGGTAAAGTATCCGGTAGCCCAGGCATCGTTAGGAGCGAGTGCGACGACCCCGGTCAACACGTTAAATCCGAGACCGGGATTGGGGCTGCGGAATATGCTCCAGGTATTTCCATCGAAATGCTCAATGAAGGTTTGGGAAAACGCCACCGTCCCCACTGCCCAGACGTCGTTGGTGGCAGCAGCCGACACGCCGAAGGTCGTAGCGTTCCCAGAAGCCGTTTCAAATGCCGTCCAGGAAGTGCCATCAAAATGTTCGAAGAGCGGGAATAGAGACTGGCCGTTGTTGGCCAGGATAAAGCCTGCGGTCCACATGTCGCTGGGGGAAATGGCGGTCAGCGATTCCAGTGCGGGCTGATCACCGGGTTGAAACTGGGGGCCGGGAAAGGCGCTCCACTTGGTTCCATCGAAATGCTCGATGACTTGATTTCCATTCCCCAACCCTATATTGACGATCCCCACGGCCCAGGCGTTGGTGGGAGAAAAATCGACCACACCGCCCAGCCGGCTGGTGTTGTCCCCCTTGATGCCGGCGACGGGGAACGCAGTCCATTTCGTGCCGTCAAAATGAATCGTGGTTTGGCCTACGGCCCAGATGTCATTCGTCGAAGAAGCCGAGACCGAGTGCAGATCGTTCTGGAAGGGCTTCGGGTGGCCATTGGGAGTGGGGACTACTTTAAATACGGAAGCGAGCTCGGATTCTCCCTGCGGATTTTCGGTGCGTGGGCGCAAAGACAAACCGTCAGTGTGATAACGACCACAAGAGTGACGCCAAGAGATTTTGTCATGGGGTTGTCCGGCTGTCGTGTCAATCAACGTTTGGGAAGTTAATTCCTCGATCCCAGGCACTTGTCACCATCGTGTCAACAATTCGTAATTTAGTGCTGATAAGACCGAGCGAGGTCGGAACAATTTGCTTGCGCGTGGATGCTGCCGCTACCATGCGAACGGCTATGAAACTTGCATGGTTCAAACCGTGGGGTTGGATTTACCGGCCAGTCACTTGGCAAGCCTGGATTTTTATAGTTATTACTGGTTTTTTTTGCGTTCAGGTATTCCTGGCGGTGGATCGCCACTCGCATTCGGTGAGTGACACGTTGTACGGAATTTTTCCGTATTTTGTACCCGCATTCGGAATTTTAGGCTGGATAGCCTGGCACACTGCGTCTAAGTCGTGACAGTGCTCTGCGCGTTCATCTCCAGGTGATAAAAGATGAAAACTTTTGCACATCAACGTTATAATTCTGCGTCGCCGTAACGACTTTAGGATCGCCCGGGTGTTTATAGCCCTAAAGAACCAGCCATCGAAGAAACTTCATTTGTTCGGGGGTACCGTCATGCAAACTCCTGGTGTCTGGAAGGCTCGGAGTAACTCGCCTGATTTGCGAACGTGTGGCTTCGCCTTCTTGGTTCTTGTTTCGAACCTGGGATTGCTCAGCACTGCCTCAGCAACCGATCCGCTGGGCAGCGTGACTGCAAATGCTGTGTCCTGTTCGAGCGTGAGGGGGGGCGGCGGCGTGCCCGGTGGGACTTGCTACAAAGCAATCGTGACCTGCCCGGGAATAAACGATATCCCGGTAGCGGTCAAAGTAAATCAGCCTATCGGAACTTCCATCGGTACCGTCATCTTTGAATCGGGCGGTGGTGGGGATACATGGTACGACACTCATTTCACATATGGCGCTACCGCGATAAAAGACGTGATGGCTGCCGGTTACTCTGGGGTGCAATTTGCTTTCGAATATCCCCCCTTAGGTTCAGGAAATTCGAAACAATTTACCGGATTCTTGACCGGCCCTGGAGGGCCCCGTGCTTTGGCATGCCGTTTCACCACCATATTACAGTGGGCCCACGACACGATTCGCACGGCTGATACTCCATTTTGCGGCACCGGCCAAAGCGGCGGTTCTGCTGCCCTGGGTTACGCTATCGCTGATTACGGAATGGCTCCAGAAATAAATATGTTGGAAATGGGTAGCGGGCCGCCGTTCGCCCGCATCGACCAAGGCTGCCTGTGCAAGGGCGAAACGGTGCAAAATCCTTGCGCTACTGGGACAATTACCATGTGCTACCAGAGGGAGGCGGGCGTTTTTCTCGATCCCTCCTACAACAACACGGCTTGCTCACGCGCGGAACAAACCCATCACTCCCCGAGGGAAGCTCAGTTTCTGCACGATAGCTTGAATTCGACGGATGCGACGTACAATTTTCCCACCACCAACATTCACTTAGTGTTCGGGGGCCTCGACGGCACGGTAGGCGTCGCCCAGGGAATGACGTGGGCTGGGGTGATCACCGGTTCATCCCCGCCGACGGTGGAATGCGTCGCGGATGCAGGGCATCGGATTCCGGACGTGCTCGACGGGGCCACCAAGATTGCGGATGACATCATCGCTTTTTGCCACTGATTTCGATTAGCCAATCCGCCAGCTATCGCCGTTTCTCTGGTCTTTTTGCTCTCGCAAGGCAAAGCGCTCCCGCGTCTTCAGATCAATCCTCATCGCCGAACGGGTTACGTGTGTGTATCAGAGTCGCCACTCATGAAACAGTTTTGCAGTCCTCTAGAAGTGGTCTCCATATTTCTGGGCAACGGAGATGGCACTTTTAAGCCGAACGTGGACTATGGATCCGATGGAGGGCCGGGCGCCCTCGCCGTTGGCGATTTCAACCGCGACGGTCAAATCGATCTCGCAATCGCGAATTTTAATGGCAACAACGCTACCCATGTCTCGACTTTGCTCGGAAACGGGGACGGTACATTCGGCAGAGTTTCAAGTTATGGAACAGGGCAACATCCAACCGGAGTGGTGAGTGCCGATTTCAACGGCGACGGGAACCCCGATCTGGCCACGGTGAACACATATGACAGCACAGTATCGGTGCTGCTGGGATTGGGAAGAGGCAAATTTGGCTCCGCGGCGAACTACGCGGTCAACAGTGACCAGTATTATGGTGCAATCGTTTCGGCAGACTTCAACGGAGATGGCCATCCTGATCTTGCTACGATTAATTTCTCGGCTGGTGCCGTCTCCATCCTGTTGAACGAGGGCAACGGTACCTTCGGAACCTACAAAGATTATCCTGCCGGCCCATCCCCCCAGTCGTTGGTGGCAGGAGACTTTAACAACGATCAGAAAATGGATTTGGTGGTTGGAAACCTGGGGGCCGATGCCTCGCTCCTTTTGGGGAATGGTAACGGCGGATTCCAGGCCCCTATCCCCATCGCTTCCGGGTTGGGGCCCTATGCGATGGCAGTTGCTGATTTTAACGGCGACGGAAATCTCGACTTGGCCACAGTTAACGGCTCGCAGTCCAGCAGCGTCGTGTCGATTCTGCTGGGAGCGGGCAACGGAACCTTCGCAACGGCGGTCAACTACAGCACGGGATCAGGTCCAGCGGCAATAGTCGCGGCAGATTTAAACAAGGATGGGAAAGTCGACCTTGCCGTATTGACCACCTTCCTTGCCGGCGTTTCGATCTTGCTCGGAAACGGTGACGGCACTTTTCAGAACTACTCGAGCTATCCTGTGCCAAATTACTCGTTTGGATTGCTGGCTGCAGATTTCAACGGACAGAACAACCTGGACCTTGCAGTGCTGAACCAGGCTTCCAGTTACGCTGTTGAACTTCTGGCTGGCGATGGCCAAGGACACTTCTCATCTGCTACGCCCTACTACCCAGGAATTGGCCCGGCAAGCTTTGTTGCCGCTGACTTTGATAAGAGCGGCAGCACGGATCTGGCGGTCACCAACGCCATTTACTTGACCAGCAGCGTAACGATATTGTTGAACACCGCGGTTGCCGCTCTGTCTCTAGACGGTTTGCACTTCCCGCCAACGGCCGTCGGAACTCAGAGTCAGCCAATGAAGGTGCAGTTCAGCAATCCAGGCACGGTTTCGGTAAAAATTCGCTCGATTAGCATTTCCGGCGCGAACGCTGGCGACTTCGTGCAAACCTCGACGTGTGGAAATAACGTCGCCGTAGGCGCGTCCTGTACGGTGACTCTCACCTTCCGGCCAAGCCAGAAAGGTAAGCGGTCAGCTCTTTTAAAGTTTACTGATAATGCTATCGCGGGTACGCAGGTCGTCAGTCTGGCCGGAACCGGGCGCTGACTCTACTATCGCTACGGCAGTTACTGACCATTGAGACAGAGAGTTTTGGTAGCGCTACCGGGAAACGTTACGTCTACGTGTCAATCTTCTCAGTTTTACTGGCAAAACCCGCATCGCTATTGGCTTTCAGCGCGGCGGCCCAAAACGGCTTTTTCAGTATCACTGAGAAATTTCGGCCCTCAAAAACGACTGTTTTTAGTAGGCGATAGTAGGCGGAAATCGGTATTTTCAGCAGCACCCACATGCGTTCCCGCGCAGGGCTCGCGTCCTTCCCGCTAATGTGGCGACCACAAAAGTCATAAAATTAGCCAAGGTCGGGTGGCTCGCAGCCTACGATCTGAAAAGGAGAACACGATGTCCAACAGCATAGCGACTTTGCTGCTTCGTAATCTGAGCGACGTATTTGGCGAAAATGACCCCGTGCGTCGGCGCGCTGCAATCGACGACATCTGGAATGAGGATGGTGTGTTCTACGATCCCAATGGAGGCGTCTATCGAGGCCGTGACGAGATTGATCGTATTGCTGGTGTGATAAAAGCAACACATCCAGATTTCAAATACCAGCCCCTCTCCCCTCCCGAAGAATTCGATGATGCCGGACGGGTTCGATGGGTATCTGGCATTCCCGGCAAACCTCCAGCGTACGCGGGAACCGATTTTGTCGTCGCCCGGAACGGTCGCATTGCTTCGATCTATATGTTTTTGGACAAGCTTCCTTGAGGCAAAATGCGCGACCTCGATGAGATCGAATGCTTTGTTAAGGCAGTTGAGTTGAAAAGCCTGACGGCAGCACAGGCCCTAAAGGGTAACGAAGGTCGCGTAGCGATCACCCTCGTAAACAGAGGGCGAAAAGAAGGCTGGTAGCGCTACCGGGAATCGAACCCGGGTTTGAAGATTGAGAATCTTCCGTCCTAACCCCTAGACGATAGCGCCATGATGGATTTAGTCAAATTCCTAGTCTCGCAATATTGTAACGTGCCGAGAGGTGTTCGGAAAAATGCGGCGGCCGTGATCACTGCCAGCCGGGCTTTTCTCCAATATCGTCAATTCTCATTTCTCCTAGAACCGCAGCCCTGGTGCA
>Ga0193729_1000564_pt1 | contig 19440 bp, 18 predicted proteins | sample U1c2metaG_FD_143036 | JGI IMG/M metagenome (GOLD analysis project Ga0193729, IMG submission 143036) | Soil microbial communities from a riparian zone of the East river system, Colorado, United States - U1c2 | ecosystem: Environmental > Terrestrial > Soil > Riparian zone | place: USA: East River...
TTGATGGGCGCGATGATTACTCAACATCCCGATTTGATACGGGCGGTCGTCTCCCAAGTGGGCATTTACGATATGCTGCGCGTCGAGCTTGCGCCCAATGGCGCCTTCAATGTGACCGAATTCGGCACGGTAAAAGATCCGGAGCAATTCAGGGCGCTTTATGCCTACTCGCCTTATCACCATGTTGTTGATGGAACGAAATATCCCTCTGTTTTGATGATGACTGGCGCGAATGACGGGCGGGTCGCGCCATATCACTCGCGCAAAATGACCGCCCGTCTGGATGAAGCCAACGAATCTGAGAATCCGATTCTTTTGCGGGCGAGCTCAAGCGCCGGGCATGGCCAGGGCACCGCGTTGAGTGAACGCATTAAACAGTTGGCAGACATTTATTCGTTCCTTTTCGCGCAATTGAGAATGACGAACGACTAATGACGGGCAAGCGCGCGTGATTCGTAAAACGTTACATCGTTAAATCGCCAAAAGTTAAGAAATGGGCCTGCAACGCAGATGGGGTCTACTTTGTAACCTTTTAACCTTCACGTCCTATCTTCCCCCATCTTGCGAAGAAGATTGCTAATTTGCGCGGGAGCGATCGCGATTTTTTTTGTGATCGTAGCACTGGCGGGGACCGTCATTTTTTTTAGTCCGCTGCTCACTCATTACATCGAGAGCGACGGGTTTCGTGTAGCCATGGAAAATGAAACTGCGAAAGGCTTGCATTTTCCCAGCGGCCGTTACGCGCCGATTCGGCGGAATGGCTCATTGACGGCGCAAAGCGAAGGTTTCAGGACAAGCAATGGAGAGAAAGCGCTAAAATCGCTCGATGCTCACGGTATCAGCGCCAGGTTTGATCCATGGGGCATATTTGTGCGGCAATGGAGGTTCAGCGACGTACACGTCCGATCGGGCGACGTTGAAATCCAGATTTATGAGGCGAAGCCGAAAGCAATCGAGCCCAAGCCGTGGTTTGCAATTTTTTTGCCGAACAGGGTGTTTCTGGAGCGGATTACATCGGAGCATTCTAATGTGATCTGGCGATTCCGTGGCGAGCGGGCGGGCTTTTTCGGCACACAACTGATCATTACGCCTAACGGTCCCGATTTTGAGTATGTCGCCACCGGCGGCCGACTGAAGATGGCTTTGCTTCCAGATCTTGATCTCCGCCGCGCGCATCTTGTCATCACCAAGACACTGCTGACGATTTACGAAGTTGATCTCACATCAAATTCGGGTAGCGGCGAAAGCATTCATGCCCAGGCGAATGCCGGCATCGGGAATGATAAGAAAATCGATTTCAAGGCAAGTCTCGATCGGATCCCAATTCGCACGTGGCTCCCAGCGAAATGGGAACGGAATTTGAGCGGCAGTGCCTTCGGGAACGTTCATTGGACGGGAAAGGATCCGAAGCTGGAAAGTTCGACTGGCGAAGGCTCGGTCCGCGTGGACGACGCACGAATCTACGACCTGCCTCTTCTTGAAAAACTCGCGGAACTTGCGCAAAAGAAATCATTCGAGCATTTAGAGCTAAATGATTGTTCGCTCAATTTTGCGTGGCGCTATCCGAAGATCGACATCAAGGACATCGCAATTGAAGAGAAAGGCAAATTTCGAATTGAGGGAGCGATCTCGATCGATCGCCGATCACTAGGCGGCGCAGTCAGACTCGGGCTTACCCGTCAATATCTCGACTGGTTGCCGAACGGGGAAGAAGTCTTCAACCTCGAGAGGAGCGGCTATCTCTGGACCACCGTGCATCTGTCTGGCACGATTGAGGAACCTAAACAGGATCTAAGCCCGCGCATTGTCGAACTTTTCAAGGAATCGCCCGGCGCTTATCTCGGCCTTCTTTTCCGCCAGTTCGACGCGTGGTTAAAAGGAGTATTCGGCGGCGATTAATGGCGCGTTGCGCAAGCTCAAGGAGTGACGGCTTCCAAGTCGTCACGTTTAACTCGACGGGTGCAAAGCCGTCGTTCCTTGGAGCGGCGCTTTCCTTTCGCCTGCTTCCAGCATGCGGACGCGCTTGTCGACATACGGCAATCGAATGGTAAGTGCGAGACCTTTGCCTTCGCTGCTCTCGATGGAGAGTTCGCCGCCATGCTCGCGCACAATCCGCCGCACAATTAGCAAGCCAAGACCGGTGCCGGAGGGCTTGGTTGTGAAATAAGGCTCGAAAACGCGGCTCAAATTTCCGGCGGACATGCCGCTGCCGGTATCAACGAAACTAACAAGGACATGGGTGTCGTCCCTGTCGGTGCGAACGCGCAGAATACCGCCGCGCTTCATGGCTTCGAGGCTGTTCTTTATCACGTTATAAAAAGCCTGCTTCATCTGATCGCGATCGATCCGGAGTAGAGGCAGGTCCGATCGCAGTTCCTGTTCGACAACAATGTCGCGATCCTGAATCTCAGGCGCGAAAAAACGCACCGCTTCTTCGACAATCGTGTTTGCGTTCTCCGGTTGGAGTTGCGGTTTTGAAGGCCGAATCGCGCGCAGGAATTGTGTGACAATCGAATCGAGCCGATCGACTTCGGAACGTGCGATGTCGATCGACTCCTGGAATTCCTCTCGCGCTGCGCCGTCTAATTTCTGTGCCTGGCGCTCCATCAATTGCAAATGGATGTGCAGCGAGTTGAGTGGATTGCCGATCTCGTGCGCCACGCCGGCGGCGAGCAATGTGAGCGCGTTGAATCGCTCCGACTCAATTGTTTGCTGGGCTGAGCGGCGGCTCTCGGTGATATCGCGCAGGATCATGGCGTGGCCAACCTGCTCGGTGATCCCGCCCTTCCCACCCGGCGCGTGGCCTCGACGACCGGAATCAGCGACTCCGGCTACAGCGCCTGTCTCGCGGTGTTCGATCATCAGCGGCACGATGTAAAAATTGATGAAGCGATTATCCGGATAAAAAATTTCCATGTCACGGCTAAGGGGTCCTCCGCTCTGCGTAAGAGATTCCCAATCCAGACCGCGCACGCGCTCGTCGAGCCGTTTTCCGACTGCATCGCTCGCCTCAAGCCCAAACAACTCGCAGGCCGCATCGTTGAGATAGGTGATGCGACCTGTCGAATCGGTCACGATGATGCCCTCCTGAATCGCGTTGAAAACCGTTTCAAGAAATCCTTTCTCCTGCGCCAGGCGCAAAAAATAATTCTGCACCTCCTCCGGACCAATGCGCCCGAGTCGCTCGATTAGTTTCTCAAGAAAGCCCGCTTTCATGGCGTACGTCGCAATGTTAAATCGCTACAAAGCAAAAAGTTCTTCGCCGATTTAACGGTTTACGGATTCAACTTTTTGCACGGTGGGCGGCACTTCCACTGTCAACATTTCCACGCGCAGATAATTCAATACGACGGGCGCAAGAATCAGCCCGGGGATACCCATGAGTCTTTCGCCAATGATCAGCGCGATCAACGTTAGCCAAGCCGGGTTCCGAATCCGGTCGCCGATGATTTTGCTGTTTAAAAAATATTCGAGCTTATGAATCACAACCAGGAACACCAGGGCCGCGATCGCAAGCTTCAGGGAAACTGTTAATGCAACGAAAACAATAATGGCATTACTCACCAGGTTTCCGACAATCGGCACGAGACCGCAGAGAAATGTGATCGCAATAAGAAGCGGCGTATGCGGCATCCGAACGGCCACTACAAATAGCCCTGTCAACGCGGTGTTGATTAGCGAAATCGTAATCTGGGCGCCCATCACGGTAGCGAAACTGCCATAAAAATCGCGGAAGCGGGTCGAGACTTCGTCGCAACAAATAGAATAAAGATTATTCTTCACCGGGTGCGTGGCACGATGAGGATCGAGATCCGCTTTAAAAAAGAGGCTCCCTGCCGCGACAATTCCGATAATACTAAAAACTAACGCGGCCGTGGTACTGCCGGCGAAATGCGCGACGTTTCGCAGGTAATGTGCTTCTTGCTGAAGGGTGTCGATCACCACCGCTCGCAGGCTCTCAAAATCCGTGAATGGCAATTCGATCTGGCGCCGCTGGGCCCAGGCACTGGCGGAAGGAATTGACGTATCGGCTACATCGGGCAAGGCCAGAATGGCTGCGCGGGTAAGAGAGACCGCCGCCGCGGCAATTCCCAACACAACCACGATGAACAAGACCAGGGCGAGCCACCTTCTTTTAGTCAGAAAGTAGAACTGGCGCAGTGCGAGATAGGAGAACAAGATGACCAACAGCGGCGCTGCGAGATGCAAAACTCCCGCCAGCACAAGTGTGAGAGCAAGCACACCGTACGAGACTCGAGCGGGCGTAGTCATATCAGTGCCTCATCTGTTAACTTCACCCGCAGCCGAGGTTGTCAACCTCACTTAAGCGGCCGGGATCAACGATCCCGGCTACAGCAATCAGCGCTCGTGCTCTTCGACGGGAGCTGGCTGACCAGTTTCGGCTTCGGCCCGTTCTTTCAACGCGGCCTTGCGCGAAAGTTTCACCCGCCCTTTGTCGTCGATCCCAATGCACTTGACCCAAATGATGTCGCCAACCTTGGCAACGTCTTCCGTTCGTTTCACACGAAAATCCGCGAGCTCGGAAATGTGCACGAGTCCATCCCTGCCCGGGAAAACTTCGACAAACGCGCCGAATTCTTTCGTCGATACCACACGGCCCTGATACGTCTGGCCGATCTCGATCTCGCGCGTCATGCCGCCGATAATTTCTTTCGCGCGCGCCATGCTTTCGCCGCTCGTCGCGTAGATGTGCACCGAGCCGTCGTCCTCGATATTAATTTCAGCGCCGGTCTCTGCGACAATGCCTTTAATGGTCTTGCCACCGGGTCCGATGAGCGCGCCGATCTTCTCCGGATTGATTTTGATCGTTTCAATGCGCGGCGCATACTTCGATAATTCCGGCCGCGGCTTGTCCAGCGCGCTGCGCATGATGTCGAGAATCTTGGTGCGCGCTTCTTTGGCGCGCTGGATCGCTTCGGCCATGATTTTGTGACTAACGCCCGGGAGTTTCAGATCGAGCTGAAAACCAGTGACGCCAGCGTCCGTTCCACAAAGTTTGAAATCCATGTCGCCGAAATGATCTTCCGACCCAATGATGTCGGTCAGCAATTCGTAGCGCTTCAACTGTCGATCATCGCCAAATTCGGTAACCAGCCCGACTGAAATTCCAGCCACTGGCGTTTTCAGCGGCACACCCGCATCCATAAGCGCCAGCGTGCCAGCGCAAACGCTCGCCATGGATGTAGATCCGTTTGATGCCATGATCTCGCTCGAGATGCGAATGGCATAACGAAAATCGCTTTCACCCGGTACCACCGGTTCGAGCGAACGCTCCGCCAGCGCACCGTGACCGATCTCGCGTCGCCCGGGCCCGCCCGTCCGCCCCGTCTCGCCCACGCTGAAAGGAGGAAAATTGTAGTGCAAAATGAACCGCTTCGATTGTTCGCCGCCACCGTAAGCATCGAGCATCTGCGCTTCCTCGATAGGTGCCAGCGTAGCAAGCGCGACCGCCTGGGTTTCGCCGCGCTGGAAAATGGCCGAGCCGTGTGCGCGCGGCAGGACGCTCACTTCGCAACTGATCTGCCGTAAATCCTGATAACTGCGGCCATCAACCCGCTTTTGTTTGTCCAAAATGCTGACGCGAAACGCCTTTTTTTGGACGTAATCGAATGCCTGCGAGATCGCGAAGGAATCGGCCTCAGGATGTTTTTCCAGGATCGACCTTTTCACTTCCTCGCGCAATGCGTCGACCGCTTTAGCGCGCGGCACCTTGCCTTCTGTGTAAAGCGCGTTCTCGATCCGGTCACCGGCGACGCGGTAAGCGATATCGAGCAGGTCCTGGTTCACCTGGAGCAACGGCACTTCGCGTTTCGGTTTGCCCACTTGGGCCGCCAGTTCTCTTTGAATGCGAATCATCTCGCGCGCATGTCCATGCGCAAACTCGAGCGCTTTTACGAACTCGGCTTCGCCCAGTTCGTTCGCTGATCCTTCGATCATGATCACGTCGTTTTCGGTGCCAACATAAACCAGATCGAGATCACTTTGTGCGCGCTCCGTGTGGGTCGGATTCGCCACGAACTCGCCCTTAACTCGCCCAACGCGAACAGCACCGATGGGGCCGGCAAATGGAATGTCCGACACGCAAAGCGCGGCGGAGGCCCCGTTGAGCGCCAGAATGTCGGGATCATTTTCTCCGTCGGCGCTGAGCAGGATCGAGATGATCTGCGTGTCGTAAAAATATCCCTCCAGAAAAAGCGGGCGAAGCGGCCGATCGATCATGCGCGAAGTAAGCGTTTCCTTTTCCGTCGGGCGTCCTTCGCGCTTGAAATAGCCGCCTGGAAATTTCCCCACGGCTGCCGCTTTTTCGCGATAATCGACCGTGAGCGGAAAATAATCCTGACCTTCCTTGATAATTGTAGCCGAGACGGCACTGGCCAGCACCATGGTGTCGCCGCATGAGACGACGACCGCCCCGTCGGCGAGTCTGGCTATTCTGCCGGTTTCGATAGAGATTTGATTGGCCCCGATTTGGGCCGTGACCTTTTGTTGCATTGTACTTTTCCTGGATGTGCGAGTTCCAGGCCGGTCACCCTGACTGTAGGTTTTAACCCCGCACGAGGATCGCTCGCCGCGGCGAGCGCCACGGTTCGAAACTAAAACCTAAAATCCAAGGTGTTACTGCGGCCTGGACTTGCTGATTATGTTGTTTTTCTAATTTACCTCTGGCTTCGAGCGGTTAAACAATTGCACACGAACTTCCCGAAAGATCAGTGCGCTTACTTGCGCAGGTTCAGCTTGTCGATCAGCTTTTTGTAGCGATCTCCTTCTGTCTTGCTCAAATAATCGAGCAAGCTCCGGCGTTGCGCGACCATTTTAAGCAAGCCGCGGCGCGAGGAGTGATCTTTACGATTGGTCTTGAGGTGTTCCGTCAGATGCTCGATCCGGCGCGTGAGAAGTGCGACTTGTACGTCCGCACTGCCGGTATCTTTTTCATGCAGTTGGAACTCCTTAAGGTTGAACGTTTCCGTGCTCTCTGCCATTGGGAAGCGCCTACTCTAAACGAAGAACGCACTTTCGCAACTTCCAGCAGGAGATCACTCTACAGACTCACGCGGCGCGCTTTTCTCGCTTGCCGTCATACCACAAATGCAGTTTCGCGCGCGAACGCGCCACGCGGCGACCACCGATGATCACGGCAAAGAAGTTGCCGAAAATTTGTCGGGCCGAATACATGCGTAGTTTCCGGCCCGATGTCAGAATCGGTTCGCGTAGCACTTTGAACCGTCCAAGTTTTCTCAGAGCCAGACTAAAATAAACCTCTTCCCCGATAAAGTACCGCTCATCAAATCCGCCGACTGCATTGAAATTGCGCCCTGTAGTAAAAAGAAATGCGCCTGCGCCAAGATTAAGCCCGAAGTAAAGGGCGCAAAACACGCGGACCAAAATGCGACCCCACAGTGGAACGAAACCGTCTATCACTACGCGGGCGCTGCCGCCGGCGTAGCCAGATTCCATGGCGGCGATCGCTTCCATAATGTGGGTCCGATTAATCCGAGTATCGGCATCAACAAAAAATAGATATTCTCCCTGCGCGACGCGCGCGCCAGCGTTGCGGACCGCCGCGATTTGGCGTCGACGGATCGACAGGACTCGGGCGCCACCCTGCGCGGCAATTTCCGGTGTGGCATCGGTCGATGCGTCATCGACCACGATGATTTCGTACGCCTGCGCCGCGCCCGACGTCGCAGCATGAATCGCCACGATGGTCGATGAAAGCTCCAGCTCTTCGTTGTAAGCGGGAACGATGAACGAAATCATGAATTAAATATTCAAAATCATAACTGCGGATTACACGATCACACGGATTATCAGGAGAACAGGAAGCACTGCAACATTAGGAAAACTATCCGCCAAACCTGCGAAAACGGCACAAACAAGAAGGACTGATCTCTGGCTTCCAGTCTCTGAACTTTTCGCGTCCTTTCGCGCCGGCCGCGCGGAAGCTGCACGAAGGCGGGCGTGAGGTCCGACGCGGGACCGCCCGCACTGCCCGCTTGGCGGGAGCGCATAAATCTTTCGGTAAAATTCGCGAGCTGCATGACCCAGTCTTCCTTAAATTTAATTCCGGCCTTTTGCACTTCGCGATAGGGCAAGAGCCAAATCAGCGATTCGTCGTGGAGATCGACAACCTGGATGCGGTTGCCCCATGGGTCGTGGAAATCGCAGCGGATGGCGGCTCAAGCTTTAACTTGTACTTGCCGGTGATTTTCCTGCGCACTTCGGCCAGCTGCGCTTCGTCGCGCACCATGATCCCGAAATGGCGCATGCCTCCGGGTTGGAGTTTTTTCACTTCGAAGATGGCGAGGAATTGGTGTTCGCCGAGTTTGAAAAACGCGTCGCCCTCGCCGCTATCCAATTTCTCGAGATTGAAAACGTCTTTGTAAAACGCGATTGCCTTTTTGATGTCGTCCACTTCGATCGCAACATGATTACATCCGTAAACTTGCACACTCATACAGCTAGTTTACTTGAAAGATCGCGCTCGCCACGTTTTTTGCGTCGCACAAGATCGAATGATCATTCTCGGCTGGGCGATCACGCAAATTCTGAAAGGCGTGGAGCGTGTCGCAAATCTGCAGCCGACATGGCTGCTAGCGCAGCTCTATCGCCAGCCGTGAATGACGCCACCGATGATCACGCCACCGACGGCGCCAATAATTAGAATTGGCGCGTAGGCCTTTGTAATCAGCGCCGCGGGCAAGCTCAACAGCAACGCAAAAAGCAGCCCGACTGACCAGCCGGGCCACGAGGGTAAAGTAACACAGCCGATCACGAGCCCGATGGCAAAGCGGTTAATGAAAGCCGCCAGAAGGGCCACATTTTTATCTGGAAATGACATCGGCAACATCATTGCCACTGAGACTGCACCGAAAATCAATCCTGCGACAAGACCTGAGGTTATGTTCGACATGGCGTGCCGATTTAATACAGGCCGTTCTTCGCCCTCAACCTTATTCTCGGCGCGGTGTCTCCGGCTTAGCTTTTTACTGACGACAATAGTCGCCGCGGTCAGGGAACTCTACGGTGAATGGCCGCATCATATCGTTGTCCTCATGCTCGAGGATGTGGCAGTAGTAGACGTAGGTGTGAGGCGCGGTCACGCCGGCCGGCAGATCGTACTTCGCGCGGATGGTCGCGAACTGTCCGGGGGTTGGTTTTTACAGGGATTAGACTCTACTTTTTTCTGTGGCCGACCATTTCGCCCCGGAATGTGCGTCGATCGACGCGAGTAAGCCGTTCTTTCATCGAGGGCGTGAGCAACGAGATATGCGGTATTTCACAGAGATGTTCGGCGATGAACCAGATCGGCTTTTCTGTTGTCATCCAGTTGAGATGATCGAACCGGCCAAGATTCACCGGGCGTGAATACCGCCGCAGCGTACGCTCGCCGCGCAGATTGAAATAAATATTGAAATAACTCATGGCCAGCTCGCGCAAGCTGCGATAAACCGGTTCGCGAAAACGGCAGCCGGTGAAATTCGATTTCGCCACCGCGCCCCAATGTCCGCGAATCTTAAAGATTGCGACGACATGATCCGTATCCTGCTCGGCTTCCAAATCGAAAATGAGCGGCTGAAATCCGATGATGCGGAGCGCGGCCGCGGCAAAGATTCCGCCTTCTAGGCAGGACGCGGTGCGATCGCGCAAAACCTTTTGCGGTGATCGCGCAGTGAAGCTGAGATTGTAGGGTAACTGATCGAGAAAACGCTGAACGCCCGCTGGCGTCTTGAGTGCGCGCAGCGCCCGCAATTCAGAAGGACTGAAACCGAAACTCGGCACATCGCTTCTCGATTTTGATTTGCGGCGCGCCAATGTTTTAAGCCGAGTCGTCATTGATTTCGCGTGGTCCGACGCGAAAAAGAAGTAGCACGGTTCGTCAGCAAGGCGAACGCGCTGTCTTGCTACTTCTGAGCGGGAACGCGCTTGAAGGTTCCTTCGCCGCGCACATTGAGATTTTCCACGAGCACCTGTGTCGCTTTGCCATCCGAGCCGATGGTAAAGGTGATGCCGCTTCTGCTAACAGCGTTTTCGCCTTCCGTCTCATAGGTGAACGTGTCGCGATCATAATGTTTCATGGCGAATTTTCTTCGGGCCTTGTATAATCGCGAGCCCACCCTCCTTTTCGACGATGGAGATTTCGCCAAAGAAATCGTTCCTATAGCTTCCAAGGTAGGCGCTATTTTTCAACGCCGGCGAGGGCGAAGCGGGCGATTTGGAATAATCGAAGCCCAGCACCGTACGGATCGCTGCCGGATTAGAAAACCGTTGTTTGAAGAGGACGAGCCAGTCCTGGGTCGGCTTGCCGTACAGCGCCGTGTCCAGAAACGTCGTCCCCAGTGCTTCCGCTATTCCGAGGGGGTACCCATTGGTAAGAACGACGATGCCCAATTGCTCGCCTGGCACGAGATTTACATGAGTCGCCGCGCCCAATGCAAACGCGCCGGAATGACTTAAGTGCAAACGACCCTGCTGATCATAGCTGACGTTCCACCCTAACCCGTAAAAACCCGGCAGCCCTGTGAATGGGCTGAAACCAGTCAGCATGTGCGGATGATGCGTTTCGGCCAGCGCCTTTTCGTCAACGATTTGTTTGCCGCCAAATTTGCCGTTCGCGAGTTGCAGACGCATCCATTTCGCCAAATCATTCACCGAGGAACTTACGCCGCCCGCGGGCGATTCCGTGTCCGGATCGCGTTTGAACTTTTGCACCCATTTGCCATCCACCAGCACGTGTCCCAACGCCTTGTTCGGGCGTGCGACAAAATCCGCGTAGCGCGAACTCGTCGAAGTCATGCCGAGCGGGTTGTACAATTTTTGTTTGGCCGCCTCTTCCCACTCCAGCCCGTACGCTTTCGCCGCCGCGACGCCGCCCTCGGTCAGGCCAAAATTCGTGTAGGCGTAATGCGAACGAAAACTGCTTTCGGGGTGTTGATAGCGCAGGCGATGTAAAATTTCCGCGCGCGTAAACTCCAGATCTTCGAGCAGGTCGCCCGCGTGTTCGGGCAAGCCGCTGCGATGCGCGTACATATCGCGGATTGTGATTTCGCGCGTCACCCACGGATCGAACATCGCGAAGGTGGGATCGAGGATGCTGAGTTTTGAGTCCCACGTGATTTTTCCTTCGCCGACCAGCTCGGCAACGACCGTCGAGCCAACGGATTTGGAAACCGACGCGAGTTGGAACACTGTGTCCGCGTCCACAGGCGCCTTCGTATTCACATCGCGGACGCCGAATCCTTTTGCGTACACTACTTTGTCTTGAAACACGACCGCGATGGCAAACCCCGGCAGCGCATTTTCTTGAATTTGCTTTTGCGCGAGTTTTTCGAGTTCTTGAATAGCATTGTCCACTTGCGCGGAAGTCACATGACTCTTTTCCTGCGCGTGCGCGGAAAATGGCGCCAGCAGCGTTAGCGACAGTACCTCCCTAAAGGCAATCCAACGGACGATTCGCATATCCATCTCCTAACGCTGAATGTGACGTTTTTGCTTTGTTCTGACAGAGAAATTATCAGGGCGCGATTTACAACCCGATTGGATGTCTTGCTTCGAACCCGCGCGGCAAACGATCGGTGGTTTGCCAGCGCGGAGCCCAGCGGTTGCTTGAGTTGTCCCACGGCGTGGTATCGAGTCGCAACCCGGCGATAACCGCAAAAGTGTGGCCCTCGCGTGCATAGACGGTTATCCATTTGCCACGGCCGCGTTGGCCGTAGCTGCGGAACTCGGTTGAACTCATCGGCGAACCAATCAAACCCGCTCCTCCGAGCGCATAAGAGACTGTGCCGGAACAGTCGTACCCGCGGTCATCAAACGACTTGTGACCGCCGCCGTACCGGTATGGCTTCGACCGGAGTTGATTCGCAGCCCAAATTGCTCGCTTAACCGGGACCGGCGCTTTTTTCGGCGCAGCCGCTTGTCCTCGGTGAAGACGCGCGACTCCACCTGATACGACTGGTCCGGACACCGGAAAGGTGTCGGCAATTATCGATGGAACAGCCACGGCAAGGGCAACAGTGCCCAGCAGAATTTTCAGACTAACCGGATAGATAAACGCCTCCGGGACCGTTTGGTATGCCAGAAACCTGCGGATGAAAAGAACAAAATTATGGGAATCTCATTTATGTTTTGACCTTTGGTCTTGACAAAATTGGCGAATTCTTCCCAAACTCGATGTTGTTAGAAAATCAATCTGCACCAGGCAGAGGACGCTTTTTCCAGGCACCTTCTTCTGCCTCCTTCAGATCCAAACCACGCAGTCAATCACACCTGGAAAAAGAAAGGTTTGTTAAATGAAAGTAATCGTCCTCTCTGCAAAAAGTCCCATTCACCGGCCCTCTTTACGACAGGGTTTCCCGCCTTCGCGCAGCTACGGCGCGGCAGGCCTTCTCATTCCGCTAGTGCTTGTCTGTTTTGGGCTTGCACCGACGGCGCAAGCGGTGGGTCCTGACACGGACGGTAGTATACCCGGCTCCAACAATGGCGAAGGTATCGGGGTACTCGTCAGCCGCACTGGTGGGGTCTGGAACACCGGCACCGGTTTCGAGGCGCTTAACCACCTCACTGCCGGCAACCAAAATACGGCGACGGGTCTTCGAGCCCTGAATAGCGATATCAATGGCGGCTACAACACCGGCACTGGTGTTTATTCGCTCTTTAGCAACACCAGCGGGTTTTTCAATAGTGCCACTGGCGCGTATTCGCTCTCCAGCAACATTAGCGGCAATAACAACACTGCCACCGGTTATGGGGCGCTCTATCGCAATACCGCCGATAATAACACGGCCACTGGTTTTGGTGCGCTCTTTCGCAATACCACCGGTACATTGAACACGGCCGTTGGAACTGAGGCGCTCAACCATAACGTTGATGGCTTTCAGAACACAGTCGTGGGTGCAGGGGGCAGGACCAACTTGGTTACCGCCGCTGGCAACAGTAACACTTACCTGGGCCAATTCGTTGGTTCCACCATCCCCGAGGAAACCAATACGATCCGCATCGCCGACATCTCGATTGACGGGTTCGGGTCCGCAGAGTGCTTCATCGGTGGTATCTTCAATAACTTCCAGCCTGTTGGCGGCGCCGTTGTTGAAGTTACTCTAGACCTTACGAACGACCACCTTGGCTGGGATGTTGGCCCGAGCCAGGGTGCTAGCGCACCTAGCGTACCTTCTCGTGGCGCACCTGTGAAACGTGGCGCACCTCAACCTCGCAGCCCCGGCGCGCCCGCCCAGCCCCCTACCATGCGCCAAGCCATGCTGAATGACAAAGTTGAGAAGTTGGAAGCAACGGTCGCGCAGCTAAAGTCCACAGTGGCAAAACAGGAAGCGACCATCGCGCAGCAACAAAGAGGAATGGACGCTGTGACGGTGCGTTTGAACGAGCAGGCATCGCAAATTCAGAAGGTGAGCGCCCAGCTTGAAGTGACTAAGGCAGCGCCGCGAACAGTCTCGAATAAATAAGCCGTAACGCGATCGCACAGGTAGGGCGGTTGACTCGCTCGCTCCCACTCCCTAGCTCTTCGGGCTTCCCGTCTATGTCGATCGCGTCCCCCGTGGTCATTAGGGCATTCGTCTGCCGCGCCGTAGCTGCGCGAAGGCGGGTTATTCGCCATTGCTGCAAACTTCTGTCTTGACTGATGGGCAAGAATTTTCAAAGCTCGGCCTAACAAAAAACATAACTCTGCTACTACCAATTCTATGAAACCATTAATTCAGTTCAAAACAACAATCCTGCTCCTGTTCGCCTGCTTTGGGCTTGCGCCGATGGCGCAAGCGGTGGGTCCCGACACGGACGGTACTATACCTGGCTCCAACAATGGGGAAGGTATTGGGGTGCTCGTCAGCCGCACGGGCGGGATCTGGAACACCGGCACCGGTTTCGAGGCGCTTAAGCACCTCACTGCCGGCAACCAAAATACGGCAACGGGTCTCCGAGCCCTGACTAACGATATCAACGGCGGCTTCAACACTGCCACTGGCGTTTTCTCGCTCTTTAGCAACACCAGCGGATTTTTCAATAGTGCCACTGGCGCCTACTCGCTCGCGAACAACATTAGCGGCACCCAAAACACGGCCAATGGTTACGCTGCCCTCTACCGCAACACCGCCGACGGCAACACGGCGACTGGTTTTGCAGCCCTCTATCACAACACCACCGGTCAAGGCAACACAGCTATCGGTGATGATGCGCTCCTTGATAACGCCACCGGCAGCTTCTGCACGGCCACCGGCTTTGGCGCGCTTGTAAACAACAATGCCAACGCAAACACGGCCAATGGTGCTCTCGCGCTCCAAAACAACACGACCGGTTTCGGAAACACAGGCATTGGCGGGCAAGCTCTTCAGAGTAACCAAGGCGGCAGCCATAATACAGCAACTGGTTACCAAGCGCTCCTTTTCAATACTACCGCCGATGACAACACGGCCTATGGATATCAAGCGCTCATCAACACCACCGGCACAAATAACACTGCCCTTGGAGTGGTCGCCCTTTTGAACAACACCGCCGGTCAAAGCAACACAGCTATCGGTAGAGATGCGCTCCTTAACAACACCACCGGCAGCTTCAACACGGCGACCGGCCTTGGCGCGCTATTTAGCAACACGACCGGCGTCGAAAACACGGCAATCGGTGATGGTGCCCTCGCTGACAACTCGACCGGCAACAACAGCATCGCCTTGGGTGCTGGAGCCGGCAGCGGCGTCACTACGGCCAATAACGTTATCTGTATCGGCCTTCAGGTCGCAGGTGCAAACGTGAGCGACAGCTGTTTTATCGGCAACATCTACTCTAACGTGCAGCCTATTGTTGGGACCAATCCCGATTCGGTTACCATAACCAGCAGCGGAAGGCTTGGCCGGGGTAACGTATCGTCGCGCCGGTATAAACACGACATCAAGCCGATGGACAACGCCAGCGAAGTGCTCTTCGCGCTCAAGCCAGTGAGCTTCCGCTACAACAAGGAGTATGATGCGACGCAGACGCTTGCCTTTGGCCTGATCGCCGAGGACGTCGCCGAGGTGTACCCCGATCTGGTGGGACGCAATTCCAAGGGCGAGCCCGAATCAGTGCGCTACGACCAGATCAACGCGATGTTGCTAAATGAGTTCCTCAAAGAGCATCGCAAAGTCGAGGAACAAAGCGGCAAACTAGAAAACCAGACCGGTAAGATTGAGGAACAAGCGGCAACGATCACAGAGCTAAAGAGGGGAATCGAAATTCTCACCGCGCAGTTCAAAGAGCAGGCGGCGCAAATCCAAAAGGTGAGCGCTCAGCTTGAAATGAGCGAACCGGCGGCGCGGACAGCCGCTAATAAGTAACAGATTCTGTAGCTGCGGTCGTTTCTGGGGAGCGCAGGCTGCCAGCCTGCAGGTTTCGGCAGCTTGCCGAGACCGGGCAATTCCCGCGTCGCTTTAGAATTAAGTGTGCAAAGATGTTGCCAGCAGGGCTGCTGGCAACTACAGGCTGGTAGCCTGTGCTCCCCAGAAAATGGCAGACTTGTATGATATGTGGTCAGCGGTAATGATCGGGCCGTGAGGCCAGCGTCCGATTTCGACCGAATCGCTTCTAACATCGCGATTTGGCATGGTTACGATTCCGCTGTGAAAGCGGACCTCTTTTCGACTTGCATCCTCACTTCCGGCGGCGCTTATCTTATCGATCCAATTCCGTTACAGAGCGACATGCTTGGCAAGCTCTTCGGCGCCTGCCCTGTTGCGGGAGTCATTGTGACGAATTCCAATCATCATCGTGTCTCTGCTCAGTTTGCGGCGAAGTTTTTGGCTCCGGTGTTCGCGCGGTGTGAGACATTTCCGGATAAGACCGCGCAGCAATTTAGAAGTGTTGCCGATGGTGATGAGATTTGTAATGGGCTACGCGTGATTGGTATCGAAGGGGCGGCAGCCGGGGAAATGATTCTCCATTATGCATCGAACAGTGGAACGCTGATCGTTGGCGATGCGCTCATTAATTTTGAGCCTTACGGGTTCACTTTTCTCCCCGGCAAATACTGCTCGAACGAAAAAGAAATGCGACGGTCGTTGCAAAAACTTTTGGATTACGAAGCCGAGCGAATCCTTTTCGCGCACGGCACGCCTATTTTGTCCGGGGCAAGCGATCGGTTGCAGCGTCTGCTGGACAGCGATCTTTGAATGTCATTTGCCGTGGACTCGAGAGATCGACAACATGACGGGACCGGACTTGGCGGACCCGTATCGAGATTTCTCCGGCTGATTCGCTTTTCCCACACAATTTTTGCCCTCCCATTTGCTCTCGGTGCACTGGTTGTTGCCGCGAATGGTCTTCCGTCTTTGCGCACGTTTTTGTTGGTTGTCGTCTGCATGGTATTTGCACGCTCGGCAGCAATGCTTTTCAATCGATTGGTTGATTGGTCGCTTGATCAACGCAATCCGCGCACGGCTTCGCGTCACTTGCTCGTTTCGAAATCGGCGGCTCTCGTTTTGCTGGTCTTGAGTTCCGCTGGATTCATTTTGGCGGCGGCCGCAATCAATCGACTGACCTTTCTGCTGGCCCCGGTTGCTCTGGCGCTGATTTTTTTCTACTCGCTGACGAAGAGGTTCACCAGCGCGACGCACTTCTTTCTCGGGTTGGCGCTCGCCATCGCTCCGGTCGGCGCCTGGGTCGCGCAGACGGGACGCATCGATCTTGCGCCGCTGGTGCTCGGGGCAGGTGTGATCTGCTGGGTGGCGGGATTCGATCTGATTTACGCCACGCAGGATTACGATTTCGATCGGCGCGAAGGCATTCGATCCCTCGTTGTAAAACTCGGGATCGCGCGCACCCTGCGCCTGGCGCAAATCCTGCACTTTGCCATGTTTGCCATGCTGATTGCCTTCGGCATCCTGGCGCAGCTAGGGTTATTTTATTATGCGGGAATGTCTCTCGTTGTCGCCGCGCTTTTTTACGAACATAAAACCGAGAAACTCGATTTGGCCGGGATCAACCGCGCGTTTTTCCAAAGCAACGCGTTTGTGAGCGCGGTGTTTTTGCTGGCTGTTTGCGTCGATCGATTGGCCAGATAAGGCCCTCAATCGCAAACTTGGAAGAGACTCAAGCCGCGCTGAGAAACACGCGCTGCCATTGTGCGCACGCAGCGCATCACACTTCGTGGCGATGCCCTTCCGAGTCGTAGTCGTAGGTCTTCCCGTCTTCCTCGTCCCTCGTCGTCTTGTGCGATCCGTCGCAGAACGGCTGGTTCCTGGATAGGCCGCACATGCAAATCCACACCGATTCCTGCTGGGGTTTGATTTCAAGCGGCCGTTTGTCCGATTTCAAAACTCTGCGCATCGCAGAAGGTAGTCGGAGAAAAAAAGGCAAGCAACTCCAGCGGAGACAACGAAAAGCAGCGTGTGCTCTCCTCACCGCACAGAGTTACGCGAGCTGGGCACGCGCGTCGGGGCTGTAGTCCGTAGGGAACGTAGTCAGCTTCCCGAAGACAGACAGGCTTTTTAGCGTCGAAATGACTTGCTAGATTGTTTATCGTGCTGATCACGTCTACACAGCAAGAAATGCCGGTTGTCACGCCATTCACTTCTGCCCGACGTAAGGCCTGGTTACGGATCATCATTCTAGCAGTTTTGCTGTCTGCGACGGGCGGCTGCGGGAATTCTACTATTGTCGGTAAATGGCGTATGTCGGGAGGTTCGAACGCCACCGTTTGGGAGTTTTCGCAAAATGGCTCTCTCCTCATCGGGAACGTGCGCGGCAGATATACGTTTGGCGACCAGGGTCGAATCAAAATCGAAACGCCATTCGCCAAGACAGTTTATCAGATCGAAATTTCCGGTGACTGGATGGTGTTGCGGGAACCAGGGGGTTCCAAGCTCGAGTTTACAAGGTTAAAGGAAACGCAGCGTTGACGTCTTAAGTTCTGGATCTCAGACTGCCGACATTTTAGTCGCGCACCAGCTTTGTTTCCTTCGCCAAGCGAATGAAAATGCCGATATGAACAGCGAACAACAGCGGCACCAAAAAGCCGGGAATCAAGAGCCACGGCAGCGTTGTCATGATGGCTGAGCTGGGTTCGGCGAAGATCAGGCGCTGCGGACCTGGCGAGGAAATTACTCCCAATCCGATGGCGGCGATTAAATCCGCAAGTCCGATGACATTCCAAATCCATAACGTCGGCCGAGCCATTGCGGGTCGGCGATATGCGAGCCATGCCGCCGGCAAAGCAGTTGCGCCGACAAAAATGTCGCCCCAGCCCGCAACCGGAGCGAACGGCGCTGGCAAACGGCCGGCTGCGTAAAGGATTATGAAACTGATGCCGAGCACACGCACCGTGTGCACGCCGACCAGCAACCACAACGGCACGCGACGAAAACCTTCCCGCAGCGACTTTACGCGTGCGACCACGAAGCAGAGGACCGCGATGGGAAGCGCGACCGCGATGCCCAAGCCGGGCGCGCCTAGCCCACGTTCGTAATATAGGGCGCGCGTTGCAGCCAGAATTACTACGAGAGCGAACCAAGCGCTTAGACCAACAGCGGCGCGAAGCCGCGTTGTCGCACTGGAACCAAATCCGATCGACAAGGCCGCAATTACGATGGCGGCTGAGGCCGTTAACTCAACGGAACCGATAAGGTCAATGTTCATAAGTTATTCCTTTCTCTTTGATCATTCTTTGTTCGTGCAGTCTGGCAGCGGCCTCCCGTGTTCCAAAGCCGATGCCGGCGACAGCGCGAGGCTGCGGCAGCTGCATTAATCATGCATTCCTAAATCATGCGTGTATATACATCTTTTATCGTAAAATTATTTGGCTCGCACCATTGGACGGGACTGTAGACCGAATCGCCGTAAGACCGGCTCAACGCTGGCATCTGCTCGCTTCCAAAACGCCAGAGCAGCCGATGCCTTTTTTGTCCCCTTGGGAGTAAGCGCCATCTTCCGGACGCGTTGATCATCGTGCCCGAGCGCAGAGATCCAGCCTTTGTCTTCGATCAAGCGCAAATTTCGCGACAGTGTTGTCCGGTCAAGACCGAGCTGATCCGACAGCTCGGAGATGGAGAGCGGACCGGTCTGTGCGAGCGTTGCCAAAATCGTGAATTGCGTGGCCCGCAGACCGCTTCCCCGGAAATGCCTCTCATAGTGCTGTGTAACCTCCCGGCTGGCACGGCGGAGCGCGGAACAAGCGCAAGTCTGGCATGGTTCAAATGATCCTGCGGAAATTCGCATACGTGTATATACACGCATAATTAGAACCGTCAAGGGTGCTTCGGTTCAGTATTGTCTAGGCTCGTTTTGAAGACTCGGGTGAACGATTCGCTCACCATTCAGAATTCGGCGCTACCAGGCGTTCTGGCGAAGGGAATGACATCGCGGATGTTCGACACACCTGTGATAAACATCAGCATGCGTTCGAAGCCGAGGCCGAAACCGGAGTGTGGCACGGTGCCGTAA
>Ga0193729_1000565_pt1 | contig 19399 bp, 14 predicted proteins | sample U1c2metaG_FD_143036 | JGI IMG/M metagenome (GOLD analysis project Ga0193729, IMG submission 143036) | Soil microbial communities from a riparian zone of the East river system, Colorado, United States - U1c2 | ecosystem: Environmental > Terrestrial > Soil > Riparian zone | place: USA: East River...
CTCCCGACGGGGACCGCCGACGCCCATCCGCTCGCGCACGTCGGCGAGCGTCTCGGCGGCCATCGCCTCGGCGCGCGTCGCGCCGTCGCGCAGGATCGTCTCGAGCGCGTGCTCGTCGGCGCGCAGCTGCTCGTAGCGCTCGCGCACCGGTGCGAGGTACTGCACGACCGCCGCGGCGACGGCGGTCTTCAGCTCGCCGTAGCGGGCCTGGGCGAACTCGGTCTCGATCGCCGCCGGCTCGACGCCGCGCACCGCCGCGAGGATCTCGATCAGGTTGCTCACGCCGGGCTTCTCCGGCGCGCGGCGCACCTCCGAGCCCGAGTCTGTGACGGCACTCTTGAGCTTCTTCTCGATCGCCTTGGGCTCGTCGAGAACGTACACCGTGCCCTGACCACCGGCTGCGCCGGCGGTGCCCCTGGCGCCCGTCGTGGACATCTTGCGCGTCGGGTCCTGCAGGTCCATGATCCGCGCACCCACCTCCGGTATGCGGTGCTCGGGCACGACGAGCACCTCCTCGCCGTCGCCGAAGCGCGCGTTGAAGCGTCGCGCGACGTCGCGCATCAGCTCGAGGTGCTCGCGCTGGTCCTCGCCGACGGGGACCTCGTGGGCGCGGTAGGCGAGCACGTCGGCGGCCTGCAGCACCGGATAGAGCAGCAGCGCAGCCGAGACGAGCTCGCGCTGGGAGACGGACTTGTCGCGGAACTGGTGCATGCGCTGGAGCCGTCCCAGCTCCGTGACGCTGCTCAGCAGCCACGTCAGCTCTGTGTGCTGCGGAACGTCGCCCTGGCGGAACAGCGTGCAGCGCTGCGGGTCGAGGCCCGCGGCCAGCAGGATCGCCACTGTGTCGTACGTGCGCTCGCGCAGCTCGGCCGGCTCGTAGGCGACGGTGATCGCGTGCAGGTCGACGATGCAGAAGATGCCCTCGCCGCGATCCTGGCCGGAGACGTACTGGACGATCGCGCCGATGTAGTTGCCGAGGTGCTTGCGCCCCGTCGGCTGGATGCCGGAGAAGATCCTCACGAGCGCTCGCGAGGCGGCCGGCGGCGGCGCATCGAGGCGTCCGCGAGCCAGGGGGCGTCCCAGCCGGTATCGGCGGGGTTGACGTTCACCCCCGGCGGGACGATCTCGTCGATGCGGTCGAGCACGTCGGCGCTCAGCGTCCGCTCCAGCGCGGGCAGCTGGCTCTCGAGCTGCTCCATCGTGCGCGGCCCGATGATCGCCGCGGTGACCGCCGGGTGGCTCGTGACGAAGCCGAGCGCCATCTCGATCAGTGGCATGCCGGCCTGGTCGGCGAGCTCGCCAAGCGCCTGCGCCGCCTCGAGCTTGCGCTGGTTTCCGGGCAGCGACATGTCGTAGCGCGAGGGCAGCATCTGCGCGCGACGGCTCGAGCCCGGCGAGTCGCCGCCCTTCGCGTAGCGGCCCGACAGCCAGCCGCCGGCGAGCGGGCTCCACGGGATCACGCCCATGCCGTACTCCTGGCAGACCGGCAGCACGTCGGACTCGATGCGGCGGATCAGCATCGAGTAGGGCGGCTGCTCGCAGGTGAACCGCTCGCGCCCGCGCCGCTCGGCGACCCACTGAGCCTGGACGATCTGGTGCGCGGCGAAGGTCGAGCTGCCGATCGCGCGCACCTTGCCTGCGCTGACCAGGTCGGTCAGCGCGCCGAGCGTCTGGTCGATGTCGGTGTCGGGCTCGGGGCGGTGGACCTGGTAGAGGTCGATCCAGTCCGTTTTCAGCCGCCGCAGGCTGTCCTCGACCTCTTTGACGATCCAGCGCCGGGAGTTGCCGAACTGGTTGAGGTCATCGCCCATCGTTCCGTGCACCTTCGTGGCGAGCACGACCGAGTCGCGCCGACCGCCGGCGAGCGCCTTGCCGACGATCTCCTCGGACTCCCCGCGCGAGTAGACGTCGGCCGTGTCGATGAAGTTGATGCCGGCGTCCAGAGCCCGGTGGATGATTCCGACCGAGTCATCGTGGTCGGTGTTGCCCCACGCGCCGAACATCATCGCGCCGAGGCACAGCGGGCTGACCTTGACGCCCGTGCTGCCGAGGTTGCGGTACTCGATCGCCATTCGCCCCGAGCCTAGTCCAGCGCCTGCCGGATGACCGGCCGCTTGGCCGCCGCCACCTCGTCGAGCCGCCGCACGGGCGTGGTGTACGGCGCGTCGCGCGCGATCTCGGGGTCCTTCGCCGCCTCGGCGAGGATCGCCGCGATCGCCTCCGCGAAGGAATCGAGCGTCTCCTTGGTCTCGGTCTCGGTCGGCTCGACCATCAGCGCCTCATCGACGAGCAGCGGGAAGTACACGGTCGGCGGGTGGAAGCCGAAGTCGAGCAGCCGCTTGGCGAGGTCGAGCGTCTTGATCTTCAGCTCCTTCTTCATCGGCCCGCCGGACAGCACGAACTCGTGCATGCACAGCTGCCCGTAGGCGAGCGGCAGGTACTCGGCCACGCCGTGCTCGCGCAACCGCGCGAGCAGGTAGTTGGCGTTCAGCACGGCCGCTTCGGAGGCGTCCTTCAGGCCATCTGCGCCGAGCGAGCAGATGTACGCGTAGGAGCGAACGAAGCAGCCGTAGTTGCCGTGGAACCCGCGCAGGCGCCCGATCGACTTCGAACCCTGCGGCGCGGGCCCGCGCTCGAGCGTGAACGAGCCGTCGTCCAGGCGCGCGACGAGCGGGCGCGGCAGGAACGGCGCGATCCGCTCGGAGACCGCGATCGGGCCCGAGCCCGGGCCGCCGCCGCCGTGCGGCTGGGTGAAGGACTTGTGCAGGTTGAAGTGCACGATGTCGAAGCCCATGTCGCCTGGGCGCGACAGTCCCATCACGGCGTTCAGGTTCGCGCCGTCGTAGTACAGCGTCGCGCCCACGCCGTGCACGATTGCGGCGATCTCCTCGATGTTGGGATCGAACAGGCCCAGCGTGTTGGGGTTGGTGAGCATCAGGCAGGCGACGTCGGAGTCGGCCTTCGCGCGCAGGTCGTCGAGGTCGATGCCGCCATCGGCGTCGGTCTCGAGCTTGACCACGGCGAGGCCGGCCATCGTGACGGTCGCGGGGTTCGTCCCGTGCGCGGTGTCCGGCGTGAGCACCTTGTGGGGCTGGCCGATCCCCGATCGGTCGCCGCGGTCCTCGTGATAGGCGCGCGTCAGCAGCACGCCCGCAAGCTCGCCATGCGAGCCGGCCGAGGGCTGCAGCGAGACGTGCGGCAGGCCGGAGATCTCCGCCAGAGCGCCCTGCAGGTTGTACATGAGCTCCAGCGCGCCCTGCGCCCGATCGGGGTCCTGCAGCGGGTGCAGCCGCGCGTGTCCGGGCAGCGCCGCGACGCGCTCGTGCAGGCGCGGGTTGTGCTTCATCGTGCAGGAGCCGAGCGGATAGAAGCCCGAGTCGAGATCGAAGTTGCGCTTGGAGATGCCCACGTAGTGGCGCACGATCTCCGGCTCTGAGAGCTCGGGCAAGCGCGCCAGCGAGGTGCGGCGAAAGCGTGCGGGCAGCAGCTGCTCGGCGTCCACGTCGGGCACTTCGCTGGGCGGGCAGACGAACGCCCGCCTGCCCGGCGCCCCCTTCTGGAAGATCGTCTTGGCGCGTTCGCGCTGCAGCGGGCCGGCCGCCGGGCCCGGACCGGCGGTGGCGAGGCCGTGATGTGGGTGATGGCCGTCGATGCCGGGGTCCGAGTGCAGGTGGTTTTCGTCGATCGCGCTCACACGCCCACCGCCTCATCGGCGACCGGGTCCTCGCCCACGAGCTGCGCCGGCCCGCCGAGCGAAGATCGCGCGGCGGCCGGATCGCGCTCGGCCACGATCGCAGCCTCGAGCACGTCGGCGAGGCGATCGATGTCGGCGCGCGAGCGGCGCTCGGTGATCGCCACGAGCAACACCCCACGATCCTCGTCGCGGCCGCTCAGCTCTCCTACGTCGACGCCCGGGTTCACGCCACGGCGCACGCATCGCCGCCGAACGGCGGCCATATCCACATCTCCATCGAGGCACAAGGCGAACTCCCTGACGACCGGCTGCTCGTGCAGCTTCTCGACGCCCGGCACGCGCGCGAGCCGCTCGCGCGCGTAGTGCGTGCGCGCCAGCAGCAGCTCGCCCAGCTCGACGATCCCCCGGCGTCCGAGCCATGCCAGGTAGACGACTCCGGCCAGTGCGTTGAGCGCCTGCGCGGTGCAGATGTTCGAGGTGGCCTTCTCGCGGCGGATGTGCTGCTCGCGCGTCTGCAGCGTGAGCACGAAGCCGCGCCGCCCGTCCACGTCGACGGTTTCCCCCGCGATCCGACCGGGCATCCGCCGCAGGTACTCCTCGCGCGCGGCGAACAGGCCGAACGACGGCCCGCCGAAGTCCAGGCGGTTGCCGAGCGGCTGTCCCTCGCCGACGGCGACATCCACGCCGCATTCGCCCGGCGACTCGAGGATCCCGAGCGTGATCGGGTCGACCTGCGCGACGACCACCGGCGCGCCGGCGGCGCCGTTCTCGCCCCCGCCCCCGGCAGCCTTGGCCGCGGCGCTGAGGGCTGCCGCGTCCTCGACGGCGCCGTAGAAGTTCGGCTGCGCGAAGATCGCCGCGCTCGTGTCGGCGTCGATCGCGCGCGCCCACGCGTCGGGGTCGGTGACGCCGCCGGCCGCGCCGGGGGCACCGCCGGCGGAGCCGGTGGTCAACGGCACCTGCACTACCTCCATGCCGTAGCCGTGCGCGAGCGTGCGCAGGGTCTCGATCGTGTGCGGGTGAAGCCCGGCGCTGACCACGAAGCGTCGCCTGCCGTTGTGCAGCTTCGCCAGGTAGCCCGCCGCCGCGACCGCCGAGGGCCCCTCGTACGCCGAGGCGTTGGACACGGGCAGGCCGGTCAGCTCGGAGATCGCCGTCTGGTACTCGAACATCACCTGCAGGCCGCCCTGGGAGATCTCCGGCTGGTAGGGCGTGTAGGGCGTCAGGAACTCCGAGCGCTCGGTCAGCATGTCGATCAGCGCCGGCACGTAGTGGTCGTACATGCCCGCCCCCAGGAAGCTCAGCTCGTCCTCGGCGCTCGTGTTGCGCGCCGCCAGCTCGCTCAGGTGCGCGAAGACCTGCTGCTCGGGGAGGCCCTGCGGCAGATCGAGCTCGCGGCGCAGGCGCACCGCCTCGGGGATCTGGCGGTCGAAGATCTCCTGCACAGATGACACGCCGATCGCGGCGAGCATCGCGTCGAGGTCCGCGGGGGTGATGGCGGTGTAGCGACTCAAGTGACTGAGGTCAGCCTAGCCACCCAGAGTCGCTCTATACGCCGCGGCGTCCAGCAGCGAATCGCGCTCGCCGGGATCGACCAGTCGCAACTTCACCAGCCAGCCCTCGCCGTAGGGGTCCTCGTTGATCAGGTTGGGGTTGTCCGTCAGGGCGTCGTTGACCGCCACGATCTCCCCCGACAGCGGCGCGATCACGTCGGAGACCGCCTTGACCGACTCGACCTCGGCATAAGACGCGTCCTTCTTGACGCTCGCTCCAACCGACGGCAGGTCGAAGAAGACGACCTCGCCGAGCGAGTCCTGCGCGTACCACGTGATCCCCAGCGTCGCCTGCGCCGGGTCGGCCGGCTCGATGCGCGCCCAATCGTGCTCCGGGTGGTACAGCAGGTCGTCGGGGTAGCTGTCCTCAGCCATTCACGAGCCCTTTCGATAGAGCGGCTTTTCCCTCACGGTGGCGGGGCGCATCTTGCCACGAACGTCGATCTCGAGGCTCGAGCCGATGGCCGCCCGCTCGGCCGGCACGTAGGCGAGCCCGATCCCCACGCCGAGGCTCGGCGAGAGCGTCCCGCTGGTCACCTCGCCGCCGCCCACCACCGGATTGCCCTGGCGGGCGATCCCGGGGCCGTCGATCGCGAACGCCACGAGCTTCTCGCGCGGCCCGGACTCGCGGATTCTGCGCACTGCCGGTGCGCCGATGAAGTCCGTCTCCTCGCGACAGCACCAGCCGAGGCCGGCCTCGATCGGGCCGCGCTCGATCGACAGGTCGTTGCCGTACAGGTGAAAGCAGACCTCGAGGCGCAGCGTGTCGCGCGCGGCCAGGCCCGCGGGCACGGCGCCGCGGCGCACGATCTCCTCCCACAGCGCGGCGGCGTGCTCCGGGGCGCAGAGCAGCTCGACGCCGTCCTCGCCGGTGTAGCCGGTGCCGCACACGAGCACGTCGGCGCCGGCCAGGCGCCGCCGCGCGGCGGTCATGCGCGCGGGCAGCGGGACGTCGGAGATCGCCTGCACGATCCCGCGCGCCACCGGACCCTGCACGGCCAGCATCGCGTAGTCGTCGAGCCGGTCCATGACGCGCGCCTCGGGGAAGTCCTCGGCGTGTGCCTGGAACCACTGCAGATCGCGCGCGTGATTGGCGGCGTTGGTGACCGTCAGGTAGCGATCGGCGTCGAGGCGATAGGTGAACAGGTCATCCAGCACGCCGCCGTCCTCGCGGCACAGCACGCTGTACTGCGCGCCCCCGCCATCGAGCTCGACGGCGATCTTCGCCACGTCGTTGGAGAGCAGGCGCTGCAGCAACTCGAGCGCCTGCGGCCCGGACACCTCGATCTCGCCCATGTGCGAGACGTCGAAGATCCCGCACGCCTCGCGCACCGCGAGATGCTCCGCGCGGACGCCCTCGTACTGCACCGGCATCTCCCAGCCGGCGAACCCGACCATCTTCGCGCCCGCCGCCACGTGGGCGTCGTAGAGGGCGGTACGGCGGAGCGTCGCGGGCACGGCTCGCAGGCTAGCGCTCGCGTAAGTCCGCTTCGCCTCAGAGCTCGGCAAGCACCTCCGCGGCTGCCCGTTCGCCGGAGCGCACCGCGCCGTCCATGTAACCGACCCAGTAGTCGGAGGTCTCCGTTCCGGCCCAGTGGATGCGCCCGACGGGCTCGCGCAGGGCGGTGCCGAAGTCGAGCAGCGTGCCGGGCCCAAGGCCGGCGACCGGGTCGCCGCGGCTGAATCGTTCCTCCGCCCAGGCGTTCTCGACGTACTCGAGCGGGTTGCGGGCCTGTTCGCCGAAGTAGTCGGCGAGGTTGTCGAGCACCGCTTGGCGGCGCTGGTCGGCGGACAGGGCGTACCAGCTACGTGCGTCGGTGCCGCCGATGAAGCCGAGCAGCGCGCCGGGGCTGCCCTCGTCGGGGGTGCTGTCGAACGTCACTCTGACCGGGCCGTTGAGACTGACGGTCTGCCCGGTCAGGCCTTCTTCGCGCCAGAACGGACGGTCATAGATGGCATCCACCTTCGCATAGGAGCCCATCGGCGCGCGCTGCGTGAGCTGGTCGCGCAGGGCGGGCAGCAGGGGTTCGTAGTCGATGCGGGCGGTAAGCGCCGGCGGAATTGCCACGATCGCCTGCTTCGCCGACAGGAGCCCTTTGTCGAGTTGGACTTTCACGCCTTTGGCGTTCTGGGTGATCTTGCGCACGTGCGCGTTCAGCACCACGTTGCTGCCCAGTTCGGCCGCGACGTTGAGCGAGATCAGCTGGCTGCCGCCGACAAAGCGTTCTTCCTGTGCGCCTTCGGCCGTCTGGAAGTTGCGTTCGAAGGTGCCCGGATGCGTTTCGTCTCCGGACGCGGCCAGGTAGAACAGCACGTACAGCAGCGACAGGTCGCGCGGCTCCTGTCCGAAGATCGCGTCCGTCGCCGTCGCGGCGAGCCGCATGAAATCGGGGTTGATCTCGTTGGCCTTCAGCCACGTATAGAACGTCTGGCTGTCCCATTCCACCGCTTCGGCGGCGTTCCATGGGGCGTTCACGTCGACCTGCTGCGCCATCGTGTTGAGCCGCTGGACGATCTGCGCGATGTCCGGCAGGAATGCCGGGTCCGGCGGCGCGATGCCCGTCGGGCCGCTGGCAGGGTACGTCAGCCGGGTGCCGTCCTTCCAATAGACGTTGTTGCCGGTGTTGTAGGTCGGGAAGGTGTCGACCCCGACCGCCTGCGCGAGCGCTTTGATGCGATCCTGCGTCGGCCCCACGAACTCGGCGCCGGCGTCGATGTAGGAGCCGCCGGTGAGCGGTCGGTTCCAGGTGCGCCCGCCGACGCGTTCGCGGGCCTCGAGCACGATCACCGATCGACCTGCGGCGGCGATCGCGCGAGCGGCAGACAGGCCGGCGAGCCCGGCGCCGACGACGATGACGTCGGCTTTTTTCGGGAACGTCGAGCTCGTGGCCGAGCTCGACGGTTCCGCGGGCGCATTCGCGCGCGCGACGGAGGGAAGCGCGGCCGTCGCGGCGCCGGCCGCGGCCGTGCCGATCAGCGTGCGCCGGGTGAAGCGCGTGTCCCTCTCCCCGCTCAAGATCTTTTGGCATTACCCGAAAATCCGCCGAACATGCGCGTACGGCCGGGTCATCCGGGGCTTCCTCCCGAGATTCAGGCAGGCGCATGCGCCTGCCTGGGACGGGCCGCATGCGGCCCGTCCTCGAGGACGTACATGTACGTCCTCGCCAGCCGCACATGTGCGGCTGCGTAGGATCGCGCATGCGCGATCCTACGCAGGCCCGCATGCGGGCCTGCGTCTCATGAGGAGAGATGGTCTAGGTCGAGCGCGAACTAGCGCAAGAACGGCGGAACGTCGATGTCGTCGTCGGAGATCTCCAACGACGAGCGCTGGCGATCGTCGATGCGCGGTCCGCGATCGCGTCCCCGCTCGCGGCTGTCACGTCGAGCTGTGCGGCCTGGCCGGTGATCGAAGCCCGTGCCGATCACGGTAACGCGCACCTCGTCGGACATGCTCTCGTCGATCACCGCACCGAAGATGATGTTGGCGTTCGGGTCGGCGGCGTTCTGGATGATCTCTGCGGCGTCGTTGACCTCGAACAGGCCGAGATCCTTGCCACCGGTGATGTTCAGCAGGATGCCGGTCGCGCCGTCAACGGACTCTTCCAGGAGCGGTGAGGAGATCGCGACCTTCGCGGCGTCGCCGGCGCGGTTCTCGCCGCCCGCCGTGCCGATGCCCATGAGCGCCGAGCCGGCATCGTGCATGATCGTGCGCACGTCCGCGAAGTCGAGGTTGATGAGGCCGGGGATCGTGATCAGGTCGGTGATCCCCTGCACGCCCTGGCGCAGCACGTTGTCGGCCTCGCGGAAGGCGTCGAGCATCGAGGTGCGCCGCTCCACGACCGTCAGCAGCTTCTCATTGGGGATCACGATCAGCGTGTCGACGACCTCGCGCAGGCGCTCGATGCCCTCCGTGGCCTGGCGTCCGCGCTGCGCGCCCTCGAAGTCGAACGGGCGCGTCACGACCCCGACGGTCAGCGCGCCGATCTCGTTCTTGGCGATCTCGGCGATCACGGGCGCAGCGCCCGTGCCGGTGCCACCGCCCTCGCCCGCCGTGATGAACACCATGTCGGCGCCCTTCAGCGCCTCCTTGATGTCGTCGCGCGACTCCGAGGCCGCCGCAAGACCGATGTCGGGGTCGGCGCCAGCGCCGAGTCCCTTGGTCGACTCGTGGCCGATGTTCAGCTTGATGTCGGCGTCGCACATCGCAAGCGCCTGAGCGTCGGTGTTGGCGGCGATGAACTCCACGCCGCGCAGCCCGGCGTCGACCATGCGGCTGACGGCGTTGGTGCCGCCGCCGCCGACGCCCACGACCTTGATGACCGCCAGATAGCTTCCGCTGCTCTCCATGATGGTTCTGTCCGAACCCTTCAGTAAGAAATTAGGGTTCGCAGCATACAGACCTGCGAACCGCCGGGATGTGCACGTTATGCAGGCAACTTCGCCCTGTCAACGACATCGCCCAGTCTCGCAACAATCGTTGCAGAACGGCGAACTCTCGACCATCGGGTGAGGATCCTGCTTCTTACACACTCGACCTTAGGTCGAGCTTCAATGTTGGCTAGCCACCGGGCGCGGCGGTCGTTTCGGAGGCTTCGGCGCCGGATTCACCGGACGTGCCGGACGCGCCGGAGGACGATTCGCTTCGTTCGCTGGGTTCGCGTTCGCTCGTCGAGCTGGCCGAGGAGGCCCCTCCGGGGACGGCCGCCGCGAGGCGTTCGGCCAGCGCTTCGCCCGATTCCGAGCCGCCCTGAGCGGCCGACGACGAGCCTTCTTCGGCGCTCGCGCCGGAGGACGGCGCGACGCCCGAGGCGTATCCCGCGGCGGGCCGCTCGGGCACGCGCACGTCGACGTACGAGGCGCCGGCCGAGCTCGTGTCGGCGAGCACGCGCGCAAGGGAGGTCCACTTGGCGTGCGCGCGCGTGGCGTCGCCGAAGTACGCCAGCAGTCCACTGCGCATCACGATCGTGAGGCCCTTGGGACCGCTGAACACGCGTGCGACCGCCTTCGCGAGTGGCGCCGGCGCGGCGCCCAGCGTCGTCAGCGCTCCGAGCAGCTGCGGCTGACGCACGCGCTGCCCCGGCGCGGGCTCAGCCGAGCCGGTGATCGCCGGCAGCGAGCGCGACAGCAGCGGCGCACCGAGCACCACGCCGTCGGCGGCGACGGCGGTCCGCTGCCCGGCGAACGTCAGCGCCGCCACCGGCGGCTGCTCGATCACTTCGATGCTCAGGCCGTGCGGGAAGCTCGGCTTGGCCCGCACGTCTCGCACGACCGGATAGGACGCGACCGCGGCGCGCAGCGCGCCGCGATGAACGTCGAGCGTGCTCATTCCTCGGGCGGCCGACGTCAGCGCCGAGTCGATCGCTCCCGCTTGCGGACCGTGCGCTCCGCTGACGCGCACCCTCTGGACGGACACCAGCGAGGAGTGGCGCAGCCACAGCCAGCCGCCGCCAAGCAGCGGCGCGGCGATCAGCAGCACGAGCATTGCGATGCGCAGGCGCCGCCGGCGCCATACCAGCGCGAAGCAGTCGACCGCCAACCGGGTCGTGGCCGACAGGGCGCGCCAGAGACGCGCGATCGCCCGGTCGATGGCGCGCGTGGTCCGCGCCGGGGCGGCGGGACGGCGAGCGGGGCGCCGGGCGGCGCGTGCGCCCTTGCGAGCACGGGCTGGAGGGCGGGTGAGGCGGCCTGTCCCGGGGCGGCCGGCGAGCGAGCGATCCATCGGCCTCTGTCTTCGACCTCGGCGCGCGAACCCCTACAACCAGGGCAGCAGCCCTACGACCAGGGCAGCCGCAGATCGCCGAGCGCCTGCACCTCCGGCTCGAGCTCTACGCCGAAGCGCTCGAGCACGCGGCGGCGGCCCTCAGCCATCACCGCGAGCACATCGGCCGTGCTCGCCGCGCCGGTGTTCTCGATGAAGTTGGCATGCTTCGGCGAGAAGCGCGCGCCGCCCACGCCGAAGCCGGCGCAGCCGGCCTCGGCCAACAGCTGGCCGGCCGTGCGTCCCGGCGTGCGCTCGCCGGTCTGCGGTCGCTCGTCGGGGTTCTTGAACGTCGAGCCGAACGTCTTGATCCCCTGCGGCTGGGCCTCGTGTCGGCGCGCGCGCATCTCCGCGAGCGTCGCCGTGACGGTCGCGACATCAGAGCTCGACAGCCCGAAGCAGGCGCGCGCGACGACCTCTCCGGGCCGGATGTTCGAGCGCCGGTAGGCGAAGCCGAGCTCGGCCGGGCCGCGCCGCCGCGTCCCCTCTGCGGTGACGATCTCCACCCACTCGAGCACGCGCGCCAGCTCGCCGCCGTAGGCGTTCGCGTTCATCCGCACGGCGCCGCCGACGGTGCCCGGGATGTTCACGCCGAACTCGATCCCCGACAGCCCTGCGCGCGCCGCCCCGGCGGCGACGGCCGGCAATCGCGCCCCTCCCCCGCACAGCATCGTGTTGTCATCGCGCTCGATGCTCGCCAGCTCACGGTCGAGCTTCAGCACGAGGCCCGCCACGCCCTCGTCGGCGATCAGCAGGTTCGAGCCCGACCCCACGACGTTCACCGGCAGCCCGGCGGCCTGTGCCCAGCGCAGCAGTCGCAGGAGCTCCTCCTCGGCGCCGGCGCGCGCGAAGAACTCGGCGGCACCGCCCGTCCTGACCGTCGACAGGCGGGCGATCTGAAAGTCGCGCCGCACGCCCTGCGGCGGCGGCGGCGATGGCTCGGACCGCGTGCTCACGAGGCCACCAGCCTGCCGCCGCCCGCAAGGCTGCGCGCGAGCGTGTCGACATCGCCGGCGCCCATCACCATGCACACGTCGCCCTGCTCGAGCAGGCCGTCTAGCACCGACTCGGCGGCGTCGAAGGTGGGCAGCCAGTAGACCGGGCGCCCATCCGCCGCGTCGGCGCTCGCCTCGGCGATCAGCAGCCCGCTCACGCCGGGATGGTCCTCGGCACGCTCGCGCGCCGGATAGACGTCGAGCACGACGACCAAATCGGCGCGCGCGAGCGCACGACCGAAGTCGGCGGCCAGCAAGGCGCTGCGCGAGTAGAGGTGGGGTTGGAAGACGGCCACCAGGCGCTCGTGCGCGAGCGTGCGCGCCGCATCCAGCGTCGCCGCGACCTCGGTCGGATGGTGTGCGTAGTCGTCGTACACGATCGCCCCGCGCGCGCTGCGCCCGAGCAGCTGAAAGCGGCGCCCGGCGCCGCGAAATCCGGCCAGGCCGTCTATCGCGCGCGCGTCCTCGGCGCCCGCCAGGCGCGCCGCCTCGAGCGCCGCAGCGGCGTTCAGCGCGTTGTGCGCGCCGGGAACCGCCAGGCTCACCTGCGCGCCGCGCCACTGAAAGCGAACGCCGCCTGCCAGCAGCAGCGGGTCTGGAACGTCGAAGCGAACGACCGTCGCCGCGTCGGACGATTGCTCCGGCAGCAGCGCCAGCAGCTCCGGCCGGTCCCACAGGACCGTCGCGGCTCGCGCGAGCGCGAGGAAGGCGCGGAAGGCCTCGCGCAGCTCGGCCAGCGATGCGAACGTGGCGTGGTGATCGAGCTCGACGTTCGTGAGCACGGCGATCTCGACGCTCAGGCTGAGCATCGAGCGGTCGGACTCGTCGGCCTCGACGACCAGCCACTCGCGGTCGCTCCAGCGGGCGTTCGGCTCTCCATCGCCGATCGAGGCGCCCACCAGCCATCCGGGATCGAGGCCGGCCGCGCGCAGCGCGTGGACGATCATCGACGCGGTCGTCGTCTTGCCATGCGTGCCGGCGACCGCGATCGTGCGCCGCAGGGCGCTGAGCTCGCCGAGCAGCTCCGCGCGCGGGCGCTCGCGCAGCCCGCGCTCGCGCGCCGCGCGCCGCTCGACGTTCTCGGCGGGCACCGCCGAGGAGTAGACGAGCTCGACATCCGCGCCGGGCGGGACGTTCTCCGCGTGATGGCCGACGCGCGCCTGCAGCACGCCGTCGGCCTGCAAGCGCTCCAGATAGGGGCTGCTCGACGCGTCCGAGCCACTGAGCGTCGCCCCGAGCGCGTGCGCCACTCGGGCGTAGCCGCTCATGCCCGCGCCGCCGACGCCCACCAGGTGCAGCCGGCGGCCCTGCCAGGGACCGGCGTCGTCGCTCATCGCCGAGCGACCTCGAGCAGCTCGCTCGCGACCGCGCGAGCAGCATCGGGGCGGGCCAGGCCACGCGCGGCCGACGCCATCGCCGCCAGCCTCGAGCGGTCGGCGAGCAGCTCAGCCACGACACGAGCCAGCCGCGCGCCGTTCAGCTCGCCGTCGGGGATGACGATCGCCGCGCCCGCGTCGGACATCCAGCGGGCGTTCTCGCTCTGGTGGTCGCCGGCCGCATGCGGATAGGGCACGAGGATCGCGGGCACGCCGTGCGCGGCTATCTCGAACACCGACCCGCCAGCCCGCGCGACGGTCAGGTCGGCGGCCGCCAGCGCGTCGGCGAAGTCCGCTTCGTCCAGGTACGCGCGCAGGTCGTAGCCCGGCGGCAGCTCGCGCGCGGCGAGCTCCTCGTAGTCGCGCTGTCCGGAGATGTGCAGCACGCGAAAGCTGCTGCCGGTCGGCGAGCGGCGCCGGCCCACCGATCGGAGATCGGCCAGCGGCCCACCGATCGAAGATCGGCCAGCGAACGCCTCGACCGCCGCGAGGTTGATCGTGCGCGACCCCAGCGAGCCGCCGAACACGAGCACACAGGTCTCCTCCGGGCCGATCCCCAAGCGCGCGCGCGCGGTGCGCTCGTCGCGGCGCGGCGCGGGGACCGGCCGCCCGGTGACCCGGTAGCGCTCGCCGCGACGCGCGCCAGCGCGCGCTCGCCACGGCGCCCGGCGGCGAGCACTGCGGGGCGCCTCGGCATCCGGCCCGTCGAGCGGGAAGGCCAGGCACACGCGCCTCGCAAACGGCGCCAGCAGCCGATTCGTCAGCCCCAGGTGGATGTCGGCCTCGGTGAGCACGACGGGGATGCGCAGCGTGATAGCCGCCAGCGCGACCGGCCCGGCGACGTAGCCGCCCCCGCCCATCACGGCGCCAGGTTCGATGTCCCTCAGCAGGCCCCGCGCGCGCGGCACCGCGATCGCTGCGCGCACGAGCGCGCGCAGCGCGCGCAAGGGGTTGGTGCGGCTGAGTCCTTCGACGGCGAGCGCGTGTAGCCGAAAGCCCGCGTCGGGCACGAGCTGCGCCTCGGCGCGCTGCGCGCCGATGAAGACGACCTCGGCGCCCTCAGCCCGCAGCGCGTCGGCCACCGCGAGGGCCGGCACCACGTGCCCCGCGGTCCCGCCGGCGGCGATCACGATCCTGCTCGTCGCTGCGCTCACCGGCCAATCGTGCCGGTTCGCGCGCCCGGGCGTCGGCAGAGCGCCTGCGCGGCGTTGCCACCGCGCGCACGTGCGCGGTGCCGCCGGATGCGACATTCAGCAAGAGTCCCATCGCCGAGAGCATCACGATCAGGCTGCTCGAGCCGTAGGAGACGAACGGCAGGGGAACGCCGGTCAGCGGCGCGAGCCCGAGCACGGCGAACACGTTGAGCAGCGCCTGCGAGACGATCAGCGAGGTCACGCCGACGGCGATCAGGGCGCTGTACAGGCTGCGCGCGCCCTTTGCGGCGCGCAGCCCGGCATACGCGATCAGCCCGTACAGGAACAGCAGCGCCGACACGCCGACGACGCCCAGCTCCTCGGCGATCACAGCGAGGATGAAGTCCGTCGGCGCCTCGGGCAGGTAGAAGATCTTCTGCACGGACTCGCCCGGGCCGACGCCGAACAGCCCGCCGGAGCCGATCGCGATCTGGCCCTGGACGGCCTGGAAGCCGCTGCTGGAAGCGTGCGCCCAGGGGTCCAGGAAGGAGGTCAGGCGGGCGCGCGCGTACGGTTTGACGAGCGCGTAGAGGATCACCGCCGCGAACGCCGTGCCGCCGACGATCGCCAGGTTGCGCAGCGGGATGCCCGCCGCGATCAGCAGCGCGGTGATCGTGAAGGCGATGACCATCGCCGTGCCGAGGTCCGGTTGCGTCACGACGAGCAGCACGGCCGCGCCGACGACCACGAGCAGCGGCTTGACGAGCTCGCCCAGGTCGTGCACCCGCTGCGGGCGCTTGGCGAGCAGCGTGGCGGCGTACAGCAGGAGCGCGAGCTTCATCAGCTCAGAGGGCTGGAACTGGAACGGGCCCGGGCCGAGCCAGCGGCGCGCGCCGTTGACGCTCACGCCGATATGCGGAATGTGCACGGCGATCACCAGCACGAAGGCCAGCGCCAGCAGCGGCGCGGTGAAGCTCTGCACTTTCGCGACCCCGTCGCGCGCGAGCACGCGCATCAGGACCAGGCCGACCGCGCCGTAGGAGACGTACTTCACGAGGTAGCCGCTGCCGTTGCCCCGTCCCTGCAGCAGGCTGGTCGCCGAGGAGGCGCTGTAGACCATCACCGCGCCGAACGCCAGCAGACATAGCGTCGCCGTCAGCAGGATGCGATGCTCGAGCGGCTGGCGAGCGGCCGCGGCGGCCTTTCGCCGGCCGCGCTTGCCCCCGCCCAGGGGGCGAGGTGCCTCGGCGGGACCGACGCGCCGTGCTGCGGCTGATGGCATCCCGCCTGACTTCGACACAGGCCGGGGTAAGCCTCCATTTTGCCGCGCGTCAGCTGATGCTCTGGCGATAGATCGTGAAGCCGATCGCGCAGCAGATCGCGGCGACGATCCAGAAGCGCAGGATGATCTTCGTCTCCGACCATGCGCGCAGCTCGAAATGGTGGTGGATCGGCGCCATCAGGAACACGCGTTTGCGCGTCGCCTGGAAGGAGATCACCTGGATCGCAACCGACAAGGCCTCGATCACGAAGATCCCGCCGAGCAGCACGAGCAGCAGCTCGGTCTTCGTCATCACGGCCAGCCCCGCGATCGCCCCGCCGAGCCCGAGCGAGCCGGTGTCGCCCATGAAGATAGTCGCGGGGAAGGCGTTGAACCACAGGAAGCCGATGCACCCGCCGACCAGGCAGCCGGCGAGCATCGCGAGGTCGTCCTCGCCTGTGATGAACGTGATGCCGATGTAGGCGAGCAGCACGATCGCCGCACAGCCCGCCGCCAGGCCGTCGAGGCCGTCGGTCAGGTTGACCGCGCTCGTGGTGCCGGCCACGACGAAGTAGATCAACAGCGGGTAGAACGGCCCGAGGTCGATCTGGTAGTCGACGAAGCGCAGCCGCAGGGTGGGCGCGAGATGCGCCTCGTGCTGCGCGATCCACCACAGCCCGAGCGAGATGACGATCGTCACGATCAGCTTCGTCCGCGCCCGCAGGCCGAGCGAGCGGCGCTTGACGAGCTTCGTGTAGTCGTCGGCGAAGCCGAGCAGCGCGCACGCGATCATCGCCCCGAACACGCCCACCGACCGCCAGTCGTAGTCGGTCAGGATCAGGAACGGCACGGAGATCGCCAGGAAGATGATCACGCCGCCCATCGTCGGCGTGCCGGCCTTCTGATGGTGCCCCTCCGGGCCGTCCTCGCGGATGTGCTGGCCGAACTCGCGCTCGCGCAGGAACTCGATGAACTTGGGGCTCAGGAAGAGGCAGATGAGCAACGCCGCCGTGCCACCGAACAGGATCCGCCCCATCAGCGCCGCCGGAACGCCCCGGCGGGCGCGCCGGAGCCTTCGTTTGCTTGCCCGCGCCAAGCGTCGAGCGCCGCTGTCACGCGCTCGAGCCCAACGCCGCGCGAGCCCTTCACCAGCATCGTGTCGCCACGATGCAAGAGAGTCTGCAGCAGCTCCGCGGCGGCCCCTGCGTCGGCGACGGCGTAGGACTCGCCCGCGAACTCCGAGCGCATCTCGGCCGCGAGCGGACCGACGGTCACGAGCAGGTCGACCCCACGCTCGGCGGCATACAGCCCGATCTCGCGGTGCAGCCGCGGCGCCTCGGGGCCGAGCTCGAGCATGTCGCCCAGCACCGCCACGCGCCGCGCGGGCGCCGTGCTTGCCAGGTCGTCGATCGCCGCGCGCATGGACATCGGGTTGGCGTTGTAGCAGTCGTTGATCACGACCACCCCGCCGGGGAGCGTCAGCCGCTCTCCGCGCAGCGCCGAGAATCGCACGTGCAGGCCTCCCCCCTCGCCGATTTCCGAGTGGTCGATACCGACCGCCAACGCCGCGGCGACGGCCGCCAGCAGGTTTCGCAGGTTGTGTGCCTGGCCGAAGGAAGGCCGCAGGGCGATCTCCCGCCCGTGCGCGCCGATCACAACCTCCCCGTCGGGACGCACCTGCTCGAGCGCCACGTCGCCGCCCTCGCCGAACGTGACGGTGTTCAGGTCGGGGCGCAGATGGGGCGCGAGCAGCGGCTCGCCCGCGGGCACGACGACCGTGCTGCGCGGCGCCAGTCCCGCGATCAGCTCCGCCTTGGCGGCGGCGATCGCCTCGATCGTTCCGAGCAGCTCGAGGTGCACCGGCCCTACGTTCACGATCACGCCGACGTCCGGCTCGGCGATCGCCGCCAGCTCGGCTATCTGCCCCACGCCGCGCATCGCCATCTCGAGCACCACGACCTCGGTGTCCGCCGGCGCCGCCAGCAACGCCAGCGGGAGCCCGATCTCGGTGTTGAAGTTCTGCGGGCTCGACACCGTGCGCCGCCGCGCGCCGGCGAGGGCTGCGAGGATGTCCTTCGTCGACGTCTTGCCGGTCGAGCCGGTGATCCCGACGACCTTCGCGCCGCGCGCTCCGAGCTCGCGCCGCCAGGCTCGCGCGAGCGCCTGCAGGCCCTCGAGGGGCCTCGCGTGGACGAGCACCACGCCGCCATCGCCCGCGGTCTCGCACGCGGCGGCATGCTCAGGGCTCACGAGCACGCCCCATGCGCCCGCCGCCAGCGCATCGGCCGCGTGCTCGCCGCCATCGGCGCGCTCGCCGCGCAGGCCCACGAACAACTCGCCTCCCGACACCGCGCGCGAGTCGATCGCCACGCCCGCTGGGCCGCCGCGCGCCGCCCCGGCTGCGGGCCAGCGATGCACCGTCGCGCCGGCGGCCTCGGCGACGCTCTGGGCGTCCCACGCCTTCATGCGTGGGCCTCGGCGACGCTCTGGGCGTCCCGCGCCTTCATGCGTGGGCCTGGCGCAGGCGCGCCTCGTGCAGGCGCAGGGCCTTTCGCGCGACCGTCACGTCGTCGAACGGCTGCTTGCGCCCGGCGGCGAACTCCTGCCCCTGCTCGTGGCCCTTGCCGGCGATCACCAGCACGTCGCCGGCGCTCGCCACGGCGATCGCCTCGTCTATCGCCACCGCCCGATCGGTGATCGAGCGCACGGGCGGCGCGAGCGATTGCGTCGAGACAACAGCATCGCCAGCCGCGTCGCTCGGCGGTGCGGCGCGGCTCGCACCGAAGCTCCCACCGCCGCTCGCCGCCCCACCGCGGGCCGCTTCGACTCGAGCGACGCCGGCCATGATCTCGGCGATGATCTGCTCGGGGTCCTCGGAGCGCGGGTTGTCCGAGGTGACGAACACGATGTCGGCCAGGCGCGTGGCGATTTCGCCCATCAGCGGGCGCTTGCCGCGATCGCGGTCGCCGCCGGCTCCGAACACGCACAGCACGCGGCCGCGCGGCTGCTTTCCGGCCGTCGGCGACTCGGCCGGACCGTTCTGCTCGCCCGCGCCGTTCGTCTCGCCCGCGGCGACCAGCTCGCGCGCGGCGCTCAGCACGTTCTGCAGCGAGTCTGGCGTGTGCGCGTAGTCGACCAGCACGGCGAAGTCCTGTCCCTCCTTGACCGGCTCGAAGCGCCCGGGGACGCGCACGCCCCGTTCGAGCGCGTCCAGCAGGACGTCGAGACCAACGCCGAGCTCGTGCGCCACGGCCAGAGCGCCGAGCGCATTGGCGACGTTGAAGCGGCCGGGCATCGGCAGCGTCACCTCACGCTCGACGGCCGGCGTGCGGAGCGTGAAGGTGCAGCCGCCGAAATCGCAGCGCACACACGAGGCGCTGTAGTCGGCCGGAGCGTCGACCGCGAAGGTCCGCGCGCCGTCGATCTCCGCTGCCAGGCGCCGTCCGTAGGAATCGCCGACGTTCAGCACGCTTACACCGGGCGCCTGCGCGACGAACAGCCGCCGCTTGGCCTGGAAGTAGTCCTCCATCGTGTCGTGGAAGTCGAGGTGGTCCTGCGTGAGGTTAGTGAAGATCGCCGCCGCGAAATGGATCGCGGCGGCCCGCCCGAGCTCGAGCGCGTGCGAGGAG
>Ga0193729_1000567_pt1 | contig 19297 bp, 11 predicted proteins | sample U1c2metaG_FD_143036 | JGI IMG/M metagenome (GOLD analysis project Ga0193729, IMG submission 143036) | Soil microbial communities from a riparian zone of the East river system, Colorado, United States - U1c2 | ecosystem: Environmental > Terrestrial > Soil > Riparian zone | place: USA: East River...
GTGGCGTCAAAGCGCGGGTTCCACGTACGTGAGTGAGTGCGGCGCGGCCGTGGAAAACTGCAGGGAGAAAATTTCGGAAAAGACGGGCCTGCCACGACAGGCAAGCCTGCCATTACGGGTTGCCCACAGGGTGCGGTCGCCCTCTTTCCGGCGCTTAAACGGTCGGCCACCCGCCCCAGTAGAATAGAAAACGCCCCCTCTGCCGCGGTTCTGCACCGTTATATATATAGTTGACACTATACGAAACTTAAAATATCAGGCTCTTGCTGCCAGTAACTCGCCTTGCGTTAAGTTTAATAGGAGAAATCCAGATCGATAAGGATGCGGAATACTACGAACGAAGAAACCGCCAACAACAGATCGAGTTTCTCAGAAAGAAGGCGGCCCGACTCGGCCTACAGCTCGTACCAGCCTATCCGTGAGGAAGAAGTTTCTGGAGAGTGTGCAGTGTTTTCAGGGGGTATTTGTGTTATTCCAGATTGGAACGACACTACTTTTGGACTGCCTGGCCCAACCTCATGTGAGACGGTGGATGGGGTGCTGGGATGGGAATGGCGCGGTGATGGGGCTTTACTCTTTGAGGGCCAATCGACGCTTGATTGCGCGGCGATATCTGCTCCACATCAGGCCGCCGGGTGAAAATCATGAACACGATGCCGGAGTAAAATGCCAGAACTTGAAACTCACTCACGAGTTGCGCTCGACTCTTCTGGCGCTATCCCACGAAGAAACGCGGTCACATTGTGGATAGAGATGGGCGTCGCCTCCGTCGTCCGAGATTAGAAGCGGGGCAGTTATATCAGACGAACTCTGCGATGCCAATGACATACGCAACGACAGGCTGTGCGCAAAATAGGATGATAATTAACCGGGAAGTAAGCGTACGCAGTTCGCCAATTCTTCCATCCGTTATCAGGAAGCGAACATCTGACTTCGGGGAGAGATTCCTCGATTGCTTGCTTTGCTCGGAATGACCGTGAGGTGCTTTGCGGCGAATTGCAGGACAATGAAAATCAAAAGACTCAGGTCAAAATGCGAACCCTGGGGCACCCGGCGGGGAGAGATTCCTCGACTGCACAAGTTGTGTTACTAGCTGTGTACATCGGATCGTAATCGCCTCGTAAAATGTTAAGTTAGTTACAGACGCGTCCTCTGTTTTTGCCCCCATTGAACTTTGTCGGAGCAAACAAAATGTCAATCCGAGTGCTCATTGTCGATCACCACGAACAAATCCGTGGATTGGTTCGAGCTTTCTTTCTGTCTGAATTTGGATTCCAGATTTGCGGCGAGGCAGTTGATGGTTACGAAGCCATTATGAAAGCCCAACTCCTAAAGCCCGACCTGATAGTCCTTGAAGTGGCCATACCACGTCTTAACGGGGTCGAAGCTGCGCCCAAATTAAAGAAATTGCTTCCTAAAACACCGATAATTCTATTCACTTTACACGGAAGCCTGCTCAAAGGTTGCGATACCCGTGAAATAGGCGTTGACGCGGTGGTTGCCAAGCAGGATGGGATGTCCGCGCTTGGAGACTCGGTTAATGCTGTATTTACAGGGAGTCCTGTAACTGTCAAGACCAAATGAACTTGTGCACAATTGCACATCTTTCATACTTGATTGGTGACACCATTCCCGTCGACCAATCTGTTCAAAACTTCGCCCCCCCAGTTGGCATTGAACTCACGTCACTTTCCGATAGCCCGGAGGCAGTGATGTCAATAAAATTACTCTTAGTAGATGGAAGCGATGTCATGCGTTCCGCGATCAGGCAGTTGCTCAAAAAAGAACTCGGCATTGAAGTGATCGGGACAGCCAATAGTTTCGCTGAAACTATGGCGCTAACTGCTGCTTTGAAGCCCGACGTCTTGCTGATGGACCCGCACATGCCAGATGAGCGCGAATACAAACCCGCGTTCGTAAAATCTCAAATCCTTTTACACGCTAAATGCATTGTAGCCATATCGCTGTGGAAAGACGCTGACACCAAGGCTTTGGCTGAAACCTTTGGGGCACACGTGCTCCTGGATAAAATGAATCTCTATTCAGAGCTGATTCCTGCGATAAAGCAGTTTTGCCCCAGTGTGAGCATTTCGGAAACCGCGAACTCCTTCAAGAAAGACTCAGGATGGCCTGCTAGCGCGTCAATGGAAGAAGGGTTAGGCGCGGCCTAATCGTTGCTAACCGAGCCTTCGTTCTCAATCGGACTTTGCCCCGCCTCCTCGGATGCCGTTACCAGCCGCGCTGCTCGCAAATGTGTTGCGCGAACTCTCTTTGTACATGAATCTTTTCAAGTCGTCGCGTTTCCTCTGGCGTGCGGCCTTTCGGCGCGCGGGTTTCTGGAAATCTGCAACCGCAGCCGCTGCATTGGTATGCGTTAAGCGTCAGAACCGATGCCGCGATGCGCGGCTTGTTCATCTCCATGGTTACTGCCGCGATTACCCTCGCGGAGGGTTCGTGTACTTTCAACATATGGAAAGTATGTCATTGGGCTGTGAATGGAACTGTACGGTAATGCACACTGTAACGGTGCAATGTCGTGCTTCACGACTGACAGTAATCACCCTGGCAGTTAAGGTGGATAGTACTACGATAGTACTCTGTGTCCAATAGTAAACAGACGTTTCACCCTATTCCAGTCACTATGGAAGAAGAGTTGACTCTAAATCGGCCTGGGGTGGCAGCGGCGCGGATCTGGGAACTGCCACCTCGGGTTTATGCCGGGCTGGCCATTTAGCGGCAGAGAGTAACGATAGATTTCCAAAAATTTGGACAGACGGAGAGACATTGATGACGAAAACTGTGACGGAACGATCGAAAGACAACGGCACACCTACTGTGCGCACCGAAAGTGTCGCGGACATTCTGGAACGTGAACTTAAGCCTGTTATTCACGACTGGTTGGCGTTGGTAGAAAAACAAGAAGACCTGATGTCAATTAAATTGAGCTACGAAGATCGTACTGGGCATTTGCCGGCCCTGCTGCGCGAAGTCATCGTGCGCCTGCGCCTGGATGCAGGCACAAAAGCCCCGATCTCTGTAGCGGCGAGTCACCATGGTGACCTGCGCCGGAAACAGGGCTATTCGGTGGCTATGGTGGTCGAGGAGTCACGCCTTCTACAGGTTTGTCTTTTTACCACCCTGCACAAAAACGATAGCCAGATCGAATACAGCAAACTGTTGCCCGACGTGGTGACCATCGCAGACGAGGTGGACGCTCAGTTGAAGCAACAGATGCTCCGCTACATGGCAGCCAACGCCGTTGGATCCAAGCCTAGCGTCAACTGAAGACGCCACGGTGCATTCAAAGCCTTCCCTCGAATGCGACGTGACGAAAAATATCGTGCGTACGATGAGAGCTGATGCCGTATGAAAATCGAACCACTGGAGTGCGTACTGCTGATTCAGTGCAATCCCGCCGATGTCCGCCTAATCTCAAAAGCATTGATAGCCCCTCCTCATCATATTTTAGAGGTTGAGTTCGTGAACAAAGTGCCTGATGCACTGGAACGAATCCGTAAGGGCGGGGTTCGGACCGTGATCATGGACATCGAAATGTTGGAAGGGTTCGCCAGATTTGAAGAACTTTTCTCCGCCGCGCCTAATATTCCTATTCTGATTCTCAGTGGAACAGAAACTGAATGTATTGCCAGGCAAGCTGTTGAACATGGCGCTCAGGACTACATACTGAAGAATCAACTGGAGGAGTTCAGACTAGGGCGGGTGGTACGCAGCATGATCGAGCTTAAAGCGAAAGAGGAAGCCGCAATTCAGCAACAGCAGCGCGCCGATGTAATTCTCTCGTGTACCGGTGATGCCGTCTTGATTTCCGATGTTGCCGGCTTTGTCAGGCATCTAAATGAACCTGCCGAATTGCTGACAGGATGGTCATGCCAAGAAGCCATCGGTCGGTCACTCGACGAAGTATTTCAAACCATCGACACGATTAGCCGGCAAGCTGTAGGCGATCCGTTGGCGACGGCGGCTGTGGACAAAAAATACGTACCGTTGTGTTCGAACTGCGTACTAGTTCAACGTCACGGGTTCGAAGTGGCCATCGAGGGTTCAGCTGCTTATACGCGGGACCGGGTGGGAAACATAAACGGATCGATATTCGTGTTCAACGATATCAGCGCGGCTCGAGCAAAATCGCTCGAGCTTTCGCACTTGGCACAGCACGATTTCCTTACGGACCTGCCGAACCGCGTGCTTCTGAATGACCGTATAACCCAGGCGATTTCCTTTTCGGCACGCTATAGCAAGGAATTGGCAGTGATGTTTATTGATCTCGATGATTTCAAGAGAATCAATGATTCGCTGGGACACACGAGTGGCGACAAACTGCTGCAATCGGTCGCCAACCGATTGGTCGCTTGCGTTCGCCGCTCCGATACTGTGAGCCGCCTGGGCGGAGATGAATTTGTCGTGCTGCTCTCTCAAGTGGAACATGCTGAAGACGCCACTTTCATCAGCAAAAAAATTCTCACTTCACTTGCTGAACCGTTTTCCGTTGATCACAAGTATCTAGACATCAGTGCAAGCATCGGGGTGAGCACCTACCCGGGCGATGGGCAGGACGCCGAGACCCTCCTACATAAAGCCGACACTGCTATGTATGCTGCCAAGAAAATCGGACGCAACAATTGTCAATTTTTTAAAGCCGACATGCAGGCTCGGGTCTTGGAGCGGCTGAGTCTCGAGGGTAGCTTACGCCACGCCTTGTCCCGAAACGAGTTTAGTTTGCACTACCAGCCAAAGATCAACCTCAAGACGGGGGAGATCACGGGAGTGGAAGCCTTGCTGCGCTGGCAGCACCCCACGCGCGGAATGATTTCACCGCTGCAATTTGTTCCCATCGCCGAGGAGACCGGATTGATCGTTCCCATCGGTCAATGGGTGCTTCTCAACGCCTGCCGACAGGCCCGCGCCTGGATAGACGCGGGCCTTCCTCCGGTGCGCATGGCGGTCAACGTATCCGCAGCGGAGTTCATGGCCAAGGATTTTCTGTCGGGAGTTCGTGCCGCGCTGATTTCGACTGGCGTCGACCCTCACCATTTAGAACTGGAATTAACTGAGACCGTGCTGATGCGCGACGCCGAGTCCGCCGTTAGGATTCTTCACGCATTGAAAGCTATAGGGGTACAACTTGCCGTGGACGATTTTGGCATCGGCTACTCCAGTTTCAGCTATTTGCAACGGTTTCCGCTGGACGCTTTGAAGATTGACCGCACGTTTATCAACGAAATCTCGGCAGCCGGAGAAGGGGCCACCATCCTCAGCGCCATGATCGATATCGGCCTAAGTTTGAAGCACCGCGTCATTGCCGAGGGCGTTGAAACAGTCGAGCAGCTGCACTTTCTGCAAAAGAAGGGTTGCAGTGAGGGTCAGGGATACTTATTTTGCCACCCGGTAATTGCCGAAAAGTTCGCCGAATTCCTAAAGGGCGGAGTCAGAGAATCCGCTGTCCACTAGGAAATAATGCGATTCACTTCTTGCGGGCAATCTCCGCACGCAAATTCTCGGCTCTTCACAACTCTAGTAACTTAAGGGTGTGCCACCCGCGACGCTAGTCGAGCTTTTTACGGGCGAAGTACAACAGCGACGTGCCAGCAGCGCAAACATTACTATGCCGAATAGGGGTTGCGCGGACATCGGCATGGGACCTTTTCGTTGACTGCTAGCGCGGGCCAAAACCCTGGCGGGCGGGGCATTGGATTGCATTTGAATAGTCGCACTGGGCGCAATGATCTTCGTTTCATCACGTTTTGTTGTTATCAGCGCAAGAGATTGCTGGACTCGGTGCGCTGCAGAAACATGACGGTGCGCATACAAGAAGAAGTCGAGAAGTTGTGAAAAATCAAAAGACCCAGGTTCAAAATGCGAACTGGGGCACCCGGCGGGACCATCTACTGCCATCCTCGCTTATCGCAAACGTGCCGCGCGAACTCTCTTTGTACATGAATCTTTTCGAGTCGTCGCGTTTCCTCTGGCGTTCGGCCTTTCGGCGCGCGAGTTTCAGGAAACCTGCAGCCACATCCACTGCATTCGTATCCGTTAAGTGCGACAGCCGATGCCGCAAAATGATTACCCATCTCAGTGCTTAGTTCCGCGAAGACCCTCGCGGGGGGTTCGTGCGCGTTCATGTCCGTATGCTGCTCTGCGCGGCGATATAAAGCTGTACCAAATTGAACAGTCGCTTAAGGAAACACAGTAGGGTGGTTGGGTGAGCGTTGACGGGGAGTGGTAGAAAGCGGGGAGAGATTCCTCGACCCGCCGATGGCGGGTAAACTGCGCAAGCCGACTCCTTCGCGGGAGCGAGGGAGGGAAGAAAAGCGTCGGCTTGCTGCGCTCCTGCCGGAGGGGGCAGACGGGCAGGCGGAATGACTGTTGGGGTGCCGCTTGTCGGCGGTAAGGTTGATGGCGGGAATTATTTTGCCTTCACGATGATCTGGTGGCCGCCGGTGCAGTCGGGATGGATGGGGGAGATGTCGATTAGGACGGCGGCGGTGGGGGTTGGTCGAGGACTCTGGGCGGCCTACCCTCTGCGACTCTGGGTGGCCTACCCTTTGTGCCACGCACCCGCCAACGGTTTTATTTTCTGCGTCATACTTCCTCTACTGTTTTAGATGCCTTCGCCGCTCAACCGCGGCGTGTTGGAGTTGAAGGATTAAGCGGGCAGCGGTAGCTTGTGAAGGATGGTGAAAAATGAGTAATAAGAAAATTCTCGTTGTGGATGATGATCCGGATATATCCAGGGGCATGGGTGTGCGCCTCAAGGCGAACCACTACGATACTTTCTTTGCCACCGATGCGGTTTCCACTTTGCGGGAGGCTCGCAAGCACGAGCCGGATTTAATTATTCTCGACCTAGGTCTACCGAATGGCGATGGCTTCGTGGTGATAGAGAAACTTAAAGTATGGCCCTCTCTGGCAATGATTCCCATTATCGTGGTCTCCGCCCAGGACGTTCGCGCAAACAAAGAACGCGCGATCAAGGCAGGAGCGAAGGCCTATCTGCAAAAACCAGTCGATAATGCGGAACTTCTGAGAATCATCCGACAGGCCCTGGGAGAACCCGCACATGCGGAACAGCCCTAACGAGGCGTTCCGAATGTTCGCGTCCATCGTGAGCGCGAACGAAGGAAAGGCGAACGCGCTTTCAGGTTCTTAGCGACTTGCGTTACCATTTGGAGAAAATGTGTGTCCATTGACATGTCCTACAGCTGATGTGATTGTGACCGCACCCTGAGGCGTCCCCGTGATGTACCTCTTTTTGAAGGCAGAGCCCTCGCCCGATGCGCCGTACCAGCTACTGTTCGTAACGATTACAGAATCCGGCGGCGCGTGGGTTACTTTGTATGCCGGAGACAAAGGCCAGGCGGTTGTTCTGGAACAAACTGAATTTCCGACTTTAGAAGCGGCCATTGGACGCGGGGACATGATACGGGAGGGACTGCAAAAGAATGGGTGGCGACCGCATCACCCAGCCGTCGCGGGATTGAATCGGTCATCTTATGGAGCCGCGATCACAGCTCTTCAAGGTTGAAGTTGAGCAATTGAAGGCCGGGCGAAGTCTCTAGCAACTTAAGGGTGTGCCGCTCGCTTGGCTAGTCGAGTTTTTTGCGGGCGAAGTAGAAGAGGGACGCGCCTAGCAGGGCGAACATGAATATGCCCAGTAGGGATTGGGCGGAGGTGGGCATGGGGAGCTTTTCGTTCACGGCGAGGGCGGGCCAGAGCCTGGGGCCCAGGCTGAACAATTTTTCGGGCCAGGGGAGGCGCAGGACGGATGTGAGCCAGTGCGGGACGCGGTTGGAGATTTCGGGGTCCTGCAACAGATTGATGATGATGCCGAGCAGGCCGAAGACGCCTCCGGCAGCGATGAGTCCGCTGGAGTAGAGCGCGCCGGGGCTCGCTTCGCCTTCGTCTTTCTTTTTGGTGGTGGCGTCGATGAGCGAGCGGATCAGGCCTCCCGCGAACATGGCCGCGGTGGTGCCGAGCGGGAGATACGAGCCGGTGGCGAAGGCCAGCGATCGCACGCCGAGAATTTCTACCGCGATGACTAACGCGACGCCCATTAAAACCAAGCGCCAGGGCAGGCGCTGATTCAGGATGCCGCTGATGACGGTGGCCATCAAGCGCGCTTGCGGGGCGGGAGCCTTGAGGCTGCCGATTCCCTGGGCCCACTGATATTCGATTTGTTTGCTGTCCGGGCTGTAGAGATATTCGCCGTCGGGAATTTCGTGCGAGCCCAGCGAATTGATGAGCTGATAATTTTTGCCTTGATAGGTGAAGGTGTCACGCTCGACTTTGACGCCGGTTGGGAGGGACTGCACGGTGACGGGGATCTGCGTGGGGATATATTTTTCCAGGCCCTTGTTCATGAGGTTGAGCGTGGTGCCGATGGCCAGGGTGGAAACGGTGACGCCGATCAGCAGGCCCATCTGCTGCCAAAAAGGCGTGGCGCCGACCAGGTAGCCGGTTTTTAAGTCCTGCGAAGTGGCGCCTGCAATGGCCGCCGCGATGCATACTACACCACCAATCATGAGGGCGAGCACCTGGTAGTTGGGCGCGGTCCAACCGGCGACGAAGAAGATAGCGCAGGTGGCCATCAGCGTGGCGATGCTCATGCCGCTGATGGGATTGGAGGAGTTGCCGAGGAGTCCACTGATGCGCGCGGCTACCGTGACGAAGAGAAAGCCGAAGACGGTGACGAAGATGCCCGCGAAAAGATTGTGGTACCAGCGCGTCTCGGCTCCCTGGATGGGATGAAAGGTGAGGAGAATCCACATCATGACGATGATGAGCATGGAGCCGACCACGACCGAGCGCAGCGGCATGTCGCGGTCGGTGCGGGTCGCCGCGGCGGATTCGCCGGCGCCTTCGGCGCGGACGTCTTTGAGGCCGGCTTTGAGCGCGGAGAAAATTGTAGGGAGGGTGCGCAGCAGGGTGATCAGGCCCGCGGCGGCGACGGCACCTGCGCCCATGGGGCGAATGTAGGTGCCCCAGATCTGGTCGGGGGACATTAGCGGGATGGGAATGGTGGAGGGATAAATGGGTACGTTGTTGGCGAGCTGACCGTAAAAGCGGATGGCGGGCATGATGACCAGCCAGGAAATAATGCCACCTGCGAACAGGATGCCGCTGACGCGGGAGCCGATGATGTAGCCGACTCCGAGATACTCGGAGGTGATGGTCATGCGGAAGGATGCGCCCTGAAACCAATTGGGGCGGGCTTCGGGCTGGGAGGTCCAGGCCTGCACGGTGTTCATCAGAAAGGTGTAAATACCGCCGAGGCCTAGCCCCCAGAACACGCGTCCGGCAAAGGAGCCGCCGCGTTCGCCCGCGACGAGCACGTCGGCGCAGGCGGTGCCTTCGGGAAAGCTGAGATTGCCGTGCTCCTTGACGATGAGTTGGCGGCGCAGCGGCACCATGAAGAGCACACCGAGCCACCCGCCGAGTAGAGCCAGAGGAAAAATTCGCCAGAAGGTGAATTCGGCGCCGAAGCCGAGGAAGATCAACGCCGGGATGGTGAACATGACGCCGGCCGCGAGCGATTCGCCTGCGGAACCCGTCGTTTGCACGATGTTGTTTTCAAGGATGGTGGAGCGGCCGAAGGCGCGCAGGATGCTGATGGACAAAACGGAAATGGGGATGGAAGCGGAAACGGTGAGGCCGGCGCGCAAGCCTACGTAAACGGTGATGGCGCCGAAGAGTAGGCCGAAGAGCGCGCCGAGAATTACCGCACGGAGGGTGAATTCTTTGAGGGTTTCTCCATCTGGAACAAACGGCCGGAATTCGCCTGGCGGTGCAGTAGAACTCCACGGACGTTCGCTCAAGAAGGCCTCCCCGGGCCAACCCAAATTGGCTGCGTGCGGGATTATGCCGCACGAGAGGCAAGCGGGGAAGCAAATCTTGGGTGGCGGGCGGGGATTTTAGGATGGAAACGGTAGGCCGACAGTCCTCTTGACAGGTGCGGATTGGGGCTATATTGTCCCGTTTAACAATTTAAAAGGTCATCAATACCTGTTCACGCCGATGCCCTGAGATGTGAGGCAAGCCCACTACCTCGCAAGCCGTGGAGCTCTGCCTCCAGCCAAACGTCCCTGGAGGTACGACATGCAGTATCGCCGCCTGTTTCTCTTCGTGTGTATTTGCTGCGCGTACTTCCTCGCGCGCGCGACCAGGCACGTAAATGCGGATGATTGGCAGCCGGTCTCGCCCGCGGAACTGGAAATGACCAGCGTTGCGGAAGCTCCCGGAGCGCCCGCGGCGATTCTGTACCGCCAAGTGGACCGAGACGATGTGGCTAATCACGAATACAACTATCTGCGTATCAAGATCCTGACGGAAGAAGGGCGGAAATACGCCAACGTGGAGATTCCGTTTTTCAACGGGAATGAAAGTATACACAGCATCAAGGCGCGGACCATTCGGCCAGATGGCACCATTGCCAATTTCGAGGGCAAGCCCATCGACAAGATGATCGTCAAGGCCAAGGGCATTAAATACATGGCCAAGGTCATCGTGCTGCCGGACGTGCAGGTGGGCAGCATCATCGAATATCACTATCTGAACCAGCTCAACGACCGTTACATTTTCAATTCGAACTGGATTTTGAGCGAAGAACTGTTCACCAAACATGCGAAATTTTCCCTGAAACCCAGCAGCTATTTCCCGGTACGCTTCAGCTGGCAAGGGCTGCCGGCGGGAATTGCACCCAAGAATGAATCGGGATTCGTTCGCCTGGAAACCAATAACATCGCGGCGTTTCAAACCGAAGACTACATGCCGCCACAAAATGAATTAAAGGCGCGCGTTGACTTCGTGTACAGCGAAGATTCCACGATGCAAGCGGATAAATTCTGGAAGAAGGAAGCCAAGAAAAAAAACGACGAGGTGGAAAGTTTTATCGGCAAACGCAAAGCCATGGAGCAGGCGGAGGCGCAAATCGTGTCGCCCAATGACACGCCGGAAGCGAAGCTGCAAAAGATCTACGCCAGAGTGCAACAACTCCGCAATACCGGTTTTGAAGCGGAGACCACCGTGCAGGAAAAGAAGCGCGAAAAAGGGAAAGCCATAAACAACGTAGAAGATGTGTGGAAAAGCGGCTCCGGTAGTGGGGCGGAGATAACCTGGCTTTACCTGGCACTGGTGCGTGCGGCCGGGCTGGAAGCTTATCCGATGCTGGTGTCGCGCCGAAGTGAATATTTCTTCACGCCCCAAACGATGGACCCGCACCGACTGGACGACAACGTAGTGCTGGTGAAATTGAACGGTAAGGATACATTTTACGATCCCGGGACGGCGTACACGCCGTTTGGAATGTTGCCTTGGCCGGAAACGGCCGTGCAGGGTTTGCGCCTGGGTAAGGATGGCGGAGCGTGGGTCACTACCACCGTGCCGGACAGCACCGTTTCGAATATCACGCGCAAAGCTGATTTAAGGATGACCGACCAGGGAGGGCTGGAAGGCAAAGTGACGGTGACCTTTTCCGGGCTGGAAGCGCTTGAGATGCGGATGGAGCTTCGCAATGAGGACGAGACCACGCGCACAAAATATATTGAAGACGTCGTGCGGGAATTTATTCCCGTGGGCATTGATGTGGACCTGAAAAATAAACCCGACTGGAGCAGTTCCTCGCCTACGCTCGTCGGTGAATTCGAGCTCAAGGTGCAGGGTTGGGCTTCCGCCGCGGGACACCGCGCGCTAATCCCGGTAGGACTTTTTGGCGCGCCCGAAAAGCACGTGTTCGAACACGCCGCGCGGGTGCACCCCATTTATTTTGACTTTCCTACCGCACGCATCGATGACGTGACCATTGAGCTTCCGCTGGGCTGGAAAGTGAACAGCGTTCCACCGGACCACAAGGATGAAGGAAGAGTCTGTTCTTACAACACCACCGCGGAGAACAAGAACGGGACTCTGCACCTGACGCGCAATCTGAACATCAATGCGCTTGTGCTAGACACAAAATATTACGGTGCGCTGAGAAAATTTTTCCAAATGGTGAAGACCACTGATGAACAACAAATCGTTGTGCAGCCTGGCGGCATTTCGGCGTCCAACTAGCTTGCGAGGGACTGGTATCGCTCAGGCGGGGGCGTTGATCGGCGGGGTTTTGGCGTTTTGCCTGTTCGGTGGGCCAACTCCCGCGTCCGCGAACGATGCGCCAGGATGGATGCACGCGCTTGTGAATGTGCCGCTTCCCGAGCATGACGACAAGACCGACGCGGTGTTGTTGTATTCGGAATATATTTTCACCGTGCAACCCAACGGCAAAATCAAGCACATGGAGCGCGCAGCATACAAAATTCTGCGCGTGGGCGGGAAGATCTACGGCGTGGTGGGCGCGGATTTCGACGCCGACACGCGCATCACCGCGATGCACGGATGGTGCATCCCGGCGCAAGGGAAAGATTATGAAGTAAAAGAGAAAGATGCGCTGGAAACCTCGCTGGGCGTAGCCGGCGGAGAATTAATCACCGACGTTCGGCTTAAGGTATTGCGTATTCCCGCGGCTGACGTGGGAAACATTGTGGGCTATGAAGTCGAACAGGATTTGCGGCCCTACGTTTTGCAGCACGAATGGTTGTTCCAGCAGCCTGTTCCCACCGTGGAAGCGCGATACACTTTGCAACTTCCGCCTGGATGGGAATACAAAGCAGCGTGGGTGAACCACGCGGAAATTACACCAGCTTCGGTAGGAAATAATCAGTGGCAATGGGTGGTCAAGAATGTTCCCGCGGTGAAGATCGAGCGGGAAATGCCGCCTTGGCGAGGCGTGGCGGAACAAATGGTCTTGTCCATTGTTCCGGCGGGTGGAGCGGCGAACAGGGGCTTTCAAAATTGGGACGATATGGGAATCTGGCAGGCGGGGCTGACGCGCGGGCGCCGGGATGTTTCGCCGGAGATCAAGCAAAAAGTGGCGTCGCTGACAGCCACAGCAACTACTCCGCTCGAGAAAATGCGCGCCATCGCAAGCTTTGCGCAGCGGGAGATTCGCTACGTGGGACTGGAGCTGGGAATTGGCGGCTATCAACCGCATCCAGCGGTGCAAATTTTCGCGCATCGCTATGGCGACTGCAAAGACAAGGCCACGCTGGTAAGCGCGATGCTCTCGGAAATCGGTGTGGAGTCTTATTACGTGGTGATTAATTCCGAACGGGGCGCTGTCACCACCACCACACCGCCGCAAATCGGAATTTTTAATCATGTGATTTTGGCGATTAAACTACCCCAAGGCGTTTCTGATCCTTCGCTGGTGGCCTTCCTGAACGACACCAAACTCGGCAAATTATTGATTTTTGATCCTACCGATGAGATGACTCCATTCGGCCAATTACGCGGCGCGCTGCAGGGCAGCTACGCCCTACTGGTTACCCCATCTAGAGGGGAACTGGTGGAAATGCCGCAATTGCCCGCGACTCTGAATGGCACGGAGCGCGTCGCCAAACTTAAATTGGATAATAAAGGCACACTGAGCGGCGACATTCGGGAAATTCGCCGAGGTGATCCGGCGGTACACCAACGCTACGTGCTGCAAAGCGTTTCTCAAGACCGCGACAGAATCAAACCCATTGAAGCGGCGCTGGCCAATTCGCTGGGCACTTTTCAGATAACCAAGGCCTCCATTGGAAACTTGGCACAAACCAATTTGCCATTCGTGTACGACTACTCGGTGGTGGCGGAAAATTATGCCAAGTCCGCCGGCGATTTATTGCTGGTGCGACCGCGGGTGATTGGATATGAATCGCAGAATTTCATGGAGACCAAAGAAGCGCGAAAATATCCCGTTGAATTTGCCGGCCCCTGGCACAACACCGATACCTTTGAGATCGTGCTTCCCGCTGGGTACGAAGTAGACGACCTACCTCCACCGGTCAACGCGGATTACAGTTTCGCGAGCTACCACAGCAAGGCGGAAGTCACCGGCAAAACATTGAAATACACACGCACGTTTGAAATTAAGGAATTGAGTGTGCCGGTCAGCAAAGCAGAGGAACTGAAAACGTTTTATCGCGTGATCGGAAATGACGAGCGCAATACCGCGGTTCTAAAGCCCGGCCCGAATTAAATTCGCGAGTGTTCGCCTGGCGCTCAGAGAGTAACGACTCAGCTTAATTTTGCGAGGCGCTCGCGGACGAGATCGCTGAGTGTTTTGCCGTCGACGGATTTGCCTTCGAGTGCGGATTTTGCCGCTTTCACTACCGCGCCCATTTGCTTCATGGAATTTGCGCCGGTTTCGGCGATAGCTTTGTCGATGGCGGCGTTCATATCGTGGTTGCTGGCGCTTGCGGGAAGATAGTGTTCAAGGATGGCCAGCTCTTTGGTTTCTTTGTCGGCGAGTTCCGGGCGATTGCCCTTGGAAAATTGCTCGATGGATTCCTTGCGCTGCTTGACCAGTGTTTGCAGAATCTGAATGGATTCGGCCTCGTCCAGCGCGCGAATTTTTTCTACTTCTTTGTGTTTGATAGCGGCTTTCATGCCGCGCAACACGCTCAGGCGTAGCTCGTCCTTGGCGCGCATAGCGTCCACCAAATCTTTTTGAATCCGCTCAGACAGACTCATCACCGGGCTCCTCAAATTGGTTCGTAAGCGCTGGGCGCTTTCGCGCGAGATAATAGTGTTTCAAAATTATCACACAATGTTCGCCGGTTGCATTGACACTGCGGTGAGGGCTCGCTACCGTTGATGGTTAACGAAATACAAAAATTTCACTTAGACAGGCGGAGAAAAAGCGCATGAAAGTAATTGTCGCCGACAAAATTAGCGAGCGAGGTGTGCAGCTGCTCAAGGAGCAGCCCGGCTGGAACGTGGTCCTGACGACAAAAGACAACCTGGTCGCGGAAATCGCGGATGCGCAAGCGCTCATCGTGCGCAGTGCCACGAAGGTTACCTCCGAGCTTCTGGATAAAGCGCCGAACCTGCGCTGCGTGGGACGCGCTGGCGTGGGCGTGGACAACATCGACCTGGAAGCCGCCACCAAGCGCGGAATTATAGTGATGAGCACGCCGGGTGGAAACGCCGTGAGCGTTGCGGAGCACACTTTCGCGTTGATGCTTTCACTGGCGCGCCAGGTGCCGCGCCTGGATAAAGCCATTCACGAAGGCCGCTGGGAAAAATCGAGCGCTGCGGGCATGGAAATCAGCGGCAAGACGCTGGGGCTTATTGGACTTGGGCGCATTGGAAGTGAAGTGGCCATGCGCGCCGAAGCCTTTGATATGCGCGTGCTGGGTTATGACCCGTACATCAGTGAAGCGGCGGCCAAGGAGTTTTCGGTCGAGCTGGTCCCGTTGGAGCGCTTGCTGGCGGAGAGCGATTTTGTTTCGTTGCACACCGCGCTAAGCCCGGCGACGCAAAATCTAATCAATGCGGGGTCGCTGGCTAAGATGAAAAAAGGCGCGTTCATTATCAATGCCGCGCGCGGTGAGTTGATCGAAGAAGCCGCTTTGGCCGATGCGTTGAAGAGCGGGCACATCGGCGGCGCAGGCCTGGATGTTTTTGCCTTGGAGCCGCCAAAAAATTCGCCGCTGGTCGGGTTGCCCAATGTAATTGCCACGCCGCACATCGCGGGATCCACTACCGAGGCTCAAGAAGAAGTGGGCACGCAGGTGGCAGTGCAAGTGAAAGATTACCTGGCTGAAGGAATCATCAGGAATGCAGTGAATCTGCCGGTGCTGTCCGCCGAGCAATATCGCCGGGTGCGCCCATACATGGAGCTCGCGGAGCGCTTGGGCTCGCTGGTGTCGCAGGCGTCCGACACACGGCCCTCGAGAATTCGCATTCGTTATGCGGGAGAAGTTTCTGAAGTTGGTACACACTTGTTGCGTAACGCCGTGCTGGCCGGCGTGTTGAACGCGGTGCTGGATGAAAAAGTAAATGTGGTGAACGCTCCGGCGATTGCAGCGGCGCGCGGCTTGAAAGTAGAGGAAGAAACGCGCAAGCGCGAGCACGGCTTCCCCAACACTCTGGAGATTTCCGTGCTCCCGCAAAGCGGCGCATCGCAGGAAGGCTTCAGCGCGGAAGGCACGGTATTGTTTGATGGTTCGCCGCGAATTCTTCAAATCGAAGGCATCCCGCTCGAAGCCCAGCTGGAAGGCACCATTTTATATTTGCGGAACCGGGACGAGCCTGGAGTTATCGGGCAAGTTGGCACGATGCTGGGAAAGTACGGCGTAAATATCGCCACATTTGCGCTGGGCCGCAAAGCTCCCACGCAGGGCGCGCAAGCGGTTTCCCTGGTGCGCCTGGATGGAGAAGTCTTTAATTCCATCCTGGAACCCATGCGGGGCATCCCGGCGATAACCTACGCAAAGCTGCTGCGTTTAAATTAAACCCCGGATTTCGTCTCAAATTAAAATTCCAGGGTACTGGTTCGTCAACGAATGGACACCGGTGCCCTTACCGCTCCCCTTCCTGGCAGTTTCGTAACGACTTAATCAAATGATCATCGCGAAGCTTGATTGCTGCAAGAATTATTAAGATTTTGGCTAAATAATATCCACGTTATATCTGCATAGGAATAATTCCCGAGTCTTTTCGCTGGGTTCAAACCACAGTTGATTTCCGTTTTATAAGTGCTTGACATGGAATGTCGATTTGTCCTAAAAGTTATGCCATTCGGTGACACTGTCGAGCGGGTGGGGTCCCTGGTCTCATTTCATAAGGTCTGGCGTTTAGCCATTTGGCGGCGGTCCTCGCCTGCCAGTCCGTTAAATTCTCGATATCAAGATTGCAGTGATTCGAAAGGAGCGGCCCATGGGCTGGTCTGCCGTAAATCGGAATTTCATTCTTGGTTCAATCGTTTTAATGCTGGTGAGTGTATCGACGTGGGCGCAAACCGGCACGACGTCCCTGCACGGAGTTGTCACAGATAAATCGGGCGCGTCAATCAGTGGCGCCACGGTGACGCTCAGCAGTACCGATCAGGGATTTCAGCGCGACACCAAAACCAATAATGCTGGAGAGTACGAATTTCTTTCGCTGCCTCCCGGCACTTACGTTTTGACCGTGGAAATGACCGGCTTCCAGAAGTTTGAGCAGACAAACTTACAGTTGCTGGTCAACTCTCCCACCACGACGAATGTAACGCTGAGCATAGGCGCTTCGACAGAAACGGTCGAAGTAACCGTGCAAGCGCAGGTGCTGAACACCACGGATGCATCACTGGGCAATGCATTCAGCGAGACCCAGGTGAAAGAGCTCCCCCTTGAAGCAGGCAATGTGCCGGAATTGCTTTCGCTGCAGGCCGGCGTTACCTACACCGGCAACCGAACTGACATTAATACGACCACTGACACACGAAATGGCGCGGTCAACGGGGCACGGAGCGATCAGAGCAACATCACCCTGGACGGAATAGACGTCAACTCTGACACCAGAGGATTTGCCTTCCAATCCGTGTTGCCCATCACGCAGGACTCGGTGCAAGAATTTCGCGTGACTACCAGTAACTACAACGCGGACGAGGGCCGTTCTTCGGGCGCACAGGTAGCCTTGGTTACCAAGTCGGGCACTAATCACTTCCACGGAGCGGTCTTCGAATCGCACCGCAATACCATCACCAGCGCCAACGACTACTTCGTGAAACTTGCCGAGCTTCAGAGCGGCGTGCCGAATGAGCCGCCCAAGTTGCTAAGAAATAATTTTGGAGCAGCGGTTGGTGGACCCATTAAGAAAGACCGGCTGTTCTTCTTTGCGAATTATGAGGGACACCGCCAGCGCGAGGCGCAAAGCGTCGTGCGTATTGTGCCCAGCGCAGCGATGCAAGACGGCGTGATTCAATATGTGTGCGCCGACCCGACGCAATGTCCGGGTGGAACGGTCCAGGGCTTAACGACAACGCACACCGTAGCTGCCGGGAATTTCGGCCTGTCACCCGCCCAAATCCAGGGAATGGATCCTTTGGGGATTGGCGTCAGTACCAATGTGATGATTCCATACTTGCAGACCTTCGCGCCTTTCCAGGGAAACGACAATTCCGTTGGCGATGGCTTGAATTACGTTGGCTACCGCTTCAAGGGCCCTGTGGCTATCAACACCAATTGGTATATCGCCCGGGCCGATTTCAAAATCACTAGCAACGGCAATCACTCCATCTACTGGCGCGGATCCTTACGCAATGACACGAATGCGGGCGTTCCCTATTTGCCTGGACAGACTCCAGAGCTGACGGAGGTGAATTACAGCAAGGGCTATTCGATCGGCTATATCGCAGTTTTGCGGGCCAATTTAGTGAATAATTTCCGTTACGGCTACACCCGGGAAAGTTTTGGTCAAATCGGAAACCACGCCACGGACATCATCTTTTTCCGTGGACTGAACGACAATAGCTCCCCCAACAATGCCAGTCTGGCGGTAACCAACAGCAACAAGTATCAGGTGCCCGTCCACAACTTTGTGGACGATGTCTCGTGGACCAAAGGCAAACACAGTTTGCAGTTTGGCTTCAATATCAACATTTTGCGCAACCCGCAATCCAACACTTTCAGTTCGTTTAGTTCTGCCAGTGACAATCCTTCCTGGTATGACACCGCGGCTTTTGCAAATACTGGAGTGGGCGGGCATTTTGATCCTGGCTGTTCGACCGGACCCGGAGACTGCACGGGACCCGCGTACCCTGCCGTTGATAGCGGTTTCGGGAACAACTATGACTACCCACTAGGCACGCTCGTTGGTGCGATTTCCCAAGTGAATGCCCAGTACAATTTTACGAAGAACGGAGGAACTCTCACAGATGGGACCCCGGTATCGCGAAGGTTCGCCGACGATAGCTATGAGATGTATCTGCAAGATTCGTGGAAGGTCAAACCGAATCTGACCGTCACAGCGGGACTTCGTTACTCGCTTTTCTCTCCGCCGTGGGAAACGAATGGGCTGCAAGTAGCACCGACCACCAGCCTGAGCGACTATTTCAACACCCGCGGGACTGGCATGTTGAAGGGCTTGCCTTCCAACGCTGTTACTCCGCTCACTTTCAATCTCGCCGGACCTGCGAACAATGCGCCCGGTTTTTATAACTGGGATACCAAAGACTTTGGTCCGCGTCTGGCCATAGCCTATTCTCCCAACGCAACCGGCGGCTTGTTCGGCTCTCTCTTCGGAGGACCTGGGAAAACCACCATTCGAGCGGGTGCGGGAATTGTTTATGACCGGCTGGGGCCCGCGTTGTTGGCTACCTTTGACAGGAGTGGTTCTTTTGGCCTCTCAACGGAGTTAACCAACACCGGAGGGGTACAGACACCCGCAACGGCTCCTCGCATAACCGGATTGACTGGACTTGCTAATATTCCAACCACTG